>Ga0073934_10006168_pt1 | contig 17722 bp, 15 predicted proteins | sample LarsenN4metaG_FD_76834 | JGI IMG/M metagenome (GOLD analysis project Ga0073934, IMG submission 76834) | Hot spring sediment bacterial and archeal communities from British Columbia, Canada, to study Microbial Dark Matter (Phase II) - Larsen... ... | reverse complement strand
GTAGCCAATTGGCGGCCGCAACCCTAGGACAAGACGAGTTCTGCGGACAGCGCTTCGCATTGCATTCAGGACCGCGCCGCCACTATTGACTCAAGCGTGTTGCGGTCTACCTCCAAGAAACGCAAGAGAACTTCAACCAGTGACCGGTAGTAGGGGAGGCGTGCCCGCGCTTGCACAGTTGCCATCCAAGCCGGGAACCAAGCGAGAATATGCTCGTCAAGAAAGTCAGCCTGAGCATGCAGAGTCGCAGCCAACAATCCATCATCGCCTGCAGCGCGGACTTGACGTTCGAGGGCAACCAGCATCGCCATGAAGCGCAACTCGGTAGCGGCGTGGTCGGGCACTTCCTCAGTTTCTGCTTCTGGACGAGCCCTCCAAGAGCGATAAATCTGTTGGACCCTGTGTGTGGCGCAGGCCAGCAAGGAGCCGTAGGCCGCATCTTCAACCGGCCATGGTATGCGATGGTAGGATTCGAACGGGCAAGTCATGGTAGCCGGCACCACAAACAGGCGCGCAAATTCAGTTGCGAGTTCCAATTCGTCACTCAGCTCCCCGTTGCGTGGCAAGATAGAGAGTGGCAGGTCAAGTAGACGGGCCAAGCTGCCGCGCCATTCCGGGTCCTGCCAGGCAGCGGCCACGGCTCCTCCCGGGGGACGCAAAAGGCATTCCGAAAAAAGACGGTACAACGATTCCCGGAAAGTGGTGATTTCCTGTACGTCGGCAAGCTTGCTTCTCATCTCCGGAACTCGATCTGGGGCTTGGTCAAGCTCGGATCGGCAAACCCCACGGGCGGGTCGCCCGGCGCTGCGACGTTGTAACCGAACTCGATGGCACGGCCTACACAGGTGTCCGCGCAAGCCGGGCGCAGCCCTTGGTCGATGCGGTGCACGCAGAACGTGCATTTTTCAACTTTCTGTGTGATTTCATTGTAGACCGGCACGCCGTAGGGGCAAGCCCAAATGCAGTACTGGCAGCCGATGCAGATGTCCTGGTCGATGAGGACGATCCCGTCGGCGCGCTTGCTGATAGCCTCCACCGGGCACGCAGCCAGGCAGGCGGGCTGCTGGCAATGGTTGCAGGTCAGAGTGAAGAACTCAACCTTGGGGCTGGGGTAGGCACCACTTTCCCGCAGCACAAGCCAACGATAATTGACGGCCATGTCCAGCGTGGTGTTATTTTCGAACTTGCAGGCGTTGATGCAGCCGCGGCAGGCGGTGCACTTGTCGCGATTGAATATCCAGCCGATCTGACTCATAGCGGCGTTCCTCCTCAGGCGGCTTTGGCCACTTCCACGCTGGTTTCGTAAAACGAACTGCTGGCCGCAACCGGATCCATGAGCGACACGTTGCCCAGTGCCGAATCCACTCGCATCAAGAGGCAGGAATTCATCCCCAGCGATCGGCCGGGGTCATAATCGCGCTGAGCGCCGTCCACAGTCATGGCCCGCGAACTCATCTCCCAGTGGCCATAGCTATTTGCAATAGCGACGACCCCCGGCCGGATCGCCTGCGTGACCTGGACACGGCCCACAATTCCACCCGGATTGGAAGCCGAACTGACTAAGACCAGATCGCCGGTTTCAAGCCCCCGTTGCATAGCGTCCGAGGCATTCATCTCCACGAAGTTCTCCGGCATGAAGTTCTGCAGCGAAGGGCAAACGATGGTCCGCGACTGCGTGTGGAACACGGGCTTGTATGTGATCAGCCTGAGTGGATAATTGGCGTCGACAACGGGGTTGCCTCGAATGTTAAGCACCTCCCGACGAACGAATGGGGCACCTGGGAAGTACTCGCCATTGGTCGGCTTCAGCGTGGTCGGATCCCAAGTTGTTACGGTATTGCTGTTGATCGTGCTTCCCACGGGTTCCGAATAGACGTTCGTGCGCCCCGAGATTCGCCAGATCAGATACCCAGAGCCGCCGTCGTAAGCGTCGGCATAGTCTTGGAAGATACCGCCGCGGCGAACCACGTCCTGGGCGGAGACGGAAAACCCAGCGCTTTGGGCGTTGGCCACGATGTTGTTCAGCATCTTCTTGTACCAATCCCATGCCGAGTGAAGCGGCGCGCCGTCCGCGAAGGCGGCCTCACCGACGCCGGGTAGGCCCAGCCGTTTGCCGATGTCAATCAGGATATCTTCCATGGTGCGCGTCTTGGGCAACACGGGCGTGTAGCGGTTCGGGGCACTCAAGTCGAAGGGTGCTGAGGCGTCACGCTCCTGTGCTGTACCCCTGTCATATGTGCCCACGACAGGCTGGCGCCAGCCGAGGTTCTTCTGGACGATGGCGGGCGGCGCTCCCGGCGCTCCCCACCGCTCAAGATAGCTCCCGTCGGGCAGGATATAGTCGGCCAAGGCGGCTGTTTCATTTATGTCAATATCAAAAGCGATAAACAGGGGAAGCTTCGTCGGGTCCCGGAGGATGGCTTCCTCGTGCCGCCGAGCGGCCGGAGTCGTATAGACATTGTCGGCCCAGTAGGTTATCAGCACCTTGATACGGTAGGGATACTGCGCCTCAATCGAAGGGATCACTTCCTGCCAAGCTGGGCTGGTTGGAGAAGCCAACAAGAACCAGGGGCGCTTGGGAGGAAAACCATCGCGCTGAATGAGGTTAGGAGCAGTAGCGGCATCGTACTTCCCGTTACGAGTAAAGCCGAACTTGCCCGTGGCTGGCGGACCGCCAGGGACGCTGCCGATGTCGACGGCACCGGTGGTGAGGTCGAAGCCTCCGCCGCCGGCGGCGTACCCGCCGATACGGTCGAGGTTGCCAATCAGAACATTGAGGATCCAAACCGCCAGAGATTGATGGAATCCATCGGTCTTCTGGCATACCCCACGATAACAGTCAGCGACGGCCCGCGTGCCGTGGCTGGTGAACTCCTGTGCCAGCCGGAGGATGGTCTCCTGAGGCAGGCCCGCGATGTCCGCGTACTGCGTGTAGTCGAGCTGCTGCGCTTGTTCCCAGAGGATCATGAATGAAGTCTTGACCGCGATGTTGTTGACCGTGCCCTCCCAAAACAGGTCTAGGCCATCGGCTTGGCTTGCGTTCGTGAGGGAACTGACTAAGGCCGGACCCTGTGGCGTAACAGCGACGAAGTCCGAGGACGTGCCCCCCAGGCCCGCTTCGTCCCCTCGTAGGAACCGCCCAAAGCTCGAATGGGCAGGATCCACCACAACCAGCCAGCTGGCCGAGCAGTGGGTTTTTATGGGCTGCCCTCGGCGATCATTGCCATTGCGGTTGGCTGCTACAGTGGGGTTAGGAGTCTTCAGAAATGTTTCGTTGTAGCGGCGGTTCTCCAGGATGTACCGAATCATTCCCATTGCCAGGGCTGCATCCCCGCCCGGGCGAATCGGCACCCACTCATCAGCGGCCGCCGCGCTCGGGGAGCAGCGAGGGTCGACCACAACGAACCGTCCGCCATTGGCCCTCAATCCGTTCACCAGCCGACGCGCCAGAGTGATCATCGGAAATCCCGCTTCCAGGGGAGTAGTTCCAAAGAAAATGATGTACTGCGCATTGTTGATGTCAGGCTTTAGATGGGGTTTCCCGTAAATCTGATTAGAAGCCTCATGACGGCTTTTTTCACAGATCGAGTCATGCGGTAGGCGGAAATTGATCGTGCCGTAACACTTTCCCCAAAAGCGATCCCAGAAATGCGTTTGGCCCTCCTCCATGCGCCCGACCATGCACAGAACCTGATTGACCCCTTTGCCGAACTCGGGGATCGCCGGATCAATGTCATTCGACAGGTCGCGGCAAGCTCGCAAGCCCTCGGCAATTTCGGCCAGGGCTTGGTCCCACTCGATGGCTTGCCACTGCCCCGAGCCGCGCGGCCCGACTCGCTTGAGTGGTTGGCGGACACGGAACGGGTTGTAAAGTGCTTCGACCCCTGCTTGCCCTTTGGCGCACATGCGCCCGTAAACCCCGCGAACCTGGCTGGGATCGGTCCCGTAAGGAACGATTTCGTCTGCCTCGGCATTGTTGGGGTGATACGGATTGCCGCCAATCTTGGCGAGCACGCCGTTCTCGACCCGGGCTTTTAGGCCGCAGTCTGAGCGGCACCCGAGGCAGACTGAGTAAACGTGATTGACTCCTGGAGCCGTGTCCACCAGATCGGGCGCCTGGCCGGTGTAGCGCCCTGTTGTGGGCAATGAGGGTGTGCCTGCAGGAGATTCAGGCGGGGGCGGCTTGATGGCGGGAATCTGTACGCAGCCTGTCAGAGTTGCGGTACCCGCCATGGTGGCCGCCAACGTGAGAAAATCCCGCCGTGAACAACGGGCATCAAACCAGGTCCTTACACTCTCGCGGCTCGACATCGTGCCCCCTAGCGTCCATAGAGTTGCTTTCCGGGACCGGAAACACCATGGCAGGGATAACAGCGGAACCCGGGATCGACTTGCTTGCCCAGTTTGGCAGCATTTCCCCGCTCCGCTCGCCGGATGCCGCGCACGATTTCGGTGGACTCATGACAATACCGGCAGTCGGTCGCGGTCAGGCCCATCCGCTCGACGATGTTGTGCGCGGGACGAATCGAGCGACTCAGCGTGGTCCTGTTGAAGATATCCGAGTGGCAGCCACTGGATAGACAGTCCGGGTTGTACCGGGGAGAATTCGCATCGTGGAGTGCGATCAGGCTGGCGACCGAGACCACGATGGGCTGACCCGGCTGGCGCGGAGGCGTGGGGTTCTGGTTCTCGGAGGAAGTTTGGGCGCGGGCAAGCAGAATGCCGCCGAGCAAGGCTGTCGCAATTAGGACAGAGGAAATTTTCCGGCCCTGCGATTTCATCCCTCACCTCCTTAGAAGTGATAATTCAAAAGCGCTTGCGCGACGTGCGTTCGGTGATTGTTGGCCGGTGTCAGGGGCACGCTCGATTCGTAAACTTGATAACGCGCCCCGACGGACCAGCGCTCCGCCAGCTCGTACTCCACACTGGCGGCGGTGTCACGCAGGTGATAACGTTCGTTTCCCGCCGCGTTGTTCTGCTGGAACTGCGCCCCCAGGACAAGCCCGTTCCAGGCAGTGAAGCTGCTTCCCACGAGAAAGCCGGAGTTTGAGACCAGGTACTCGAAGGGCGCAAAGGTTGTGAAGAGGCTGCGGTCACTCAAGCCCACCACCTGCATGTCGGTGCGGATGTAGTGAAGCAACCCGAAGAGGAACCATCGGTTCGTCGGATGCAGATTCAGACCCAGGGAGTACACATCGAACTGTAGCGCGTTGTGCGAGGGCGAAGGGCCACTCGTGGTCGCGGAGTAATCCCGAGCTTCGCGCCGAAAATCGAATTCCAGATCGCTGCGGCGGGTGGTCCGGTACTTGACGCCAGCGTGGTAGAAGTTCGTATCGGTGTTCCGGTCGCCGAGGAAGTAGTGCCGAACGATCTGCGTGTCCTTCTGGCGCACATCGAATTCGCGACGCCCCAAACCTCCCGACAACTGGAGGCGATCAGTCGCCTTCACCCGCGCATCAAACAGCAAGTTGTGGACGCGCGCCGTTTGCTCCCCATAGCGCACGGAGGCCCCGTCGGCAAAACTGACTCCGAAAGGGGTGAAGAAATTCGTGTAATCGCGCATCCGACGGTCGTATCCGTAGCGCGTCCGGAGGGTCACGTGCCTTCCGGGTGCCAGGCTCAAACTCACCTGCTCGCGATGGACGACGCTATCAAAGGTGCTTTGGCTTTCCAGGGATTCCGTGAGCAATGGCTGCAACGGATCCTCGTAGCGAAGCTGGGATCCACGACCAAACCCTTCCCCCCACTCTTGCACGACCCGATAGCGCAACGCCACTGCGCGACGCGGCGTGTAGACCGCCTGGCCAAAAAGACCGTGGAATTGCGACTGAGCACGTAGTTGATCCCCGCGGCGGGAAAGCGTTCCGAGGATTCGGTCGACGCTTTGACGTGACCACTGTGGGTTGTTCCGCAAGTCTTGAAACTGATATCCCACACTGATGAACCAGTTTTGCCCGGGGGAGACATCGACGCTTGCGGCCATCCGGCTTGAGTGGGTATGGCCCTCATTGCGGTACACCAGCTCCCGGTCGAGCCCAATGCCAGCGATCTGGGGCTGAGGAAATGAATCCCGCGTATTCAGGTTCTCGACCTCACCCAGGAGGTGGACCCGGAATGGCCCCACGGGAACATCCAGTCCCAATCGGTATGTGTGGTGGAAAGTACTGAGGGTCTGTTGGGTAGGCAGCGAGAAATCCAAGACCGTGAAGTAACTGCCGCCGAGCAGTTGCAGGTCCGAGCCGTTGCTGCGACGGAAAGTATAGCCGCCGTGCAACAGCGCCTTGCCGCGTATGTTCCAAGTCCAGTCCACTTCGCCCACCGTCCGGCGCAACGTTAACTCACCCGGCAGCGAGAAGAGCTGCGGCGAAGCGGACGTAAAGTTCGTGGAAGTCGTGGAGTAGTAGTTCTGAATGCGGTCATACTTCAGCCGCAAACGGAAGTTCTCAATGGAGCCAAAGGTCAGCAGCACGCGGCTGTTGTGCTCCGGGGTGAAGAGGCTTTCCATGCGGAAGTAGCGGAAACCAGGCCAGTCACGTGTGAGCGAGACGGACTGTAAGGTGAGGCCGGCGCGCTCGCCATAGCGCTCACGGAAGTAATTCAGGTCTCCCTTGTTCTGAATGGCCTTGAAGCCGACGGTAACCGAACCGCTGGAAATGGGAACTCCCGCGGGCGTGGCCGGTTTCTGCTCCTCGCCCTGCGCCCCGAGAGTCGGTGCATACCAAAAGAAACCAGCCAGTGTCAGCCACGCGTAGCGCAATCGAGTCGGTGCCGCCATGGATTCCTCACTGCGTGAGATCTTCCGAGACGTTGGAGCCGTGGGTGCGAATATGGCAGTCCACGCATCGCGCAAAGCGGCTCAGCCGGGACTGGTGGTTGCTTCGGCCCAGGGTCGGGAACTGACGCTCGAAATGACATTGCAGGCACAGTGCGTTCCCAGAAATACGCAGCAGCCGCCGGTTCGGCGAGCCATGAGGTCGGTGACATGCCGTACAGCCTTCTTCCATCGCCTGGTGCTGCCAGACAAAGGGCCCCCGTTGCTCGGCGTGACAGCGGAAGCACAGCGCGTCTGACTCATTCTCTACACTGTGAGTGGCAACTTGTTGTCGCCACTCCTCACCATGCGGATTGTGGCAATCCACGCACGCCATCTTGCCGCGCTCCAGCGGATGGCGAAACGGGAGCGCGAATTCCAGCCGCTGCCTCTCGTGGCAGCGGTAGCAGAATTCGTTCGGGTTGGCCATGAACAGATTCTGGATGCGCTCTTTTGAGTTGGGCAGGAAGCTCGAGGCCGGCAACGCCTTGCCGTCCTTCGCCAGGTGGTGCAAAACTTCGCCGTGACAATCCCAGCAAGAAACTTCGGCGCGGGCGTGCTGCGAGAGGAACCATCCTTGGATATGTCGTACATTGGAACGATGGCAACTCAAGCAACGCTCGGAAGTCTCCGGCGCCCTCAGCTTTCGGAACTCCTCACGGTTCAAAATGTCGGCGGGGTCTGCACTTTCGGCATGCTTGCCTCCCGGCCCGTGACACGACTCGCAGCCGCCACCCTGGACACCCCAGAAAAACGGCCTGTTGTGGGTGCCGGTGCGGTAAAAGCTAGCAATCTCGGGATGACACTCGGCACACTTCTCTGAGCCCACTACATTCGTGTCGGCCGTCGTGCCGCCTTGCCCTCCCGCCGGGCTATGAGCCGCGACGGGTTTGATCGAACCGGCTGAAAGCCATGGGTGGCCGTCTGCGAAGCCTGGTGCCTGGGAGCCGGGAATCAGTAGAAACCCCAGGGCCAGCAAGCCAGCACAGGCCAGCGATGAGTTTGAGGGGCGAGCGCGAGGTTTGATGTGGATGCGCTCCCTTTTTGTCAGGTCCGCCAAAGTAAGCTTTACGAAGATCCGGCCGCCCGGAGCTACTGTTTCTCGCCATGCGTGGAGTATGGAATTGCGGGAGTCCTCTGGACCGCGATTGTTCGGGGGAAGGAAGAACTTCACAACGTCTTGTACCCGGATTTGTTGGGGCGGTATACGGAGCCAGAACCCACCGTTTGATCCGCGTCGTGACGTGACCATTCCGCGCCAAGTCAGCATGTAGAGAATCTTCGCCGTTTGCGCGAAAGGAATGCCCGTGCGCTTGGAGAGTTCGCACGCCCGCGTTGGTCCGGAGGCATTCGTGAGGCAGACAAGAACCTTCAGTGCGGAGAGGACTCTCTTGGGGAGCGTGGGGAAGGGCACGGACTTCTTTACCTCATGTTCCTTTCAGAGCCGATTGTCCGAAATCCCTCTCCCCATCTCTGTGCAGTCGATCACGTTTCAACGTGACGGCGGTCACATGACAAAAAGACCCACGAAAGACGTTGGAAGATTTGTGTTGCCTTCGAGTCTTATCCGAGCTAGCGTAGGACGGAAACGAGGACGTATTGTCGTGTGAAGGGGGCGGAGTTGGTTAAATCCTCTGCACCGTACGGCTTGCATGTTGTGGAAAGTTGCCGAAACTGCTCCACACATCGATCAGGCTTGTTTTGTAATTTTCCCGCCCATACGTTTTCCGAGTTCGCCTCCATTCACCAGAGTGCCCTGTATCCGCGTGGTGCCGTGCTTTTCGTTGAAGACGAGCCCGCGCGTGGCTTGTTCGTTCTCTGTACGGGTCAGGCCAAACTGACCGCCTGCTCAGAAAGGGGGAAGCGGGTAACGTTGCGAGTGATCGAGCGGGGTGAAGCCCTGGGCCTGAGCAGCGTTATTTCGAACCGTCCATTTCAGCTAACCGCTGAGACGCTGCTGCCTTCTCAAGTCTGTTTCTTCCCGCGACTCGAGTTCCTGCGCTTCCTGCGCGCCCACCCTGAGGTCGCGGTGCGGATCGCCGAGCACCTCAGCGCAGAACTTCACCAGGCCTGGCAACACACCCGGCTCCTATCGCTCACCCCATGCTGCCGCGCGAAGCTGGCCCAGTTGTTGCTTCTCCGCGCCAGGCAGAACGGCAAGGCCACAGCTCAAGGACTGCGTGTCCCACTGAACATGACCGAAGAAGAAATTGGTGAAGCCATCGGCGCGACACGCGAAACTGTCAGCCGCCTGCTGAGCGATCTAAAGCGCAGCCACGTGATCCGCGCCAATGGCGGCTCAGTCGTGTTAATCAAGCCCGACGAACTCCGCGCCATTGCGGCGACCTGAGCGTTGCTCCGCTACTTGCTCTTGAGAAGGCCCTGGAAAGACGCGTAAGCGCGCCTGGGGTGACATTCAGCAATACGTCACAGACCGCATTGTGAAGGTCAAGCCAGTGAGAGTGCGGAAGGTATTGAACGTTCTGAAGCAGATGCTCAACTTGGCGTTCGGGTGGGAAGTGATCCCCATGAGTCCCGCGCATGGCGTGAAGTCGCCCAAGGTGCAGCTGGGTTTCCGCATCAGACCCCATTGGCTCATCGCGGGATACCAAACGCCGGCGTGTCTGCTACCTCGAAGAGCCCCATGGTCAAGCAATGAACTTTGCGCCACGTCTACGCAGCGGACGTGGAGGTGCCGAGATAGCAATGAGCGACCCGTACCAGCATCCAAAGAAAACGGTAGAACATCGCACTCACGACATCGGCCACTCCGCGCAACGTGACCGGCACCGTTTCTCCCGAAATTCGAGAGGGGAGGTTGAGAACGAAGGCAGCCAGCACTCAAGCAATCAAACCCGGAATCGCTCCCCAAATCGGAAAGCGTTGTGGCACCCTCCCTATTGGTACAAACATCGCCCAAAGCCCCCACGCTGCCGGGACAAACACCATGCGGCCGTCAGTGCGTGGATCCTTTCCTGGTGGTACCTGGGCTTTGATTTTCCTGCGCCGAAAACCTAAACACGGGGCGAGACTAGGCGCACGTAGTAGAGGGTAGCAGGTGGCAGCGGAGGAGGGTCAGGGTGTGGCGGGCGCCCGCCGTGCGGCCATCCAATTGTCGGGGACCAACGCGGCGAGTCGGCTTTGGGGATGAGTGCTGATGCGTTCGAAGATGTCGCGTAGGTAGGCGAACGGATCGATGCCCAGCCTCTTGCATGTGGTGATGAAGCTGGTTAGGATAGCCGCCGTCCGCCCGCCGTTGTCGCTGCCAAAAAACATCCAGTTTTTCCGACCCACCGCGACCCCGCGCAGGCTGCGCTCGGCGCCGTTGTTGTCAATCTCCAAATCGCCGTCCTCGCTGTAGCGGACGAGGGCTTTCCAGTTCGACAACGCGTAGGCGATAGCTTGCCCTTCCGGGCTCTTTGGCAACACCTTGGGCTGCTCTCGCCCGAGGTACTTCTTGATGTCGTCCAGGATGGGTACTGACTTGGTCCGACGTAGCGCCAGCCGTCCCTCCCTGTCCAGCTTCATGTTGCGGGCTTCCCGCTCGACGTCGTACAGCAACCGGATATAAGCCAGCATCACCGTCGAGCGCATCAAGTCCGAGGACTGCGCTTCGTAGAACTTGCGCCGCGTATGCGCCCAGCAGGCTACTTCAATCACCTCACGCTCAGGATCTTCGTACAACCCGTCGTAACCTGAGTAGGCGTCGGCCTGGAGGAGCCCGGTGAACTTCTCCATGAATGCCTGCGGTCCGTCCCGGCTGCGATTGGGGGTGTAGTCGTAAACCGTGTAAGGATGGTGGTCATCCCCCACATAAGTCCAGATTCTCCCTAAGCGTGTTCGCGGGAGCGCCGGATCCAGCACCCCCACCGGCGTGTCGTCAGTCTGCATGACCTTGGACTTCAGAACCCGCTCTTTCATCAGATCAAAAAGCGGGCTGACCAGTTGCGCGCACCGCCGCCGCATCCAGTCGCACATCGTTTGACGCGATAGCGCCACCCCATGGCGCTCGAAAATCCCTTCCTGGCGGTAAAGAGGAAGATGATCGGCGTACTTGCTGACCGCGATGTGTGCCAGCAGTGCCGGCCCCGGCAGTCCCTTTTCGATCGGCTGCATGGGCTTCTGGGCCGTGAGCAGGGTGCAACCCTTCGAGCAGGCGTATTTCTGACAGACTTCCTCGATCACATACAACGAGGCCGGGACGTATTCCAGCCGCTCACTGACCTCTTCGCCGATATGACGGAGCTCTCCCTGACACTGCGGACACTGCCGTTCCTGCCCCGCCAGGTCATAGACCACGCGTCGCCGCTCGAGCGTCCGCGGCAGCCGCTGCCGGCCATGCCCGGCGTGTTGAGGCGGACTCGTCTCGTGCTTCTCCGGTGCCGGCGGAGGCTCCAGAGCGGCGGTGACCATCCCTACTGCAAACAGGAACAACTGATTCTCGCTCACCCGTTCGCGCCGGGGCCCGTAACGCCAGCGCAGGAGCTGTTCCACCCAGTGCAGCAGTTGCTTGAGCCGACGCTCCTTGGTCTCCAGCTCTTCCAGCAAACTCCTCACCATCTGCTGCAAGGCGGCCGGATCTTCCGGCAGGTTGTGGCGATTAATCTCCATCCTGCTGCTTCGCTCGGGCCCGCTCCGCGCGTTCCCGTTCCACCGCCAGACTCACCCACTCGCCCATCAACTCCCGGAGCCGCCTGTAGTTGGCCACCTTCTGGCGCATCGGTTCGACCTGTTCGGCCCGCAGGAAACGCGTGCTGCTCTTGCCCTGCCAAGTAAAGCTCAACTGGTAATACGGCCCGTGCTTCTGAGATATCTTCGGGTCTTTGCAGTGGCAGGCGAGCTGGCCACAGACGTTGTACTGCTCGCTGATACTGCCGGGATGCAACGGCCCGAGTGCGAGCAGTTGCCGCTGGAGTTGGGCGATGCGCCGCTGAATCTGGGTCACGCTCATCATCCGATAGCTATACTGTGGCTATCGGCACCTGTCAACAAAAAAATACAGCCCCCACGAAAAAAGAGAACAAAGCTCCTCAGGAGGCTGGCGTCGCTCTGCTTTCCTTCTCGCTCTCTTCCTTCTTCATCGCCGGCGGCAGACTGTAGCGCTTTCGCCGCCGGCCCTTGCTCAAATCGATCCCCTCCAGCAACACCGCCAGTTCCCAGGCGGCGACCTCCTTCCGCCCCGTCGCGGCGAACGGAAACTGAAACGTCCCCGCCTCCAGTCGCTTGTACCAGATCGCCCACCCGTCTCGGTCCCAATACAGAATCTTCACTCGGTCACTGCGCCGGTTGCAAAACACCAGCAGGTGTTCGGAAAAGGGATTGCACTGGATCAGGTGCTCGGCCATCATCGACAGCCCGTCAAACGAGCGGCGCATGTCGCACGGCACCGTGCACAGGTACACCTTGATCGCCGCCGGGAAACTCAGCATTGCGAGGGCTCCAGGGCTGCTAAGACCGCGCGCAGCGTCTCCTCATCCACGCCCTGGCGGATGCGCAAGCGCCGACCGTCGCCCAGCACCAGTTCGATGCCAGCGTCTGTCCCCTCCGGTTCGTCACTCACCAAGGCAAAGCTTGCCCGTCCCCGGTTGACGCCTCGCTCCCGTATCGGCCCTTCCTGACGGCCCACCTTGAGCTTATGCTGCCACCAGTAGAACTGGCTCTCCTTCAACCTGCGTTGCCGACAAAACTCACGAATTGACATCCCGCTCCGCGCTGCCTTCCGAATGGTCCTCTGCCAGAAACGTTCCTTCTCTGCATCGCGCTCCGTATTGCCCATCCGACACCCCCTGCTTCGGTCAGCACATGCGCCCCACGCGCACGTTGTGCTCATCTGCCGGGGAGTATCACTCGGGCGTTCAAATGCGGAAGATGGGTTCGCCGGACGCTTACATCGTTTTGGGATATCGCACCGCGAGGATCGCATGCCAGTGGTCGGGAAGGAAGACCCAAGCGGTAAGCAGAAAGCAATGCTCGCGGCGACGTGCGTCGATAACCCGCGCGAGGATGTCAAAGTCGTCGTCGTTCAGCGGATTCCGAGTCCGAAGCAAATTGCAGGTGACGAAGAAATATCGATCGGACAGCACCAGACGCCGCAATCGCGACATGCCGCAAGATTACAGGCCGCAGAGTTACAGAACAACTCTGCCCTACAAATTCACTTCTTGAACAGGTTCTCGAAGGCGGCGCGGGCGTCGAGGGGCTTGGCGGTGGAGGTCTCGCGCTCGATGGTGGACCGGACCATGAAGAGCGTACATTTGTTGTGCGCGTCTTTGCGCGGGGTGCGTTCTTTGATGGGTTGAGTACACTCCCAGCGCGCGGAGGTATCGAAGTAGGTGCACATCTTGCAACTGTGCAGCTCGGACCCGCAGCGCAGGCACTTGCCATTCAAATCCAGTCCGGGGGGAAGGATGGTCGCGCAGGAGGCGCAGCGAATGACCTCGCGCTTGCCGGGCATGGAGAGCATGCGCGGGCCGAAGGTTTCCGGTTTCTTCCCCGGCCGCTTCTCGCGCGGCTCGCGGTCGCCGGAGTCCTGATAGCCACGCTGGCGATATCTTCGGTCACCCATGCGTAGTCCTCTGGTTTGGACAGATTCCGACTCACGCGTCGGATTTGGGATAGCTGCATCATACGCCGAAGGAGCAGCAAAAGCTACGAGACAAATTATGTGTAATTTTGGATTTGGGATTTTGGATTGAAGGCTTGGCAGGTCGGGTGGCGGCATTACTTCCCTCATCGCCAACGGATGGAAGACGCCGGATCGGCCCGGGGCTGCCCTCGCCGGCCAGATGCCGGCGCTGCAGATCGAAAAACAGGGGGTGAAAATCCGCTCGATGGCGCTATAATGCGCTCATCGCTGCCTCAGGGGCGTGCGGCAACCGAAATCCACGCACGGGGTGGCTTGCGGCTCCGGTCAATAACTATGAAATTCGTCGAACCTGTCAAAAGCGTATTAGAGCACAAGGGCCATCAGGTGGCGTCGATCACTCCTGACTCGTCGGTCTACGAAGCGATTGCCCTGATGGCCGAGAAAGGGATCGGAGCCTTGCTGGTGGTCGCGGAAGGGAAACTATTAGGGATTCTCTCCGAGCGCGACTATGCGCGCAAGGTGGTTCTGAAGGGTAAGTTGTCGAAAGACACCCCGGTGCGCGAAATCATGAGCAGCCCGGTCCTCACCGTGGCGCCGCACCAGACGATCGACGAGTGCATGAGGATTGTGACCGAGAACCGGATTCGCCACCTGCCCGTGGTCGAAGGCGAGCAGATCGTGGGCATCGTTTCCATCGGCGATTTGGTGAAATGGATCGTCACTGAACAGGAAAAGACCATCAAGGAACTCGAGAGCTACATCACCGGTCGGTACCCCAGCTAAATCGCCCCGATTATCTAACCAGTCCCCGTGCGGGCGGGAAAGAACCCGCTTGCGGGACGGTGCGGTTTCCTCAGCAACTTGAGCCGCGAATTTCGTGCGCGCGAGGCGCGCGGCGTAGCGGCTGGCCGTCTGCGCAGCCTCGACCAGCAGAAAACGCAGCAGGCGATTGCCTTGCTTGGTCAGGGGCCCGAAGCGCTGCCGTCCGGCGCTGGAATCTTCTTCCGGAATCAGTCCCAGGTAGCTGGTCAGGTGTCGGGAGTCCAGGAAGCGTTCGACGGGCCCCAACACCAGCACGGTGGCCAGCGCCGTCTGCGGGCCGACGCCCGGATGCGTCATCAGTCGCTGGGCGTCTTCGCGTCGTGCCACTTCCTGCTCGATGCGCTGGTCGAGTTCCTTCACCCAGCCGTCGAGTTGCGCGAGCAAACGCAGCAGATCTTCTCGCCGCCGCCCCATCCCTTCTCTTAGAGGAATCTTTTTCAATTCTTCCTGACCGGCCTGGCTCCACAGCCGGCGGCGCTTCCGCAGCCCGTAGCTGAGCGCCATCGCCTGCAGGCCATTCTTGGCCCGCGTCCGCAACTCCACCAACTGATGCCGATGCTCGACCAGCACCCGCACGTCGCGCTCTTCCGCGCTGGGCAGCCAGACCTTGGGAAAATCTCCCCGCACCAGCAGGCCGAGAAGGTGCGCGGCGTCTCCGCGGTCGTGCTTCTGCTTGCGCGGCCGCTTCGCCCGAATCTTCCCCGCTTCGCCCACCACCAGCTCGTGCCCCCGTTCCCCCAGCATCTCCGCAAACCACCGCGTGTACCCCGTCGTCTCGATCCCCACCAACGCCCGCTCCTTCAAACCTTCGGAGAATCTCTTCGCTTCTCCGCTTTCGTGGTCCAGCTTCTTCTCCACCAGCTCCCCCCGTCTCCGTCGCCAGCAGGGCAATCTGCTCGCTGCGCGTGTGGAAATCACAGCCTATAATGATCCTCGCTCGGCTCCTCCTTCGGAGAGTCTCTGGTCTTTCTTCCAGCGCCAGCTTACTCTCCCCATCGAGGAGCCGACGACCTTATGCCATCAGAGTTGGTTTGTAACTCTGCGCCTTTTTCCCAGGACGAACCGCGGACCTGAAGAGCGCAGCTCTGCGGTGAAGAAACAAGACTGATTACAGGTGAGCCGATCCTTTCCCGCGCCAACGCAGAGCTGCGCTCTGTGCCAGCCACGAAGTATTCCCTGTCCTGAGACGCCGCACCGAGGCGTCTCTACCTCGGGCAACAGAAAAGGAAAAAGGATTAACCTACTTCACTTCCGCTACACAGCGAAAGCCATGGATGCGGCTGGCAGAGTTGTGATAGTTGCGGTCCGATACTCGGAGAGAATCGTCCGGGGTGCCAAAGTAATTGCCCCTAGTGACATGAAATTGACTGTAGCTTGGCCCCTGCGGGTCGCGCTCGGGTGAACCCTTGTAGTAATCACGGTCGTACCAGTCACTGACCCACTCCATCACGTTCCCCAGCGTATCAAATAACCCCCACGCATTCGGGCGTTTTTGCGCCACTTCATGTGGCTTACCCCCGCTATTGTCCTCGTACCACGCGATTTCATCGGGCGGTCCGTAACGCGCCTCTGTGCTCCCGTCGCGCGCCGCATACTCCCACTCGGCTTCTGTCGGCAGACGCCCTCCTGCCCACTCGCAATATGCGCTCGCTTCGTCCCACCTTACATTGACCATCGGCATCTGGTCGTTGGCCCATCCGGGATTGTCGATAGGCGCGTCTGGCATCGGTCTCTTTGCGGACGTTGAGAATCGTCTGTACGCGCCCACCGTCACTTCAGTCTGCCCCATCCAGAAGCCTTTAGTGATCATAACTTTGTGCGGGGGGTAATCCTCACAATAATACTTGTCTTCCCCCGCCGAGCAGCCCATCGTGAACGTTCCGGGCGGAACCCACACATATTTCTCACCAGTCTCGACATCCACGATTGTCACGCCGGGTGTAGGCTTCGGGAGCGGGGCGCTCAGCTTTGTCGTTTGCTTCGCCGCAACGGTGATGGATTGGCTCTGCCCAACGTAACCGGCAAGGGCGAGTCTGATTTTATGTTCTCCCCGAAGAATGTCTCGAATCGTCAAATGTCCCTGAGCGTCAGCACGCCCACGAGACTGGCCGTCGAGCCGGACAAGAGCGCCCGGCACGGTTTCCACCAGGATATCACCCACCAGTATCGCCTCCTGCAGGGCATTGAGAAGAGGCTCCTCTGCTCCCGCGATGCGGAGCGTCTCCAGGTAATCGTCCGAGGGGTTGAAATCTATTCCCCGCCGCCGGATCAGCAGCTCGGCGCGCGCTGCCGGGATGCCTCCGGTGACCAGATTCAAAACCTGATCGGAGTTCAGGGGTTTGGGGTTGGCCTCGCGCAAGGCTTTCAGGAGAGACTCGTCTGCTCCAAGCCGTTTCAAATTATCGAACTCCTCGGCGGCGAGGGGCAGGTCCATCCCCCGGACTTGAACTGCGTGGGCAAGCTTGTCGCTCTCTACTCCTGCGCCAACCAGGTGAGGCAGCATATCTTTTTTGAGGGGTTCGCGGGATTGAGCCAGTGCCGCTTCCGCCACGGCTTGGAGCAACGCGGGCTGTGCTCCGGCTTTCCGGAGGTCTTGCAGGTCCGTGCCGGTGAGCTCGAAGCCAATCCCGCGCTCGGCGAGAGTCTTTGTCAGTTGCTCATTGTCCATCCCCGCAGCAACTAGGCGAGTCAGTTGCTCGCGCGTCAGCGCCTTGGGCGCGCTCGTGGGCGCTTGGCTGAAGCCCAGCGAGGATGCGAGCAGAATGGACAACAGAAATGTGTCTCGCACGCCTTACCCTCCGACCTTTAGTAATACTAGGTTATGTTCATGAAGAGTCTTCGAACCGCGACTGGCACCAAGGGCACCCGCCGCTTAACCTAATCAAGCCGGCCAGCAGACTTTTCCGTACGCGCGGCAGGCTCCAGGTCGCACCAGAAGTTTTTTTTGAGGCGGGCCTGTTCGGCGCGCAAAAAAGCATAGGCGATGCTCACCAGGCAGACATGATGATGCCAGCCCAACCAGTGACGGCCCTCGTAGTGATCCAGACCGAGCTCCTCTTTGAGTTGGGGATAATCGAGCTCCACGCGCCAGCGGGCTTTGGCGAGGCGCACCAAGCGGAGCAGCCCGACGGACGGTTCGGCGAGTTGCGCCAGCCAATACTTGCGGGGGGCCTCCGCGCCCGGCGGCCATTCCACCAGCAGCCACTCCGCCACGCGGGGGGGATGCCGTTGCTCACGCCAGCCGTGCGCGGCCCAAACCGGAAGGCGAGCCCAGCGCGAGCGTTGGACGCCTCGGCTGCCTTCCCGCCAAGCCACCGTGCGCCACGCCGTGGCGGGCAACTGTTCGGCCACCGCCCGCAAGTTCTGCGGTCGCGGCAAAGCCTCCAGGGGTGGATACCGTCGGGGTCGTCCCCTCTTCTTGGCGGCCGGCAAGGGCCGGTTCGGGTCTTCGGTCCAGACCACCGTCGTCGGCTTGACCTCCACGACATAAGCGAGCTGACGCT
>Ga0073934_10006166_pt1 | contig 17726 bp, 17 predicted proteins | sample LarsenN4metaG_FD_76834 | JGI IMG/M metagenome (GOLD analysis project Ga0073934, IMG submission 76834) | Hot spring sediment bacterial and archeal communities from British Columbia, Canada, to study Microbial Dark Matter (Phase II) - Larsen... ... | reverse complement strand
CGTACTGACAGAGTCGACTTTTCGAGTTTACGCGACGAGCAGCCGCTGGCGTTACACTGTCTCGGATGGCTTCGCTTCTGTTCAGTTCCAACGTCTCACTGGCCCGCCGGCTCGAGCATGCCGAAGCCGCGAACGCGTTCGCACTTGCCCGTTCCGCCAAAGTCGTCGCCGAGTCCATCTGTGGCGGCTGCGCCATCTACGGAGGCGCCGGCTCTCCCTTCACGCATCTGCTTGGCGGCGGCATGGAAGGTCCGGTCAGCGCTGCGGAGTTCGACCGGCTGGAAGAGTTCTATCGCAAGCTTGGCAGCCCTTGTTTGATTGATGCCTGTCCGCTTGCCGATATCAGCTTCCTGGACCACATCTTCCGGCGCGGTTACAAAGTGATCGAGTTGAACAACCTCCTGGCGCGAACCATATCGCCGTGTGAGAGGTTTCCATCGCCGCCGCAAGGAGTTGAAGTTAAGCTCGTCCATGGTGAAGACGTCAAAACCTGGTCCCGAGTCGTGGCACAGGGCTTCGCCAACGAGGAGAACCCGCCGTCTGAGATGTTGAACGTGATGAGCTCGATGACCGATGCAAGCCAGAACTACCTGGTGACGGTGGATGGTACGCCCGCCGGTGGCGGCGCCATGGGCATGCAGTCGGGCGTTGGAATGTTTTACGGGGACGCAACTCGTACGATTGAACGAGGGCGCGGAGTGCAAACGGCGGTGATCAACGCCCGCTTGCAGGCGGCGCAACAAGCCGGATGCGACTTGGCGATGGTTACCGTTGTTCCCGGCACTGCCTCGCACCGCAACTACGAACGCGCTGGGTTCGAACTCGTCTACATGCGTGTAAACGTGATACGCGAGTTGAACTAGGTGAGCCGCTACTGCTTGCCGGGAACCATCGGAACAAAGCGCACCGGCAGCACACTCTTCTTAGTGATCCGGCCGGCTTGGTCCTTCTGAAACAGCATCAATTCCTGATCGGCCGTCCCAATCGGCGCCACGAGCTTGCCGCCCGGCTTCAATTGATTGAGTAATGCCTGCGGCATCGATGGAGGGGCAGCGGTAACGATGATTCTGTCGAAGGGTGCTTCCTCCGGCCAGCCCTTGTAACCGTCGCCCTCGCGCACCGTGATATTGCGTAGTTGCTGCTGCTCGAAGATGGCCCGCGCAACGCGCGCAAGCTCCGGGATGATTTCAATCGTGAACACATGCTTGGCAAGCCGGGCGAGGACCGCAGCCTGGTAGCCCGAACCCGTACCGATCTCGAGGACCTTGTGGCCAGGCTCCACGGCCAGAAGTTCGGTCATGACGGCGACGATATAAGGCTGCGAAATAGTCTGGCCGCTTGCGATCGGCAACGGATGATCAGCGTACGCTTGGGCCCGGAACTGCGGCGGCACGTAGATGTGCCGGGGTGTCGCGCGCAAGGCGGCAAGAACGCGCCGGTCGCGAATGCCGCGCTGTTCGATCTGCTCGCGCACCATGGCATCGCGCAACGAGGCGTAATCCTGGGCCGCCAAGCCCGGCAAACCCAATAACGGCCAAACGAACGCCCGGCGGGATACCCTCATCGCTTGGATGCCTGCCTCTACCTCCATGCTAAGCCTACTGCCCACCGGACAGAATCGGACACTTTGGGCCGTTTGCCGCCAAACCACTCCTCCGGATGGCGTCTACAAATACACTTCGCGAGCCGCCAGAACCATGTTGGTATGCAGTTCCACCGTGTCTTCCAGCTTGCGGGCGTAGCCTCCCGCCAAGACAGCAGCGACAGGCACGTTGGCTCCACGGCACGTTTCGAATACAAAACGGTCGCGGCGCTTCATCCCCGCCTTCGTCAGCGCAAGGCCTCCGAGTTGATCCTCGAGGTATGGATCGGTTCCGGCTACGTAGATTGCCAGCTCGGGCTTGTGTTCTTCCACGGCGGGAATCAGGGTCTCGTGGAGCTTTTCGAGGTACTCCGCATCGCCCGTGTGGTCAGCCAGGTGAACATCCAGTGTGGATGGCGGTTTTTCAAACGGATAGTTGTCGAACTGGTGCAGCGACAGCGTGAACACGTTACCGTCGCCCGAAAAGATGGAGGCTGTGCCGTTGCCCTGGTGTACATCCAGATCGATCACCATGGCCCGTTCGATCCTCCGCTCGGCCTGGAGAACGCGAACCGCCACAGCGATGTCGTTCAACGCGCAGAACCCCTCGCCGTGTCCGGCGAAGGCATGGTGAAAGCCGCCGCCGATATTAATGCAGACGTTCTGCCCTTCGAGAGCCCGGCGGCTCGCCAGCAGCGTCCCGCCGCATTGCAGCATCACCGCATCCACCATTTGCCGCGAATAGGGCACTTCCAGCTTGACGACCTCGTGATAGGTCAGAGTCCCGCTTTCAAGCTTGTTTACCCACTCCGCCGAATGAACCAGCAGAAGCTGATCTCGTGTGATCGGAGAAGGAGCAAGAAAATCCCCGGCACGGGCCACCCCGATTTCCTGTAGCCTGCGGTGGATCAGCTTGTACTTCCGCGTGGGGAAGACGTGTTCCCCGAAGTGGAGGTCATAGTTGTCGCTATAGACCAGGCAAAAAGGCAGCACTGGAGTTCAGGCTTCCACCTGTAGCGCCGTGACAATCGCAACACGATAGATGTCGTCTGACGCGCAGCCGCGCGGCAGATCGTTGGCGGGCTTCTCCAGTCCTTGGAAGAAAGGCCCCAGGGTCACCGCGCCTCCCAGCCGCTCCACCAGTTTGACCCCGATATTTGCCGAGGCAAGGTCCGGAAAGATGAGCGTGTTGGCATACCCGGCTACCGTCGAACCAGGCGCTTTGGAACGGCCAACCGCCGGGACGATCGCGGCATCGGCCTGAAGTTCCCCGTCCACGTGCAACCCGGGGGCGCGCGCTTCCACAATCCGCCGCGCTTCGCGGACCTTGTCCACCCACGGGTGTGCCGCGCTGCCCTTGGTTGAAAACGACAGCAATGCCACGATCGGCTCTGCCCCGATAACCCGCCGCGTCGTATCCGCGGTCGCTATTGCTATGTCCGCAAGCTGCGAGGCGGAAGGATCGATGATCAGCGCCGGATCGGCCATGGCGAAAACGCCTCTGGCGCCGTACTCCCTCGGATGCACGCAAGCCAGCATCACGCCCGAGACCGTCCGGACGTTGCTCTTCAAACCGATCGTCTGCACCACCGCCCGGAACGTCTCCGCCGTAGTCGCTACGGCCCCGCCGACAAACGCGTCGGCATCGCCGGCAGTGACCATCAAGCCGCCGAAGACCAGCGGCTTCGATGCCACCCGCAGGGCCTCATTCTCGGTGATGCCGCGCGACCGGCGGCGCTCGTACAAGATCCGTGCGTACGTCGCAAGCTTAGGTGACGAGGCCGGATCAACGCCTGATTTGCCAATCAGGATGGGCTCCGCCAGCCCTTCCCGGACCAATCGTGCCGCCGCCTGTTGAATTCGGGCGTCGTCTCCTTCCGGAAAAACGATACGGCGACGACGGGGGAGCGCGCGCAAACTGGCGATCCGGGCTTCGAGAAACTCCGCCGCCGATTCTGGAATGGACATGAACTCACTTTTATAGCGCATTGTCGCTTGGAAAGCCTGACCCCGCCGTCATCCAATCGTTATAATCACGTGGGGACCATCCCGCATTCATCTGGAAGGGCTGAGAGTTAACGCATGCGAAAGAAGGTAACGGTTGTAGGAGCCGGCAATGTCGGCGCAAATTGCGCGTTGCGCATCGCCGATAAGGAACTGGCCGACGTCGTGCTGGTCGATGTCGTCGAAGGCGTACCGCAGGGCAAGGGTCTTGACCTGCTGCAGTCTGGACCTGTGGAGGGGTATGACGTCTCAATTGTGGGCGCCAACAGCTATGAAGCGACGGCCAATTCCGACGTGGTCGTGATTACCGCCGGCTTCCCGCGCAAGCCCGGAATGAGCCGTGACGATTTGCTCCTCGCAAATTACGAGATCGTCAAGACGGCCACCGAGCAGTCGGTGAAGTATTCCCCGAATGCGATCCTGGTGCTGGTCACCAATCCGCTGGATGCCATGTGCTGGGTCGCCCAGCAGATCTCCAAGTTCTCGCGTAATCGCATCATCGGAATGGCTGGCGTCCTGGACACCGCGCGCTACCGAACGTTCATTTCCATGGAATTGGGAGTCTCCGTCGAGAACATTACGGCTCTCGTGCTCGGCGGGCACGGAGACACGATGGTGCCCCTGGTGCGCTTGACCACTGTCGGGGGTATTCCGATTACCGAGCTTCTGGATCAGCCGACCATCGACCGGCTGGTACAGCGGACGCGGGATGGGGGCGCCGAGATCGTCAAATACCTCAAGACCGGCAGTGCCTATTACGCCCCGTCATCGTCAACGGTGGAGATGGTCGAATCGATCCTCAAGGACAAGAAGAAGGTCCTGCCCTGCGCAGCCTATCTCGAAGGTGAGTACGGCTACAATGGCATTTTCGTGGGCGTACCTGTCCGGCTCGGAGCGCAAGGGATTGAGAAAATCTACGAGGTGAAGCTTGAGCCGCACGAAAAAGCCATGCTCGACAAGAGTGCTGCGGCCGTTCAGGAACTGATTGACGTTCTCAAGCAAAAGACAGGCGCCTGACACGCGGCTAACGTCTGGTATCCACTCAGCCGATTGGATAGAATACTTCTCTGTCCGTAGGAGGATGTCTTGAACGAAGATATCGTACGAATCGTTAGCGGCGTGCTCGCTGTTCTGTGTGTGGTGATTATCATCATGCGCCGCAAGACCAAGAAGAAGAAGGCTGCCCAAGACGACTTCTAGAGTCTAAAAGGCGGCGGTCCTGGACTGGCCGCCGCCGCTTCAGATGGTACTCAGTCAGCTTGACGTGAATTCCGACCTCATGGCTGCCGCCACTACCCGTTTCTCGAAATCCAAGCACGAAACCGCCCCTCGCATCGACGCCAGGCATGCTTGCTACAAGATGGAGGTTCGCAGGTCGGGCATCCACCGCTGGGGTGTCTTTGCGCTGGAAGACATTCCGAAGGGCAAGAAGGTGATCGAGTACACCGGCGAAAGGATCAGCCGGCGTGAAACAAAAAAGCGCGCCGACGGCCCGCTGAACTACCTGTTTACGCTCGATTCATACTGGACCCTGGACGGATCCGTGGGTGGCAGCGGCGCAGAGTACGTAAACCATTCCTGTGATCCGAACTGCTACGCCTGGATCTATAAGGGCCACATCCTCTACATGTCGTTACGCGACATCGCCGCCGGTGAGGAACTAACGATCGACTACCGCTTTGACCCGGATGTGCCTAAGGTCGATTGCATGTGCGGCACAAAAGCCTGCCGCGGCACCATCAACCTGAAGAAGGAACGCACGCGCGCACGGACCCGTCACGCGAAGAACGAAAAACGTTAGCGTTAGACTCGAAACCCGGCAACCGGTCCGTATGGCAACGCCGGGTTGTCGCGCTCCAGCCACAACAGCCGGTTATATTTCGCCAGCCGCTCGGACCTTGTGATCGATCCCACTTTGATCTGTCCTGCGCCGGAGGCGACTGCAAGGTCAGCTAGAAAGCTGTCTTCGGTCTCTCCACTGCGAGCCGAAACTACGGCGTTCCAGCCTGCCGCGGCGGCCAGGTCGAGCACTTCGAAGGTCTCGCTCAGCGTCCCGATCTGGTTCATCTTGACCAGGACCGCATTGGCGGCCTGACGGGCGATCGCCTGGCGCACGCGCGCCGGGTTGGTAGTCAGAAAATCGTCGCCGATGAGCTGAATCGAGCCAAGCCGTGTAGTGAACTGCCGCCACCCATCCCAATCGTCCTGGCTGAGGCCGTCCTCAAGAGAAATGATCGGGTACCGGGCGCGCCATTGCTCCAGCATCTCGATCAGTGCGTCAGAATCGAGCACACTGCCACCCAGATGGTAACCGTCCAGATGATGGAACTGGCTGGCTGCTACGTCGATCGCGATCGCAACCTCTTCCATCGGGCGGAACCCGGCTCGTTCGATCGCCGCGGTGAGAATCTCCAGGGCTTCTTCATTGGACTTCAGCCTCGGCCCCCACCCGCCCTCATCGGCAACCAGCCTGGCGTGCTGCCCGCGGTCCTCGATAATCGAACGCGTTGCCTGGTGGATCGCCACCACGGAATGCAACGCGTCACCGTAGCACGGGAAGCCATGAGGCAACGCGAGAAAGTCCTGCATCTCGATGTTGCGCCCAGCGTGAGCGCCGCCCGAGAGAATATTCACCATCGGTACAGGAAGGCGTGCCTGCCTCGGTTGGCTCCCAAGTTCCGACAGGCGCTTCCATAACGGCTGGCCGCGCGAAATTGCGACTGTACGTGCCGCTGCGCACGAGACTCCCAGGATCGCGTTCGCTCCCAGCCTGCTTTTGCCGGGCTGTCCATCCAGCTCGATCAGCAGCCGGTCCAGCGCGGTTTGGTCTTCCGCATTAAGACCTGTGACGGCGCGTGCGATTTCGCTTTCCACGTTGGCCGCCGCTTTGAGGACGCCTTTTCCGGCATAGCGCGAATCGCCGTCCCGCAATTCCACCGCTTCGTGGCGGCCCGTGGATGCCCCCGACGGGACTTGAGCCGAGCCGACCGTTCCATCCGCAAGGCCAAGTTCCACTTCGAGCGTGGGATTTCCGCGGGAGTCCAGAATCTCCTGAGCACGCAGAAAGGAAATGCTTCGCTTCATCGAAATAGCCTGTCGAATGCCGGCGCAACGCTAGAGGCAGGATTCAGAATCAGACTCCGCCCGGCGGCGCGGACCTCGGTCTTAATGTGCTCATCCGTGATGTACTCGACCGGGGACTTGCCGTCCACTCGGGCGAGCAACAACCCGCCTAGATGGCGCATCGCCGCCTCCTCCAGCCACGGCAACTCTGACAGAATGCGGGTGTGCAGTTCACCCCAGAATGCGAGCAGCGCGGTTCGGTAGAGCGTGGCGTCGCCAGGCCGGTGAAACGCTTTCAGAAAAAGGTGCGAGGTAAGGAACGCTGGGTCGAACGACGGATCCCCGAAGTGAACCACCTCCCAATCGATGACCGTGGCTTGGCTGCCAGTTACCAGCAGATTCTTCGGAGAAAAATCGCCGTGAACGAGAGAAAGGCGGCGCTCGCCGCACTCTACTATTAGAGTTTCGAGCTGTCTCTTCAGGTCTGGATGGAGCGCAGCCACGGCGCGGTAGTAAGGGTCCAACCGCAGTTCGTGGAAAACGGTTTGGTCGCCGAACTCGCTCTCCCATGCCGTCTGGCTCAGGCTGCGCTGTATCCACTCGGCCAAGACTTGGCCGATCCGGCGGGCAATCTCCGGATCGGCCTTTCCTTTCAGCAGCAGACTCTTCCAGGTGACGCTATGCGCCTCTGCCGCGCTCATGGCGAAGAGGAAGTTTTCGCGATCTTCAAACAGCACGGTGGGAACTGCGCCCGGAGGAAGAAGCCCTGAGAGGCGCCGTAACGCCATGCTCTCGCGGAATACGCGCTCGCGCGTGCAATACCAGTCGGCCTGGACACGGAGCTTTTCGAGGGATTGCTTTAGCACGATGCGCAGGCCGTCAGCCTCGGCCAGGTAAACGAGATTAGACACCCCACCGCTGAGCGGTGTGAGGCGCACGGATTCGGGAGCTACCCGCAGCCGACTGGCGAGATAGCTCACTGCTTCAGGTGATTCCAGACTGAGCAACCCGGATTATAACAACCGGGCGTGTGAGGTCACTTCCGGAAGAATGAAAACAGGCTGGCCAGACCCGAGGATTTTGGCGGAGCAGCCGCAGGGCTGGCTTCTTTGCCGTTGAGATGATCGGCGAGCTGCGCTATGCTCCGACCGAACGGGCTTCCCGTTGCGGGCTGCCGCCCATCGACGAGCGCTTTCTGGATCGATTCCGGATCGGCGGGTACTGTATGGTAAACGTCAGTGTGAAGAGCGGCCTCAATCACTTGCAGAGAAAGACCTATATCCCGCTGGAACCGGCTGACCACAATATGGATGCGCGAGCGGTCCACGCGGTGGCGGTCGAGGTAAGTGAGCACCCGCTGCGCGCTTTGCAGAGCTGGGATCTCGTTCGTGGTGATCAACAGGAGGTCATCGGACTGACGGGCCAGATTCAGGGCCCAGTTTCCATAGGCAGTGCCGCTATCGGCGACAACCACGTCGTAGTTTGATCGGGCGAAGTCGAGCACCGTGCTGGTGTCGTGCATTTCGTCAATGCCGTGAACTGGTTTTTCCGGTGCGGGGAGAACATCTATGCCCTGAACGGAGTAAACCATCCCTTTCCAGATGTCGGCATCGAGGGTTCCTGCACGGGTAATCGCATCCATAAACGAGTAGGTAGGCCGGAGCTTAAGTTGGAAAGAGATGGTTCCGGCCAAAGGATCGAGGTCGACAAGCAGAACGCGTTTGGCTCCGGAGCGGCGAAGCTGGACGGCTAGTGCGGCAGAAATGGTGGATGCGCCGCAAGCACCTTTGGCCGGAAGCGTCACAATCAGCCTGGCCTGCGCGCCCCCGCCCCTGTTGCTCCGATGTTTGGCCGAGACGCGCTCCATCATCGGCACGAACTGATCCTCGCCAATAGGGCTTACAAGGAACTCAGATGCCCCTTGACGCAGGCAGCGCAGGATGAAATCGGAATCGTTCCCGTCGTGCAGGGCGACTATGGGCAATTTCGAGTCCAGATTCGCCAGGTCAGCAAGGATGCCTACCGCCCATTCACGATTGCTGGAGACGTCGATAAAGCAGAGATTAATGGTGTTTGCCTGGAGGGTGTCACCGAGGTTCTGACGGGTCGGATACTCCTTCATTTCAGTGATTTGGCTGAAGGGCAGAAACTCGCTGAAGAACGGGGTCAGTTCGGCATGATGCGTGCCCCGAGGGGAGATCAGAAGGATTTTCCACTGGCCGAACGACCGTGTTGGGGTGGCTGGCGTCATATCGTTGGGTAAGCAACCAAGCACGGAGGGAGGCCTTGGTGGCGCAGCCACGCCGGTCTCCATGGAAAATATCGGAAAACCCAGCGAAAAACTTGAGACGGAAGGCCTACAACAAAGACTATTACTGCAAATCGACTGACCGATACGTACCAGTGGAGCGGCGAGGGACGGCGCCTTAGGAAGCGCTGGATCTCGCTGGTTCCCAGTGAATACTATGCAGAATAGTCAGAATCCGAAGAAATCGATTGGGCTGTGTGAAACCCAGCCGTTGACGGCTGAGGGAGTGCGGGCGACAGTGGCAGGCACTCCCGACCTGGAATACCACTGGGCGGTGGGTAGCTTAGCCTTGGCCGAGGAACTACTGCGCCAGCGTCCCACGGACCTGCTGGTTATTGACAAGAGTTTTGGGGTGCAGGCGATCATTGAGTTCTTGACGCAACTGCGGCGAAGCGGAGCCGCGACCTCGCCGGTCGTGTGGGGCAACTCGTTGAGCGAAGCTGAGGCGCTACGCTTCTTGCAGAGTGGCGCCCGGGGCATTGTCAGGAAGACCTCCGAGAGTCCGACCCTGCTGCAGTGTTTGCGCAGCGTGGGCGAAGGGATCAGTTGGATGGAGGACTGCGTGTTTCGGGATTCGCAGCGGCCGGAGCGCTATTCTCGTTCGGAACTGACCACGCGGGAACAACAGGTGCTCGAACTTGTGGAGCAAGGTCTTAAGAACAAGGAGATTGCGCGCGAGTTGGGGATCCGCCCAGGCACTGTAAAAATCCACCTGAAGCACATTTTCGAAAAGACTGGAGTGCGCGGGCGCTACGGCTTGGCGCTCAGTGGGATGCGGCACCGTGTTGCTTTGCCGGAGAGCTACAGCTATCCGGCCGAATACGCAGTGAGCTAGCCGGGTCGATTCAAGCCCGGCGCGCTCGTGGCGAAGCGATGCCCATCAGGGCTCCGAAGAACGCGCCTAAGGCGCCGAAGCTCAGCCATGCCGCGCCTTTGGCCTCGGCGGCGCCGGTAAACGTATAGGGAGCGATGAAATAGCCATAGACCATGGCTACCAATGCAATCAGACTCCACAGCACGAGCAGGATCCGGAGTTTGCCGAGAGCGGCCAGCGCCGCGGAAATCATGCCGGCCAGCCCCAGCACGACCAGCCAGACAAGCTGGTTCTCGCCCTGTATCCAGGGCAACATGCGCATCTTGAGATTTGACGCGCTAGTCAACAGTCCGACCGCGCCGATTCCGAACACGAGAGCACTCAACAGAAAGTGAAATATGCAGGAAAAGTACAGAAGAATCAAGCCGATAATCCGCACGGAGCCTCCACACCGGATGTAGCGTAAGGGTTCATTCTATCAACACGAAGAGGCGCCGGACCTATGAACGAGTCGTTTTTTGTCAGTCATCGGCCAGACCAGGAAGACCACACTGCTATGCTGGCTTGCAGAAGGAACCCCTGAATTTTGAAACTTGCAATTTTGCTAGTCTCCGTGGCGATAACGCCGCTTTTCGGGCAGCTATCGCGGGAACAGATGCGGGTCGACTTCGAGCAACTCGCCGCACTGGTTGCTAAACACTACGCACCGTATGAATGGAAGCGCGACGCGCTGGGCCACGACGCCATGGATCTACGGCCCTGGTTGCAGCGGGTTTCGCAAGCCAAGGATGATCTGGAATTTCTTGAGATCTGCGCGGAGTATATGGCGGCGCTGCGCGACCTGCATTCCGGCTTTTTCGTACCGTCGGATTTCGTGGCAGAAGCGCCGCTGTTTGTCGACTATTACGATGGCAAGCCGTTGATTGAGTCGATCGATCGCAGTGTTTTGCCGGTGCGCCTCTTCCCAGTCCAGGTTGGGGATGAACTGATCGCTGTGGACGGTCAGCCCGTGGCTGCGTGGGTGGAGCGGGTTTCAAAACTGCAGTCTTTCGCCAACCCGAGCGCGACACGGCGGTGGGCTCTAGACCAGATCTTCTTCCGGGTTCAAGCAGTGCTGCCGCGCGCGCATGAAATCGGCGAAACCCTGCGCATCGAAGTGCGCCGCGAAGCGACGGGCGCGGTGGAGACTTATGAAGTTCCTTGGGATAAGTCAGGTACTCCGGTGCTGCGGATTGGGCCGACGGTAACACCAACCAGGTCAGCAAGGACCCATGGACGAAGCACTTCACTGATCGGACGGAAAGGCGATCTGGGTGAAACGCTTACGGTTTTGGAGCAGTTGCGCATCCGCAGGGCTCCAGCGCAGAAATCGACCAGGCTTGTTGGATTCGGAAGTGTACGGCCAGCCTTTAATCCGCCACAGGGTTTCGTGCAGCGTCTGGGAGCACGAGGATCGGATGTGATTTATTCGGGATCCTATCGCGCGGATGGCCTGAATATCGGACTAATCCGAATCCCGAACTTCCCGTCCGGATCGGCGGCCACGGCGATGCTTCGTCAGATCGACGCTGAGGTCGAGTGGATGAAGAATAACACCGACGGGCTGGTGCTGGATCTGATGCGCAATCCTGGGGGAGATGTGTGCCTGGCCACGGACTTGGCGGCGCGGTTTATCCCGTACCGTTTCCGCGCCCTAGGGGACGAGTTGCGGCCCTGGTTGGAGTACATCCGGTTTTGGCGGGACGAGCTCGACTTCGCGACAGAGATCGGGTTCGATAATACGACCCTGGCGCTACTCGAAGCGATCATCAGCGATCTCGAAAGCGCTTACGGCGAAGTGCGAGGGCGGACCGGACCTTGGGACATTTGTACGCTTTCACTGGACCGCGAGCCGGTGCGCGACCGCGATGGCAACGCATCCGCGTACCACAAGCCAATGATAGTGCTTATTGACGAGTTCTCCACGTCTTCAGGGGACGTGTTGCCGGCGATGCTGCAAGATGCCAACCGGGCTTTGATGTTTGGAAAGCAGACGGCCGGCGGTGGCGGGCTCTCGTTTGAGACTTACACCGGATTCTATTCCGAGGCAACCGCGTCGGTGTCGTTCTCCCTGGGAACCCGTGCCCGCGCCGTTTCGCCGGCGGGTCTACCCACCACAAACTACATCGAGAATGTCGGGGTACTGCCCGACTTCGATGTCGATATCATGACGCGCGAGAACCTGCTTACAGGGGGCGCGCCGTTTGTGCGGCTATTCACGAGCGCGATTGTGGACCACATCCGTCGCTCCCGGTAGCGCCACGAAGGTCGTCCAACTGCGCAGCGACTGCCTGATGCAGGCGGGCAGTTAACTCGGCCCGATCGCGCAACGTGTAGCCCTGGACGGCTATGGGATGGCCGATGCGCACTTTCACGGCTGCGCGACGGAACGTGGAAGACTTCGCGGCGAGCAGAGTATCGGTACCGGCGATGGCAACCGGCACGAGTCCCGTGCCGGATTCGATAGCGAGATACGCAGCGCCCTCCTTGAATGGCTGCAGACCTGAGGCGGAGCGTGTGCCTTCAGGAAAGACCAGTACCGACAATGAGCGCTCGCGAACCAGGCGTGCGGCCTCGTGCATGCTTCGTAACGCGGAGCGGATGCTGCCGCGCTCCACCGTAAGGTGACCGGTACGCCGCAAATACCAGCCAATGAAGGGAACGCGCAGAAGTTCCTGCTTTGCCAGGAACTTAAAGTCGACCGGCAGGCTGAGTAACAGGACCGGTGTGTCCATCAGACTGGCGTGGTTGGAGGCGAAGACGTAATGTGCGGCTGAATCGAGGTTCTGCGAGCCCTCGACGCTGACGCGGGCTCCCGCAATTCCAAGCACTGCGCGAGCCCACGTCTGGTAGAGGAAACGGCCCCAGCGGCCGCCGGGGGTCAATGTGGCAGTGGCGACAGCAGTGGTTGCAAACAGCGCTGTAACCAGTGTGGCAAGCGGAATGATGAACAACCACGAGTAAAGCCGGGCCACATTCTCCGATCCTATGCGCTACTTTCTGGCGGTCACCGTAACCGGAGCCGCGAGTTGGAAGGTGAGCAATGATTCACTGGGCACCACTGCGGCTTCGCCCCGCGTGGCGAGAACTAGTCCGGTGCCGGCAGCGCCACCCGAAGCGGCGCCGATGGCAGCGCCCTTGCCGCCCCCTGCAATTGCTCCGATAGCAGCGCCGATTCCCGCGCCGATGCCCACCTTCAGCGCGTCTTTCTTCGACGAGGACTTGGCTTGCGAGCTCAAACTTTCTGTGCGGACAGCCACCGGTTCCCCGTCCGCGGTCTGGATGGAGCGCAAAGCAAGAGAAAGAGTGGCCCTGCCCTTGACTCTTCCGCCCGCGTCGGCGTCCACCACCTCACCGATCACCTTCGACCCCTTGGGAGCGATAATCCAATCGCCGTCCTTCAGTGGCTGGTGAAGGGTTGCTTCGAAACGGTCACCAGCTTTGGCTGTTTTGGTGGAAATCGAATCGATGGTTCGCACCACAATGTTGGTTCCCGCCTCAAGGGTTGCTTGGCGTGCCGCTGGCGGAGGCGGCGTCGAGGGAGCCGGAGCGGCGCTCTTTGCAGTTTCCGCCGGAGTCCCTGGTGCAACTCCGCGTTGTGAGCCTGCCGCCGGCGCTGTCGCGGTCTTGGCCGGGGAGGGCTGCGAACCGCCGGAAGCCGCTGGAGCAGCGGGTTGAGCAGCGGGTTGAGCGGCGCTCATCGGGGCTTCAGCCTGTTTTTGTTGAGTGCATCCCATCGAGCACAGCAGCAGGATGCAGAACGAGGATGGAACATGCGTCCGGAAAACTGATCGCATACTTAGACCTTTGGCTTTGGCGGTGGAAGTTCCCTGGCTTCACACGCCGATTCGAACCCCTGGCGCCCATGCGTTCCGTCGCAGAACGGTTTGTTGGCCGACAGGCCACAGCGGCACAATGAAATCACTGTTCTTCCCGCCAGGCCGAAACTGTTGCCCTGCGCGTCGCAGATTGAAAAATCGCCCTCAATACGAATAGGTCCATTATTGACCACTGTCACTTTGGCAGACATATGAGTACAAAGTAGCATTTGTGGTGAGTCTTGGCGCCAACGCATGGCGGATATAATGCAGGCATGAACGGGCGGGTGCACTGCGGTTTGATTTGCCTGCTGGCTACCGTCCTTTCCAACGCTCAAGAAAAGTACGACGCGAACAAACCGCTATCCGCGGAAACCATCCTGCTCGCCCGGCTTCGATACATCGTGGCGGAAAACATGCAACGGATGCCGAACTATACGTGCGGCATGGCGATCGAGCGCTCGGTGCGGAGCGCGAAGGGGCGCCGGTTCCAACTGGTGGACAATCTCCGTCTGGAAGTAGCTTTAGCCGGGGGAAAGGAGCTGTACTCCTGGCCGGGAGCCGAAAAGTTCGAAGAACGCGACCTGACCGACATGGTGAGCGGAGGGGCCATCGGAACCGGCGACTTCGCACTCCACGTGAAGAGCATTTACGTTTCGAATTCAGCCCAGTTCACCTACGCCGGGAAGGAAGTTCTGAATGGGATCGAAGCTCAGTCGTTCCGTTTCGAAATCCCGCGTTCGATGAGCGGCTACTCGTTCCGGGTCGGGCCGGCGGAAGGCATCGTCGGCTACAAGGGGCAGGTTTGGCATAACGCGGAGAGTCTTGACCTGATGCGGATTGAGATCGACGTGCACGATATCCCTCAGCATGTGCCGATTGCGCGCGGACAAAGCACGATTGATTATGCCCGCGTGCGCATCGGGGAATCGGATTTCACTCTGCCCAGGAACGCGACGATTGTTCTGACAGATCACACTGGAGGCGAGAGCCGCAACCATGTCGTGTTCACGAACTGCCGGCAGTTCGCGGGCGAAAGCACGCTTCGCTTCGACGACCCGGACCCCGCGCTGCTTGAGCCGGTCACAGCGGCGCCGGTGACGGTCACGCTGCCCGCAGGGCTCGATGTTGCGCTACGCCTGAAGAACGCGATTGATGGGACCAAAGCGGCGGTCGGCGACCCGTTTGAGGCGACGGTGAGCCGGGACGTAAAGGTTAAGGGCCAGTTGGTTCTTCCAAAGGGCGCCATGGTGAGCGGGCGGATTCGCTACATAAACGTGGGACGGACCAGTACTCCAGTGCACGTGATCGGCCTGAGTGTGGAACGCTTCGCGTTCGAGAACAAGAAGGGTGCTTTCCATGCTACGCTCGCGGAGCCAGTGGTCTTGGGCAGGACAAGTTCACGGCTGGCTGATCGCGTGCCGTTGAATTTCCGCGAGCCGGAGTTCAAGGATCCGCGTGTGGGGGTGATCTACATCGTAGCCCCGTTGTTCCGGTTACCGAGCGGCTTTACGGCCAATTGGCGTACCCTGGAGAGTTCGGGAGTACAACAACAGTGATTCAATTCGAACCCGATCTGGACCGTGCTCTCTTCGAGTCAACGCTGTCATTCGCCGAGAAGCAAGTGCGCAGCTTGATTGACCGCGACCCGGGATTCTATCCGATGTATACGGAAGGCGGCAGGTGGCGGCATGAAGGCGCCCTGTGGACCCGCTGGTGTGACGGGTTTTTGCCTGGCATGATGTGGATCTTCGCGCGGCGTGCGGAGAATGGCGGCGGCGATCGCCGGTTCTGGATGGATAAGGCAGCGGAATATAGCCGCGAGCTCGAGCCGCGGCAGCATGACACGGAGATTCACGACCACGGGTTCCTGTTTCTTTCAACCTACTATCGCTGGTATCAACTGACTCGCGAAGCCAAGTTGAACGACGTGCTGATTCAGTCCGGCAAGACGATGGCGCAGCGTTTCCAGGAGAAGGGGCAATACCTGCGCTCGTTCGTGTCGGAAAGCTCGATCTTCATCGACATCATGATGAATGTCGGAATCATCTTCTACGCGGCACGCGAGACCAATGACCGCAAGCTGCGCGAAGTGGCGATCCGGCACGCGCTGACGACGCGCCGCTACCTTGTGCGTGGAGATGGATCGACGGCACACGAGGGTATTTTCGACACGAACTCAGGAGAGTTTCTGCGGCAGTCCACACAGCAGGGCTGGCGTAGCGATTCGTGCTGGTCGCGCGGGTTGACATGGGCGCTGTATGGATTCAGCACGAGCTACGAGTATACGCGCGACCCCAGATTCCTGGCGACTGCGGAAGCCTGCGCGGATTACTACATTACTCACACCGGCAGCGACGGTGTTCCGCCATGGGATTTCCAGGCGCCCGCGGACAGCCGCAAACAAGGCGACACGTCTGCAGCGGCGATTGCTGCCAGCGGGTTGCTGCGTTTATGCCGTATGTTGCCCGATCCGGTCAAGGGCTTGTATTACTATGCCACCGCTTTGAGAATCTTGCGAACGCTCTGCGAAGACTACACCGCCAAGGGTGATCCAGGTTGGGAAGGGGTGCTCAAGGGCGGCGTGTATCACATGCACAAGGACCTGGGAGTAGACGAAAGCGTAATGTGGGGCGAGTACTTCTTTATCGAAGCCCTCGATAACGCCCTGAGGAACGCTCCTCTCGACCGCAAACTGTCGGAGCAGAACAAACTTACGGCACACTGAGCACCGGTTTACCAGAGGCCGTTCAGTCAACCTGCCGAAAGCCGCCAGGGAGACCAGACTCGCTGATCCTTCGATTCTGTACACGGACTATGTAAGTTATTGCCCTGACAGGGCCGCGAAGACCTGCGTGCTATCCTGACAGCGTGAAAAATTTTGGGCTCTTTCTGGCCTGTGTCAGCGTAGGCATGTGCGGAGCTTTCGCGCAGTCTTCACCTTTAGCGGGCATCCTTGAGGAGGAACTTCAGCGGAACTTCGAGATTCTGAGGAAGGCCGATCCGCCCGCATATTTTCTCAGCTATGGAGTCACCGAGCGTGAATCCCACTTTGTTACGACTTCGCTGGGTACTCTGTTCCGCTCCGGTACGAACCGCCGCCGTTATTTCGACAGCTCCGTTCGAGTGGGTTCACGTCAATTAGACAATTATCGCGTTGCGGGCGGGGAGCGCCCCAGGTTCACGGCTGGAGTCCAACTGCCACTCGAAGATTCCGCCAGCGCGATCAAGCGCCTTGCATGGAGGGAAACGGACCGGGCCTACACAGCGGGCGCTGAGCGGCTGATCAAACTGCGGACGAGCACGCAGATGAAGGCGGAGAAGGACAAGGACGATCAATCAGCCGACTTCTCCGAGGAGACGGTGCAGCAGGCTGTCTCACCCGTCGCACCGGTCAAAGTGAACCTGGACGAATGGTCATCCCGTTTAAGGAAGGTCTCAGCTCAGTTCACGCAATTTAGCAGTGTGCTGAATTCCAGCGTGAATCTGGCGGTCGATACGGAGCGGCGAACACTGGTGAGTTCGGAAGGAACAAGAGTGCAGCACGGACGGACCTATGCCCGGGTCGTCATCACGGCAAGAGCGAAAGCGAGCGATGGACAAGATCTGATCACTACAGAAAGCTTTGAGGCAGACGATCCAGCGAAGTTGCCCAAAGACGATGTGCTGATCGCCGCGGCGCAAAAGGTCGGGGCTCAACTGACGAACCTCCTGGTTGCCCCTCAGGCCGATCCGTATGTCGGTCCTGCGGTTTTGTCGGGACGCGCAGCCGGGGTCTTTTTTCACGAGATTTTCGGGCATCGCATCGAAGGACACCGCCAGAAAGACGAGACGGAGGGTCAGACATTTTCGAAGAGCGTGAACACAAAGGTGTTGCCGGAGTTCATTTCGGTTGTCTTTGATCCGACGGTGAAAAAGTCAGCCAATCACGACCTGCATGGCTGGTACGAATTCGACGATGAGGGTGTGAAGGCACAGCGAGTCCCGGTGGTGGAAAAGGGCATTCTGAAGACCTTTCTCATGTCGAGAACACCTCTACCGGGAATCGGGAAATCAAACGGTCACGGCAGGCGGGAGCCTGGATTGGAGCCTGTTTCG
>Ga0073934_10006165_pt1 | contig 17729 bp, 14 predicted proteins | sample LarsenN4metaG_FD_76834 | JGI IMG/M metagenome (GOLD analysis project Ga0073934, IMG submission 76834) | Hot spring sediment bacterial and archeal communities from British Columbia, Canada, to study Microbial Dark Matter (Phase II) - Larsen... ... | reverse complement strand
CTCTTTTTCAGGAAGACGGGGTCCACTTCCTCCATCGGAAGACCCGGCGCGATGAGCAGTGGCAGTCATCACGGCTGGGGTGTCGTCAACGCGGAACGAAGTTCCGCGAAGAAAACCCAGCGGTCTCCGCCTTCCTCAGGATTCACGGCGGCGGGAGCGAACTGGTCCTCGAATACTTCGACAGGAATCTGAACCTGTTGGACCGGGTGAAGATTCTGCGGGTCGAAACCTGAAAAGGACTTCAGCCCTTGTCAGCGGATAACGCGGGTTGTGCCATGCGAACAACAACAAATCCACCTCCGGCCCGAATACCGAGGGTGTGTCGCGACGCCAGGAAGAGGAGGGAAAGCTGTGTCTCAGAATCTGGGAACAGGCAATTGGGCCGGCGGGACTCTCTGCAGCCCCGGCGGCAACAGTCGAGCGCTGTTGTACGTAAACGTGTCCAACACCAAGTGGCCGTCCCGTGCGACAAAACCGAAAGTGGTGTCGTAAAGAGCATTGTCCGGCTGATCGAGGCCTGGTGGCCGAAAGGTGGCGATGTATCCACCCGCGATGCCGCTGGCTCGTTCAGTGGTTGTCAAAATCTCGGTGAAGGACCGGGGGTTGTTGCCGAGGTCAGCCAGGATTGCGCGAGACAGGTTTCGGACCGTGTTCTCCGGTACGGGTTCCGAACGAGACCGAACCTCCACCAGCGATTGCGGTTCTGGCCCAACACGCGCGAATCCTTCCATCACGCCCTGGATAGACGGTCCGGTCATCGGGAAGAACGAGACCACGTTCGTCAAACCGCCAATGATGCCCATTTCCTGCGTCTGGTTGAAACGCATGAAGTAGTCGCGCCCGTTGTTCCCCTTGAGTTTGAGGTCCCAGATATTCCCCGGCTTGGGGTCGTGAAGGCTGACGAAGTTTTCCGGTCCGATCGCCTGTGCGTCAAAGCGCGAAACACCGTGCTTCTGCAAAACTGAGATGAAGTTGCTCACGCCAGGAACGACGACCTGCTGAAACTGGCGTATCTGATTCGAGTTGAGTGCCGAGAAGTTGGTGATGCCAATAATCTTGGCCAGAACGGCTGCATCAAGCTTGGGCTTCCGAGGGATGGGCACCAATGCAGCGTTCGTGACCTCGGCGGGAGTTGGGTCCTGTGGAGCGAGTGCGAAATCCACCTTCGACGGTTTCATCGGCGGTGCGACCACGTAAAGCAGAGCGGCAACGAGCAGCACGACCAACGCTGCAATCCAGACCGTTCTGCGTATTCCCGCGCCTCTCATGGTGAACCGCTGGCTGAGCTTGGACCTTGTTTCCGCGCCAAAGCCCCGGACCGCTGGAGGATGGCCTGCACTTTGCCCCGATAGACGAACACCACCAAATCAACCGAATCCAGATTCGTGCTAGCCGAATACAGGCCCACGTAACCGCCGGAGTTCGGCTCAGTCCACCAATTGACAGCCAGCGGGCGACCGCGCTTCCGCGCCACCTCTTGTTCAGCCGGTGACAATACGGTGGGGCGCGTTACTTGGTGCAACACGATTCCCAGTTGAGTTCCGGGCATTACTCCGCCCTGGGCCGACTTGCAGCCGAGGGCTTGGGCAATGTGTCGAATCTGGTTAGCGGAGACCCGATACTCGTTCGTTGGGTTGGCCATGACTTCATTCAGGTCGTCCACATCGCCAAGTTGCCTGGCATTGCGCACGTAGCTGGCCGGTTCAATCTGTGCCGCTGGAGCGAGCCGCTCCTGCAGCTTCGCCACCGCATGCTGAATTGGGGCATCATTCACCGCCATCGACAAGAGGCTGACGGCGGCCGGCGGGCGCAGTTCGAGTGTCGCGGTGAACCCGTCTCGACGCACAACCCAGACGCTGCCGTCAATGGAAGCGTGCGTGCAGACGACGTTGTCCGGTCGAAGCGGGGGACCGACTTCGACCGGACTTGCATTCGTCGCCTCCAACGCACGAAGCACACGCTCCAATTCGGGCGCCACGCGGTCCGTGAAGACCTTGGCTTGGTCATCGGTCAGCCTCGAACCGCCGCACCCGGCGGCGAGGAGTGAACAGGCCACAAGGATGGTCGCAGCAGCGCGATTCCAAATCAGAAATGCGTAAGCGTTCATGTGCTGTGATGCCCGACGGTTTCCGTCTCACCACCAGAAAAAGTCAATCGACGAGAAATCGTTCGTGCGTATTTGGGCGTCGTAGATGGTCCTGTAAGGCAGCCACGCAAAGCCGAGCGTCTTTGGGCCGAGTGAGCGGATGTAGTTGGCGTCGCCTTCCCACGCGAAATCCAAGGCAAAGGCGACGGAGTCCACGATGGGCGCGTTGGGTACCTGCAAGTTGGGGTGCGGCCAGTCGTACAGAAGCGCCTCGATGAACGTCGGCTGCGGACTGGTCACATTCTCAAACCCGACGAACACGGTCTTGTACAGCCGATTCAGCGTTTGGTCCACACCGATAGGCGTGCCGGTTGCGTTAGGCCATTCGGTAACGACGGGCGGACTGCCGCCGTTCGTGTTGCCGTTGATGTTCGCAGTCCAGCAGCCGTGCATGACGACTGTCCGGAGCCGGCGCTTATATTCCACGGTGCCCATGTAAATGCCCGTTCCATACAAGTTCCCCAAGTCGTTGCCCACATCGTTCGCAGTCACGGTCGTCCCAATTGGTCCTGGGCCTCCGCCCGGCGTGGCGAACCCAATCGCCTGCTGATTGCAGTGACCGTGGTAAACCCAAGTATCGAAGTTCCGGTTCGTCATGAACCGATGGAACCAGACCACGTCGTTGGTCATCGTCAGTTCCATAAACTTCCACTTTACCGGATGCGTCCGGTTTTCGCCGATTTCGGCCGGCGTGTAGAACAACTGCGGTATAGCCCAAGAAAAGAAGTCGTAGAGGCTATCGAACACATCATCGCACAAGGCGTCGATTGCCCCGTCCAACTCCATCCAGGTCAGCAACGGACTTCCGCTGATGAGCGGGCTCTTGTCGATTTTGTTGGTGAACCAGATTGTCGTTCCCCCTCCGCCTGCTGCCATCATACCTCCGCCAGCGGGCGTGAACGTGTAACGAGCCACGTAGGCGCTGTTGGTGTACGGAGAACTGTCAGCCTTCGTGTAGTCCCAGTAAAACGTCACAACACCGCCGTTGGGATTGGTGACGGTGGCGGTCAGAGTTTTGCAAGGGCTTCCGTCGAGGCCAAGGACGTCGAGCGTCACGTCTCCGGCTTCGGTGGTTTCGAGTTGATGGATGCTGGGGCCAGCGTCGGGCGATGCCATTGTCGGGGTGGAGACGATGGCAAAGTTGTTTGAGGCCACGATCATGATGTCCCGCGTGGTCGAGAAATTCTGGATGTTGCCCAGGTAGAGCGTGTTTGTGTCGGGAACTACCTCGACACCGTGGTTCATCGCGACAATCGAAATGTGGTTCTCGCCGTTCCGCAGCGCTCCGGCGGGAATCAGCATGTCGGCACTGCCGCTGTGCTTGACGCCAACCTCCGTCGTGAGGTCAACCGTCAGCAGGTCGCTGACCGGTGCCAGCGGCTGGCCGTTCACGTATGCGTAAAGGGAGACGGGGCTGATGTCCGTCACGCGTAGCTTGAGGGCAACATCGCCCGAGACGACCGCTCCGTTGGTGGGGCTATCGATGCTCAAACGCGGCCCAAAGTACTCGCCACGCCAGAGCGTGTAGAACTCTTTCGGGATGCTCGAAGTGCTGTACAGCGTGGCGACTTGGCTTGGCGAACTGGCCACGAAGCTCCCGACGAAGTACCATGGGTTGTCGATGTTCGGCGTGATGTCCTGCTTGGCCATCACGTAGTAGTTGCTGCCGACACGCAATTCCGACATGAGCAGGGTATTCGTGCCTCCAGCGCCGAGAACCAGTTGAAGGTGTTCCGGGGTTTCTCCTCCGTCCAGCAGGGTCTGGAAACCACCACCGCCACCCTCGGCAGGCCGGACGCCCAACATGATGCTGTGAGCGGGCGGAGCCTTGGGCATGGCGTCGCGCAATGCCTTTTCTGCGGCCAGTCGTTCCGCCGCCGCTCTCCAAATCGCTCGGTAATCAACCTCCCGGTCATCGTAAAGGTATTTCCCGTCTCCGATTTCGTACACCGGCAAGTCGGGAAACGGGTTGAAGGGCAAAGGCGGTGGGTTCTTGAGCTGCATGGAGTAGTACGTTCCATGCTTCGGAGCAGCACGGCCCTTGGCTGTTGTCGTGTCCAGTTCTTCTGAGTCTCCGGTGAGAGGCTCCGCCGTTTGCGCTGCGGCCGAACCGACGATGGCTACGGTCATCAGCGCTGTGAACACAGACGTACTAACCTTCCGACTGGTTCTTCGTTTCATGTTGGTGGTTTGGTCGAGTTTTTCGTTCAGTGCCGAGCTTCGTTTGCCCGGACTCGAACCTCCTTCCGTGCCAGAAAACGGGATGCGCGCCCAGCACGCTCCCGTTCAAGGCCACAGCGACGCGGCCCAGCAGCAAACGCACCGGGACGCGCGACTCGCGCGCGTCGAGGTGTGAATTGCTGCTTTTGGCTTCTAAATCTGTCGCTGTGTTTAGAACGGGATTCGAGTCCTCGCAACGCAAAGACTCGGGCCAGAAGCCGAGCGGCCTCTGGCTTTGGTAAAGAACTGGTTGACAACTACCAGAATCGTGGGCCGGGGTCAATGCCGCAGTTGCAGGGTTCAGCCCTGCTGCACGGCGGTAAAGCTCGCGTCGGCGGTACGAACGTGCGCAAGCTTGCGCAATTAATGCACGGAAAATGCCTCGTGTGCGGGTCTCCTTTTGCCGAAGGCGGCCGCTTGCGCGATTGGGGCGGCATGGCACTGATGCTCCTCGAAGAAGACGGCACCGGCAACGCGAACGCCAACCGCTACGCCCATGCGGTCGTGAGCAGACTGTAGCGCGTCGGCGTGCAGACCGTGGCCGGGCTGTGCGCGTCAGTGAAGCGGATGCCCTCGCGCGCGAGCCGTCCGTAGATCGTAGAGTTCCCAAGGATCGCCCTTGGCCGCGACCAGTTTCCAGTCGCCGACCCGCACGGCCCGATGGCCCTCGTGCAGCCACCACAGGCTCTCGCGCGGAATGGTCACGTCCCTGGCAATGGCAGGCGCCAAGCTCCGGCCCGGCGCCTCGGGGATTGGTTCGCCCTTCCATTCCTTCGGTTTCCGGACGCCGGCCAACTCCAGCACGGTCGGCACGAGGTCAATGACATGTCCGGGCGTGTGACGCAATTCGCCCTTCGCGCCGATGCCGGCGGGCCAATGCACGATCAGGGGCGGGCTGACGCCGCCTTCGTGAACCCAGCTCTTGTGCCGGCGAAACGGGGTGTTGCAGGCGCTGGAAAAACCGGGGCCGAGGCACAGGTCGACCTCCAGGTAGGTCTCGGCGGTGCGGTTGTAGTGGCACCCCTGGTTCTTGGCCGACAGGGCGGCATCCCGCCAGAGGTCGCGCGAATCCAACAAGCAAATCAGGACAGGCAGGTTGGCTTTCATGATGGTATCGGTCTTGTTCTTTTCAGAGAGAGTTGGCGGCGCGCGCCGGCCGGCTGCGGCCGGAAGCCTTGGATTGATCGAGCAACGCCTTCAACTCCTTCATGATCTCCGGGCGCTCGAAGTAGAGGTTTCTCGTTTCGCCAGGGTCGGCTTCGAGGTTGTAGAGCTGACCCGGCGCGCCGGGCGCGGTGTCGGGGAGCAGGAACGGCTTGAGTTCGGGATTGTTCTCGTAGTGGTTGCCGCCCGAGCCGGCATGGTCGAGGTATTTCCAGTGGCCTCGCCGGATGGCGAGCGTGCGCGCGCCGCCGAAGGCTTGCGTGATCAAGTAGGGCCGGATGGGGCCGCTGGCCGTGCCAAGAAGCGCGGGGAGCAGGTTGAAGCTGTCCTCGGCGGCGTTGTCGGGGAGCTTCGCCCCGATGATAGCGGCGACGGTGGCCATCACGTCGGTGAGGCCGGCGAGCTGCGCGCTCGTGGTGCCGGGTTTCACTTTGCCGGGCCAGCGGACGATGAAGGGCACACGATGGCCGCCCTCCCAACCGTCGCGCTTCATCCCGCGCCACGGTCGCGCGCCGTCGTGCCCGTGGTCGGCGCGCATGTGGACGACGCTCGTGACTTCGGGGCCGTTGTCGCTGGTGAAGATGACGAGCGTGTTGCTGGCGACACCCAGTTTGTCGAGCGAGGAGAGGAGTTCGCCGACAATCCAGTCGAGCTGGTGAATGAAATCGCCGTGCGGGCCGGCGCCGGAATCTCCTTTGAACTGCGGCGCGGCGAACGACGGCAGATGCACGGCTTGCGCGGCATGGTAGAGGAAGAACGGCCTGCCCGGCGACTGGCGGGCGTGCTGCTCCAAAAACTCGCGGCTCTTTTTCAGGAAGACGAGGTCCACCTCCTCCATTGGAAAATTCGTGGCGATCAGGCCAGCGCGGCAGTCGTTCGCATACGGATGCCTGGGCAGCTTCGACTTGTCGAGCGGGGCCACCGGCGGCACGGGCACGCGATCGTTCTCGACGAAGGCGTAGAGCCAATCGGTGGTGGGACAGCACGCCGTGCCGAAAAAACGGTCGAAGCCGTGGTCCACCGGCCCGCCCTCGACGCGGCGCTGGAAATCAATGCGTCTCGCGTCCTCCAGCCTGCCGGAGTGAATCGGCGCGCCCAACGGGTCTCGAAACGTCAGGCCGACATGCCACTTGCCGACGGCGGCAGTGGCGTAGCCCTGCTGCTTGAGCATCGCGGGCAGCGTGAGGCGCCCAGGCGCAATCAAGGACGGTCCGCCCGCCCCTTGGAAAACGGTCCCACCATTGGGCACGCGAAAGGCCATCTGCCCGGTAAGCAGACTGTAGCGCGTCGGCGTGCAGACCGTGGCTGGGCTGTGCGCGTCGGTGAAGCGCATGCCCTCGCGCGCGAGGCGGTCCAGGTGAGGCGTGGCGACCTTTGCCTGGTCGTTATAGCAGCGCACATCGCCGTAGCCGAGGTCGTCGGCCAGGATGAGGAGAATGTTAGGTTTCGTCGCAGCGAACAACCGGCCGCAAGCGAGGGCCAATACGGCAAGAAAGGCCAGAATTCGTTTCATCGTTCGCCCGGTTCGTCGGCGGACCCGGCGGCGGCGCGATGGGGCGGGCGTGAGTTCATTTTGCTGGCTTAAGCAGTTCCGCCATGGCCCAGCCGAGGCGGAGGCCGACCTCCATGTATGTTTCGGCGTTGCGGTTGTAGTGGTAGCCCTGGTTCTTGGGGGAAACCTTTGCGTCACGCCATAGGTCGCGGGAGTCCACCGCCTTTACGTTGCCGGCGAATTCGGGGTGCCTCTTCGGGTCGCCGATGGCGAGTTGTGCTTCGCTGATTTGCAGGCCGGTGCCCTCGCGTCCCGTGAAGCCACAACCGGTGGCCAGGACGAATTTCGCGTTTGGCGCAGCGTAGTCTCTGCGCAACTGCGGGATGAGCCGGGCCAGGTTTTGCTCGTAACGAGCTGCGTGGACGGCGTTAAAGGAATCCTTGTTGCCCTGCCACCAAACGAACCCGGCAATCTCGTAACCTTGGCCCTGGTAGCCGGGATAAATCTTCGCCAGGTTCGTCAGCGCGGCTTTGGCATTGGCCATGTCGTCGTCGTATTGCTTGCCGGCATACCACTCGATGGGCTTGCCGGTTTTCTTGTCCAGCCACGGTGGCGGCTCGGTGGCGAGACCTTTGGCCGGGTCCATCACCCAGGAGTCGGGCTTGTCCTTGTAGCCGGCGAAGACCTTTTTGACCTTCTGCCCACCGCGCTCGGTGACTTCCGCCTCAAAACGCTCGCTGCCCGGCGGCAGCAGATCCCATCCAAGGCTGCGATTGCCGATGCAGGATTTGAGAACAAGCACCGGCTCGTCGAGGAACTGGCCCATGACGAAGCCAAAGCCCAATTCCGGCCCGATGGAGCGTCCGTTGGAGGTGGCGGTGAGCGGGCCGCCTCTCCTCACGCGCGCGTCGTAGTAATACACGTCTTGGCGCACTGTCCATTGGCCCGCGTCGTCCACGAGAAATGGATAGCGCCCTTGCCTCCTGACGAGCGTCGTGAGAGTGCCGTTGGTGCCCTCCGGCTCAATGTCGCCCATGCCGACCATGTTGGATTGCCCCATGAGGATGAACACCTTGACCTTCTTTGTGTGGTCGGCGGGTTTCCCATCAGGACGGGCCAAAGGCCTGGCAATTTCGGCGGCCCCAGCACAGGGCGATAGTAGCACCATCACGAGGGCAACACACGCAATCAAGAATTTGCGAACCACTTTCCAGAGCCCGTACCCGCCGACGTAAGTCGGCACAAACCATGTAGAATGGCCTCGACTCACTTCCGCGGATACCGGGTTTTGAAAGTTTCTTCTGCTTTGTTGGTTTTTCATGGTCGAGGATTGTTGTTTTCCTGGACTCTTGGTCCAAAACGCCGGGCTTGGGCCAGTGGAAACCTCCTCAGGGCGCCTTCTCCTGGCGTGTGACGATCGGGACGTAACCGACTTCCAGGCCCGGGGGCGGCGTGACAATCAGGGCAGGATCCAGGGCCACCAGCTTGCCGCGTGTCGGCGGCGGCATGTAGTCCCGGTCAATCGGCCAGTGGGCATGGAGCTTCTCAACAAAAGCCTGCAGCCTGGCCTTCTTCTCGGGCCCCCAGTTGTATTGCTGAAACGACGGTTGGTCCACGAAGCGATACCACGAGAAAGTGACAACGGAGCCATCCACAAGTTTCACCGTGAACGGACCAAGCCTGGGCCCGGGCTTGGCCCAGGCACCGGTAGTGGGCGAGTGATAGGGCACACCGACGGCGGCCCGTTTGAACTCCTGCCCGTGCAATCCGGTTTCCGCGGGCACTTCCGCCGCGGGCACGGCGACGCGCTCATCGCCGACGTGCTTGTAGTATTGCGGGAACATCCCCTTCTCAGCGATGTCGTTGGTGAACCACTGCAAGCCCCAGACGTTGCCCTCGAAAATCCGGGTGTCGAACGCTCGCTCCACTCCGACGATTTTCTGGCCCGCCTGGTCGTAGCGCGTGGTGCGCGTGTTCAGCCTGGGCTTGAACGCGCCTTTCTCGCCGAAGCGTCCGTCGCAGACTGGACCGCCGTCGCGCCAGAACTTAAAGGCGTCGTAAAGCGCGGCCTTCGAGTAATAGGTCACGTCCTGCACCAGATACGCCCTGCCCTGGGCGTCCACCGGCCACTGCAGCTTCGGCAGCTTCGAGTAGGTGTTCCCCTGCGCATCCCTCGCGTCGAAGCGCGGCACAGTGTTGATCTCCATCGCGCCGCCGCCCATGATGCCGGGGCGGGCGTCAAGGCCGCGTCCGTAGAGGAACGGGACATGGAACAGCTTGGCGATTTTGCTCCAGGTCTCAGGAATGTAGTAAGCGATCGGACCTTTGAAGTTGGCCGCGCTCAGGAAGCAGGTCCAACTCTGGTCACCCGTGGGCGGATCGTCGGTGCTGGGATCGGTGAACGGCAGCGCCATCCAGGAGTAGCCAAGGAATTCGCCGTTGGGATTGCCCTGAAACGGCAGCGCATCGGGCGGAATGAGCAGGCGGTTGCTCAGTTGCGCGATGCCGAGGCGGTGGTCGGGCAGCGCCTCGTTGTCGTAAAAGAATGACCACCCCGGCGAGCCAATCTCGTAGTCATAGCATTGCGGCGTGGCGTTCATGCTGAATTTCGGCGGGCCGTAGCGGAAATGGTTGCCGGCCCAATACCCGAGACCGCCCTCGATGGTCTGGAACACGCTGCTCCAGGTAGGCCCGCGCGGCTTCCACTGCCGGGCGAGCGTGCCCTCCGGACACAGTGGCGTATCCTTGTTGTCCGAGTTGTCCGGCTGAATCCACGCGCTGGGCAGGCCGATCTGAAAATTGGCCAGCGGCTCATCCACCAGCGGCCACACGGCGGCGTAAAAACCCATGCCGGCGCTATAGCGGCCTTCGGCCGGGAGCTTCTCGTGGCCAAAACCGATGTAGCCGTGCAGCCCTTGGGAGTGGGAGGTGATTGGGCCTTTCTGATCCGCAGCTGTTGCCGTGGTGGCCGAAACGAGGGCGGTGATCAAGAGGCAGCAGAGCTTCCTGGAGGGATTTTGTTTCATGGTCGTGCCTTTTCTTCCGTGCGCCGGTCGGTCGCCGCGCCGCTGAGTTCCTGACGGGTTGCGATGGGCACATAGCCCACTTCCAAACCGCGCGGCGGCGTTAAAATCAGAGCCGGGTCAAGACTGGCCAGCGTGCCAACCTCGGGCGGGCTGAGGTAGTTGCGGTCTTTGGTCCAGGCGCGATGGAGCAGTTCCACACGCTTCTGCACAAGTTCGCGTTCCTCCGGCGTGAGGTCGGCGTTGAGCATCGCGGGTTGATCGGCAAACCGGTACCAATAGTACGTGACCACGCTGCCGTCGCCCAAGTGTGCCTGAAAGGGGCCGGCGGCCGGGCCGGGTTTTTTCCAGCAACTCGCGGGATCGTCCGGTGTGACGCGGGGTTCCTGCGGCTTCTCCTTTGGGGTGCTGAAGCGGTATTGAGTGAGCCCCAGTTCCGGCGGCACATCGCGGGGCGAGATGATTGTCCATTGGGGTTTGTTGGCCCCGACCTCAAGCCGGTAGTACTCGGGCAAGGTGACCAGCGGACCATTCCGCCGCGTGAGCGGCTCGCTCCAACGGTAGCCAAAGGTCACGGGGTCCGGGGTAAAGGACGTGGCGAAGGATCTCCAGGGCAGGGGCGCCTTCTCTTCGCGCGGAGTGTTCAAGGGATAAATACTCCAACTGGAGCCGCCGCCCTGCCGGAACGTATGCACGGCGGATGCCTCGGCCTTGATCAGGCCAGTGGCGGGAGCGCCGCCATTGAACCAGCGCTGCACATCGTCCCACAGCGCCGATTTCTTGTAGGCCGTAATCCGGTGCAGAACGATCGAATGGCCCTCGGGGCTGACGGGGAAAAAGGTGGGAGCGATGCGCGCATAGACCTTGCCGTCCGTGTTCGTGCTCAGGATGGCCGGAACATGCTGCGTTTCCATCTGGATGGCTTTGTTGGGTCCGGCGGGCCGGGCATCCAGCATCAAGCCAGCCCATTCCGGATTCTCCAGAGTCGCCTGCGACCAGAAGAAGGGCGTGAAGAAGGCCACCGGGCCTTTGAAGTTGGCCGTGTTCAGGAAAAGCGTCCAGCAGTGATTGCCGGTCGGCACAGGTTTGCCCGCCGTGGTTGACTTCGCAGGCGTGAGGGGCAAGGGGAGATAGCCGTAGCCAAAAAGCTCGCCGCAGGTGCCTTGTTTCAAGTTAAGGCCATCGAGCGGAAACAACAGCCACGGGCTGAGTTGCGCGACACCATATTGACCGCGCGGTTTGTCCCACGTGCCTGCGCCATAGCCAGGGCCGTTGGCGATCCACTTAAAATTCGGGCCTACGCCCCCCATGATGAATTTCGGCGTAGTGGTTGGAAAGTGCGTGTCGCGCCACCAGCCGAGGCCGCCTTCGATGTCGGTGTAGCATTTGCCCGCAGGCTTCTTGTCCGGCTCATACTGCGGATGCATCCAGGTGCCCCACAGCCCGGTTTGGAAGCGGTGCCCAGGGTAGGTCCCGACGAGCGGCCACGCCGCCGCATAAAGCGAGAAGCCGCCGTTAAACTCTTCCGGCACCCTCTCCGCGGGGCCAAAGAGATAGCCAGCCATTTCGCCTTCCTGAATGGCGGCGTCAACGATGAGGGCGGGAACCGTGGACAAGACCGCCGCCAACAGAGGAATGATCGTATTCATGGTTGCGTCCGGTTGAAAAGTTCTCAGGGGTGTTCTGACGCCAGCAGCCCGAGATTGGCCTCGGCGAAGGCTTTGCCCATCCGCGCGAAGGTCTTCGCGCAGCCCAGGTAATGGTAGCCGGCGTTGGAGGCGCCGCGTTTCCAGAGCGCGACTTCGGCGGGACTGATGAGGTCGGCCTCGAACTTTTGCAGATACGCGCGCTTTTGCTCCTCGGTCATCTTGCCGTCCGCATTGGCGTGGTCTTTGTGTTTCGTGTCCAGGAAGTAGCGCATCTGACGCACCTTTTCGTACTTCTTGTCAATCGCCTCAAGTTCCTCGGACCAGAAGGGCGCGGTATCCACCGCAGCGACACTGCCCTTGAATTCCGGCAGGGCCGCCGGCGACGCCATCGCTTTCCGAAACTCCTGCGTGGTCGCATCAGCGTCCAAACCACCCACACCCATAACCCCGATGACAAACGGCAGCTTCGGCGCACCGAGATCCTTGCGCACATCGCGGATGAAATGCGCCAGCAACTCGCTGTAGAGGGCGAAGCGGCCCGGCTTGCCGCGGTCCGGATAGGTGTGCCCATCCACCATGTCGTTCCAGCCTTGCAGCCAAACAAAGCCAGCCAGTTCGCAGCCCTGCGCCGGGTCGTAATCCGGCACCACGCGCTTCGGATTGGCGATCACCCTTTTCACGTGCTCAATCATGAGCCGATAGTAGTGGCCCGTCTCCCGCGTCTTGTCGGCGAGCCATTGGTTCATGTCCTTGGGTACCCCGTGGCCCGGCGGACCGTAATACAGCTTCTTTTGGTAGTCGTTGAGCTGATACGGCCCGGCACTGGGCGGGCGGAAATCGGTGTGCAGGCTTTTGCCACCCCAGGCGGTCTTGATGAGAAGCACCGGCTCCTCGAACGCGGCGTCCAGCGTCAGGCCGAAGGTGAACTCGGGACCGATCTTGTCGCCGGGCTTGGTTTTGTCACGGCCCCACATCGAGCCGTAGCCAGCCGTCAGCCGCCCGTTCAACTCAAAGTTCTTTTCGCCATCGCCCGTCAGATAGGAGATCCACGCGCCTTCGCAGACGGCAGCTTTGCCATCGGGGCTGCGCATCATTTTTAGAAGCGGCGCGGTGGCCGGGTCGTCGCCAATGTAATCGAACGTCTCGATCCGGGCGTGTCCCTCCATGTTCGACTGCCCGGCCAGGATGAAGACCTTGAGCGGTTTGGCGCAAGCCTCGCTGGCGGCTAACATCAGGCCGGCAGCCACTGCAGCCATCACGCACCTGGCAATGTTCGGTCTGGCACTCATAGATAATCTCCGGTCGTTCCGGGACTTAAACGATCTCTTCCCGCACCGGGTCCCAACGGACCATGCGCCGCTCTTGCTGCGCCTTGAGCGACATCAGAAACGTGGCGGTCTCAATGAACGCCTCGTCGGTTGAGCACTTCGGCGTGCCGCGGGTGCGGATGCAGTTGAGCCAATCCATCATGTGATTGGGCTGCGGAGGCGTTTTGCCACGCTCGTAGCCTTTGGGCAGGTTCGCATTCCGGTTGTGGCCCGCCGGCAGGATTTCAAACGTGGTCACATCATGCGCGATGGCGTCAAAGCGTAGTGTGGCGTCGCGTCCGCAAATCGTCACCGGCTGGCGGTCGGTGGTGTTCATGCTGCCCTCGAAGGTCACGGTGCGGCCCAGCCTCTCGAACTGATAGGCGGCGATCCATGTGTCCGGCACCTCCCGGTCGTCCCGCAGAAGCGCGATCTGCCCGGCGCAAACACAAGTGTCCGGAATGCCGTGGCCGAGGAGGTATTGCACGAAGTCCATCTCATGCGACAGCAAATCCCCGGCATAGCCGGTGCCGTAGGCGTAGTAACAACGCCAGTGCCAGAAGTGGCGCTCGTTCCAGGGAATCTTCGGCGCCGGGCCAAGCCACCGGTCCCAATCCACGTTCTTCAGGACTTGCGCCGGGTCAGGCCGGATCCACTGATCGTAATACCCATACCAGCGCCAGTTGGCGTGCTCCGGCTCCAGGGACTTGAAGCGTCCTGTCCGCACCAACGTGATGGGGCCAAGGATACCCTGGGCAATCAGTTCCTTCGCTTGCAGGGCGCAGGTGGCCTGGCGCGCCTGGTGTCCAAGCTGAAAAACCACCTTGCTTCGCTTGAGCGCATCGCGCATCCGCTTGGCCTCGTCCAGGGTCCGGGAAAACCCTTTCTCACAGTAGATGTCTTTCCCGGCTTTCACCGCGTCGAGCACCATCGGGCAATGCCAGTGATCCGGCGTGGCGATGACCACCGCATCCACGTTCGGGTCGGCCAGCAGGTCGCGATAATCCACGTAAGCCTTCACCTCCGGATTGCGGCTGCGCTCCACACCCTTTTGCCGGTGCGGCCCATAAACGTCGCAGACCGCGACCACCTTGACATTGGGGGCGGCAACCACGGCGTTGAGCAGGTCTCCGCCGCGCGTGCCCAGCCCGATACACCCCACCCCGATGGTGGTGCCGGGCGCTGTGGCGCCCAGAATAGCCGGCGCGCCGGCGGAGGCGGCCGTCACCACAGCAGCGGCCTGGCCCGTGGCGCGCAGGAACTGACGCCGGTTAATCAAGGTGGCATGAACGAAGTCACGATCTTGTTGGGGGCGTTTCATAAGGAAACTTTGCAGGCGCCGCAGCCTCCCGCAAGGCCTTCCGCGGCGTTGGCGGCGGACCGATGATCATCGAGTGTCTCAGGGCTTGCATAAACCACAAGCGGCCGGTCAAGGAGCGGCCGCCTGGCCCCAGAGGCTCTCGAGCAGGGAAAACATCTCTGGATCATGTCTCCGCAACTCATCGCGAGTGAACGGGAAAAAATCATTGCGGCTGAAAAACGCTTCGGTGGTCTCGGCAAAATACTCCGGTGGATTCGTCATCGCATAAGCCTTCTCGACCGTCCCGGGCTGGCCGTCGCCATGCCACCGCTCGACCCGCTCGTAACGACCGCCCGATTTTGCCTTTTCATAAACGGCTTTGATCCGCGGATTGTCAAATCCGCGGACCAATTCCCGGTCGTGATACGCATGCGCCAGCTCATGCAGAACGAAATTCGGCATACGGTTCATTTCGCGCTCGAAAATGCGGATGTTCGAAAACTCAACCGCTTTCGCCATCGCCGGATCGCGTCCGTGCTCACGCAGCCACCCGATGTCGGGGTGGTACTCCGCCTTCGGCTGCTGGCCCGGATACTCTGGCGAGAAATAAAGCGGCACCTTGCGCAGTGCCTCGACGGCATGGCGAGGCGCCACACGGACGATTTCCTCGAGCTGTTGTCGCAGCAATTCCAGAGCACGTTCCGTGCCTTCCGACTCTCTGATCAGCAGTTCCCTGCTGATGCACACGGTCCAGCCAGCGATCACGCGGGTCTCGCGCGGGGGGAACCCGCCCTGTGCGCGGTTGCTTTGCTTCGGAGAGCCGGGCGCTCCGCACACGCCGGCCTGTGCGGCCAACATCAACACCAACACGAGAGAAATGCTCGTTTTCATGTCGCGACACATGCAGCGCAAGCCGCCCCGCAGGAAACTCCCCCACTGGCCAGTTTCTCCCCCAACGCCAGCGAGGTGGGCGTGATGGACAGCCCGCCCAGCCCCGTGCAACGCCACTCACGCGGCATTTGCCCGGCGACGCCCCGTGCGGCGGCAATCACCTCGTCCAGTGGGATGACCGGATCGTAGCCAGCCAGCGCCATGTTCGCGCAGGCCAGCGCATGGCTCGCGGCCATGACATTCTTGCTCAGGCAAGGCGCTTCCACCCGATTGGCAACCGGATCACAAATCAACCCCAGCATGCTCTGAAGCGCCAGCGACGACGCCGCCACGCTTTGCGTTGGCGTGCCTCCCGCCATGTCAACCAGCGCCCCCGCTGCCATGCACGCCGCAGAACCGCACTCGGCCTGGCAACCGCCCATTTCAGCGGCGAAACTCCACTGGCCGGCGATGAACACACCGATCAGGCCGCCAGCCAGCATCGCCCGGGCCATTTCCAATTCCCCGAGCCCCATGGCTTCCGCCGTGGCTATGACCGCCCCAGGCAGCGCTGCGCAAGCCCCCGCCGTCGGCGCCGCTACAATCAAGCCCAGAGCGCTCTTCACTTCCATCAGCGCGGTCACATAAAGAATGATCCGGTTCAAGACTCCACCATCCAGCAGCCGGCCGGACTCCATCAGATCCTTGAACCGGCCGGACTGGTGTCCCAAAACCCGCGCCTCGTAACGGGTGCCCGCAACACCCTGGGCGATCGATCGGCGCAGGAGGCGGACAATCTCCTCCATTCTGCTCATGACCTCCATCTCAGTCAGTCCGCTGCGCGCGCTCTCATAAACCACCGCCAGCCGCCACAGGGGCGTGTTGCGACCTGCATCGTGGCGCAACATTTCCGCGCAGGTGGTAAAGGGGACCGAATTATCACGACGGGTAATCACCGGCAGCACCGGCCGCAAGCGCCGCACAGCCAGAACATCAAAACGACTCGTCAGCTCGGCCAGGAATTCGTCGTCCACAAAGGCATCCGCTTTCACCTCTACCACGTGGTCGCCTCCGGCCTCGTGCACGAGGACGGCGTGGCCAGACAGTCGCGTGCCCAACTCCCGGGCCGCTTCCGTAGCCCGGCCCCGAACCCATACCAGCGTCTCAAAACAATCGCCGACCATGGAGACGCGAAAGCCGTCCACGTTCAACACCTCGATCATGCCGCCGCCGGTGGAGATTGCGCGCAAGAAGCGGCTCTCGCCACCGCGCCGCAGTGTAAGCCGATAGGTGTTCGGATGGGGATCGCCCACGTCCACCGTCTCGATGCGGAGGCGCACCCCCGACTCCCGCAGGAGTTCCATGGCGTTAGGCAGCCGTTCGTCGTCGGCCTCCCAGCCCATCAGGCCGGCGGCCAATCCCATGTCCGAGCCTTGGGTTTCATGCGTCGTGGGCAGCGAACCATGGCGATCGAACTCGACCAGGACTTCCTCGAAGGCGCCGTCCATCAGGTCGCGCGCCACACGACCAATCCGCAGTGCGGCCGCGCTGTGGGAACTGGACGGCCCCCGCATCACCGGGCCGATCACGTCGTTGAAAATGCTCACCAGCATGTTGTCGGTCCGCCGACCTCGCCCGTGTTCGCCAACGCCCCAGCCCACAAACGGTCCGCGGCGACCCACAAGGCTTGCGTCACTAGAGTAGCTTTGCTTTCCCGGTTGTCTTGGCTCATTCTCACACCATCCTGTGAAAGTCAGCACAATCAAAGCAGTCGCTGACGTGCCGCCGCACTGCAACCTCGCGGTGGCGGTCAGCGTTTTGGCGGAACTCTTTGATCACGCCCCGGACCTGGCCTTCTTTGTCAAGGACAAGTCGGGACGTTACGTCGCGGTGAATGCCTCCCTCGTCAAACGACACGGATACCGCCATAAGTCGCAAGTACTGGGCCGACGCCCCTGCGATATCTGTCCCGGCGACTTCGGACGCCTGCCCACCGAGCAGGACACCCGGGTCCTGCGCACCGGCAAACCTCTCGTGGACCACCTCGAACAACAATGGTACCTGCCGCGCCGGCCGGTGTGGTGCCTGACCACCAAGCTGCCACTCCGCGACGCGACCGGGAGCATAATCGGCCTTGTTGGCATTTCACGCGATGTGCGAGCGGCTGCAGACTTCCGGAACATCCCGGAGGAACTGGCGGCGGTCCTCGAGGAATTTGAAAACAATCTGGCGGATCCGGTCACCCCCGCCACCCTGGCGCGCCGGGCCGGCCTCACGTCAGCCAGGTTCGCCCGGCTCATCCGCCGTTTTTTTGACCTCACCCCCAGCCAGTTTCTCACCCAAACCCGCCTGGCGGCCGGCGCGCGGCTCCTGCGCGAAACCAGCCTCGCCGTCGCAGAAATCGCCCACCAATGCGGCTTCTACGATCACAGCGCCTTCAGCCGGGCCTTTCACTCCGCCATGGGCGTCACACCGCGTGCTTACCGGCTCGCGACGCGGAAAACTCCCTCCCCCACCGCGGACGACTGACCTCGGCATCCTGTCATGCGCCGGTGGAG
>Ga0073934_10006164_pt1 | contig 17736 bp, 16 predicted proteins | sample LarsenN4metaG_FD_76834 | JGI IMG/M metagenome (GOLD analysis project Ga0073934, IMG submission 76834) | Hot spring sediment bacterial and archeal communities from British Columbia, Canada, to study Microbial Dark Matter (Phase II) - Larsen... ... | reverse complement strand
GCTCGCCAACCGCGAACGCGAGAAACGCCACGGCGCGCGCCACTTCCCCAGGGTCGCCGCCGCGTCCGAGCGGGATGTGCCGGAAATAGTCTTTCAGCAACGTGCTGTTCGCAAAGTGGCTCTCGGTCAGGCGCGTGCGAATCAAGCCAGGACAAACAGCGTTGACGCGGATGCCCCATGGACCCAGTTCATTCGCGGCGGTATGCACGATGCCCAACAACCCCGCCTTGCTGGCGTTATACGCTATCAGGTCGGGTTCGCCATCATAGGAGTTTGTGGAGGCGGTAATTATGATCGCTCCTATGCTGCCGCTGCTCTTCATGCGGGCTGCCGCAGCGCGAACGGTACGGAACACGCCACTCAGATTCACGGCGATGGTGCGGTCCCAGGATTCGTCGGTGGTTTCGTTCAACGGATTGGGCCTGACGATTCCCGCGTTGGCAACCACCACATCCGGCGCCGCCGGCAGTTGTTCCAGACAAGCCTCAAGCTGGCCGGAAACGGTGACATCGCAGTGGAGTCGAAGTCCGTGCCATTCGCCCGCCTCGATGTCCAGAACGGTGACGCTGGCATCCAGCGCCTCCAAAGTCTGCGCAATGGCAAGTCCTATGCCATGTGCGCCTCCGGTTACAACGGCGTTTCGGCCAGCCAGGCTGAGCTGCATCAATCGGATTGTATGACGCCGGTTGAGGCCCCTGGTGGCGTAGCGGAGGAGCGGCGTCCGGGCGGGACGAATGGCTTAGCTGCCTCGACCAGCGGAAACCGCAGGGCGAGGCTGCATTGCACCGATGTTCCCGTGCTGGATAAAACGCTCCTCTGCGTGAAAAGGAGATGCCTGCCGGCCGGACGAGACGGGACGACTATTTTGCTACTTGGCAGTTTTGCCAAGTAGTGATATGCTGTTGCCGTGGATGCGAAGACTCAAGCGCGGTTCGAGGCCCGGTCACGCGTCTTCAAAGCCCTGTCGCATCCCTCGCGCCTTTATATGATTGACGTGCTGTCGCGTGGCGAGCGGTGCGTATGCGAACTGACGGCATTGGTCGGTTCCGACATGTCCACAGTGAGCAAGCATCTTTCTGTGCTGAAGGCAGCCGGCATCGTCGCCGACGAGAAGCGCGGCATGCAGGTTTTCTACAGCCTTAAAATGCCCTGCGTGCTCCGCTTCTTCGACTGTGTGAGCGAAGTGATGACCCATTCCGCGAGGGAGCAGGCAGAGATGGCCTCGACTCACTGAGGTATCGACTCATGACGATGCAGACTCCGGGCCATGGCGAGGTGAAGCCGAGAGGTAAGGCAGCATCTCCGGCCGTGCCCCGCGCGCGGCTGCGCTAAATGGACAAGGAGCAATGATTTCATGAAACTCACCCCAAAGTGCGAAAATACAGGAGCTTCAGACCTGATGTTCTGTTGTTCGGGCGCCGCCGATACTGCCGAGATCGCCGATCTGGCCGTACGAGAGCTGCATAAAGCGAAGCAGGCCAAGATGTTCTGCCTGGCTGGCATCGCCGGTGACGTCGAGCTGATTGTCGTGAACTCTCGAGCGGCGAACCAGATGCTGGTGGTCGATGGCTGCGACAGCGATTGCGCCAGGAAGACCATGCAGAAAAACGGTTTTAACGACTTCGTCCACTTTCGTGTAACAGATCTCGGCTGGGAGAAGGGCAAGACACCTGTCACGTCAGAGCGGGTCGCGGAGGCGGCTTCCAGGCTGCGCACTCTCCTCGAGGAGACGCGCGCGTAACAACAGAAACGTCGCACTACTCGCGGAATCGACGTTCGTAACGTTTGACGAGGAGAAAGGACAAAACCCATGTCGGCACGATGGACCCGGCGGACGCTGGCAGGCGCGTTCGGCGCCGCGCTCTACAGCTACGGGCAGGCTCCAGCCGGAACCAAAGCCCTGAAGATCATTGGCGTGTCTTGCAGCCCGCGCAAGGACCGCACAACGGCCGCCGCGCTGCGTGCGTGTCTGGAGTCAGCCAAGACCGCCGGGCCGGAAATTGAAGTGGAACTGATAGACCTGGGCGGGTTGAAGATCAACGGCGATCTTGCGGCCGGAATCCCGCTCGCACCAGGAGAGCGCGACGATTTCCCGCCTATCGAGGCCAAGCTGCGCGCGCCCGAGGTAGGCGGCATTATTGTTGGGACGCCGGTGTATTTCAGCAACATGAGTTCGTTGTGCAAAGCGTTCCTGGATCGCTGGATGGCCTTCCGCTCGACCTTCGCCTTGCGCAACAAGGTGGGTGGCGCGCTCGCCGTCGGCGCGGCGCGCAACGGCGGCCAGGAGTTGACGCTGCAAACAGTCCACGCCGCCATGCTTTGCCAGGACATGATCCTGGTCAGCGAAGGGCGACCGACCGCGCGGCTCGGCGCCATTCTCGTCAGCGCGAAGGATGACATCAGCCAGGACCAGGCGGGTCTGGCCACCGCCCGCAGCCTGGGCCGGCGTGTCGCCGAGGTGGCGTTGTTGCTCAGAAAGGCGGGCGCCTGATTAATGGTGCACCTGCGGGAACTGACACCCAGGCGGCAGTCCATGGAATTCGACCGGGACGGCAAGCGCTACGACCTTCGCGGGGCAGACCCGGCCTCGGGATGAACGCCCGCATCAGACTGAACCTTTTCTGCGGACATTTCCCACGTTTACGACAGTCTGGAGTTCATCAGCCCATTGAAGGCCTTGGAACGGCTTCGGGCTGGACGCGGCGCGGATTTCATGTTATCGTTAATCGACGATATACGATGATCAAGGAAGCCAAGCTCGACTCGGTCTGCTGCGCGGAGCCGGCGGCGGCGCCACAGGGCGAGATCCGCCCGATCGAAGGCCCTGGAGCCGATGAGGAGCTCGCCGCCTTAGCCAAAGCGATTGCGCACCCCGCCCGCGTCCGCATCCTGCGGCTCCTTTCGCAAAGAGAGGCAAGGGTTTGTAGCGAAATAGTGGGCGAGTTTCCATTGGCTCAATCGACTGTCTCCGAGCACCTTCGAATCCTCCGTGAAGCCGGTTTGATTCGGAGCCGCGAGGACGGTCCCAGGGTAGGCTACTGCATCAACAACGAGGTCCTGCGGCGGCTCAAGGCTCTGGTGGCGATTATATGACCCGGCGAGTTCTCATATCGTTATCTGGCGAAATCATAAAGGGGAATTGATACAGTGACTAAGCTCGAAGTCTTCGATCCGCCGATGTGCTGTTCGACGGGAGTGTGCGGCCCCAATGTCGACCCGGCTCTGGTCAAGTTCTCCGCCGACTTTCATTGGCTTGCCGGCCAGGGCGTGGTGGTCAACAGATTCAACCTGGCCCAACAGCCGCAAGCATATGCCGCAAATCCAGTGGTGAAAGCGGCCCTGGCGGAGTTCGGCAGCGGGTGTCTGCCGCTGATTCTCGTCAATGGAGCCATCGCAAGCAAAGGCCGCTATCCGACCCGGCGGGAGCTTGCCGCGATGACGGGAGTCGAATATGAAGAACCGGTGGCCCTGCCCGTAATGCCGAGTCGTGGGTGAAGGGGCGATATGACGTGCGATGAGTTTCTCGGTCGCGCAACGCGCATCCTTTTCTTCACCGGCAAAGGCGGTGTGGGCAAAACGTCGCTGGCATGTGCAACGGCCGTGGCGCTGGCTGATCGCGGGAAGAAGGTTCTCCTTGTAAGCACCGACCCCGCCTCGAACCTGGATGAAGTGCTCGGCGTGCCACTGACGGGCGAGCCAAAGGCCGTCCCCGGCGTCGACGGCGTTTTCGCTTTGAACATCGATCCGGAGGCTGCCGCCAAGGCCTACCGGGAACGAGTCGTGGGGCCGTATCGGGGCGTCCTGCCAGACGCAGCCGTTAACAGCATGGAAGAACAGCTCTCCGGCGCCTGCACCGTGGAGATCGCCGCATTCGACGAGTTCACAAAGCTCTTGGGTGACCAGAACGCAACCTCGGCGTTCGATCACATCCTCTTCGACACCGCGCCCACCGGCCATACGTTGCGGTTGCTCAAATTGCCAGGCGCCTGGACGGGATTCATGGCATCGAATACGACCGGAACATCCTGCCTCGGCCCGCTTTCCGGTCTCCAGGCGCAACGCTCGCTTTACCAATCGAGCTTGCAGGCATTGTGCGATGGCGCCACCTCGACATTGGTTCTTGTCAGCCGGCCTGAGCCTTCCGCTTTAGCCGAAGCCCAGCGCACCGCAGGCGAACTTGCGCAGATCGGCGCCGTTAATCAGTGCCTCGTTCTGAATGGCATGTTCACGGCAAGCGATCAGAATGATCCAGTAGCTCGCGGGCTAGAGGCGCGCGGCCGCGCCGCAGTTGGCGGGATGCCGGAGGACATTGCTGCTTTGCCACGAATCGAAGTGCCCCTTCTCGGCTTCGCACCGATGGGCGTTCAGGGTCTGAGGGCGGTTTTCGGCCCGCCACAGGCTCCCGCTCGGACGCCCGCTCCCCATCGCGGAACGCTTGCCGGGTTGGACATGCCGCTGTCCGCGCTAATCGATGATCTCGAAAAAGCCGGCCGGGGCGTGGTGATGACCATGGGGAAGGGCGGGGTCGGCAAGACTACTGTCGCCTCGGCCATTGCCGTCGAGCTCGCACGCAGAGGCTACCCGGTTCACCTCAGCACAACGGATCCGGCAGCCCACGTAACCGGCACGATCGGTACGCCGGTGGCGGGCCTTCGCGTCAGCCGGATCGACCCTGCTGCGGAGACCGCGCGATATACCGCAGCCGTCCTGGCAAAGAACACACCCGATCTTGATGCGGATGGCAGAGCGCTCCTGGAGGAGGACTTACGTTCTCCGTGTACCGAAGAGATCGCCGTCTTTAGCGCGTTCGCGCATACGGTGGCAGAAGGACAAAATGGCTTCGTCGTGCTCGATACTGCGCCAACCGGCCACACCCTTCTGCTGCTTGACGCCGCGCAAGCCTACCACCGCGATGTTGCGCGCACCGCAAGCGAAGTGCCCGAGGCAGTTCGCAACCTCCTCCCCCGCCTGCGCGATCCTGAGTACACTCGCGTCATTCTCGTCACGTTGCCCGAAGCGACGCCCGTGCACGAGGCTGCGCGCTTGCAAGACGACCTTCTCCGCGCCGGGATCAGACCGTTCGCCTGGGTCATTAACCAGAGTTTCGCGGGTGATGGACTGCGTGACCCGGTTCTGCGGGAGAGAGGATCCCGCGAAGCTCCCTTCATCGCTGAGGTGCATGAAAACCTGGCCGGACGGATCGCCCTGATCCCCTGGACCGCCGAGACGCCGGTAGGGCCGGAGCGGCTGCTGGAATTGCTCCGCGGTCCACAGGTTGCGGCCGGGAGCTATTGACGGGAGTGCTGAGGTATTCACCATGGAACAGGTATCTATAGCGGCAACTCAAAAGAGACTGAATTTCTTCGAGCGCTACCTGAGCTTGTGGGTGGCGGCCTGCATGCTTGTGGGCGTGCTCCTCGGCAAGCTCGCGCCCGGCATCGTGGATGCTTTGCGGAAACTGGAGTTCGGATCCGGAAGTCAGATCAACGTGCCGATCGCCGTGCTGATCTGGCTGATGATCATCCCGATGATGATGAAGGTCGATTTCACCTCCATCCGCAGCGTGGGCCAAAGACCAAAGGGACTCCTGGTCACCCTGTTCGTGAATTGGGTGGTGAAGCCGTTCTCGATGGCGCTGATCGGGTGGTTCTTCTTCCGGCTCGTGTTCGCTGCATGGATTTCGCCTGCGGAAGCAGACCAGTACATCGCCGGAGTGATTATCCTTGCCGCGGCCCCTTGCACGGCGATGGTGTTCGTATGGAGTTATCTGACCGACGGCGACCCGGCGTACACACTGGTGCAGGTCTCGGTAAACGATCTGATCATGTTGGTCCTCTTCGCCCCGATTGTGCGATTTCTTGTCAGCGGCGCCTCATCGCTCACCGTGCCGTTCCTGGTTTTGCTGTACTCGGTGGTCGCTTTCATCGTGATCCCGCTGTCTATCGGTACGATCCTAAGAGCGTTTCTCATTCACCGGCACGGGAAGGATTGGTTCGAGAACGCTCTGCTGCCGCAACTCGCCCCCGTGACCATCGTGGCCCTGCTGGCGACACTGGTCTTCATCTTCGCGTTCCAGGCGGACAACATCACCAGTAAGTTCTTCCATGTCGTGCTGATCGCCGTTCCCATCCTGATCCAGGTTTACTTCAACTCATCGCTGGCATATGGACTGATGCGCCTGTTTAAAGTCGAATTCTCGGTCGCTGCCCCAGGAGCCCTGATAGGGGCCAGCAACTTCTTTGAACTCGCCGTGGCCACGGCGATCGCATTGTTCGGCCCCGGCTCCGGCGCTGCGCTTGCAACGGTCGTCGGCGTACTAGTGGAGGTGCCGGTGATGCTCTCGGTTTGCGCCGCATGCAACCGGACGCGCCACTGGTTCGCGTTCGCGCCGTCGAAAGCTGGGTGACGCTATGGCCGGCGCGGTTCAGGCTCGTGTCGCTGTTGTGGCGGTATCCGGCGGCGCCTGCGCGGGCAAGCCGACCTGGGAGACAGCCACGGGCTTGCTACGGCGGCATTTGCAGCGACGTTTCGGAGCAGCCGTGACGGTCGAATACGTCGAGCTGTTCAGCCCCAGGAGCCTGGAAATGCCAGACATTCTCCAGGGCATTGGCGACGAAAGCCTGCGGCTCCCAGTTGTTCTTGTCAACGGTGAAGTGCTGACCTCGGGCACGAAGTTGAACGAAGGTTTGATCGCGTGCAGGGTCGCTCAGTTGCTGCAAGTGGCATCATAGCCCGCCATCTCGGGTACAGGACCACCGCTTCGCTCAACTTCACTGGAACAACGTCAATCGTCAGCTTTGGTAGCCGCAGTTGGCGCCGTCTTCTGGGGCGGCTGGATTGTTACCCCGCGCAGCGCAAGCTGGCCTCTGCGGGCAAAGTCAACCGATTCGCCGAGAATGCGCAGAGCCTCACCGGGGGCGTGAAATCCAGAGGAGTTCTCCGCCTCGACGAAATCCAGGTAGAACTGCGCCCGGCGCTGCAGATCCTGGGCTGCCTTCAGTCTTGTTTCCGCCGCCCCCGCTGCCCGCTCTTTGGCGATGTCGTTAATCAGGTCGATCAGCGCGTCCATGGCCAGATTGCGCGCTCCAACAAATCGCCCCTGGATTTCCTCCACCCGGCTCTTCATTTCTTCTTCGCTGAAGTGATGGCACCCCTGGCAGGCGCGGTTGATGTTGAGCAGCGGGCTGCGTACATGATGATCGCTGATCTTTAGCCCGCCTTCGCGCTTATAGGGCATGTGGCAGTCAGCGCAGGCGACGCCGCTGCGTGCATGCACGCCCTGGCTGTACATCTCGAACTCGGGATGCTGCGCCTTCAGAGCAGCGGCGCCTGAATCTTTATGCACCCAGTCTTTGTGGCCCACCTCGTCGTAATACGCGGTGATGTTTTCCACCTTGAGTCCCTTGTGCCAAGGGAACGTCAACCGTTTCTCGTCGCCCTTGAAGTAGTATTCGACATGACACTGGCCGCATACGAAGGAACGCATCTCCTGTGCGCTGGCCATGGTATTGGGATCGTAATTCGCCACTCCCTGCGATGCCTTCAGCGCCCGTATTCCCTCGATGAAAGCCGGCCGGGTCACGCGCAACTGCATGCTGCGCGGATCGTGGCAATCAATGCAGCTTACCGGGTGGTTCACCAGTTTGGTAGCTTCCACATATGTCATCTTGTTGATGACCTCGAAGCCTTTGAAAATGTCGCCGCCCCCTGCTCTCCTCATTGCCACATAGGTGGAAGCATGGCAGTTCAAACAAGTGCCCGGCTGCTTGAATTCGGTCACACGCCGTGTCGTTCGCTGGTCTTCGAGCATATATGCATGGCCACGCTCCTCGCGAAAATCGACTGAGAACGCGTAGCCATTCCACATCGCTTTGAGGCGCGGGTCTTCGTCGATCTTGCTTTGGGAAACGACCGAACGGGGATCGGCCTGCGAAGGCGGGTGCGGCAGAGCCTCGGAGCCGCCATAGCGGGTGCGCACCATGTCGACAGTTCGTCTGTAAGAGTCGTACTGTAGCGGGAAGTTCTTGCCCCAGACGGCTGGGTCATCCACATCATCCGTCAGTTCCACCACACGAAAGAACGGGTTCCTGGCCTCCTGTTTACGCTCGAAGATATTCACCAGCAGCGCGCTTATCGCAACCGTGGCCAGCGCCGTAACGACAACGGTGATCAACAGACTTCTCTTCATGCGATGTGTCTTACTCTCCTCAGTGTTGGTGGCCCACGTTACGATGGCAGGTAGTACAGGCCACATTCTGGCCCGAGTGCCGCGTCGCGCGAATCCCCTCAACCACCTCTGCGTGGCATTTGAGACACGAGGATTCCGTCACTTTGAAATTGCGCTCTGTGATCCGGATCTCATCCGGGAACCATCCCGTGGTAAACGCCAGGGAATGGAAAAAGCCGTTCAGGGCTTTTGTTCCATATTTGGCCAGCGTTCCCGGTGGAGTGTGGCAATCATTGCACACTGCTGCCTGGCGATGGCTGGCTTTCTTCCAGCCTTCGTACTGCGTGCGCATCACATGGCAATTCACACACGCGGCAGGATCGTTCGTCATGTAAGATGCACCGCGTGCGTAGCCGAACGTGTAGAACCCGAGTCCGAGCAACAGCCCCGCGGGTATTCCAATGAACAACGCGGTGGCGAAACCTCGCTCTCTCATGCTGAACCGAGAATACCATCGCAACTTCCGGGCCGTCTGTGATTTCGGTCACTGCCGGGCGTGCGGTTTACTGGCTGACGGGCGCGACTGCCTCAAAGTGAGGTTTGGCATGGAGGAAGCGGCGCTCCAGATCCTCAAAGGTTGCGTTGAGACGCGTCAGGTCCCCATCTTTGACCCTTCTCTCGGCACTTGCGCAAGCCGCGGCGAACTCGCGCATGCCAATGCTAGCGGAACTGCCTTTCAAAGTATGCAGAGTCTTTGCTGCCTCGACAGCATCGCTTTCCTCCGCATGCGCCCGCAGGGCCGCCAGCAGGCTACTGGTCGATGCAAGGAAAGCAAGGCAGAGTTCGCCCGTGATCTCGGCGCCAAACTGTCCCTGCAACTCGCGAATGCAAGTCATTGCTTCAGATTCTGTATGCATCTCAGTTCCGTTTCCTTGCGGGCACTCCTCGATGCTCGCCGGCATGCGCTTGGCCATATGCCGGTCGAGCACTTCGGCCAGTTGATGGAGGCGGACCGGCTTGGGGATAAAGTCGTCCATGCCGGCCGCGAAACAACGTTGCCTGTCCTCGGGGCGGACGTTGGCGGTCATTGCAATGATCAGGTGGCGCCGCTCCGGGTTCTCCTGCTCGCGGATCATGCGCGTCGCTTCAAATCCGTCGATCTCAGGCATCAGGCAGTCCATGAGAATTGCGTCATAACGAATGGCGCCCGCCATCTCCAGCGCTTCCCTTCCATTACGGGCTATGTCCACGCGATAGCCGAGTTTTCGCAGCATCAGCAGGGCGACTCTCTGGTTCACCTCGTTGTCTTCTGCCAGCAAAAGTGAGCCATGGCGCTCCGGGGCATTCGAGCCGGAGGCGGCTGAAATCGGATTGCCGTTATTCCCCGAGCTTGGCATCAGGACCTCCGAGAGCACGGCTTCAATGTCCAACCGCGGCGTCGGCCGCGGCAGAACCCGGAGCACGTGCTGCCCGTCTGCCCCGCTCTCTTTCAGACTCCGGTGGTACGGGCTCAGCAGGAAACAGGCTGGAGCTGTTCCTAGGCCCCCCTCGCACGCGATCGCCGCCAACCGGGATCCATTGAGGACGGGCAGATCCTGTTCCGCAAACACTACGGCGTAAGGCTTCCCCAGCGCGGCCGCTTCCCGCAGCAACCGCGCCCCAAGGACACCATCTGCGCACTCGTCCACTTGCACCCCGAACGACTCCAGATGCCGGCGCAGTGACGTGCGGTGACGCACGTTCGAATCGGCGAGCAGAACCCGCTGATGACAGAATTGCTGCGGCGGCGCTTCGAGCGGCCGGGCCTCTAGCGGCAGGTCAAAATAGAAAGTCGAGCCACGCCCAACTTCGCTCTGCAACGAGATTTCCCCACCCATCAGCTCAACCAGTTGCCTGCTGATGGCGAGCCCAAGACCCGTCCCGCCGAAGCGGCGCGTGGTCGAGCGGTCCGCCTGCGAGAATGGGCGGAACAAGCGTGTCTGCACGTCCGGAGCGATTCCCGGGCCCGTGTCACTGATCTCGAAACGCACCCAGCCCGCAGGTCTCTCCGGCGCCGCCCGGACCTGCAAACCGACTGCACCAGTCTCCGTGAACTTCACGCCGTTACCAAGCAAGTTCAAGATCGCCTGGCGCAACCGGACCGGATCCCCCGTGGCGCGCCCGGCAACTTCAAAGTCAACGTCCAGCCACAAATCGAGATGCTTTCTTGCCGCGTTCTCAGACAGCAGCCCTACCGCCTGTTCGGCTAACGTGAGCAGGTTGAAATCGATGCGCTCCATTTCAAGGCGGCCAGCCTCGATTTTTGAAAAGTCGAGAATGTCGTTGACAATAGTCAACAGGCTCTCGGCACAGGATTGGATCGTCTCGACGCAATCTCGCTGCGCAGCGCTGAGTGGCGTTTCCGCCAGAATCCCGGTCATGCCAATCACGCCGTTAAGCGGAGTCCGGATCTCGTGGCTCATCACCGCCAGGAATTCGCTTTTGACCCGGGTCGCCTGCTCGGCCGTCGCTTTCGCCGCGGTGAGCTGTTCCACCAGCGTGAGCAGCTCCTGCGAGTAGCGATCCTGCTCGCGCAATGCAAACTCGAGATCCGCAGCACTCTGGCGCAACCGCTCTTCATCCAGCCGCGCCCGCGTGATGTCTTCTACAAAGCCTACATAGCCGGAAACTTCGCCATGTTTATCCCGCAGCCGTGAGACCGTAATGCGAACCCATCCCGCGCCGTGTGTGCCCCTGTCCATGGGCACTTCGCGGGAGGCTGGGCTCGACAGGCACTCCAGCCACGTGTCGCCGGTCGCGCCGTCGCCGACCGGCAGGCGTCCCATCCCAAGGACGTCCGCCGCACCACGTCCGGCCGCCTCCGCCAGGGCGCGGTTCACGCGCACCAGCTTGCCGGTCCGGTCAGCGACAAACACCGGCGCCGGCAGATCCTCCAGTCGGGCGCCGGGCCAATCCGCAACCGTTCCCGGGGTTCCCAGACACAGTTCGCAAGGAGCCTTCCGGTGGTCGTGGCGGGCCGCGTGCACCGAAGCGGACTTGCCATAGGCACTCCACCCAAGCCGCGCGGCAAGCCCGCTGATACCCTTCACACCGCCCTTATCGGAAGAAAAGCGGGCGATTTTGCCGAAAATGCGAAGAGTCCCAGTACCGCATTCCGGGGGGAATGTGAGCTAGCTGGCTACCTGCGACTTCGCAATCAGGGAGTTTTCAAATGCGTAATCGACATCTTTGCGCTCATGATGCCGCAGGTACCAGCGGTAAGTCTCCTTCAAACCCGTCGCAAACGCTGTCGGTTTGAACCGCAACATACGCTGCGCCTTGCTGATCACCGTCGTAATCGGAGGCAGGTCGAAGTACATGCCGAAGTAGAGCTGCGGACCCATGGGATGGCCGCCGGCACGATGAATCCGCTCCCGGGGAATCCGCACGACCTGCGACTCCTTACCCGCGGCTTCGGCGAAAGCCTCCAGGGCTTCGGCCTGGGTCACCGGTCTTGGGTTGGCGATGTTAAAGGCGTGCCCCACAGCTACCGGTTCTTCCAGAACACGCAGGCAAGCCCAGACCAGGTCTTTCACATAGGCGAACTGCATCAACCGCCGCCCGTCACCGGGTAGGATCAACGGCCGCTTGTCGCGCAAACGGTCCCAGAAAAAAGCTTCCCGGTAGATCGGATTGCCGGGCCCGTAGATATATGGCGGCCGGATCGTCACCACGGGCAGCCCGTGCCGCTGATGCATTCGAAACAGCAGCCGTTCGCTGGTAGCCTTGTTGCGAACGAACCGGTCCGGATGATCGTCCGGAGCCAGTGCATCGCCCTCGTGGTGGTTCAACCCGTCGCCATACGCGGCTACGCTCGAAATAAAGATGTAGCGGCTGATTGAAGCCGGCAACGCGCGCACGGTCGCTTCGACGTGGTTTGCGGTAGTCCCGCGTTCCCAGTCATAGGCGCTGTCATAGACCGCGTCAAAGTGCCTGCCTTGCAATGCCGCGCGCAGCTGGCCGGCATCGTTCCGATCCGCCTGCAGATTGCCCACCTTCCGGCCCAGGTCGTGAGCGTCCCTGCGATGCAGCACCGTAACCTCATGGCCGGCTTTGACCAAAGCGGCCACCAGGTGCCTGCCGGTAAATTGAGTACCGCCGATGACGAGTACCTTCATAGGCTCGTTCCGTGCGCCTCCATTCAACGGTTCTTTAATCGTAATACTCGAGTCCCAAGTGGGTTATCAGGTCTTCGCCGCGCATCCACCGCAAGGTGTTCTTCAGCTTCATCAACTGGATGAAGATGTCGTGCTCAGGGTAAAGGCCCGGAGCAGTCATCGGCGCCTTGAAGTAAAACGACAGCCATTCCTGTATTCCGCGCATGCCTGCGCGTTGCGCCAAATCCAGGAATAGCACCAGGTCTAGCACCAGCGGTGCGGCGAGAATCGAATCCCGGCACAGGAAGTCGATCTTGATCTGCATCGGATAGCCAAGCCACCCGAAAATGTCGATATTGTCCCAGCCTTCCTTGGCGTCGCCGCGCGGCGGGTAATAGTTGATCCGTACGGCATGGTACAGATCCTTGTACAGCGTCGGATAAAGTTGCGGCTGCAGGATTTGGTCAAGCACCGACAGCTTGGTTTCTTCCTTACTCTTGAACGAACCCGGATCCTCCAGCACTTCCCCGTCCCGGTTGCCCAGAATATTGGTGGAAAACCAGCCGTGCACGCCAAGCATGCGCGCCTTAAGCCCTGGAGCCAGCAGCGTCTTCATGAACGTCTGCCCGGTCTTGAAATCTTTCCCACACACCGGCAGGTTCCGATCGCGCGCCAAGTCCAGCAAAGCCGGAATATCGTGTGTCAGGTTCGGCGCGCCATTGGCGAACGGCGCCCCCGACATCAGCGCAGCGTAGGCGTAGATCTGGCTGGGAGCAATTTCCGGGTGGTCCTCGCAGAGGCCTTTTTCGAAAGCCGCCAGTGTTTGATGGACTTCGCTTACGCGGTGGAAAACTTCCGTCGATCCGCACCAGATCATTACCAGGCGCGACGAGTTGGTGTTCTTGCGGAACTGTTCGATGTCGCCGATCAACGCTTGTGCCTTGTCCATCTTCGAGCCCTTCGTCTTCTTGTTGGGCCCGTCAATGCGGCGCACATATTCGCTATCGAAAACGGCCGGCATCGGCTTCAGCGCTTCCAACGGCTGGCGCACCTTTTCGAGCAGAGCTGCGTCCAGAACCTGCGCCTTCCGGGCAGCTTCGAAGGCGGAATCCTCGTAAATGTCCCAGCCGCCAAAGGTCAAATCGTTCAGACCAGCCAGCGGCACAAAATCCTTGATGTAGGGGCTTCGTCCGTCAGTGCGTTTGCCAAGGCGGATCGTCGCCATCTGGGTTAGCGAGCCCACCGGCTCGGCGAGGCCCTGCTTGATTGCCTCTACACCCGCGACGAAAGTAGTCGAAACCGCGCCTATGCCGGGAATCAGCACTCCGAGCCTCCCCTCAGCGGGCGCAATTCGGACGTTGTCTTTTGTGGACAAAACTGTAGACTCCTATTTTGAAAAACTCCGGGGAAGGCCGGAGTTGGCCAACTGTTATACTAACAGGCGCATGAGCGCCCGCGCGACGGCGGCCATCAGCGCCGTGCTGGTCGACGATGAAGGACCAGCGCTGGATGAGCTGGCATGGCTGCTCCGCAGTTTTCCTGAAGTAGAGGTGGTCGCACAGGCCCGCAACGGCGTCGACGCCGTGCGTACCATCAGCGAACTTGAGCCTGACCTGGTTTTCCTCGACGTCCAGATGCCTGGGATGGACGGTATCGCCGTCATCAACAAGCTGAAGCAAAGCGGGGCTCCGCTGCCCCACTTCGTGCTCTGCACCGCCTACGAGCAATATGCTCTGGAAGCCTTCAAACTGGAGACCTTGGATTATCTGCTCAAGCCCGTCGAACTGGAGCGGCTGACCATCACGATGGACCGGGTCCGGCGGCAGTTGCTCGAAGCCGCCCAAGACCGCTCTCCCGTTGCGCCGCCTCCCGTTCCAGCCGAAACGGCTATGCCCGCGGCACGCACCAAGCTCCTGGTCCGGTGTGGCGGGCGCAATTTCATTGTCGATGCCAGCGACCTCATCTACGCGACGATCGAGAACGGCACCATTACGGTGGCTACGTCCAACCTGGAAGGCCAGACGAATTACAAAACCATCGAGGAACTTCAGTCCAACCTCGACCCCAACTCCTTTTGGCGCGTTCACCGTTCCTACCTGATCAACATCAACCGGATCCGCGAAGTGATCCCCTGGTTCAAGTCCAGCTTCCAGCTCCGCATGGATGACAAGAACGGAACGGAGATCCCGGTCAGCCGGGTCCAGACGAAGCGGTTGCGGGAACTGCTGAAGTTGTAGCTGTCTCCCGGGGGATAAAGAATTACTTCGTGAAGGTCGCCGGGAAACTGCTCGCTAACGCGGCTTTGAAGATCGAGGCCAGCCTGCCCTGCCGGCCAGTTCATGTCGAAACTCACACCGCCGTAAATCTGGCGGTTACCGGCAAACGAGATCTCAGCCACGATCGCATAAGGCAGCTCGTGCTGGAAGCCGAAGGTGTACTGATATGTCCGCGGGATCTTCCAGTGGCGGGGCGTGAAGGTGCTCTGAAACGAGTTCGCGTCCAGAATTCGTGTGCGATAGCACTCATACACGGTGCCGCTGAACCGATTGCTGCCGGACTTGGTGGTGTTGACGGCGCCCTCACGGAACTCGCCGTAAGCGGCGTCGTAGGTATTCGTCATCACCTTGAACTCTTGCACGGCTTCCCCGTTGGGAGCGATGCGCCAACTCCCGTCATCGGAGCTGATTGGCGCACCGTTCAACAGGAACAGGTTGCCGCCCTGCCGGGCGCCGTTGATCTTGTAGCTATTGTTCACGTCCCAGCCGCGCGTGCCGGAAAAACCGGATGCGCCGAACGTCTCCTGCCCGAACTGGATGGGCAGGTTCAGCTTCTGTGCAACCCGCAGAACAATGTTTTCGCGCTTGAGGCCTGAAAGCCCGGCGCACTGACTCCCACATGATATGTGCCTGGAATCAGGTACGGGATGGTGTAGACGCCGAGAGATGTCGTCTTCACCTCCCTGGATTCATTGGTGGCGGTGTTGATCGCTCTTACGCTGGCGTTCGGAACAACGGCTCCGGTCGGGTCGGTGACTTCACCGCTCAGGAATTTCAGAAACAATTAGTTCTCTTAATGATGCAAGAATAGGTGGGCTCGCATCTTCCATGCAACGATTCGGGGAGCATACGCATCCTCACAGCAGGAACGGTATGCTGACTCCATGAGGGGAGGAGCAAGCGAAAATGAAATCCAGGCCAACGCTTATCAGGAACTGCCTTAGGGCCGCAGTTCTGGCGCTTCCGGCAATCGCCGTCGCGGATACGACATTCCAACCTCGGTTCACATCGAACTATCGAGGCCCGGCCGGCGGGGGCGAGTGCACAATCCGCGTGATGATTGATGACGAAGCCAATGTGATCCTGCGCGGCGACACGGTGTACGTGCAAGTTGTCAGCGGCGGCCCCGCCCGGGATGATGGTTCGGAGTGTACAGGTCCCCTGCCCCGCAACGTCACGGGCTTTCAGTTCCGGGGCATTGACGGGCGCGGGGAAGTGAGACTGATTGAGCAACCCAGCCAGTCCAACCGCTGGTCGGGCGTCGTCAACATTCGCGACAAAAAAGGCGGCAGTGAAGGCTATACGTACCGGTTGAGTTGGACCGGGGGGACGGACCGCAACACCGACCGTTTCGACGACTTCGACAACCGCGGGCGAGACCCGTTTGACCGCGGCCCCCGGCGCAACAACCGGCGGGCGGACCGGTTCGATGAGGAAGGCTGGGGCAATTCACCCGGCTTCCGCGGCAACAACAACAACAATCGCCGGGTTCCCGACTGGCTTACCTTCAGCAGCGGTGGCCAGGGGGTATACCGGGCCGGGTCTAACTGGAACCGCCAGTTGCGCGCCGCGCGCGTCGATTTCCGTCCCAACGGGGACATTTTTGTGGAACTCACCGGAGACGAAACGCTGCGTTACTATGCGCGCTGGGACGGCCAGGCTCGAGACGTCGTGGAAGCAGCGTTGCGGCCGATGAACGGTTACATGAATGCGAACGGTACGCTGCGGCTGTACACGCGCGATCGCCGTGTGGAACGGATTGAGATCCAAGGCGACGAAGGCGGCAACCGCGGCCGCCGGTTTGATGTTTCCTTTACGGTCCGCTGACCGTATCCTCAGTGCTGATTTATGGACGCGCGCCCTCGCCAAAGGCGCGCGTTCGTGTTTTTGGGCGCAGCGGTTCTATCGATCTGAAGAGTGATACTCTTGTGTGTGTTTAAAATGAGGTCCACTCGAGGCCTTAATCTCGCTCCTCGTCATCTGCAATGAACCAAGCGTCCACGCCAACTCTCCTTCGCCAGCTTGGCCTCTACAGCGCCATCGCCCTTGTCATTTCCAACATGGTTGGCACGGGCATCTTTACCGCGACCGGCTTCCTGGCCGGGCAACTGGGCCAGCCGAACCTGGTTTTGATTATCTGGGTGATGGGCGCCGCCTTCGCTTTGATCGGCGCGTTCTGTTACTCCGAGTTGGGCATCAACTTTCCAGCCTCCGGCGGCGAGTATGTGTACCTGACACACTGCTACGGGCCCACGTGGGGGTTCATGAGTGGTTGGACCTCCTTTTTCGCGGGCTTCTCCGCGCCGATCGCTGCTTCCGCACTGGCGTTCGCCGACTACTCGGGATACTTCTTTCCCGCGTTCAAACAAGAGAACGCCATCTGGCGCTGGGGCTCCGGAGACTTCGGCTTACAGGTGGGCGGCGCCCAGGCGGCCGCTTGCGGGCTGATCCTCGTCTTCACCATCCTGAACCTGTTTGGCGTTCAATTCATCGCGCGAATCCAGAATGCCCTGACATCGGTGAAGGTTCTCGTGATGGTGGCATTCATTGGCCTCGGTTTCGCCATCGGGAATGGCGATTGGGCGCATCTTTCTCAAGCCACCGAACGCAACGTGAACACGCCCCTGGCGGCACAGTTCGCCATCAGCCTGTTCTGGATTTACGTAAGCTACAGCGGCTGGAATGCGGCGACCTATGTCGCGGAAGAGCTGAAGCGGCCGGCGCGAACTTTGCCACTGGCCTTAATGTATGGCACCGCGTTGGTTGCGGGTCTGTACCTGCTATTCAACGTCGCCTTTATTTACGCCACGCCCCTGGAGAAGATGAAGGGCGTTATCGCGGTGGGTTCGCTTACGGCGGAAGCGCTATTCGGTCCCGAAGGCGCGCGTATCTTCTCGGGATTGCTGGCCATTTCGCTGATGTCCACCGTGAACGCGATGGTAACGATCGGGCCGCGCCTTTACTACGCCATGGCGAAGAACCGCGCGTTTCACCCGATCGCGGCACAGATTCACCCGGAGTGGCGGACGCCCGTGGCGGCGATCTTGTGCCAGGGTGTTTGCTCCATGCTGATGACGTTCGTCAACTTCGGCAACCTGATCGTCTACATCGGCTTCCTGCTGAACTTTTTTGCCGTGCTGGCGGTGGCGAGCCTGTT
>Ga0073934_10006163_pt1 | contig 17741 bp, 18 predicted proteins | sample LarsenN4metaG_FD_76834 | JGI IMG/M metagenome (GOLD analysis project Ga0073934, IMG submission 76834) | Hot spring sediment bacterial and archeal communities from British Columbia, Canada, to study Microbial Dark Matter (Phase II) - Larsen... ... | reverse complement strand
GATCCGCGCCGTGACCGGGATGAGCGATGCCGACTACTGCCTGGTCATCGCCTTCTCGCCCGGTGAAAGCGCGGTCTATACGCGCGCCGTCGCGGTGATCCGGGCCGAGCACCCCGATGCGCTGCGGCGGCTGTGCATCCACGAGGAACTGGCGCAGGGGCTCGGGCTGGTGAACGACAGTCCCGACGCGCGCCCTTCGATCTTCAATGACGACGAGGAATTCGCCCTGTTGACCCCGCATGATGAGCTGCTGTTGCGTATCCTTTACGACCGCCGGCTGAAACCGGGGATGGAGGAGGCCGAGGCGCGGCCGATCGTGCAGGACATCGTGACCGAGCTGACTTCCGGGCAGAGCTGACACCAAATCGGAGGCTGGAATGGGAATCCTCGATTTTCTCAAGGGCGAGTTCATCGACGTCATCCACTGGACGGACGACACCCGCGACACCATGGTCTGGCGGTTCGAGCGCGAGGGTCACGCGATCAAGTACGGCGCCAAGCTGACGGTGCGCGAAGGGCAGGCTGCCGCCTTCGTCCACGAAGGCGTGCTGGCCGATGTCTTCCCGCCCGGGCTCTACATGCTCGAAACCAACAACCTGCCCATCCTGACCACGCTCCAGCACTGGGACCACGGCTTCAATTCGCCGTTCAAGTCCGAGATCTACTTCGTCAACACCACCCGCTTTACCGACCAGAAATGGGGGACGAGGAACCCCATCATCGCCCGCGACAAGGAATTCGGGCCGATCCGCCTGCGCGCCTTCGGGACCTACACGATGCGGGTCGCCGACCCCGGGAAGTTCATGACCGAGATCGTGGGGACGGACGGGGAATTCACCTCGGACGAGATCGCCGATCAGGTGCGCTCGATCATCGTCCAGGAATTCGGCAGGGTGATCGCCTCCGCCGGCATCCCCGTCCTCGACATGGCCGCCAACACCGCCGATCTCGGCCGGATCGTCGTGAAGGCGATCGAGCCCGCTGTCGCGGCCTACGGCCTTTCGGTGCCGGAATTCTACATCGAGAACATCTCGCTGCCCGAGGCGGTCGAAGCCGCGCTCGACAAGCGGACGGCGATGGGGGTCGTCGGCAATCTCGACGACTACATGAAGCTCAATGCTGCCGAGGCGCTCGGCCGGGGCGGCGACGGCGGCGCGATGGGCGCAGCGGTCGGCGCCGGCGTCGGGATGGGCATGGGCGCGGCGATCGGCGGCGGCGGGCCCTGGGGCCGGGGGGCCGGCGCCAGCCCGCCCCCTGCCCCGGCGGCGCCGCCCCCGCTTCCGGGCGGCCGCGTCTGGCATGTCGCGCAGGGCGGTGAACAGACCGGCCCCTTCGCCGAGGCCGACCTGCCGGCGATGATCGCCGACGGCAGGCTGACCCGCGACACGCTCGTCTGGACGCCGGGCATGGTAGCCTGGACCCGTGCAGGCGACCTGCCCGACCTGTCGGCGCGGCTGACCGACACGCCGCCGCCGCTGCCGCGCTGACGGCGGATCAGCGGCTTCATGCAGGCGGTCGCGTCGGATCACCGGTTCCCCTGTCCGAAATGCGGGAGCGACCTTCGGTTCGATCCGGCTTCGGGCGATCTCGTCTGCGACCATTGCGGGAACCGCGAACCGCTCGCGCAGGCCCGGACGGGCGAGAGCATCCGCGAGATCGCGATCGGGGCGGGGCTGGATGCCCATCTGCCGGAGGCCGAGACCGAAACGGCACGGTGGTCGCGCTGTCCGAACTGCGGCGCGCAGGTCGAGTTCGACGCGGCGGTGCACGCGCTCGAATGCCCGTTCTGCGCGACGCCGGTCGTGGCCGACACGGGCGAGACGCGCCGGATCAAGCCCAAGGGTGTCCTGCCCTTCATGATCACGGAACGCGATGCCCGCGGCGCTCTCACCGCCTGGCTCGGCTCGCTGTGGTTCGCGCCGAACGGACTGGTGGACTATGCCCGCCGGGGTCGCGCGATGCAGGGGATCTACGTGCCGTTCTGGACCTTCGACGCGGACACGAAATCTACCTACAAGGGCCGGAGGGGCGACGCCTATACCGACACCGAGACGGTGACCGTCCGCGACGCGCAGGGTCGCAGCCGCACCGAGCGGCGCAACGTGACGCGCATCCGCTGGACCCCCGCCGCGGGCCGGGTGGCGCGGTTCTTCGACGATGTCCTCGTTCTTGCGTCGCGGTCCCTGCCACAGGACCATGTCGATGCGCTGATGCCATGGGACCTGTCGCGGCTGACGCCCTACCGGCCGGAATACCTCGCCGGCTTCCGCGCCGAGGGCTACACGGTGCCCCTCGAGGACGGGCTGAAGCAGGCCCGCGCCTACATGGACCGGATGATCGAGCGGGATGTCCGCTTCGACATCGGCGGCGACCGGCAGGAGATCCACGGCATCAGCACGCAGGTCTCGGACGTGACGTTCAAGCACATCCTGCTGCCGGTCTGGCTTGCCGCCTACAGGTTCCGCGGCCGGAGCTACCGCTTCGTGGTCAACGGCCAGACCGGCAGGGTCAAGGGCGAACGGCCGTGGTCGGCAGTGAAGCTGTTCTTCTTTGCGCTGGCGATCGCGGCGGCCACGGCGGTTGCGCTCTACGTCGCCGACCGCAGCGGCGCCTTCGACGAGATCGGGACCGACGGCGGCGGGTTCAGCATCCGCTTCGGGGACTGAGGCGCGGACGCCGCGGGCGCCCGCGCCCCGTTGCGCGACGGGTGCCGCGGTCAGGCCTTGGTGATCGCCACCTTCTTGCCGCGCGCCGCGGCCTCCGGCCCGACCTTCGGCGCGGTCAGGGTCAGCACCCCGTCCTTCAGCTCGGCCGCGAGCTTCGAGTCGTCGGCATCGGCCGGCAGGCGGAAGCTGCGGCTGAACGACCCGTACTGGCGTTCGCTGAAGTACCAGGTTTCGCCCTTCTCCTCGCGGCTGGCCTTCTTCTCTCCCTTCACGGTGACCATTCCGTCGTCGACGGTGATGTCGATGTCCTTCTCCTCGACGCCGGGCAGTTCCAGCGCGATCCGGTAGAGGTTGTCGTCGCTCGAGGCCTCGGATGCGGGGGCGACCCATTCGGCCATCTTCGTGCCCCAGCTGCGGAACGGCTCGTAGAAGGACGGCCAGAACGATGTGGACAGCGATTTCTCGACCATGTCGTCTCTCCATGATGTCCGGACGGTGAGCGGGACTTTCGCAGCCACCGGCCCGCGCGTCCTTGACTTGCGTCAAGCGCGCCGCGGTTGCCGGCCCCTGCGCTTGCCGCTATGGGGAAGGCAGCGACCAACGGGGGGACATGCGCATGATCCTGAGCTGCGGCGAGGCGCTGATCGACATGTTGCCGCGCACCTCCCCTGCGGGGGAGGCATGCTTTGCGCCCTATGCCGGCGGCGCGGTGATGAACACCGCGATCGCGCTCGGCCGCCTCGGGGCGCCGTCCGCCTTCCTGTCGGGCCTGTCCACCGATCTCTTCGGCGAGGTGCTGGTTCGGGCGCTGGCGGAGTCGAATGTCGATACTTCGCTCGCCATCCGGTCCGCGCGGCCGACGACTCTTGCCTTCGTGAAGCTCGTCGATGGCCAGGCGAGCTATGCCTTCTATGACGAGAACACCGCGGGTCGGATGATCCGCCCGTCCGACCTGCCGGCCCTGCCCGCCTCGGTCCGGGCGATGTTCTTCGGTGGCATCTCGCTGATGGTGGAACCCGGCGGGACGACCTACGAAACCCTGATGGCGCGCGAGGCGGCGTCGGGGCGGGTCCTGATGATCGATCCGAACATCCGCCCGTCCTTCATCTCGGACGAGGCGGCCTACCGCGCCCGCATCGGCCGCATGACCGGCATGGCCGACATCGTGAAGGTCAGCGACGAGGATCTGCGCTGGCTGGAGGGCCAGGGCGAGATCGCGGCGCTCGCCCGCGGACTTCTCGCGCGCGGGCCGCGCGTCGTCTTCGTCACCGAGGGTGCGCGGGGGGCCCATGCCTTCACCGCCACGCAGGCCGTCTTCGTCGCGGCGCAGAAGGTCAGCGTCGCCGACACCGTCGGGGCCGGCGACACGTTCAACGCCGGCGTCCTCGCGGCGCTGCACGCGGCCGGCGCCCTGACGAAGGCGGGCGTCGCCGACCTGCCCGAGGAGACGCTCCGCGCGGCGCTGTCGCTTGGCGTCCGCGCTGCTGCCGTCACCGTCTCGCGCCCCGGCGCCAATCCGCCCTGGGCAAACGAACTGGCCTGAGGCGCGGCGGATGCGGGCGCTTGTCCAGCGGGTCAGCCGTGCCTCGGTCACGGTCGGTGGGCGCGTGACGGGCGAGATCGGGCCGGGGCTTCTGGTCCTTGTCTGCGCCATGCAGGGCGATGCCGACGACCGGGCCCGCGAACTGGCCGCGAAGATCGCGAAGCTGCGCATCTTCAGGGACGATCAGGGCAAGATGAACCTCTCGCTTCTCGACACCCACCGCGCGGCGCTGGTCGTCAGCCAGTTCACGCTCGCGGCCGATACCTCGCGCGGGAACCGGCCGGGCTTCTCCGCCGCGGCCGCACCCGACGAGGGGCGGCGCCTCTACGGGCTCTTCATCGACAGCCTTGAGAGCCTCGGGATCGCGGTCGCCACCGGCGAGTTCGGCGCCGACATGGACGTCGCGCTGGTCAACCAGGGGCCGGTGACGGTGTGGGTCGAGGTGTAGGCGGCGCGCTCAGCAGCGGTTGGAAACGTCCAGAACCCAGTGCGGATCGCCGCCATCGGCATCGACGGCGACGGCAAGACCGGCATAGGTCGCGCCGCGCATCGTCATGATCCGGTAGTGGCCGGGCGAGTTGTACCACAGATCGAAGGTCCGGCCGCCGTCGCGGAAGCCCTTCGCGATCGCTTCGCCGGTGGCCCCGGCGCGGCACCCGGCCGCGCGCATCCTGCTTTTCGGTGATCCGCCGTGCCCCCAGTAGCCCGTCACCGCCATGCGGCAGGCATGTCCTTCGGCCGCGTTCGCGAGTGTCGCGGTGAAGCGCAGCGGGTTCAGCCCCTTGGACGCGCGCAGCCCGTTGATCCGCTGCATCAGTTCGCTGAGTTCGGCCTTGGCGTTCGGCGGCACGGCGCAGCCCGCCTGAGCCGAGGCCGCGGCCGGCAGCACGCAGATGGCCGCGGCGGCGAGGAGGGACTTCAGTTTCGACATTGGCAGACCCGTTGGCAGACAGGATTCCTGCCAGTGTTGGTGCCCGACGAATATGGCGGAAATTCAACCCTGACGTGTCGATTATGGTGTCATCGACTGGCGTTGGCGAGCCCTTTCGAGGCCCAGGCGCCGCTCGCGCCAGATGATGAGAATTCCGGCGCCGACGACAAGCGAAGCTCCGCCGATGACGGTCCATGACGGGACCTCGCCGAAGCCGAAATACCCCACGGCCAGCGCCAGCAGCATTGACGCATACTCGAACGGCGCGATCACGGACGTGTCGGCATACCGGTAGGACGATGTCAGCAGGACCTGACCGATTCCCCCCAGGAGCCCGGCCACCACCAGCCAGAGGAAGGGGCCGGTCTCCGGCATCCGCCAGCCGAAGGGAATCGTCAGGAGCGAAAGCAGCGCGGAATTGACCGAGAACCAGAAGACGATCGCCGTTGTCGTCTCGGTCGTGACGAGCTTGCGGACGAAGACCTGCGCCAGCGCGGCAAAGATCGCGCCCATCAGCACGACCATGGCGCCCAGCGCCTCGGCCGCGCCGAGCCCTTCCTGCGACGGTGTCGTCAGCCGCGGCGAGAGGATGATGAGGACCCCGACCATGCCGAGGGTGACGGTCGCGATCCGGAAGACGCGCACCTCCTCGCCAAGGAACATCGCGGCGAAGATGACGGTCAGGATCGGCGCGGCGTAGCCGATCGCGGTGACCTCGGGAAGGGGCAGAAGGCCGAGCCCGGCAAAGCCGAACCCCATCGCCGTGACGCCGACGAGCGCGCGCCAGAAATGCCCGGCCGGATTGCGCGTCCGCAGCCCTTCGGCCAGCCCGCCCGACCACAGGAGCCACAGGACGATGACCGGAACGGCGAAGGCCGAACGGAAGAACACGGCCTGGCCCGGCGGCACGTCGCCCGATGTCGCCTTGATGATCGTCGCCATCGCCATGAACACGGCGACGGAGGCGATCTTCAAGAGGATTCCGCGGATCGGGGACATGGCCGGCTGCCGCCTGCGATGCGCCATTTCCGCGCGGACTGCAAGGCGGCGGGCGGCTGCCCGTGCGCGGCTGCACAGGCGGCGCGCGGGCCTGCGCCCTTCCAATTGTGAGGCAAAGGTCCATGTTGTGCGGCAAGAGGACCGGCGAGCCTGCCCGTCCGTTCATGTGGAGAAGGACATGACCCGCTCGATCCCCGGCATCCACCATGTCACCGCCATCTCCGGCCCGCCGCAGCCGAATGTCGATTTCTATACCGGCATGCTCGGCCAGCGTCTGGTCAAGAAGACGGTGAACTTCGACGCCCCCGACACCTACCACCTCTACTATGGCGATCAATTCGGGACGCCCGGCACGATCATGACCTTCTTTCCCTTCGTGAACGCCGGCCCCGGCCGTCCCGGCCCCGGCATGGCCTCGGCGCATGCCTACCGCGTGCCGGCGGGCGGGATCGACGCCTGGATGGCGCGGCTCGGCGATGCGGCGGCGGATTTCGAGCTTGGCGAGCGCTTCGGCCAGCGGATGCTGACCCTGCGCGACCCGGATGGCGCGGCGGTCGAGCTTATCGAGACCGGCGCGGGAAGCGGCGAGGCGCTGGACGGGTTCCATTCCGTCACGCTGTGGACGCGCGACCCGGACGGCACCGCCCGCGTCCTGACCGACATCTTCGGCTATGCCGAGGCGGGCGAGGAGCGGACGGCGGCCGAGACCCGCACGCGCTTTGTCGCGCCGGGCGGGGCGCGCGGCAGTATCGTCGATCTGATCCGCGTCGCGGGCACGCATCTGGCCCGCCCCGGCGCGGGCACGATCCATCACGTCGCCTTCCGCGCCGAGAGCGGCGCGGTGCAGCTGGAATGGCGGGCGCGGGTGCTTGAGGCCGGGCATGACGTGACCCCGCCGATCGACCGCAACTACTTCAACGCCATCTACTTCCGCGAGCCGGGCGGGGTGCTGTTCGAGATCGCGACCGATCCGCCGGGCTTTGCGGTGGACGAGCCGGTCGAGGCGCTGGGCGAGGCGCTGAAGCTGCCGCCGCAATACGAGGGCCGGCGGGCGCAGATCGAGCGCATCCTGCCGCCGGTGCGGGTCCCCGTCCGGGCCGGGGCATGACGGCACGGCTCTTCCGCGCCGGGGCGGACCCCGCAGGCGCCGGCGCCGGGCTGGTGATGGTGCACGGCCGTGGCGGCAGCGCCGCCGACATCCTGGCGCTGCTCGGCCCGCTCGGCCTGCCCGGCATCGCCGCCGCCGCGCCCGAGGCGTCGGGCCGGTCGTGGTGGCCGACGAGCTTCCTTGCCCCGTCGGCCGATGTCGAGCCTTACGTGAAGGCCGGGCTGGAGGCGGTGCTGGCGGCCGTCGCGGCGCTGGAGGCCGAAGGGCTGCCGCGCGGGCGCATCTGGCTTCTGGGCTTCAGCCAGGGCGCGGGGCTGGCGTTGGAGACCTATGCCCGCGCCGGCGAAGGGCTGGCCGGCGCCTTCGGCCTGTCGGGCGCGCTGGTCGGCACCTCCGACCTGCCCGGCGCCGGGCCGGAGCCGGCGCTCTACGGGCACGCGCCGAAGCGGTTCGACTATGCCGGGACCCGGCCCGGCAGCGTCTGGCTGTCGGTCCACGAACGCGACCCGCACATTCCGCTGCGGCGGGCGGAGGAGACGGCGGAGGTCTTCCGCCGGCTCGGCGCGGCGGTGGAGTTCCGCATCCATCCGGGTGCGGGGCACGCGGTGATGCGCGAGGACATCGCGGCCATCCGGGCGCGGCTGAACGGCTGACGGGCCGGGCCGAATGGGGCCGGATGGGGCCGTCACGGCCGCCGCAGCGGGCCGCCGGCAAGGCCCGGCGCAGGTGTCCCACGCTGGGACACTCCTTTTTATCTTTCTATTTCAATGCCTTGGTTTTGCCTTAACGTTCGATTCACGTTTGCCCGGGGGGAGCGGGGGGTCAGGCGGCGTCCCGCGGGGCGCCGAGCCCGAGGATGGCGCGCGCCTGCCGCCAGTCCGCCACCGGGCGGCCGTGGGCCTCGCAGATCGCCACCGCGCGCCGCACCAGCGCGGCGTTCGAGGGCGCGAGCGTCGCCCGGTCGAGACGGACATTGTCCTCGAGCCCGGTGCGCAGGTGCCCGCCGGCCGCCGCCGCCCATTCGTTCAGTTCCGCCTGGTGCCGGCCGATCCCGGCCGCGCACCACGGCACGTCCGCGCCGAAGAGCCGCCGGATCGTCGCCACCATGAAGTCGAAGGCCGGGCGGTCGGCGGGCATGGCGTTCCTGACACCCATCACGATCTGCACGTAGGGCGGCGCGGCGATCTGGCCCCTTGCCACCATCTCGGCCGCCTTGAAGATGTGCGAGAGGTCGAAGGCCTCGATCTCGGGCTTGACGCCGTGGGCCAGCATCGTGGCGGCGAGCCAGTCCACGAGGTCGGGCGGGTTCTCGTAGACGCGGGTCGGGAAGTTGTTCGAACCCACCGCCAGCGAGGCCATGTCGGGGCGCAGCGGCAGCATGGCGCCGCGCGCCTGCCCGGCACCGGTCCGCCCGCCGGTGGAGAGCTGGACGATCATGCCCGGGCAATGCGCCCGGATCCCCTCCATCAGGCGGGCGAAGCGGTCGGGGTCGGCGGTCGGCCGGCCCTCGTCGTCGCGCACGTGGCAGTGGACGATGGCGGCGCCGGCCTCGAAGGCCTCCTGCGTCGATTCCACCTGTTCGGCGATGGTGACGGGGACCGCCGGATTGTCGGCCTTGGTGGGCAGCGATCCGGTGATCGCCACGCAGATGATGCAAGGGCGGCCCGCGACGGTCATCGGCCGGCCTTCGAGAGGACGAAATCGAAGTGCACGTCGTGGAAGGGACGGTCGAACCCGGCCTCGGCGATGCGCGCGGGATCGCTGACCAGATCGAAGCGCGCCAGCAGCGACTTCTTGACGCCGAAGACCGCGTCGCTGTCGATATAGGGATCGTCGGGATCGAAGATGTGGGTGGTCAGGCGGTCGAAGCCCTCGGCCTCGATGATGTAGTGCAGGTGCGCCGGGCGGTAGGGATGCCGGCCTAGCGCGCGCAGCAGCTTGCCCACCGGCCCGTCATCGGGGATCGGGTAGTATTTCGGCTTGACGCCGCGGAACCAGTAGCGGCCGTCGGCGCCGGTGCGGAAGACGCCGCGCAGGTTGAATTCGGGCTGGATGCCCTTTTGCTGGACATCGTAGAAGCCTTCGTCATTGGCCTGCCAGACGTCGATCCGGGCGCCGGCTATCGGGTTGCCGGCGGTGTCGAGGATGCGCCCCGAGACGCGCATCGGTTCGCCCTTGCGGTCGAGGCAGATGTCCGCCCCCATCGGCAGTTCGGGGGCGCCGGCGACGTGGAAGGGGCCGAGGACGGTGGATTCGGAGGCGCCCTTCGGCTTGCGGTTGTTGATCGCGTCCACCAGCATCGAGACGCCGAGCGTGTCCGAGAGCAGGATGAATTCCTGCCGCCATTCGTTGCACATGTGCCCGGTCTCGGTGAGGAACATGATGGCGCGGAACCATTCCTCCTCGGTCGGCTCGATCTCCTTCACGGCGGCGTGGAGGTGGCGGATGATGACCTCCATCACCTGCCGCAGCCGTTCGTCGGTGGCGGCGCGGTTGCGCGAGATGACGACCTCGGCGGAATTGGCCTCGGTGAAGTAGCCCTGTTCGTCGGATGCGCGCATGGCGGGTCTCCTAGCGGGCGAGGATGGAGCGCAGGACGCGGGTCAGGTCGCCCGTCTGGTCCGGCGTGGCGGCATGGGCGCGCCAGGCGACGTGGTGGTCGGGGCGGACGAGGATGCAGCCGGTGTCGCCGATCTCGGAGGCGCGGGCCCAGTCGCCGACATAATCCTCCCAGGCCCGGCGCGGGCCGATGACATGGGCGCGGACGGGAAGGCCGAGCGCCCGGCCCGCCGCCTCGGCCGCGGCGACCCAGCCCTCGCCGCCGATCCCGGTGAGGACGGTGAACTGCCCGCGACCGCAGAGGTCGAGCGTCGAGTGCTGGCGGCCGGCGCGGTCGAAGACCCAGACATGGGGCAGCCGCGCGCCCGGCCAGGTGGTGAACTGGGCGTGCAGCTCGGGATCCCTGGTGAAGGGCGGCTCCGGCTGGCCGTCGGTGACGATGGCGGCGGAGCGGTAGCGCTGGTTCATCTCGACCCCGTGGCAGTCGAATTCGTACTTCTTGAACTCGATCGCCTTGCGGATCGCCTCGCGCTGGCGCTCTGACGCCGGGCCGGCATCGGCGCGCGCCGCCATCGAGCGGCGGATCTTGTCGTGGTCCACCCCGCCGTCCATGCCGAGCGCCTCGAAGATCGGGCCGAATTCGGCGATCGACTGGTTGGCGCGGGTCACGATCTGTTTCGCCACGGGCGCGCGTTCGGCGCTGTAGCTGTCAAGCAGGGCGGGGCCGGCTTGTCCTTTCACGACCATGGCAAGCTTCCACGCCAGGTTGAAGCTGTCCTGGATTGACGTATTCGAACCAAGGCCATTCGACGGCGGGTGCCGGTGCGCGGCATCGCCGGCGATGAAGACGCGGCCGTTCTGCATGTGCGTCGCGTAGCAGTTGTTGACCGTCCAGGTGTTGGCGCTGATGAGGTCGATCTCGAGATCGGGGTCGCCGACGAGCTGGCGGGCGACCTGGGTCGCCATCTTCGCGTCCACCACCGGGGCGGGCTGGCTGATGTCGTAGCCCCAGACGATCAGCCATTCGTTCCAGGTGCGGACCATGCGGACGAGGCCCATGCCGATGCCGCCGACATCGGCGCCGGGCTGCATCACCCAGTAGAGGACCGAGGGCCGGTGGGCGACGTATTTCGACAGGTCGGCGCGGAACAGGATGTTCATCGAGCCGCCGACGCCCATCCGGCCCTCGAAGGGCAGGCCGGCATGTTCGGCGACGAGGCTGTTGCCGCCGTCGGCGCCGATCAGGTACTGCGAGCGGACGGTGAAGTCGCGTCCCGTCAGGCGGTCGCGGCAGGTCGTCGTCACCCCCTCCGCGTCCTGGACGTGGCCGAGATATTCGGTGCTCATGCGGGCCTGCGTCCCGCGCGAGCAGGCGGTCTTGAACAGGATCGGCTCCATGAAGGTCTGCGGCAGGTCGTTCATGCGGCAGGGCGAGGAGCGCAGGTGCTCGGCCCGGCTCTCGGGCGACTTGCCCCAGGACTTCATGCGCCCGATCTCCTCGCCGGCGAGGCTTTCGCAGAAGACGTTCTCGCCCATCAGGTCCTGATCGACGGCGTGCATGTAGGCCTCGGCCTCGACCTCGGGGCCGAGGTCGCGCAGCACCTCCATCGCGCGCTGGTTGGTGATGTGCGCCCGCGGCGTGTTGGCGAGCCAGCGGTAGCGGTTGATGACCATGTTGGCGACGCCGTAGCTCGACAGCAGCGCGGCCGCGGACGAACCGGCCGGCCCGGTGCCGATGATGAGGACGTCGGTGGTGATGTCTGCCATGGTCAGTCTCCCCTGGGGGTGGTGGGTCCCGTGTCCAGCCGGCGGCGGACGGGAAAGAGGTGAAGGCCGGTGCGCCGGGAGATCAGCCCCCAGAGCCCGCGCGGCGCGAAGAGCATGGTGAGCACGCCGATCAGCCCGAGGGCCATCAGGTACCAGCTGCCGTAATCGGCGAAGAGCGCCTGCAGGACGGCGAAGACGAGGACGCCGAGGATCGGGCCCTCGATGGTGCCGATGCCGCCGATGACGACGATGAAGATGACGTAGGCCGTCCAGTCGGTGACGCTGAAGGCCGCGTCGGGCGAGATGCGCGCCTTCTGCACGTAGATGAGCGCCCCGGCGATGCCGGTGCCGAAGGCGGCGATCAGGTAGACGAGCCATTTCAGCCGCACCGCATCGACGCCGACGGACTTCGCCGCCTCGGTGTTGTCGCGCACGGCGGCGAGCGCGAGGCCGTGGCGCGTGCGCAGCAGCGCGTAGATGCCGCCGGTCGTCGCCACCGCCAGGGCGAGGGCCAGCCAGTAGGCGAGGATGTCGCGCGCCGCGGCGTCGCGGACGCCGAAGAGGTCGCCGATGGCGGCGACGAGAAGCATGTCGGCGGTCGCCTCGCGCGGCAGGCTGGTGCCGGTGCCGCCGCCGAGCGCCTTCCACTGCGCCACCGCAAGGCGCGTGACCTCGGCGATCACCCAGGTGGCGATCGCGAAATAGGCGCCCTGGAGGCGGAAGGCGAACCAGGCCGAGGGCACCGCGAGGACGAGCGCGGCCAGCCCGCCGAGCAGGATGGCGGCCACCGGATCCCAGCCGAGCAGGATGACGCCGGCGAACATGGCATAGGCGCCGATGCCGACGAAGGCCTGCTGGCCGACGCTGACCAGCCCGCCGAACCCCGCGAGCAGGTTCCAGAACTGCGCCAGCGTCAGCATCGTCAGGATGAAGAACAGGTCCTGGATCACGGCCCGCCCGGCGACGGAAGGCAGCGCGAGGCCGGCCGCGACCAGCGCGAGCGCGGCCAGCCCGGCGATGCGGCCGGCGCGGGTGGCGACGGTGACGCGCGCCGCTTCCATCAGTCGAAGGCCCTCGGGAACAGGCCGCGCGGGCGCAGCAGCAGCACGATCAGGAAGGCGAGGTGCCCGGCGAGGATCTGCCATTCGGGGTTGACCGCGGCGCCCGCCGTCTGCGCGACCCCGATGATGATGCCCCCGGCCAGCGTCCCCCAGAGGCTCCCGAGGCCGCCGATGATGACCGCCTCGAAGGCGTAGATCAGCCGCGCCGGGCCGATCGAGGGGTCGAAGTTCGCCCGCATCCCGAGATAGAGCGCCGCGATGGTGACGACGACCATGGCAAGGCCGGTCGCGGTGGCGAAGACGCCGGCCGGGCGGATGCCCATCAGGCGGGCGGTGGTGAGGTCGTCGGAGGTGGCGCGGAAGGCACGGCCGAGCGCGGTCCGGTAGAAGACGTGGTTCAGCACGACGATCACCACGACCGCCGAGGCGAAGGTCAGCAGCGGCAGGACGCCGACCGAGACCGGGCCGAGATCGAGCGAGGCGGTTTCGAGCGCCCCGGCCGGGATGCGGCGGCTGTCGGCCGAGAAGCCCTGGAGCATGGCGTTCTGGAGCACCACCGAGAGGCCGAAGGTGACGAGCAGCGGCGGCAGGATGTCGGGACCGAGGGTGCGGTTGAGGACGTGGCGTTGCAGGACCCATCCCGCCGCGAACATCACCGGCGCGGCGACGAGCGCGGCGAGGAAGGGGTTGAGCCCGAGCCAGGTCACGAGGACGAGGATCAGGAAGGCGGCGGCGACGATGAGGTCGCCATGGGCGAGGTTGACCAGCCGCATGATCCCGAAGACGAGGCTGAGGCCGGCGGCGAAGAGCGCGTAGAGCCCGCCGAGCAGCACGCCCTGGACCAGCGTGTCGAGCCAGATCATGCCGCTTCCCCGAAATAGGCGGCGTGGATCGCCTCGCGGCTGAGCGCCGCGGGCGCGCCGGTCAGGGTGATGCGGCCCTCCATCAGGCAATAGACGCGGTCGGCGACCTGAAGCGCCTGGCCGATGTCCTGTTCCACGATCACCACCGCGGCGCCGCCCTCGCGGATCCGGGGCAGCGCGCGGTAGATGTCGCGGATCACCACCGGCGCGAGGCCGAGGCTGATCTCGTCGCAGAGCAGGAGCGCGGGGTTCGACATCAGCGCCCGCCCGATCGCCACCATCTGCTGCTGGCCGCCCGACAGTGCGGTGGCGGGGCTGGCGCGCCGTTCGCGCAGGACCGGAAACAGGCCGTAGACCGCATCGAGCGTCCACGGCCCCTGCGCCCGGCGGCCATGGGCGCCGATCAGCAGGTTCTCCTCGACGCTGAGCGAGGGAAAGAGGCGCCGCCCTTCGGGCACCATCGCGATGCCGCGGCTGACGATCGCCTCGGCCGGCAGGCCGCCCACCGGATCGCCGCGGAACCGGACCTGATCGGGGGCGCATGGGAGCACGCCCGCGATCGCGCGCAGGAGCGTCGTCTTGCCGGCCCCGTTGGCGCCGATGATCGCCACCGTCTCGCCCGGCAGCACGGCGAGGTCGATGCCGAAGAGGGCGCGGAAATCGCCGTAGCCCGCCGTCAGGCCCCTGGTTTCGAGCAGGGGCGTCATGCCTCGATCCCCAGATAGATCTCGCGCACGGCCTTCGAGGCCATGATCTCGGCGGGTGCGCCGGTCGCGATCACCCGCCCGAAGTCGAGCACGAGAAGGCGTTCGACCACGCGGGTCAGCGCGTGCAGGACATGCTCGATCCAGATGATCGTCGTGCCGGTCGCGTGGATCGCCCGGATGGTGGCGACAAGGGCGTGGCTTTCGGCCTCGGTCAGGCCGCCCGCGATCTCGTCCAAGAGCAGCAGTTCCGGCCCCGTCGCCATCGCGCGGGCAAGCTCCAGCCGCTTGCGTTCGAGAAGGGGCAGGCCGCCGGCCGGGGTATTGGCGCGCGGCAGAAGCCCGGTCCGTTCGAGGATCTCGGCGCAGGTGTCGTGCACGGCGCGTTCGGGCAGGCCGCGCCCGAAGGCGGCGGCGGCGAGGAGGTTCTCGAACACGGTCAGCGTCTCGAAGGGCTGCGGGATCTGGAAGCTGCGCCCGACCCCCATGCGGACGCGCGCCATCGCGGGCAGGCGCGTCACGTCGCGGCCGAGAAAGGTGATCCGGCCGTGGTCGGCGCGGACGTTGCCGGTGATCAGGTTGAAGAGCGTGGACTTGCCCGCGCCGTTCGGGCCGATGATGCCCAGCGCCTGGCCGCGGGGCAGGTCGAAGCCGATCCCGTCCGCGACCTTGAGCGCGCCGTAGCTTTTCGTCACGTTGTCGAGGCTCAGGATCACGGGCGGAGCACCGGGGAGCGGGGACGCGGGCGGAAGGGGTGTGCCCCGGCCCCCCGCGCGGGCGGGCCGGGGCGCGAGAGGTCAGGCGAGCGGTTCCATCGTGCCGCCGGTCGGGATCTCGGGCGCGGTGGAATTGTCCACCGTCACCATGTCGAAGCCGCCGTCCCCGCGCCGCCGCCACTGGCCGCCGACGAGCCGGGTCTTGGCCACGTTCTTCGCCGCGAAGGGCGGCAGGCCGGCGCCGTTCCAGGCGATGCGGCCGACGATCGTGTCCAGCTCGGTGGCGGCGATCGCGGCGGCGACGGCATCGCCGTCGGTGACGTCGCCGGCGCGGCCCATCACGTTGGCCGCGATCTCGAACAGCGAGTGGACGAAGCCGATCGGCTGCGTCCACGGGCGCCCGGTGCGGGCGCTGAAGTCGGCGGCGAGATCGCCCGCCGACTGTCCGGTCAGCGAGGAGCGGAAGGGATGGGTGGGCGACCACCAGACCTCGGAGGAGAGGTTGTGGCCGCTGTCGCCCAGCGCCTCGACCGACTGCGGGAAGAGCAGCGCCTTGCCCACCGTCACCGCCTTGGGCGCGAAGCCCTGCTGCTTGGCCTGGTTCCAGAAGGTGGTGAAGTCGGGCGGGATCACCACGCCGGTCACGATCTCGACCCCCGCCGTCTTGAAGGCGTTGATCTGGGCCGAGAAGTCGTCGGTCAGGTTCTGGTAGCGGCCGGGATCGGTGAGCGTGAAGCCCTTTTCGGCGAGCACCGGCGGGAAGCCCACGACCGGGTCGCCCCAGGCGTTGCCGTCGCCGTCGTTGGGGAAGAGCGCACCGACCGCCTTGTTGGTCTGAAGCTGGCCCCACATGGCGGTGAAGACGGCGATGATGTCCTCGAGCCCCCAGAAGTAGTGGAAGGCATAGGTGAAGGGCTGCCAGGAGGCGGGATCGCCCGGGTTGCCCTGCTGGCCGATGAACCAGGGCTGCCAGGGCGCGACGGTCGAGAGGACGGGGACGCCCTCGGCCTCGGCGGTCGTGGCCACCGGGTTCGTCGTCTCGGGCGTCGAGGCGACGAGGATCATGTCCACCTCGTCGTCCACGATCAGTTCCTTGGCGACCTCGGCGGCGCGGTTGGGGTTGGACTGGCTGTCCTTGACGACGACCTCGAACTCGGCCCCGGCCTCGGTGGCGAGGAAGGCGTCGATGTTGTACTGGTCGCTTTCGGCGAAGGCGGCGAGCGGACCGGACTGCGGGCTGACATAGCCCAGGCGCATCTTCGCGCCCTGGGCGATGGCGGGCGCGGCAAGGCCGGCGGCGGCGAGACCGAGCCCGGCGGCGGACGTCGATTTCAGGAACTTGCGTCTGGACAGCATGGTCGGTCCTCCCCTTGGTGTCGGTTGTCAGTGCGGCGGGCGGCGGCCCTCCCAGGCCGCCTGAAGAAGCGCGCGGATGTCGGCGCGTGTGAAGGCGCGGGGGTTCCGGTAGGGATTGGCCACCGCGATGCCGGCCGCGCGGTCGAGATCGGCCGGGGTGAGGCCGAGGTCGCGCAGGGCGAGCGGGGCGCCGCAGGCGCGGGCGAAGTCCCACAGGCCGGCGCCGGGCGTTGCGCCGAAGGCGGCGGCGACGGGGGCGAGTTCGGCCGCCGCGGCGGCGGCGTTGAAGCCCGCGGTATGGGGCAGCAGGATGGCGTGGGTCTCGGCATGGGGCGTGTCGAAGGTGCCGCCGAGGACATGGGCGAGCTTGTGGTGCAGCGCCATCGAGGCATAGCCGAGCGCGGTCGAGCAGAGCCAGGCGGCATAGAGCACCTCGGCCCGCGCGGCCCGGTCCTGCGGCGCCGCCAGCACCCGCGGCAGGGCGTCGCGGAAGACGGGCAGCGCCTCGCGGCACATCAGTTCGATCACCGGGTTGCGGTCGGGGGCGTAGAGCGCCTCGACGGCGTGGGCGATCGCGTTCAGGGCCGAGGTGACGGTCAGGGCTGGCGGCAGCGTCAGCGTCAGGTCGACGTCGTAGATCACCACCTCGGGACGGATCGCGGGGTCGCGGCGGGTGGTCTTCTGGCCGCCGGCGGTCTCGCCGAGGATGTCGGTCATCTCCGATCCGGCATAGGTGGTCGGGATCACGACCTGATCGGCGCCGGTGCGCAGGGCGATCGCCTTGCCGAGGCCGGTGGTCGAGCCGCCGCCGAGCGCGACGAGGCAGGTCGCGCCGCTGTCGCGGAAGGCGGCGAGCGCCGTCTCGGTCACCGCCACCGGGGTATGCATGGCCGCGCCGGCGAAGACACCGGCCGCCAGGCCGCCGAGAGCGGCGGCCAGCGCCTCGGCCTGCGGCTTCTGCTGCGGCGTCGAGAGGACGAGCGCCCTGCCGTGGCCGAGGCGGCGGACCTCCTCGCCGGCAAGGGCGAGGGTTCCGCTGCCGAAGAGGACGCGCGTGGTCAGGCCGGGAAAGGTGAAGGCGCGCAGCGCGGCGGCTCCGGTCGCGGCCGCAGCGGCGGGTGCGGCGGGCGCGGCAGGTGCCTCGGGCGCGGCGGGCGCGGCGGGCGCGGCGGTCATGGCGCGGCCTCCGGCGCGAGGACGAATTCGACGTCGAGCGCGTAGCCGCCGGGGACGGGGCGGAACTCGCCGAGCAGGGCCGGGCGCACGCCGAACAGGGCGTCGTTGCCGATCGCGGGGTCGTCGCGGTCGAAGATATGGGTCGTCAGGCGCTGGAAGCCCGGCGCGCTGATGCGGAAATGGATGTGGGCGGGCCGTTCCAGCCGGCAGCCGAGCCGCGCCAGCGCCTGCCCGACCGGGCCGTCGGAGGGCAGCGCATAGCCCTTCGGCCGGACGGTGCGGAGGCTGAAGG
>Ga0073934_10006161_pt1 | contig 17756 bp, 13 predicted proteins | sample LarsenN4metaG_FD_76834 | JGI IMG/M metagenome (GOLD analysis project Ga0073934, IMG submission 76834) | Hot spring sediment bacterial and archeal communities from British Columbia, Canada, to study Microbial Dark Matter (Phase II) - Larsen... ... | reverse complement strand
TAGACAGAGTTGCATATAAGCACTCATTAAAAGAAATGGTAATAGATGTACCTCCGCAAACCTGTATAACCAAAGATAATATACAGGTAGAAGTTGACGGAATTTTATATATGCAGATAGTTGACCCGATAAAAGCGTCTTATGGGATAAATAATTATGTATTCGCATCTACTCAGCTCGCACAGACAACTATGCGTAGTGAGATAGGGAAAATAGATCTTGACAGAACCTTCGAAGAGAGGGAAAAAATTAATTATGAGATCGTAGCGGCACTTGATAAAGCCGCTGAGCCGTGGGGAGTGAAAATGACAAGGCACGAAATAAAGAACATAATACCGCCGATCAGTATTAAAGACGCTATGGAAAAGCAGATGAGAGCTGAGCGTGAAAAGCGTGCATTGATAGCGGAATCAGAAGGAGATAAACAGGCAAAGATAAACAGGGCAGAAGGAGATAAAGCAGAAGCAATTGCAAAATCAGAAGGTGAGAAGATGAAACGTATTAATGAAGCTGAAGGACGTGCTCAGGAGATAGAAAGAGTAGCACAGGCAACAGCACGAGGTATCAGGGAGATTGCAACAGCAATAACTGAAAAAGGAGGAATGGAAGCCGTTAATCTGAGAATTGCTGAATCATATCTGCTTGAATTCGGAAAACTTGCAAAAACAAACAATTCAATGATAATACCATCGAACTTAACAGATGTATCATCATTTGTAGCTTCAATAGGTAAGATATTCTCGGACACTAATAAACAAAAGAGCTAAAAATGGAAATGTTCAGCGCTTTATTCTGGCTAATACTCGGCGTAGCATTTATGCTTATTGAAATGGCATTGCCCGGTTTTATCATATTCTTTTTTGGAATAGGAGCATTGGTAGTATCAGGTGCTGTACTTCTTGGTCTTGAAGACATAAACATTCAGATGTTAATATTTATTTTTACTTCATTAATTACTCTGATAATATTCCGCAAGAAAGGTAAAAAATATTTTGAAGGTAAAGTAACGGGAAAGAATCAGACAGACGAGACAATTGAGAATATAATAGGCCAAAAGGCAAGAGCAGTAACTGATATTATTCCGGGCGGTATAGACGGAAAAGTGGAATTTCACGGAACTCTCTGGAATGCTGTATCAGATGAAAGAATTGAAAAGGATTCAGTGCTTGAAATTATATCCCGTGATAATTTAACTCTGAAAGTTAAAAAGATTTAATAAGCAATTTTATACAAAGCCGGTTGTAGTATTAAAACTAAATAAACTAACTTATGAAAGTTAAGTTGCTCAACAAGCTCAGTGTTAAGTTAGTATTGGTTATTTCTATTGTTTTAGTAATTGTTTTTGCAGTTAATACCTATGTTGCAATTACGTACCTTGAAAATGAGCTTACGGAGATTCACAAGCAATCTGCTTTTTCTGCGAGTGATCTGATTAAAAGTTCAACCCGCCACAGCATGCTTCACAATAACAGGGAAGATATTTATAATACAATCAGAACAATAGGAAATGAGCCGGGTTTTCTGAAAGTAAGGATATTCAATAAGCAGGGTGTAATTTCATATTCATCAGATTCTTCGGAAATTGGCAAAGAAGTTGATATGAATAATGAATCCTGTATTGCTTGCCATACAAGCAACGGGCGGAAAAATGTTGACAGTAAAGAGTTATTCAGGTCATTTTTTGTTTCCCCCGATGAGAGAGCATTTGGCTTAATAAATCCAATAAGAAATGAAGCTGATTGTTATACTGCAGAGTGCCATGCCCATAGTAATTCAGTCGGAATGCTTGGTGTACTTGATGTTGTAATTTCAATGAAAAAAGCAGATATTTCAATTTCCAATACAAAGAGTACGATAATTATAAATTTTCTTATAATTACTCTGATAATATCAACAATAAGCGGTACTTTCATTTATGTATTGATTAATAAACCTTTGAAAAGGGTTTCAAAGGGAATAGATGAACTTGGCAGCGGAAATCTTAATTACAGAATACCGGTAAAAGAGCGTGATGAAGTAGGGATTATTTCCAAACAATTTAACGATATGGCGAGAAAATTATCTTCAGCATATAATGAAATCAAAGAATGGTCTGATACACTAAACACAAAGGTAGAGGAAAAAACACAGGAATTAAAAACTATATATGAACAGATAGTTCAGATGGAGAAACTTGCCTCGCTTGGGAAACTATCAGCAACAGTAGCACACGAGTTAAATAATCCGTTAGAAGGCATATTAACTTACAGCAAACTTGTTTCGAAAAAGTTAAAAAAAGAAGGTACTAATGAAAAGTTAACCGAGTATCTTGATTTGATATCCGATGAAGCGTCGAGATGCGGAAGGATTGTAAAAGATATGCTGATATTTTCACATACTGATAAAGAAGAATTTAATGTTTGTAATATAACAGAAATAATCGGAAAGAGTATAAAGTTAATCAATCACCATCTTGAAATTAATAATATAAAACTTAAAAGCAATTTTGAAAATGAAGTGATGAATATAAGTTGTAATGGTCAGAAGATACAACAGGCACTTATGTCACTTTTAATTAATGCCATTGAATCAATGCAATCAAAAGGAGAAGGTACTATAGAAATAACAACACGTAAATCCGGTGAAAATATAGAGATAAGAATTTCAGATACAGGAGGCGGAATAGACAGCAAGGATTTGCCCCATATATTTGACCCGTTTTATTCTACAAAGGAAGCGGGAAAGGGAACCGGCTTAGGGCTGTCAGTTGTGTATGGAATAATAAATGCGCATAAGGGAAAGATTGAAGTTGAGGAAACCTCAAACAGCGGAACTACATTTAAAATTATATTACCAATAGAAATAAAAAAAGAGGAAAATGAAAAAATTTAAAATTTTGGTTGTTGACGATGAAAAAATTGTCAGAGAATCACTTTTCCATTGGTTTGAAGAAGAAGGATATGAAGTAGAAACTGCTGAAGATGCTTTGATAGCATTAAAAAAATTTGATAGAGGGAAATACGATCTCGCATTACTTGATATGAAGATGCCGGGAATGAGCGGTCTTGAGCTCCTTTCGAAAATAAAGGAAATTGATCCGGATTGTATAGTGATATTGATAACTGCATTTGCTTCTGTTCCATCAGCGATACAGGCGCTTAAGCAGGGAGCATACGATTATGTAACCAAACCCGTTGATCCTGACGAATTAAATCACCTCGTAAAAAATGCACTTGAACAGAAAGCGTTAAAAGAGGAAAATTACAGACTGAAAAGCAGTTTTGAGGAAATGATAATACCTGATAATCTGGTTGGAGAAAGTGAAGAGATGCAAAAGATATTTGAGTTGATAAGTACAGTAGCGCCGACAGATACGACAGTAATGATAAGGGGTGAAAGCGGAACAGGTAAAGAATTAGTGGCAAAGGCGATACATCTCAATAGTAAAAGAAAATATTTCCCGATAGTAACAGTAAATTGTGGTGCGCTTGCTGAGACGCTTCTTGAAAGCGAATTATTCGGACATGAAAAAGGTTCATTTACAGGTGCACATCACAGGCGCAAAGGGAAATTTGAAATGGCAAACGGCGGTACAATATTCCTTGATGAAATCGGTTCAATTTCAACAAAAATGCAAATCGAATTATTGCGTGTGATAGAAACGAAAAAATTCAGCAGAGTAGGTGGAAATGATGTAATTTCCAGTGACTTCCGTGTAATAGCGGCGACAAATGAAAGACTTGAAGATTTGGTCAAGGAGGGAAAATTCAGGGAAGATTTATTTTACAGGTTAAACGTTTTTACGCTTGTAATACCTCCTCTAAGGGAGAGAAAAAAAGATATACCTGTTCTTGCAAATTATTTTCTGAATAAGTTTTCTACTGCAATGAATAAAGGTATTAAAAGTATTTCAAATGAGGCAATGAATTTCCTTGTTGAGTATAATTGGTATGGTAATGTGAGAGAACTTGAAAATGCAATTGAAAGGGCAGTTGTAGTCGGCAAAGGAAGTCAGATACAGATTTCTGATTTGCCATTTGGAAGTCAGAATACCGAAGTTGCAGAAAAGCAAAATTTATCCCTTGCAGAAATAGAAAAGGAATATATTGAGAAAACACTGATAAAAAACGACTGGAATATCTCAAGGAGTGCGGAAATACTCGGAATTGACAGGGTAACGCTTTACAATAAAATCGGAAAATACGGATTGAAAAAAAACTAATTTCCGGTAATGAAAATTTTTATTGCGCCCCTGAAATTCTCAAACAAAACCCTTTTCAGTGATGTTTTATCAAATCTGAAAAAAAATCCGGGATTTGAATCAGAAGAAATATTTCTTGATATAAAAATAAATGATTTTTATTCTCATCAGAGAAAGCAGTATTATTCTACAGGAATAATTGAAAAGGCAATAGAATTAACGGATATATATGACGGAAAAATTCTGATTCTGACTGAAGTTGATTTATATGTACCAGTATTGACATTCGTTTTTGGAGAAGCACAGCTTGGAGGGAAACATTCAATAGTATCAATCTGCAGATTACACGAAGAGTTCTATTCAGGTCAGAGTAATTATAAAATGTTACTTGAGAGAACCCTGAAAGAAATATATCATGAATTAGGTCATAATTTTGGATTAAGGCATTGCAACGACTGGGATTGTGTAATGCATTCTTCGAACGGAATTGAAGAAGTTGATATTAAGGGTAATTATTACTGCAGTGATTGTATAAAGAGTATAAATTAAAAGGATTAAAAAAAACGCGACTCAAGTGAGCCGCGTTTTATAAAAAATAAAAATGGTTAAGAAATTATTTAATCAGTACCATTTTCTTAACATCGGTGAAGTCGTTTGTTATTAATTTGTAGAAATAAATTCCGCTTGAAAGTTCAGAAGCATCAAACGAAACTAAATAGGTACCTGCTGATTTAGTCTCATTAACTAATATTTCAACTTCTTTTCCAAGAATATCATAGACAACAAGTTTAACAAATTTCGCAGAAGGAATCTGGAATTTTATGTTAGTTACCGGGTTAAAAGGATTAGGATAATTCTGAGACAAGGCATAATCTTTCGGCACCTTTGCAGAAATAGGAGTAACACTCGTTGGAGTCGGGTTTAAATCAAGATTCCATGTAGCCGCTATTTCAGCAGAATCCAGTTTGCGTTTATAGAACCGGAATTCGTCAAGATATCCCTGTAAACCAGCCGATGATGAATATCCACCTACTGAAAATCCTGTGCCTGATGTAAAGTTAAATGGAGTTGACTGTATAACAGTGTTATCCTTAACGCCGTTTTTATAAACAGTAACAGATGTTGAAGCAGAATCATATACTAAGTGTACAACTGTTGGTCCTGGTAAGATGTTATTTATCGGTACATCTGTTATACCAGTTCCTCTGAATATTGCGCCTCCAACCGGTGCTACGCCACCGACAAAACATCTGAATGAATGTCCTGGGTCGCCAAAGAGATATCTTGTTGAAGCAGGTGTAATTGAATCAGCTAACCAGAAACTGATTGTGAAACTGCTGGTACCTGTGGAAAGGTTATAACCTGTTGTAATCTTTGAAGAAGAAATAGCATTTCCGGAGATGCAACTATCAAACTGTCCTCCGTGAGTAAGAGTCAGAGAGGTAATAGTAGCAATTGGATTGCCAGCACCCGGTACCGCAAAGTTTTTAACTGAATTTGCATCCGGATTATTTTTAAACTTATAGTAAATTAAGTCCGGTACCGGATAAGGAGGATTTGCATTTACAACATCAACACCAAAGTTAGTAACAGCACCATTTCCTGTACCTGCATAAGGAACGAACGGGCATCCTCCAACAGACCAGTTTCTTCTGTTGCCAGAGTAGTTTCCCTGATTAAGAGATAAACCGGAACCTGTTGCTCCGCATTGTCCTACAAATACAATTAAACTTTTTGTAGGGTCATAGTTATACTGAGTTTCAAGTGTAATTGAGAACCACCCCCCTGAAGTAGCTGTGAGAGTGGCAGAGCTTTCGTAATAAACAGTATCCATCGGACCCCAGAGAGTTGCAAGTGGTAACTGAGTTATTGTGTCCTGTTTCATTAAAACAGTTAAATTTGAGAAAGTTCTTGTTCCCGAAGAGGAAGCGTGGAAATAAATAGTTGTGATCTTTTTACCTGATGGCAGCGGAGCAGGTTGTGAAAAATCACCGGGTAAAAATAGCCATTGCGTTGCTTTACCGGGATTCTGGTTAAATGGAAATGAATTTGAGTTTCCCGGAGTATTTGAATTGTAATACTGAGGGGTTTGTGCCTGAACAAAAAAAGCTAATGATAAAAAAATTAAAAGGAAAGAAAATGCCTTAAAAGTCAGACTCAGACGTGTGGTAGGAAGATGCATTGAGATTTCTCCTTTATTTGTTTTTAAATAAATAAATCTATTTTGCGTTTAGGAATATAATTATTAAGAAATTATAATACAAGTATTTTATAAACATTTAAAAATAATCTGGTTTTATTTTCTATTTCTTTTCCCCGGTAAATCTTTCGGGAAAGATTTGTCATCATGACATGAAGAGCATTGAGGTGGCTTGGAATAATCCCTATTGATATGACAATTTTCACATTCTGCTTCAAGATGATCTTCAGAAAGTATAAAGCCGGTCCTGCTGTGATTAAAACTGCCTTTTACAAAGTTTTTATGGCATGAAATACAGTTTCTGTCAAGACTTTTATATGGCATACTGTTACCATGGCAGTCAGCGCAGTTGAGACTACTATGGAAATTTCCTAAAGCCCAGCCAGTTGACTTTCCGTGATTAAATGGGGACATCTCTGATTCGCTATGACATTTTTTACAGCTATTACCATCGTGGCAGTTTACGCATGGCATATGGTGGTCATCAAAAGTCTTCTTTATCTTAACTGGTTTTGTGAAATCAACATTTTCTTTTTTCTCATGACACTTTATGCAATTATCGTTTTTATGGCAATTAATGCATTTGATTTTAAAAACCTGATAATGTTCATCGTGGAAAAATGTAACAATCTTGCCTTCTATGTAATTTGTTTCCCAGATCATTTTAGATGGTTCAGGCAGCAACGGATGACTTCTCCCTTTTATTTTTTCTATTGCCTGCTCTCGTTTTAAATCCACATCTGAACCTTTTTGCAAATGGCACTGAGTATTACAGCCGTTTTCATAGCTCCATTGTTTATGACAGGTAAGACATTGACGGTGGTAAGCGGCTTTTAAATCAGGAATTGCAACATTCTCTCTTTTGCGTTTATTCTGATGGCAACTTCTGCAGTTCAGAACCGGACCGGTTGTATTATAGTGGTGACAACCTTCACAGCCGGTTGTCATCTCTGACATTTCTGCGTGAAGTCGGTGTGAAAAAACAACTCCGCTATAATTTTCTGACATTTCGTTAATTAAAACAACTTCCGGACCTTCTTTCGGAGAGTGATATACTGATATCATATTTTTCCTAGGGCAATCCAGAAGACACGGATTCCCGTGAGTAGGATATTCGCATGAATGGCAAGATTTGCAATTCAATGCCTTTTTTAATTCCGGAGAAAGATTATGCGGGTCATTGGTTTCGGAGTTTTTTTTCTGTGATTCCGTTTTGTGTAAAAGTAATTTTGGCTGCAAAAAAGAATCCGATGCGGTTATCAATCCCGCAATTGTAAATATTACTGTAACTATAATAAATTTTTTCATACTTTAAACTTTAAGAACTTTACAAACTTTATAAACTTTATAAACTTTACAAACTTTATAAACTTTACAAACTTTATAAACTTAATTATTCATGACTTATAACAGGGAAATTCAAAACTATAAATCTATAAGCAAGAACGAGCAAGGCGATACAGCCAATCGTAACAGAGAATTCACCAAATGAAGGGAAGTAATTATTCGGGTCGAAGAAGGGATTATAAGCAACAATAAAATTATTTATCCTGTTAAGTAATACACCTGCAATAACCAATGTTGATGCGATAAATATCAAAAGAGGTGATTTAAGAACCCTTCTTGAAAGGAACATGATGAAAGCAGTAATAGTCAGCGCGCATTCTCCAAGATACATAAATGCATTGGTATCAAATTTCAAAAGGTATTTAAAATCTTCGCTGATAAAGAGATCTCCGATTTTAAAAGCAAAATACACAAAAAGGATAGGAGCAACCATACCACCGAGTTTTGAAAGAATATTCATTTCCGGTTTCAGCTTAAAACTTCTTGCCGCAATCAGTGATTCAAAAATAATCATCGGAAAACCGACTGCAATAGCAGACAGTAAAAAAAGAAGAGGTAAAACAGGAGTCTGCCATAATGGATGCATTTTCTGACCTGCAATAACCATAAGTGTTCCAAGAGAAGACTGGTGAAGAGTTGAAAGTACAACACCGGCAATAATAAAAATAAACATTGTTTTCGCCAGACCTTTATCAAGTAAAGTTAATAATTTATCGAGCGATTTGTTAAAAAATTTCAGAAACCCCGGAAGGTTAATTCTGCCTTTAAATCTTTCGCAAACAATGGGAAGAAATTCAATATAAAGAACTGTGAGATAAATCATAACACATATACCAACTTCAAATAAAGCAGAGTTACCATTCCACATTATAAGAGGATGCCAGATATAATAAAATCTGCCGATGTCAACCAAAACTGCAAAGGCAACAAAAGTATATCCGAGCATTGCAGTGAGTAGAGCCGGACGGACAATTGAATGATAATGTTCACGATGCATAATATGCCCGAGTGCTGCAGATGTAAATCCACCTGCAGCTAGGGCAACACCTGCCGCTACATCAACTCCTATCCACAAACCCCAGGGAGTATAATTATCGAGGTTTGTAACAGCCCCAAGACCGTAGATAAATCTTATTGCAAGAAAAACTATACCATTTAGAGCGAGAAGTATTAAAATGAAAACACCGGGAGTAAAAAATTTATATTTTAAAGGAGCTGGATTCATATTTTATCTCCTTTCTCTTCATTATTCTTTTCAGTATCAGCGTCAGGATCTATTTCTTTTCTTTTCTTCAATACCCACATAAATGTACCAAGTAATGTATATAAAGTAACAGGCGGAACAAAGTAAGCAAAAATACCGTGTTGGATAGCTTCTGATATACCGGGAGCAGGGTTATCGCCGAGTGTTGCCATTTTCAGTTTATCGAAATCTTTACTTGCAATATACATCCATGAAGCACCTCCAATTTCATGTTCGCCATAAATATGATTAACATAAATTTCGGGTTTTCTTTTTATTCTTTCCTTCGCAATCTTAAGTACTTCGCAACGCTTTCCAAATATCAGAGCTTCGTTCGGGCAGATATTTACACATGCCGGCAGCAATCCTTCCTGTCTTCTTGATTCACAAAAATCACATTTCCTTATTTTTGGGTCTATTGAAACATCATAATCATAAGTTGGAATCTGAAACTGACAGGCAACCATACAATATCTGCATCCTATACATTTATCTCCGTCCCATACAACGCTTCCATCCTGTTTCTTTGTCAATGCACCAACAATACATGCTGAGACACATGCCGGTTTTTCACAATGCATACATTGAGTTTTAACGTGGACAGGTAAAAGAGGATTTTTTTCGTTTTCGAATTCATTAACAACTGTGAGGGCTGTTTTATCAGGTCTTCTGAATTCTTTAAATACCGAATCATCGGCATAGGATTCAAGGGAACCTGCCGGTAGGTTGTGAGCAGTGCGGCAAGCCCATTCGCAAAGCCGGCAGCCGACACATACTGCAGTATCAACTAAAACACCAAGTCGGTTTTCGTCTAATTTTGTTTCTGCACTTATTGCTGGAGAAGTCCCTAAAGTAGTTATTGAAATACCTGCCGCTGCAACTTTTAAAAAAGATCGCCTATCAAGGTTTTTCATTGGATTATATTACTTTTATTAGTAATTCTTCTTTAATGTAAATTAAATTTACTAAAAAATAAAATCAAGATAATAAAATGAGCATATGCCCAAAATTATTTTATATCCTAAAGTAATAAAATTATAGAATAAAATTCTATTCTCCGCCGTATTTCACCCCAAGAATTTCAAGCCGTCTGTTATGGTTTTTTACTCTGTTATGGAATTCATCGTAATCCCTGTTAACCGGATACCTCCAGAGAATTTCTGAAATGGCAAGGATGCGGGGGAAAAGTTTGCTGTCAACAAGTTCCTGAGGTGCTCTTTCAGTCCACATATTACATTCGCCTCCGAGAATAAAAGTTGATTCATAATCTGTTAAATCTGCTGGGATTGGATCAAATGAATATACCTTTTCCAGATTAATTTTATCAAGTGGATAATCGAAATAACAATGAGAAGTCGGAGACATTATCACAAAATGTTTTTGCCGTACAGCATTGATACCACCTTCAAATCCTCTCCACGACTGAACAACTGCATTTGGTGAAAGCCCTCCTTCAAGAATTTCGTCCCAACCGATTAATGTTTTACCTTTTGATTTAAGATAATTATCAATCCGTTTAATAAAGTAACTTTGAAGCTCTTCAAAATTATTAAGATTTTCTTTTTGCAAACGTTCAGTACATTTTTTACAATTTTTCCATCTTGTTTTAGGTACTTCATCACCTCCGATATGTATATATTCAGAAGGGAAAAGATTAATTACTTCATCTAGCACATCCTGAGTAAATTCAAATGTTTTATCATTCCCGGCGCAGTAAACATCTTCAAAAACCCCCCATTCACTGGTAACTTCAAAAGGACCACCAGTGCAGGAAAGTTCCGGATAACCTGCAAGTGCCGCTAATGAATGTCCCGGCATTTCTATTTCAGGTATTACGAGGATATGAAGTTTTTCTGCATAGGCAACAACCTCTTTAATATCCTCCTGTGTATAGAATCCTCCATAAATTCTGCCGTCTTTCTCCTTTCTGAAGGAACCGGTTTCAGTTAGTTTCGGATACTTTTTAATTTCGATTCTCCAACCCTGGTCTTCAGTTAGGTGCCAATGAAACCTGTTCATTTTATGTAAAGCAAGCAGATCAAGATAACGCAAAATAAAATCTTTACTCATAAAATGCCGGCAGCAATCGAGAAGCAAACCCCTCCATTTAAAAGCGGGGTAATCATAAATAACACAGCACGGCAGACTTCTGTCAATAACTTTATCAACAGGACCTTTATATTCAAAATCAGGAGACATCATTTGTCTTAAAGACTGGAGACCATAAAAAATACCCGCTTCGCCAAAAGCTGAAATAATAATATTTGAATCTGTAATACTAAGTTCATAGCTTTCCCTGGGAGGTAAATCTGCACTCTGGTTGATTTTATAAACAAGTGTAATTGAATTTTTGGAAAAATCAGGGCTAATATTGTTTTCAAGAGGAAGAGCAAAGCTTGATGCCTGTTCAATATATGCGGCAAACCATTCGGCTTCATCTTTTATGTTTAAATCATTATAAATAATCTTAGTATTGCTGTTAAGGATAAAAGAGCCCGGCATAGGAATATATTCCTGAGGTTGAGGAATTATATTTTGTGAGAACAGATTGCCAGATAATAATAAAAGGAGAAGTAATATTTTTTTCATTGAGAAGGAAGGTTAAATTTTTATTAAATTATCTTAAGTATCATATAAAAACAATGAAAAAGAAGACATCGGCTTTGGAATCAGAAGTAGAAATATCTTTTAGAAATCAAACCAATATTTGTTGCAATTTCTTAACATTTACATCATAAAGTAGTGAATGTTTTTTTATAAGTTAGATTAAAACTCTGAATGACAAATCAAGGCATATCAAAAAAGCTTTTCAATTTGCTGGATAGGGTAACGGATATAATTCCGGAATTTGGTCCGAAGATATTTGAGAAAATATTTCTTTTTTTACCCGGTATGGCTTTTATTTACAAAAGCCAGATAAAAAATGCTCAAAAGAAAATAAGATCTGCAGGCGAGATAAAAAAAATGCTGTTTATTGCTGATATTAATATCGGAGATTCAATTCTGGTGCAGGGGGCATTGAATGTTATAAAATCCTATTATCCTGATACAAGAATAGATTTTTTCTGTAATAAAAAAGGCGGAGAACTTTTTTCTGAAGATGCAATTGGTGTCAGGATAATAAATGAATTCGGGAACAGTGGTATTCCCAATGAGAAGGATTCCAGTAAGCTAAGTGAAATAATTGAAAAAGAAAACTATTCGATTGTTTTTAATGTATCGCCTTTTGTTGAAAAGAAATATTTAAAAAAAGCCGGTATCCTTTTAAATCTATATGTCCCAATTGCATATTATCTTATGCATAAATGGAAAAATAATTCTAATGATCTGAATATTTCATTGCTCACACATAATTTCTTTAACGAATTGCTACAGCCATTTTCGCCTTATGGAATATTGAAACCGGAAAGAAAAGAATATTTTCATCTCTCGCCGGTTTTCAAAGGTAACAATATACAGATTTCAAAACAGGCACAGGACAAAGCAAAGGAAATTCTATACAGCAATAATATAACAGATTTTGAAGGATTATTTATGTTAAATCCTGTAGCTTCCAGCGAGTTTACCACAATACCAGATTTTATGCAGGCAGGAATAATAGAAAAATGCGTGAAATCTGATGACATAAAATATATTTTAATCTGTGAGGGAAAAAATACACCTGGAATTGAAAAAGAGATTACAAAAGACTTAACTGCAGATGAGCTTTCAAAAATAGTATATATTCCGTTTAAAATTTCATTAAGTGTTTATGCGGCACTGATTGATTTTTGCGATGTATTTATTTCAGGAGATACAGGACCTGTTCATATCGCCGCTGCTAAAAAGGAACCACTCTCAGAAGGTTATTATTTCAGAAACAGTACATCAGTGATTACTGTATTTGGCGGGACAGATTCAAGAATTTATGGATATGATACTGACAGATATGGACATATACCTGCAAATCAAAGTGCGCCCTCAAAAGTCTTTGTCGGAGATGCTAAATGCAGAAACATTACATGCCTGAACAAACTCGGAAAGAGTTGCAGAAATGTAAGGTGTTTTGACAGCTTAAATCCAGATGTAATAGCTGATTACATTACTTCATATTTCCGTCATTTGAATAATCTGAAAAAACTAAATCAGATTGTAAAAATCAGGTAATGATTCAGGCAGTCATAATCAATTCAGTTAGTATTGCTTTTTTATCTTATGTAATGGGATTCATTGCCGCTATTCCGGTTGGGGCTTCACAGATTGAAATTGCGAAAAGAAGTTTAAACGGTTTTTTATTTTCCTCAATAATGCTTGTAGCCGGCTCAGTATTGTCCGATACTATGTATGGAATTGTAGCATTTTTCGGAGTTGCACCATTTTTAAAAAATGAAACAGTAATAGCATATTTCAGATTAATAAATTCATTCATTTTAATTGCACTCGGAATATATGCAATTATAGGTGCAAAGCACACTGCGAAAAGCAAAGCCCAGACACGGGCAGTACTTAACAATAAGAAAGTTTCATTTGTAATGGGATTTTCACTTGCATTCACAAACCCGATGATGATGCTTTGGTGGCTTATTGGAGCACAGTTTATTATCGGCCTCGGTATTATTACAGAAATGAATATCTTCTATATCATTGTATTTTTAATATCCGGTGCAGCGGGAATAGGTTCATATCTTCTACTGTTATCAGTAGGTATTTACAAAACGAAACGATTTCTAAGCGATGAAACTGTGCATAAAATAATGATATGGCTTGGAGTGGCGCTGATATTGCTTGCGGTGTATTTCTTTTATATCGGTTTTACGGGTTTGATAAATATTCAGGCGAAACAATAAATCAAATCTTTTATATTTCAGTTTTTCAATTTTGAATTTAAGATAGAAATTATTGTTGATTTCTGAACTTATATTTCTTATGTCAAATAGAAGTATAACTTCTAATTTACATAAATGATTATAAGAATATTTTTAAATAGGCTTATAGCTTTGTCTCGTTATTTGGTAATCAGGTGAAAAAGAAGAATTATTCTCATACTCGTTCCCAAGGTGAACCTTGGGAACGAGTAGTAAAAAAAATTGGAAATTTTAAATTTATATTATGCCTTCCGGAGAGAGGTTATGGCAGGATGGAAAATATAAATCTAGAATTTACTAATTCGATTGAACAAGTATATAATACGGATAAACCGAGTGATTTTCCCAAACCTGAGACTTTGCAGTGTCATTCGGGAAGAGTTTATAGTAATCGGCATTTGGTATCATTGGTATGTTCAGTCCTGCTCTTTCAAAGTCAGTTGTTTTCATGAATTCCGGTTCCACGTAACCGGGCATTGCGCTCAGAACTTTCGGATAGACGTTTTCGTGAATAATCTTTGCAAGTTCATCTCCCGCTGCCGGAACAACAGCAAGAAACTTCTTTGCAGTTTCATCAAACTTTGCTCCCGGTTTGTAATTTACGTCAGTAAAAAATCCTTTAAGATTCAGGAACGGACTTATCTTTGGAAAATCCTGTGCAGATTGTAGTGTAACTCCTATGCACGGTACCCAGTCGAGTACATTATTTACAGACATTGCCCAGCCGCCCATAGTAATCTTTTCATAATCGTATGCGTATTGTACATTCCCTGTTTTTGGTGCTGCTATTAAATATGTCTTAAGTCTGAAATCCGCAGGAAGTTTTCCATCTTTCTGAAGATAACGAATGTATGACGTTGCAAGAAATCCGATTCCGCTTCCCTGACTGTGCCCAAGAATAATAAAGTCACGGATTCCGTCAGCGTATTGCTTTTTTATCTGCTCCAGGAGTTCATCAGAAATATGTCCTAATGCCAGAAGCATTCCAATATGAACTCCGGCTCCGGGCAGTTCGGCTACTTTATACTCAAACGTTTTGCTGTCAGACATTTTTATTTTTCCGATTGCAGGTACCATGGGAACATAGAAAGCTGCAGTAAAACTCAATGCGGCAGTGTCCACTATAGATCCTCTTATTGCAAGTATGGCTATCTTGTCATCGGTTATCCATACGTCAAACCTGTTCATAAGCGGAGATACCTTCGAGCGGAAAACGCGTTTTACTTTTGTAGGTTCAGGTGTCTTAAATCCGCCAATATCAGTTGAGTCGTATGTCCGCTCCATAACTGGAAGCAGCATAGTAAGTTCAGTTTTATCATAACCCGGTTTTAACTCTGTGGACTGTTTAGTTCCGCAGCTCTGAAAAGCGATGAGGAATGCTGAAAATACGATGATCAGTGTGAGAGGCTTCATATTCTTATTTTAAATTAATTAATTTGGTTAATTAAGCTCTGTTTAATATTATTAATATATATAATTTTCTATTTTCGTTTTTTCCATAGACGCTCAAGGCGGGCTTTGAGTTTGGCTTCTGCTCCGAGTTCGGTTGGGTGATAATAAATTTTTTCACTTAGTTCCGGCGGCAGGTATTCCTGCTCAACAAAATGTTCCGGGTAATCGTGTGAGTATTTGTAATCTTTTCCATAGCCGAGTTTTTTCATCATAGTTGTCGGGGCATTTTTTAAATGCAATGGTACATCAAAAAGATGTTTATCTCTGACATCTTCTGTGGCTTTCTCGATTGCCATATATGATGCGTTGCTTTTAGGACAGCTTGCAAGATAGGTTGCACACTGAGATAAAATAATCCTTGCTTCAGGCATTCCGATATAATCAACTGCAGTAAATGTACTTGTTGCAAGTGTGAGTGCATAAGGTTCTGCATTGCCTATATCTTCGGAAGCAAGTACAATCATTCTGCGTGCAATAAATTTCGGGTCTTCGCCTCCCATTAACATACGAGCCAACCAGTAAACTGCCGCATCGGGGTCACTGCCTCTTACGCTTTTTATAAATGCGGAAATTATGTTGTAATGTTCTTCAGTGTTTTTATCGTATTTTATATACTTGCTTTGAAATACTTCTTTTATAATTTCGTTTGTAATAAAATATTTTCCATCTCCATCAGGAGTTGTAAGTTTAATTGCAAATTCAAATGCATTCAGGAATTTTCTTGCATCACCGCCGGATTGCATTATTAGTAAACTTAAATCTTCAAATTTGATTTTTTTACCTTTGAGCTTTTCATCTTTTGCAATTGCATTGTTAAGCAGTTTTTCAAAGTCTTCGTATTGAAGTTCTTCAAGTATGTATAGCCGGCATCTTGAAAGCAGGGGAGGTATTACTTCGAATGAGGGATTTTCTGTTGTGGCTCCGATTAGTATTATGATTCCGGTTTCTACGCTGTGGAGTAGTGAATCCTGTTGTGCTTTGTTGAAGCGGTGAATTTCGTCAATGAATAAAATAGTTTTCCGGTTAAAGCGGATTAAATTTCTTCTGGCTTTTTCGATTGCATCGCGTACTTCCTTTACTCCGGAAGATACTGCTGATAGTTGTATAAAATCCGCATTTACATTATTTGAAATGATTAAAGCCAGTGTTGTTTTTCCGACACCCGGAGGACCCCATAGTATCATTGATACCGGTTCATTCCGTTCAATCATTAATCTTATTGGTTTGCCTTTTCCTACAAGATGTTCCTGCCCTGCAAAGTCGTTGAGGTTCTGAGGGCGTACCCTTTCGGCGAGCGGCGATGTATCAGCAGTATTTTCTTCGTTGAATAAATTCATTTACCGAAATTTAAAAATAATTTACATAATTCTTCTGTTGCAAGGATGCTTTGTGTCGGGAAATTTGCAATTCTTATCTGGTCGTCTTTTTTCTCTCTGTATCCTTTACTGATTTCAAATCCGTTTAAGTTTAAGTATTTTGTTAGCTCATCTACATCTTTTCCACTTACAGCAACAATGGTTGTTTTTGAGCAGTTTTCTTCAGAACCTATATAAGGTTTAAGATATCCTGATTTTTTAAATGTATCATAAATAAGTCCGGCTTTCAATTCAGTTTCCTTTCTTATAGTATCAATTCCGTAATTGAATAAAAGTTCGCTGAGTTTTGACAAAATAAAAATTGCCGGTATATTTGGAGTTACTGTTGTCTGTAACTTTAATGCGTTATCTTTCAGGCGTTCAAAATTAAAAAACGTTCCTCTGTTGAAATTTTTGTCAGAAAGATATTTCGATTTTTCAACAAGTGTGTCTTTGAAAATTATTACACCGAGTCCGGGTGGCATTCCGAATCCTTTTTGTACAGAAAAAAATGCAGTATCTATAAGGTTGAAATCAATTCCGTAATAGGGGACTGATGTTGTTGCATCGAGAGCAATCGGTATATTTGGATATTTTTCTTTAATGGTTTTAATTTGAGGCATTTCGATTGCGTGTCCGGAACTTGTGTCATTATGCGTAATGGTAATAAGTTCTGCAGTATCAGGGATATCAATTTCAGATGGTTCGAATTTTTTATGAAGATTTACTTTGTATTCATTTGTTTGCTTTGAGCATTGCTCTGAAATCTCACGGAAGCGCCTTGCGAAAAATCCGTTTATAATATGAAAAGATTCTTTTTCAACTGTATTTTCTATGACACGCTCCATGCATTCAGTTGCGGAACTTAAAAATGCGATATGAAAATTTGCGGGAATGTTTAAAAGTTTGCGGAGATAGTTATCGGCATTTCTGTAAATTTCTGAAAATTCCCTGCTGCGATGTGATATGGAAAATATTTTTTCTTCCCGTGCAGTTTGAATGTATTCATATATTTGCGGGAATATTTCGGTTGGTCCTACTGTGAAATATTTTTTTGTGTTTGGCATACTAAATTTAAACGGATTCCCGCTTTTGCGAGACCTTATGTTTAAAATGGTAAGCCTCAGATAAATTT
>Ga0073934_10006160_pt1 | contig 17760 bp, 15 predicted proteins | sample LarsenN4metaG_FD_76834 | JGI IMG/M metagenome (GOLD analysis project Ga0073934, IMG submission 76834) | Hot spring sediment bacterial and archeal communities from British Columbia, Canada, to study Microbial Dark Matter (Phase II) - Larsen... ... | reverse complement strand
TCCCGCACCGACCTGCTGCACCGCCTCAAGCGCGCCGAAGGGCAGCTTCGCGGCATCCAGCGCATGATCGAGGAAGGCGAGGAGTGCCTGGCCATCGCGGGACAGATGTCGGCCGTGCGCAAGGCGCTGGACAGCGCCTACGTGCGCATGACGGTGTGCTTCATGGAGCAGGAGCTGGCCGCCAAGATGGGCGACAAGCCCGCGGCGAAGGCCGATCTCGGCCACATGCTCGACAACGTCGAGACGCTGCTCGGCAAGATCCGCTGAGCGCGGCGGCACCGCCCTGCCGCCGGCAGGGATTCGGGGCCCTGGCCAGAATCCGCGCGCGGCCCATTCTGGCCGCGACGTGAACCAGGAGTTCCCGATGAAAAAGACCCTTCTCGCCTCCGCGCTGGCGCTGGCCGCCGGCACCGCGTTCGCCCACAACTGCCCGAACGAGATGAAGGCGATCGACGCCAAGCTCGCCACCAACCCCAAGCTCGCCGATGCGGATGCCGCCAAGGTGAAGCAGCTGCGCGCCGACGGCGAAGCCGCCCACAAGGCCGGCAAGCACGACGACTCGATGAAGGCCCTGGGCGAAGCCAAGAAGATCCTCGGCATCTGACCGATCCTCATGCGCGGCTACGATGCCGCGCATGACCGCCTACCCCCACCTCCTCGCCCCGCTCGACCTCGGCTTCACCACGTTGCCCAACCGCGTGCTGATGGGCAGCATGCACACCGGGCTGGAAGACGGGCGCAAGCACTTCCCCGCCATGGCCGCGTTCTTCGCCGAGCGTGCGCGCGGCGGCGTGGGTCTGATGGTCACCGGCGGCTTCGCGCCCAACATCGAAGGCTGGGCCAAGCCCTTCGCCGGCACGCTCGCCACCTCGGGCGCGGCGCGGCGGCACAAGATCGTCACCGACGCGGTGCACGCCGAGGGCGGCAAGATCGCCCTGCAGATCCTGCACACCGGGCGCTACGGCTACCACCCGCTCGCCGTCGCGCCCTCGCGCATCCAGTCGCCCATCTCGCCCTTCACGCCGCGCGAACTCTCCGGCCGAGGCATCGAGCGCCAGATCCGCGCCTTCGTGCGCTGCGCCAGGCTCGCCCGCGAGGCCGGCTACGACGGCGTGGAGGTGATGGGCAGCGAGGGCTACTTCATCAACCAGTTCCTCGTCACCCACACCAACCATCGCACGGACGACTGGGGCGGCTCCTACCAGAACCGCATGCGCCTGGCGGTGGAGATCGTGCAGCGCGTGCGCGAGGCGGTGGGGCCGGACTTCATCCTGATCTATCGCCTCTCGATGCTCGACCTGATCCCCGACGGCAGCAGCTGGGACGAGGCGGTCACGCTCGCCCGCGCGATCGCCAAGGCGGGGGCGACGATCATCAACACCGGCATCGGCTGGCACGAGGCGCGCATCCCGACCATCGCCACCAGCGTGCCGCGCGGCGCCTTCGCCTGGGTGACGAAGAAGATGCGCGAGACGCTGCGCGCCGAGGGCATCACCGTGCCGCTGGTCACCAGCAACCGCATCAACATGCCCGAGGTGGGCGAGCAGATCCTCGCCGACGGCTGTGCCGACATGGTCAGCCTGGCGCGCCCGCTGCTGGCCGACGCCGACTTCGTGCGCAAGGCGCGCGAGGGCCGCAGCGAAGACATCAACACCTGCATCGCCTGCAACCAGGCCTGCCTGGACCACACCTTCCAGCTCAAGCTGGCCAGCTGCCTGGTCAACCCGCGTGCCGGCAACGAGACAGAACTCGTGCTGCTCCGCGCGCCGGCGAAGAAGCGCTACGCCGTCGTCGGTGCCGGCCCGGCCGGCCTGGCCGCGGCCACCACGCTGGCCGAGCGCGGCCACGAAGTGCATCTCTTCGAAGCGAGCGAGCGCATCGGCGGCCAGTTCAACATGGCCAAGCGCATTCCGGGCAAGGAGGAGTTCCACGAGACGCTGCGCTACTTCGAGCGCCGGCTCGCGGCCACTGGCGTGCGGCTGCACCTGTCCACGCGCGCCGATGCGGCGGCGCTCGCGGCCCAGCGCTTCGACGGCGTGCTGCTGGCCACCGGCGTGACCGCGCGCGACCCGAAGATCCCCGGTCAGGACGGGCCGAACGTGCTGAGCTACATCGACGTGCTGCTGCACGGCAAGCCGGTCGGTGAACGCGTGGCCATCGTCGGCGCCGGCGGCATCGGCTTCGACGTGGCCGAGTTCCTCGTCACGCCGCCGGGCCACTCGCCGACGCTGAACCTGAAGGAGTGGCTCGCCGAGTGGGGCGTGGCCGATCCGGCCGAGGTGCGCGGCGGCGTGGCGCGGCCGCAGCCGGCGCCGCCGGCGCGCAAGGTCACGCTGCTGCAGCGCAAGGCCGGCAAGCTCGGCAAGGGCCTGGGCAAGACCACCGGCTGGATCCATCGCGCCGCGCTGCAGATGAAGCAGGTGGAGATGATCGGCGGCGTGAACTACGAGCGCATCACGCCGCAGGGCCTGTTCGTCACCTACGGCGAGAAGCGCAGCGACGGCCAGCTGATCGAGTGCGACACCGTGGTGCTGTGCGCCGGCCAGGAGCCGCTGCGCGATCTGGAGGCGCCGCTGCGCGCCGCCGGCGTGCCGGTGCACCTGATCGGCGGCGCGCATGAGGCCGGCGAGCTCGACGCCAAGCGCGCCATCGACCAGGGCACGCGGCTGGCGCTGACGCTCTGATCAGCCCAGCGGCAGCCGCATGATCCAGAAGTCGCGCCCTTTCGCCAGGTGCTTCACCGCGCCCAGCCGCTCGTAGAAGCCGGGCCCGTCGGTGCCGAACCACAGCTGCTCGAAGCCCATCGCCTTCGCCTCGCGCATCAGCGCGCGCACCAGCATCGAGCCGATGCCCTGGCCGCGCCGCTCGGGCACCACCACCATCGCCGCCATCCAGGGATAGAGCTCGGTCAGCGAGGGGTCGTCGTTGTCGATCAGGTGCACGCAGCCGAGCACGGCGTCGCCTTCCAGTGCGATCAGGCTGGCGAGCACGCGGCCCGGCGCTGCGCGACCACCGAAGGCGTTGGCGAGCTCGGCTTCGGTCATGCCATCCTTCACGTCGGCCCAGAACTCGCGGTAGACGAGACCGGCGACGAATCCGACATGCTGCGGATGCCGATGCAACGAGGCGACGACGCTACCCATGCGCCACCCGCTACGGTTCAGGTGGCGCCTGCCAACCGACGCGCCCGCGCCAACGCGGGGTGCGTGGCGGACACCGTGGCCTGCATGTGCCCCAGCGCCTCGCGCGCCAAGTCGCGGGCCGCTACCGCATCGCCTGCTGCCAGTTCGAGCTCGGCCCACGCCAGCAGGTCATCCCCGACATCCGCGCTGGACTGCAGGTCCAGCGCTCGAGCGCGGGCCAGGGCAAGGGCCGCTTGCAGCGCCTGCCGCGCGGCGCCGGGGTCTACCGCCAACCGCGCGCGCAACCGGTACAGCGATCGCCAGGCGGCATCGCGCGGCCCGGCGTGGCGTTGCAACAGTGCCTCCGCCCGGTCGGCGGCGGCCCGCGCTTCGGAGGCCGCGCCATCGCGCAGCGCCTGCTGGCCGTCGAGGATCAACAACTCGACCTTCGCGTACGGCATCGCGCGACCGATGTGCGCATGCGCCTCGTGCGCCCTGGCCAGCCAGGCGCGCGCCTCGGCCGGCCGGCCCAGCGCCTGCAGCGAGCGCACCAGACCCAGTAGGCTCAGCCGAACGTGGTCCTCATTGCCGACCTCCTCAGCCTCGCGGTATTGCTCAAGCAGCCTGGCCAGGGCCTCCTCGGCACGGCCGGCACGCAGCAGGTGCAGCGGGCGCGGCTGCTCCGTCTCTTGCAGGGCCTGCAGCGGCTGCCCTCCAGCGTCGCGGACGGCGGCCAGCGTGCGTCGGACCATCTCTCCGGTGGGCGTGTCGCGCCGTCCGCCGGCGTTCAACAGTGCCAGGGCCTGCTCGCCTAGGGCCAATGCCTGGGCCATCCGGCCGGCCTGCGCGAGCAGCTGCGCGCGCCGCATCAGCGTGTCGGCCTGCATCTCGATCAAGTCCAGGCCCGACTCCCCCTCCTCGCTCTGCACCCGCTCGACCAGCGCCAGCGACCCTGCCACATCACCCGCCCGCGCCTGGGCTTCTGCCTGATCCAACAGGCAAGAGCGGCGCGCCTGCAGCCCCCCACTCGGGTCGGCGGGGTCGGGCGGCAGAGCCTCGAGAGCGCGCAATTCGGCCGCGAACCGCGTCCCGGCGTCGGCGCCCTGGCCTGACAGCACCGAATCCAGCGCGAGCCAGCAGGCCACGTGCGCGGCCAGTGCCACGTCGCCGGCTGCGCGCGCATCGGCCAGAGCGTCGCGCGCCGTCGCGCGGAAGCGATGCAGTGCACCGAGCTGGCGCTGGCGGTTGGCCACCACGGCCAGCAGCGTGGCGCGCACCTGCGCGTCACCGGCGTACTGCACGCGCATCGCCGCCGTGGCCCTGTCGAGGCGGCGCGCCAGCTCGCCGGCGGAGAGGCTCGCCGACATGTCCACCAGCAGGTACTCGGCAAGCACATGGGTGCCCTCAGCCGCGCGCGCGGCCTTGCGCGCTGCTTTCGCCTCGGCGGCGGCACGGTCGCGCGCCTGCAGCGCAGCCCGGGCTTGCCACCAAGCCAGCGCAGTGCCGGCCAGGAGCGCCAGCGTCACCGCGGCGCCGGCGCCGACCATGACCCGGTGACGCCGCAAGAGTCGCGAGACGCGGTAGCCGAGCGCGTCCGGCTGGGCCAGCACCGGCCGGTGCGACAGGTGGCGCTCGATGTCCTCGGCGAGCGCCGCCACCGTGGCGTAGCGTTCGGCAGGGTTCTTGCGCAGCGCCTTCAGCGCGATGGTGTCGAGGTCGCCGCGCAACGCGGCGCGCCGCGCGGCAGGCGCCCGCGCGCTCGGCGGTGCGGCGTCCGCCTGCAGGATGGCCTCTTCCAGCGCCGCACGGCTGTGGCGCTGGAGCATGTACGGCCTGCACCCGGCCAGCAGCTCGTACAGCACCACGCCGAGCGCGTAGACGTCGGCCGCGGTGCCGATCGGCCGCCCGAGGATCTGCTCCGGCGCTGCGTACTCCGGCGTCAGCGCCCGGCCCGCCTGCTGCGTCAGCTCGGTCTCGTGCGCCTCGCCCTGCTCGAGCAGTTTCGCGATGCCGAAGTCGAGCAGCTTCACTTCGCCGTCGCCCGTGACGAGGATGTTGCTGGGCTTGAGGTCGCGGTGCACCACGAGGTTGGAGTGCGCATGCGCCACCGCGCGCGCCACCTGCAGGAACAGGCGCAGCCGCGCCGGCACGTCGAGCGCGTGCCGTTCGCACCAGGCGTCGATGCGCTCGCCCGCCACGTACTCCAGCGCCAGCCAGGGCTGGCCGTCGTCGGCCACGCCGGCGTCGTACAGCCGCGCGATGTTCGGGTGCTCCAGCGTGGCGAGGATCTCGCGCTCGCGCTGCAGCCGATCGGCCAGGCCGGCGCGCCTCCAGGCACCGTGCGGCAGCTTCAGCGCCACCTGGCGGCCCTTCAGCATGTCGGTGCGCTCGGCCAGCCACACGCTGGCCATGCCGCCGCTGCCGAGTTCGCGGATCAGCCGGTAGGGGCCGATGCGCTCGGCCGGCGGCGGCGCGGGGGCGAACTGGCCGGTCTCCACCCTGGGCAGTGTTGCCAGCAGCGCCTGTGCCGAGCTGCCCTGCGCATGCGCGAGCAATGCGGCGAGCCGGGAGCGGAATCCCGCGCGTTCGCCTTGCAGCCCATCGAGCCAGCGCGCGCGCTCGTCGCCCTCGAGTGCCATCGCCTCGTCCAGCAGGCTGCGCAGCGTCTGCCACTGCGCCGGGCTCAGATCGAAGTGGTCCTGCATGCCTCACCCTCCGGCTCGGCGCTCACTGTGACCGGTGGTCCGCCGCGCTGTCCATCCCCTGGGCCACCGGCCGCAGCCGGTCGTAGGCCCAGTGGAAGGCATAGCCGTAGGCGGCGTAGGCCGTGGCAAGGCCGAGGTCGGCCGCCAGCGCGCCCCACCAGCCCAGGTCGGTCAGCGCCCAGATCAACGGCGTGGTCACCACCACCGAGGTGGTCTCCAGGCCGATGGCGTGCAGCGTGCGCAGGCCGTGCGGCCGGTCGCTGGCCACCCGCCCGGTGCGGCGGTGCTCGACGAGGTCGAACACGGTGTTGTAGAGCGCCGCCCAGCACATCACCGCCACTGACACCGCCGCCACCATGACGAACGACTCGGCGGCGCGCGAACCCGTCACCCAGGCATAGGCCGGCGCCACCAGCAGCAGGCCGATGGCCTCGAACCACAGCGTCTGGATGACGCGCTCGCGCGCGCTGCGCACGCCGGTGGCCATCGCCGCTCACCAGGGTTCGCTGGCGTACACCGCGATGACCAGCGCGCACACCGGCTCGCCCTCGCAGCGGGCACTTACGATCTCGGTGTGCACCGGGCCGAGCGCGATGCCGCGGTTGCACTGCATGGTGTCGAGCGTGGCCCGCAAGTCGTGCTCGAGCCGATCGCGGTCGCCATCGTGAAGCTCGACGAACAGGCCCTGCCCGCCCTGCTCGTCGTGCACCCAGCCGATGCCCGCGTGCACGGCGTGGCCCGTGCGGTCCTCGCGGGCCTGAGACAGCACGCAGTACAGCCGCTGCCCCCACTCGTGCGCCGGCGTCTGCCAGCGCCGGCGCTCGATCGTGCTGCCTGGCGGGATCACCGAGGACAGGCAGATCAGGTTGTAGTTGGCCACGCCGGCATCGAGCAGCGCAGCGTCGAAGGCGGCCAGCAGCGTCGGGCCGCGGCCGAGACCACGCGCCATGACGATCGGGCCGAAGGGCTTGGGGCGCAGCGCAGCGTCGCGCCGGGGACGGTCGAGGGTGAGCATCGGCTCTCTCCTTCAGGGAACGAGGCGAAGCAGCAGCGGCAGCGTGGCCAGGCCGTTGCGTGCCGAGCCCGCGGCGACCAGCCGGCCATCGGGTTGCAGCAGCAGGTCACTGGCGCCGTCGGGGCCGTTGAAGAGGTCGAAGACATGCGCGCCGCCGCTGCCGAAGCTGGTATCCGGTGTTCCATCGCTGGCGAAACGCGCCAGCGCGACGTCGAACGAGGTGGCGGTGTTCACCGCGTGCCCGGCGACCACGATGCGGCCGTCGGGCTGCATCGCCAGCGCGCTCGGGCTGTCGTTGCCGTTGCCGATATGGCGGAAGCTGAAGCCGTCGGTGCCGAAACCGGCGTCGCGCTCGCCGGCGGCCGTCAGACGCAGCAGGCCGAAGGCGAAGTTGCCCACGTCGGAATACGCCACCGCCAGCAGCAGCTTGCCATCGGGCTGCACCAGCATCGCGGCGGCCTCGTCCCAGTTCGCGCTGAGGTCGAAGGTGCGCATGCCCTGGCTGCCGAAGCTGCTGTCCAGCGTGCCGTCGGCGTTGAAGCGCGCCACGCCGACATCCGACTCGTCGCCTCGGCTGTAGCTCACGCGCCCGGCGACGAGGATCTTGCCGTCGGCCTGCAGCGCAGCGGCGTAACCGAAGTCGAGCTGGCCGATCTCGGCCACCGCTCGTCCGGCGCTGCCGAAGCCGCTGTCCAGCGTACCGTCGGCGTTCAGCCGCGCGACGGCAAAGCCGGTGTCGTCGGTGGTCGAGGTGTAGAGCGTCGTCGCGAAACCGGCCAGCACGATGCGGCCATCGGGCTGCAGCAGCACGCGGGTGGCGCGGTCGGGGGCGCCGATCCAGTCCACCTGCAGCGGCTGGCCAGCGTTGAACCCGCCGTCGCGGCTGCCGTCGGGGTTGTAGCGCGCAGCGGCGAAGTCGTCGCCCAGCGCCGATGCGCCGCTGGCGCGCGCCTTGCCCACGGCGACGATGCGGCCGTCGGGCTGCACGGCGATGTCGAAGATCTCGTTGTTGCCGTCCGGGCCGAGCACGCCGGCCGCCGTGCCGCCGCTGCCGAACGAAGTGTCCAGCGTTCCATCGGCGTGGTAGCGCGCCAGCACATTGCCGACCGCCGCGACGATGCGCCCGTCGGCCTGCAGAGCGATCGCCTTGATCGCACCGCCCGGGCCGGCGGTCGAGAAGCCGCCGGTCCCGAAGCTGGCGTCCAGACCGGCCGGTGGCGGCGGCGTGACGCAATCCACCGCGACGTCGGTGACGTTGGCCGACACCGTGCCGCTGCCTCGGATCACGCTGCACACCTGCGCCGGATTCGACGGCTGCGTGGCCACGCGCACGTCGTACCCGGCGCCGGGGGAATAGGCGCGGTTGAAGACGAAGCTGCCGTTGGCGGCGACGGGCAGCGAGACGAACTGCGCCCGGTCTTCCAGCACCAGGCCGTTGCCGGCCAGGCCGGTGACGGTGCCGCCGACGCTGAACACCACCGGTGCCGGCGCCGGCGAGTCGTCGTCGCCGATCGTCAGCACCGCCGTGCTGAGCGCGCCCAGCACCGCGCAGCCGCGCACGTCCGACAGGCGCAGCTCGATGGTCTCGGCCGGCTCGATCTCGGGGTCCAGCGCGATCGGCACACGCACCGTCTTACTGCCGGACTGGCCGTCGCGGAACACGACGGTGCGGTTCACGCTCTCGTAGTCCTGGCCGGCGACGGCCGTGCCGTCGGCCGTGCTGAACTGCACGCTGACGTCGCCACGGATTCCGTCGGTTCGCGTGACCTTGATGCGCGCGCCGGCACCCGGCAGTTCCATGGTCTCGAAGTCTGCTCGCTCGAACTGCAGCGTGCCGGCCAGCGGGTCGGGCCCGCCCGTGCACACCGGCGCCGCATCGCCCGCCGCAGGTGCCGTGGCCTCGTTCCAGGGCCGTTGTTCGAGGCCATCGGTGATCAGCTCGGGGCCCAAGCCGATGCGTACCGGGTCGCGGTAGAACGCCGCCGCGTAGGACTCGCGCTGCCGGTGGTTGAAGGCCACCGCCGTCGCCGTGTTGTTGACGTAGATGTCGCCTGCGAGGCGCACGCGGTCCAGCGGCACCGACAGCACGATCGGCTGCTTCAGCCGCACGCGCAGGTGGCTGCCGCTGCCGTCGCCCGCCAGGTCCTCGCTGACGTCGAAGTTCGCAGTGCTCCACAGGTCGCCCCACTCGGAGTCGATGTCGATCTCCCAGTGGTCGCGCCAGCCGCGCAGTTCCACGTAGCCGTCGTTGCCGAGCAGGTTGTTGCTGCCGCTGCGCACGTCGGGCGACCAGACAGTGATACCGACGTCGACCATGGCGACCATCACGCCGCTGCAGTCGTTGCGCGTCGGCTGGTTGATCCACGGGCAGTCGTCGATGGACAGCGGCTGCGGGTTCTGGTCGAGCAGTTCGACCAGAACCTCGCTGATGACGAGCTGGAGCGTCGCGCCGTCGGCCTTCTTGCGGAAGGTCTGGCCCTGCTCGAGCCGGGTGCGTGCACCGATGTTGTTGGTCGTGCCCAGCTGACCCTTGGGTGCCTCGGCCAGCACCCAGAAGGTCTTGCCGGTTTCGCTGGAGAAGATCTCGCCCTGCGCGATGGCGTCGTAGCCGGGCAGGATGAAGGGCAGCCCGCCGAACTCGACGGTCGCGTGGTACTCGCCGGGCTCGTCGTAGGCCTCCGGGCCGATGAAGTTGTTCCTGTCCGCCTCGATGTGCCGGCCGTCGGCCTGGATGCCGGAGATCTCGACGAAGCGGTGGACCTGGACGAACTCCGGCGGCTCCGGTTCGGGCTCGCCGCCGCCGCAGGCCACCAGCAGCACGCTCAACAACACCATCAGCGCCCAGCGCGGGCCGCTGCGAACCATCACGTTCCACACGGCGAAGTCCTTTCCCTGCCAGGCCTCGGCCCAGCGCCACAGGTTGATCGGCAGCAGCAGCGCATGCAGCGCCAGCACGGGCGCGAGCGAAGCCGCGGCGCCGTAGCCGATGAAGGCCAGGTTGGTGGCCACCGCGAGCGGGCGCATCGCACGCGCCTCGCGGCAGCCGAAGGTCACCACCATCAGGCCGGCGGCCAGCCAGCCCAGCCCATCGGGGTTCGACATCACGTCGGCGCCTCGTTCAGCGTTCGACGCACACGTCGTCGACGCGGAAGAACTGCGCACCGATGGTCACCTGCTCGATGCCGCCCTGCGTCGAGCGCACGGCCAGCGTGCCGGCGTGCCACAGGCTGTCTGCGCCGCTGGGCGCCAGGTCGGCCCGGGCCTCGGCGCGCCACGCGGTGCCTTGCCCCATGGTGCGGCCATTGACCTTGCTGAACAGCCCTTCGAAGTCGTGCTTCTCGCCGTTGACCTCGATGAACGCCGGCCGCTTGCCATCGGGACCGGGCTGGTGTGCGAACCTCATGCGCAGCTCGCGCACGCGCTGGCTCGGCACGATCTGCATCGCCACCTGCGAGCCGTACAGCTCGGGGCGCGTGCCGCCGGCGATCTGCTGGTGCTGCACCCGCAGGAACTGCTTGTCCGGCTTGTCGGCCACGAAGGGTTGGCCATTGATCATCAGCGGGCGGATGCGAACTTCGCCGATGCCGATGGTCACGCTGCCGTCGACGCCCCAGCTTGCGTCGGCGGCCAGCCTGCCGAAGTCGTAGCAGGCAGCGTCGGCAACTGCCGGGGCTCCGGCGAGTGCGACCACCAGCCCAGCCACCCCGGGATTCGAGAAGAGGTTGTTCACGTTTCGCTCCTTCCAGCGGGCGCGACATGCGCCCTTGCTGGTAGGAACGAGGCTTCGGGCACCGATCCGGACATCGGGTCCGGCCGGCCCCCTAGCCTGAAGCGGGATCCCCCTACTTCAAGGCTTCGGCCAGGAACAGGCGCGCCTGCTCCCAGTCGCGCCGCACGGTGCGGTCGGTCACGCCCAGCGCCTGCGCGATCTCCTGCTCGGTGAGGCCGCCGAAGTAGCGCATCTCGACCACGCGCGCCATGCGTTCGTCGACGCGCTCCATGTCGGCGAGCGCCTCGTGCACGCGCACGATGTGGTCTTCGCCGCCACCGAGCGACTCGGCCACCTCGCCGGTCAGCGTCACGTGCTGCACGTCGCCGCCATGGCGTTCGGCCTGCCGCGCGCGCGCCATGTCGACGATGATCGAGCGCATCACGCGCCCTGCGTAGACGAGAAAGCGCGGCCGGTCGGGAAAGTTCAGCGCACCCGCGCTGCCGAGCCGCAGGTAGGACTCGTGCACCAGCGCGGTGGTATCCAGCAGCGTGTTGCGGCCGCCGCCGCGCAGCCGGGCATGCGCGAGGCGCCGCAGTTCGCGGTAGGTGGCCGCGAACAGGGCGTCGGCGTCGGCGTCGGGCGGCGGCGTGTCCACGCGGGCGGGTGGCGTGTCAGGTCGCCGGCTTGTCCGACAGCGCCTTCAGGTTGTCCTTGAGCTCCTGGCTCATCGGCGCCTGCAGGTTGATGCCCTTGGGCGGGATCGGCGACATGAACCACTTGTTGTAGAGCTTCTCGAACTCGCCGCTCTTCATCAGGTTGGCCAGCGTGTCGTCGACCAGCTTCTTGAACGCCGGGTCATCCTTGCGCAGCATGATCGCGTAGGGCTCGACCTGGATGGCCTCACCCACCACCGCCAGCTCGGCCGGGTTCGCCGAGCTCGCCTTCAGGCCGTAGAGCAGGATGTCGTCCATCGCGAAGGCCACCGCGCGCCCACTCTGCACCATCAGCGCCGATTCGGCATGGTCCTTGGCGCCGAGCAGGTCGATGCCGAGCTTCTGCTCCTCGTTGAGGTTGCGGATGATCTTGAAGTTGGTCGTGCCGGTGGTCGAGACCACCTGCTTGCCCTTCAGGTCGGCCAGCGTCTTCACCGGCGTGCCGGCCTTCACCAGGAAGCGCGTGCCGGTGTAGAAATAGTTGATCGCGAAGGCGACCTGCTTGCCGCGCTCGCTGTTGTTGGTGGTGGAGCCGCACTCGATGTCGATCGTGCCGTTCATCAGCAGCGGGATGCGGTTGGCCGAGGTCACCGCCTGGGTGCCCACCTTCAGGTCGGCGCGGCCGGTGGCCTTCTTCACCTCGTCGACGATCCTGCCGCAGATCTCCCAGCCGAAGCCGGTGGGCTGGGCCTTGTCGTCGAGGTAGGAGAACGGGATCGACGATTCGCGGTAGGCCACCGTGATGGCGCCGCTGGCCTTGACCTTGTCGAGGGTGTATTGCGCCTGGGCCGCCACGGGCAGCGCGCAGATGGCGGCGATCAGACTGAGAGCGAGCTTGTGCATCGGTTCGTTCCTTCGTGAGGGAGGGAGGGAGGGGTTCGGCAGCCGAGTGGATGAAACGGCGCCGCAAGAACCATGCTAACGAGCCGCACTGTTTTGTCACTCGGTGACTTTCACACCCTTCCAGAAGGCCACGCGGCCCTTGATCTCCTTGGCCGCTTCGCTGGGCTCGGGGTAGTACCAGACGGCATCCGGGTTCAGCTCGCCGTTGACGAGCAGGCTGAGGTAATGCGCCTGGCCTTTCCAGGCGCAGCTCGTGCGGTGGTTGCTGAAGGTCGTGTATTCGCGCTTCAGGCTCGCGTCGGGGAAGTAGTGGTTGCCTTCCACCACCACCGTGTCGTCGCTCTCGGCGATCACCACGCCGTTCCAGATGGCCTTCATGCCGGTCTCCTCGTGACAGGGCTCAAGCGTACTGCGCCGCGGCGCTGCGCAGGCGCTGGGCGATCGCCGCTGCGAGCGCCTTGTCGCCGGTCACCTGCACGCTGTCGCCGTGGCGCAGGATGTCCATCACCAGCTCGGTGGCGTCGGCATAGGGCACCTGCAGCTCATAGCGGCCGTCGGCGAGGTGGCGTGCCTTCTGCTGCGGGTGCCACTCCTCGTTGGCCACCCACTGCGCGGCCTCGGCCGTGAACAGCAGCGTGGCCCACTTCACCTTGGCATCGCCGCCGCCGTAGATGCCGTAACCGGCGTCCAGCGCCGCTTCGAGTTCGCGCACCGGCACGTTCTTCGCCTTCGCCTCCCGCACCTCGGCACCGCGCACCGCATCGAGCGCGAAGCGGCGCAGGCCGTCGCTGGCATGGCACCAGGCATCGAGGTACCAGGTGGCACGGTAATGCACCAGGCGCTGCGGCGAGACCTCGCGTTCGCTCTCGCGCCGGTCGCTGCGCTTGAAGTAGCGCAGCCAGACGCGCCGGCGCTGAACCAGCGCGCTGCCGAGCAGCTCGAACCAGCGGCTGGGCACGCGGCGCCGCGCGGTGCCGATGACCTTGATGCGGCGCATCAGCTCGCGCGATTCGACCGCGTCGGTGCCGAGCATGCCCTGCAGCCGCTCGAGCATCGGCTGCAGGTGGCGCGACAGCACGCCGTCGTCGTCCAGGCCGGCGAGCAGCTGGTGCATGGTCAGCAGCGCGTGGATCTCGTGCTCGCTGAACCACAGCCCGGGCAGTTCGTGGCGGCCGCCGCCCTGGGCGGCGTGGTCGAAGCGGTAGCCGTTGTCGAAGGCGTCGTAGACGATCGGCGCGTGCAGGCGGTCGCGCAGGTACTGCAGGTCGCGCTTGAGCGTGGCCGGCGACACGCCGAGCTCCTCGCGCAGCGCCGCGAAGCTGACGCTGCCGCGGCTCCTGAGCAGCATCTCGATCTTGTAGAAGCGTTCGGTGCGGTCCATGGGTGGCGTATAGCGAAGGGGTAGCTCACCAGATGAGCCAGCCGACCCGAGCTTACCCCGAGCCCGGTGCGCAGGGGTGGCTCACGCCTTGAGCCACCCCACCGCGAGACTGCCCTCCCTGCCGCAGCCCGCGGCGCCCACCGAGGAACGCATCATGGCCACCGCCTTCACCCAAGAACTCTTCCCCGCCACCACCCTGACCACCCACGAGCACATCGGCTTCGAGCTCGGCTGGGACTACGCCCACCACGGCATGACACCGCAGGCGCCTTACGACCTGCAGCCCTCGAGCCTGCGCCACGGCCTGCTGGCCGGCCAGGCCGCCTTCGGCCGGCGCACGCTGCTGCCCAGCCGCCACGTGCGCAAGTGGCTGCAGCTGCGCCTGCACGCCTGGCTGCGCGGGCGCAGCGTCGAGCTGGTGCAGGTCACGCCCAACCACCTGCAGCAGATCGAGGTGAGCCACTGCCCGATCACCCGCATGGCGCTGTCGACCGCCACGCTCGAAGGCAGCGACGCTTCCGTCGACCGGGTGCGCAACGACGCCGGCTATGCCGCCGGCAACCTGGCGATGATGTCCACCAAGGCCAACCACGCCAAGGCGGCCAACGGCTTCCGCGACGCGCTGCGCATCCTGCGCGACCTGGAGGCCGCCGGCTCGCCCGCCGGCGGCGGGCTGACGGTGCCGCAATGGGCCCGCGTGGCGGTGCTGTGCAGCTTCGTCGAGCCGCTGTCGCACGAGGAGGCCAGCGCGCTGCCGATGCTGGTGCTGCCGCCGAACCGGCTGCGCCTGTTCAACCCGGTGCAGGCGCTGCAGGCCTTCGTCAGCCGCCAGCTGCTCACCCCAGGCTGGAGCCAGCGCATCGCCCGCTTCGACGCCCTGCTGCCGGGCAAGCCGGCGCGGCGGGCCTTCCAGATGTTCTTCCACGCGCTGCTGCCGCGCGTGCTCGAGGCCGGCCGCACCGACGAGCCGATGCGCGCGCGCTGGGCGGTGGAAGACGCCTGGCGCAACCCGCTGGTGATGAAGCGCTGGACGGCCTTCGCCCGCGTGCTGACGCCGAGCCAATGTGAGGACCTGCTTTCGCGTGCCGCCTCGAAGAATCTCGCCACCCAGCGCATCGAGCAGATCGACGCCGACGCGGCCACCGACGGCTGGAACCTCGACTCGCGCGGCTACGTGCCCCACGCCGTGCTGATGCGGCGCTCGCCAGCCGGCCGCCAGGCGGCGCTGCCGCTCTGATCGGTCCGGCCGCCCGCCCGCGGGGACACCCCCGGGGGAACCCGAAGTCCCTGCTGACCAGTCGGTCATTAACCCCAATTCAATCAATCGATTGATTTGCCGGCTAGGATCGCCGGCATGACCGAGATCAACCCTGCCCGCGCCGCTCGCGCGCCTCGCACCGATGGCGAGGCGGCGCGCGAGCGGCTTCTGCACGCGGCGCTGAACCTGTTCGCCCACCAGGGCTTCGCCAAGACCTCGACGCGCGAGATCGCCGAGGCCGCCGGCACCAACCTCGCCGCCATCAAGTACTACTTCGGCGACAAGGCCGGCCTGTACCGCGCCGTCTTCTTCGACCTGCAGTCGAAACCGGAGGAGGAGATTCGTCGCTACGGCAACGAAGCGATGGGCCTGCGCGACGCGCTGCGCGGCTTCTACCTCGGCTTCCTCGAACCGCTCAAGCAAGGAGAACTGACCACGCTGTGCATGAAGCTGCACATGCGCGAGATGCTCGAGCCCACCGGCCTGTGGGCCGAGGAGATCGACCAGGGCATCCGGCCGATGCACGAGGCGCTGGTGAAGGTGCTGTGCCGCCACGTCGGCGTGGACCAGCCCGACGACGAGATCCAGCGCCTGGCGGTATGCGTCTCGGCGCTGGGCGTGCACCTGCACGTCGGCCGTGACGTGACCGACGCGCTCGCGCCGTCGCTCAACAGCAGCCCCGACGCGCTCGACCGCTGGCTCGACACGCTGGTGATGTACGCCGAAGCCATGGTGGCCGCCGAACTGCGGCGGCGCGGCGGCGGCTGACGCCCCCACCCCCAAGGGAGAACAAGAAGCATGAACCGCACGACTTCCCCGAATCGCCACTGCGCCGCGCGGCTGGCCGCCCTGGCCGCCGGGTTCGCTCTGGCGGGCTGCGCCAGCCTCGACCCTGCGGCACCGGCGCCGCAGGCTGCGCAAGCCGCCGCACAGTGGCAGGCGCCGCTCCCGGCCGCCGACCCGGGCGCCGAACTGCGCCAGTGGTGGCAGCAGTTCGACGACCCGCTGCTGCCCCGGCTGATCGACGCTGCCCAGGCCGCCAGCCCGACCCTGGCCGACGCCCGAGCGCGCATCGAGCAGGCCCGAGCGGCGCGAGTGGCCGGCGGCGCCGCGCTGGGGCCGACGCTCGATGCGAGCGCGCAGGTCGCCCGCGGCCGCTTCGACCTCGCCACCCCGGTGGGCACCAGCGCCGGCGCCAGCCTGCAGGCCGCCTGGGAGATCGACCTGTTCGGCGGCGTGCGCGCCGGCCGCGACGCCGCCCAGGCGCGGCTGGAAGGCGCGCAGGCTTCGTGGCACGACGCGCGCATCTCGGTGGCCGCCGAAACCGCCTCGGCCTACCTGGCGTTGCGTGCCTGCGAGGCGCAGCTCGCGCAGACCGAGCTCGACGCCGCCTCGCGCGCCGAGACCGCGAGGCTGACCGAGCTGTCGGCCAAGGCCGGCTTCCAGGCCCCGGCCAGCGCCGACCTCGCGCGCGCCAGTGCCGCGCAGGGCAACGCCACACTCACCCAGCAGCGCGCCGCCTGCGACCTCGCGGTGAAGTCGCTGGTGGCGCTCACGGCGCTGCCGGAGCCCGAGCTGCGCACGCAGCTGCAGCCGCGCAAGGCCTCGCTGCCCAAGCCCGCGCAGCTCGGCGTGGCTGCCGTGCCGGCGCAGGTGCTGGCCCGACGTCCCGACCTCGCCGCCGCCGAGCGCGAGCTGGCCGCCGCACTGGCCGACGTGAGCCAGGCCCGCGCGCAACGCTATCCGCGCATCGCCCTGGCCGGCAGCATCGGCCCGTCGCGCTTCGAGACCGGCGGCGTGAGCACCAGCGGCACGCTGTGGAGCGTCGGCCCGGTGAGCGTGAGCCTGCCGATCTTCGACGGCGGCGTGCGCAGCGCCAACGCCGCCGCCGCCCAGGCCGCCTACGACGCCGCGGCGGTTCGCTACGCGGCACGGCTGCGCACCGCCGTGCGCGAGGTCGAGGACGCGCTGGTCGCGCTGCAGAGCACGGCGGCCCGTGGCGAAGACGCCCGCACCGCCGCCGACGGCTTCGAGCGCAGCTACCGCGCCGTCGAGTCACGCTACCGCGGCGGCCTGGCCAGCCTGTTCGAGCTGGAAGACGCCCGCCGCAGCGCCGTGGCCGCGCAGGCCGCGCTGATCGAACTGCAGCGCGAACGCGTCGCCGCCTGGATCTCCCTGTACCGATCGCTCGGCGGCGGCTGGACGGCCGACCCGCCCGCGCAGGCGCAAACCGAAGCCCAACCCCGCAGCTGAACGACTCCGGCCGACAGCCCACGAAGCCCGACGCCACCTCTGGACCGACCACCATGCCCAGCAACAACCGCCTCCTGCTCGTCGCCACGCCGATCGCCGTGGCCCTCACCGCCCTCGTCGTCACGCTGGCCGTGCACGCGGCCGACAAGCCCGCCGCAGCCGCCCCAGCCAAGCCGGCACTGACCGTCACCGTGACCTCCCCCCAGCAGGCCACCGTACCGCTGAAGATCGCCGCCAACGGCAACGTCGCCGCCTGGCAGGAAGCCAGCATCGGCACCGAGGCCAACGGCCTGCGCCTGGCCGAGGTGCGGGTCAACGTGGGCGACGTCGTCAGGCGCGGCCAGGTGCTCGCCACCTTCGCCGCCGACACCATCGCCGCCGAGCTGGCGCAGACGCGCGCTGCCGTCGCCGAGGCCGAGGCCACGCTGGCCGAGGCCAGCGCCAACGCGCAGCGGGCGCGCGAGCTGCAAGCCACCGGCGCCTTGTCGGCCCAGGCCATCAACCAGTACCTCACCGCCGAGCGCACCGCGCAGGCGCGACTCGAAGCGCAGCGCGCCGCGGCGAAGACGCAGCAGCTGCGCCTGGCGCAGACCCAGGTGCTGGCACCCGACAACGGCGTGATCTCGGCACGCAGCGCCACCGTCGGCGCGGTGCTGCCGGCCGGCCAGGAGCTGTTCCGCCTGATCCGCGGCGGCCGGCTGGAGTGGCGCGCCGAGGTGGCCGCGGCCGACCTCGCGCAGCTCAGGCCGGGGCTTCCC
>Ga0073934_10006159_pt1 | contig 17762 bp, 15 predicted proteins | sample LarsenN4metaG_FD_76834 | JGI IMG/M metagenome (GOLD analysis project Ga0073934, IMG submission 76834) | Hot spring sediment bacterial and archeal communities from British Columbia, Canada, to study Microbial Dark Matter (Phase II) - Larsen... ... | reverse complement strand
GGCCTTCGGGTGCGTTTAATAGTGAGATTGTCCCGATTGCAGAGACAATGGATGCTCTGAATCACCTAAAAGAACAAGGTAAAATTCGGGCTATTGGTGTTTGCAACTTTTCCCGTAGCCAATTAGAAGAAGCAGCTCAGTACGGACGTATTGATAGTTTACAACCGCCCTATTCTTTATTTTGGCGACAGGTAGAAAAAGATGCTATGCCATATTGTGTGGAAAACAATATATCTATTCTTGCCTACTCACCATTAGCCCAGGGATTGTTGACAGGGAAATTTGGCCCCAATCATAAATTTGATCCCAAAGATAACCGTAAAGATAACAAGCTATTTCAAGGAGAAAACTTTACTCGCGCGCAACAAGCTTTAGAAAAACTGCGTCCAATCGCACAACAGCATCAGTGTAGTCTAGCTCAGTTAGCCCTAGCCTGGTTGATTGCTCAACCTCAAACTCAAGCGATCGCAGGTGCGCGTTACCCAGAACAAGCACAAGATAATGCTAAAGCAGCTGATGTTCAACTTTCAGAAGCTGAACTGCAACAAATTGATGCTATTGGACGTACTGTTACTGATCATCTTGATGATAACCCTGTGATGTGGAGTTGGTGATTATATTATTGGTGGTTGATCTTTGGTTCTTCCAAACAACAAACAACTACCAACTACCAACAAATTTATCTGTTATATTGAGAAACTTAAAGACTCGTTAACTTGAGTTAAAAGGCACTTGCGACTAATTTTTAGGATGATAGATTAATAATTAGGACACCAAACAAAGCACAACCAAACTGAATTGGGCAAATGACTTGGTGTCCCCCGTCAGAAGCCCAAGTAAGCTGTCAGCATAACAGTAATATTAAAGTGGTATATTCTCCTAGTTAGGAGAAGCCAAATCCCGGAGCGGAAAAACAATATTATGCTGGGTTTACTGCTAGTGATGTCCACCTTAGTTTTCTACTTTTTTAACTCTGAACGATAACATCAACTTGATCACCAAAGAGTTTGCATAACCTGGTCCCCTTTGACCAGGTTTTTGCATTTTTAGTATTCATAAATTCCTGCTTGGCTGAGACAAGGAAGCTTTGTCTCCCTTTGCTTATCACCAAACGTACCAGACCCATAGAGAAACAGTATTAGTCAGTGTTACAAAGAAAGGAACCCGCGTTGTAGTGAGGGCTTTTCTTGTTTTATATCATGTCCGATTAATAATTTATGATATATAGCTTCAGCATTGGGTATTGGTTTTTCCCATTACCAATTACCCATTACCAAATACCCTGTTGATACAATTGAATGGACAATCATATTTTCTTCCAAAAAATAGCTGCATTTACTCTTGTAGCTGCACTTTCATTTCCTGATGATGTTGGGTCTCGTAAACTCGACCCAACCTACAAAATTTAACTAACTACTAACTACCGAAAAGACCCATTCCCGCAGTAAGGAATTAACCTGTTCTGGTACTTCATCGTGAGGACAATGGCCTGCGCGTAGAAAGTATTCTGTCAATTGAGGATAGTATTGGCGAAATTTTTGCGAACGTTCTCTAGCGTTAATCCAAGGATCCGCTTCTCCCCACAATAGTAGTAAATGACAAGTTAATTGCTTGAGTAACATATCCACTTTTTCACCTTGGGGAGTTCTAAACACCGAGGAAAATACATCGAAAGCACCTTGATCATAAGCAGGGCGAGAAATTTCTTCTATTAGTTGCTCTGTAATTGCGCTTTTGTCAAGATAAACTTTTTCTAGAGTTTGACGAATGACACTTTTTTGTCGGACGTATTGAAATAATAGAAACTGGGCAAAAGGTTGTTGAAAAATCCATTTGGCAACATCACCTAAGAGTTTCTGCAAATTATCTGGCTGTTGTGGTGGTTCGATTTGAGTTTGCAGTGCTTCTGGTTCAGCTGTATGCTCATTCTCATTAAACGGCCCAGCGCTGTTTAGTAATACTAAACCCGCTACTGCGTCAGAACGTTGGGCTGCAACACACAAGCTAGCATAACCACCCAGAGAATTACCTACTAGTACTACTTTTTGACCTATGACCTCAGTGATAAAGTCATAAAGTTGGTCTCGCCACAAATCACCGCCATACTCCAATTTTGGCTTAGCTGAACGTCCGAATCCCAAAAGGTCTATAGCCCAAACTTCAAAATCGTGGCGCAGTTGGGCGATGTTTTTGCGCCAGTGGTCAGTAGAAGCACCAAATCCATGCACTAACAGTAAAGGTGGATGTTGGAGTTGCGATTTTCCTGCTTGTACATAGTAAATGTTATGCCCTCGCCACTGCCAATATTTGCCAGGAATAGGGGTTGTAGAGAAGGCTGTTGTTGCCTGCATGATTCCAAAGAAATGTTAAGTAACCTCTAATAATTGTAGGCTTTAATTAATTGTTGATTGTTGATAGTTGCTGGCTATTTGGAACTAACTATCAACAAACAGCCAACAACATATAACTGACAAAGGACAAAACATTGATTACAGGGAAAACTAAACTGCTAGGAGTTATCGGCTATCCAATAGAACATTCACTATCGCCAGTTATGCATAATGCAGCGATCGCGCAATTGGGAATAGATTATGTCTACCTGCCCTTTCCAATTAAACCAGAAGATTTACACACAGCTATTCAGGGTTTTGCAGCTATTGGTGTTGTGGGCTTTAGTGTCACAATTCCTCATAAACAGGCAATCTTACGATCTTTGTCAGCCGTAGAACCTATTGCTCAAGCCGTAGGAGCAGTTAATACAGTTATTAAGAAAAATAACTCTTGGATAGGTACAAACACGGATATAGAAGGATTTCTTGCTCCTTTACAAGCACATCAGCAAAATTGGAGTCAGAAAATAGCAGTAATTTTAGGTAACGGTGGTGCTGCTAGGGCTGTAGTAGCAGGTTGTGCAAAGTTAGGATGTGCAGAAATTCACGTTGTGGGGCGAAATGTACAGCGATTGAGAGATTTTTCTCAAAGTTGGGAAAATTCACCACTACAAGTTAATCTCAATGTTCACAGATGGGATGAATTGCCCGAATTAATCCCGCAAGCAGATTTGCTAGTCAATACAACTCCTATTGGTATGTATCCCAAAATCGATGAATCGCCCTTGAGTGCAGCAGAAATGGCAAATCTATCATCGCAAGCGATCGCTTACGATTTAATTTATACTCCTAATCCAACGAAATTTTTACAACAGGCGCAACAAATAGGTGTAACTGCGATCGATGGACTAGAAATGCTTGTCCAACAAGGTGCAGCAGCATTAAAAATTTGGTTACAACGGGAAAGTGTACCTGTAGATGTGATGCGTCAAGCTTTGCAAAAACATTTGGGATTGTGAGGGAATTGGGGAGGTGGGGAGGTGTGAGGGGTGTGTAGACGCGTAGCGTCTTCCCGTAAGGGTGGAGTAAGTATTAAACAACTACTAACAATTACCCATTACCAATTACCCATTACCAATTACCCATTACCAATTACCAAAGATTTAACTGGTTTGGTGGAGAGTCTAAGTTATCCCAAGGAAGGGGTGGGACTTTGACGCCGTTTTGTTCTAGTAATTTTTGGAAGTGACGAGCTGTGTTTGGCGATCGCTCTTCAAGGGGACAATGAACAAAGAAATAAATGCGCTTTCCCTGCTGCAACCATTGCTGAATTTGTGTAACCCACTCTGCCATAAAAGGCTGGTTAATTTCTAAATTGGGGTGAGAAATAAACCGAATCAAACTAAAAGGTGCGGTGATACTAAACTGCACTGGTAATTTGGGTTTGCGTCGTTCTGATTGTAGCTGGGGGTCGTCATCACCAGTGTAAATTGGGCGGGAGTCTAGTAATACTCTTCCTACACCTAACTTTTCTAATAGTGCTTCCAAATTACTAGCGTGGGGTTCTTTGAACCAGTCGCGGTGTCGCACTTCCAAGGCTAGTGGTATTTCTGTATGAGGCCAAGCTGACAAAAAAGCGGTGAGATCGTCAAGTAATGTCGGTGCATAACTAGGGGGTAACTGAGCAAAAATCGGACCGAGACGCTTACCTAGAGGACGCATCACCTCGATAAATTTCAAAGCATCAGGGATATAAGGTTGTAGCTGTTGATTGTGGGTAATATCTCGGGGCAATTTTAAGCAAAATTCAAAACCTGGTGGTGTATCGGTTGCCCATCGGGCTACAGTTTCTTGGTTTGGTATAGCGTAGAATGTGGTGTTACCTTCCACTGTAGTGAAACGACGGCTGTAGAGATGGAGAAAGTCAGCAGGGCGAGTACCTGGAGGAAAAAGTTCACCCACCCAACCTTTATATGCCCAAACAGCGCAACCGATAAAAAAGCTCAAAATTATATTCCTCCGTAATCTCTGTACCTCTGTAGTTCGATTTTTGAGAACTGGTGCTTAAGTTCAACAGCAAAATCTTCTTAACCCGAACTGAGGTTTATTAGCTCAGCCTCTTCCTTTTGGTTACTTTGGTTACTTCTTTCCATCACCCCATCTCCCTACCTCCTCCACTCCAAATTTCCCTGCCGTTCACATTTAAAACTGCGATCCTGCCAAGCTTTGATATCCACATCTGCCAACTTTGTCACTTGAGAACATTGCGGCTGAATAATCTGGCTTAATCCTGCCCACAATAAACTACGGGTCAGATCTAATCCAGTTTTCGCCCAATATTCACGATTACCAGGAATGCCTTGCTCGTGTACCACTTCTGTTTCTACCCAGATACCATGTGCGCCTAATAAAATCTGTGCTAGCCATTTTGCCCGTGGTAGGTGTGTGGGGGAGGTGATTAACATGACTTTATGCACATGCCAACGACGTAGAATCGGAATACTATAGTAGAAATTACTGAAAGTCGAGCTAGCGCACTTCTCCAGCCAAACATTTGCCATTGCAGCTACTTCCCTTTGAAAAATGAGCCAAATACAGACGTCTGGCGAACCTCCAGAAATTAAAACTCTGACTTGTGGGTATTGCTTGGTCAGTTTGGCGACGTACATTTCCCGGCGAATACTGCCACCAAGTACGAAAAAAGTGTCCACTGGCTTGGAGGATGCGGAGACTAAAGTTATAGTGGTAAACACTAGCCAAATGCTAAGGAGAAGACCCAGGCAAATTTTTATTTTTCGTAACACTCTCCACTTTTTCAGCAAGGTATTTCTACGGGGAACATTATGACTACTCGTAACTTTACGGTTCATGACAACTTTATATAAAATTTAAATTACCTATATTTTTTAATCATTAAAATTAATGCATCTAGCAGTAATTGGTATTAGGTAATAATGAGTGCAATTATGACACTGATGAAAGTGTCATATGAATGCAGTAAGCTGACTGAGCAAGTTGACTAGTGCAGGATAAGTCCTTGATAGGAATTGCGGTATTTTCAAGACAATTAAAAGGAAAACAGGATGAAGGGAGTATAGCCGAGCAAACTAATAACTTTCTAAAAAGTTTCTGATTGCTAAATTGTCAACCACACAACTATTCCAGCTTATATACATGAAACAATCTGCAAAACGTTACTCGCCACTGCAAGTAGCTTTAATTGGAGGAGCGATCGCCACCACAGCTACAGTATCTGTGTTCGGACCAGGTTGGTGTCGTTCTGTTCGTGCAGCTCTACAAGATAGCCCTAAACAGGTAGTTGACCAAGTATGGCAACTAGTAAATCGCGAATATGTAGATGGTTCTTTTAACCGCCAAAATTGGCTAACAATCAGACAAAGCCTATTAAGCAGAAACTATTCTTCTCGAGAAGAAGCTTACACCGCTATCCGGGAAGCGCTGCAAAAGCTGGGAGATCCATACACGCGCTTTATGGATCCTAAACAATTTGAAGCCCTAACCAACCAAACATCCGGGGAAGTCTCTGGGATTGGGATTCGGATGGAGGTGAATGAAAATAGCAAGCGGTTAGTTGTTGTAGAAGCCTTAGAAAATTCGCCAGCAATCAAAGCCGGTATCAAGCCTGGAGATGAAATTGTAGCTATTGATGGCAAATCCACCCGTCAGATGAAGATCGAAGACGCATCCAAGCTGATTCGTGGTCGAGCAGGTACAATGGTGACTTTGCGATTGGAAAGAGAAGGACACAGTGCTTTTGACCTCAAACTGACACGAGCTACGATCGAAGTTCCAACAGTACGTTATGCCCTCAAACAAGAAGGTCGCCGCCGGGTTGGCTATATTCGTTTACGGGAATTCAACGCCCATGCTGCCGATCAGATGCGACGGGCTATCCGTGATTTGAATGGCAAACAAGTTGATGGCTTTGTACTAGATTTACGGGGTAATCCTGGTGGTTTGTTGCAAGCCAGTATTGAAATTGCCCGGATGTGGATAGACAATGGCCCAATTGTCCGTACTGTAGACCGTAGAGGCGGTAGTGATGAGAGTAAAGCCAATCACACAGCCCTAACAAACCGTCCTTTAGTGGTACTGGTTGACAATAACTCAGCTAGCGCGAGTGAAATTCTCACAGGCGCACTTAAGGATAATAAACGAGCAATAGTAGTTGGTAGTCAAACCTTTGGCAAAGCCTTAGTCCAATCAGTACATGAACTAGGAGATGGTTCTGGTGTAGCAATTACCATTGCCCATTACTACACTCCAAAAGGTACAGATATTAACCATAAGGGAATAACACCAGATATTAAGTTAGACTTAACAGAAGAACAACAGCGGCAGTTAGCATCTAACCCTGATTTGTTAGGAACTAACAAAGATCCTCAGTATACCCGTGCTTTGAATATTCTTTCTAACAATCAGTTTGCCCAACCTTTGCAAAATCAAACTACTCAAAAAGCAAACAGCTTTGGTGCTGATAATTTACGACTTTAATACTCAGGTTTAGGATTTGGGAATACTAAAAATTAGGCAGTTGTTTGTTGTTTGTTGTTTGTTGATTATCAAAAGTATCAACAACTAACCACCAGCCAACAACTACTAACTAGTTGTGAATCCCAAATCCTAAATAGTATGAATCACCAATCAACTAACACAACGACCACTGATGCTTTCTTGCCGAGGGTATCGGTGGTTATCCCTATTTATAACAGCGAAACAGATTTATCAGAATTAATTAATTGTCTATTTGCTCAAACTTACCCAAAAGAATGGGTAGAATATTTGCTAGTAGATAATAATAGTAGCGATCGCACTTTTGAAATCTTACAGCAAACTGCTAAAAATTCTCCTATATTAATTCGTCCTCTTAGTGAAAATCAAATTCAAAGTTCCTACGCTGCCCGTAATACAGGTATTCGCGCTGCGAATGGGCAGATTATTGCTTTTACTGATGCTGATTGTCGTCCTCAGCCAGAGTGGCTAGAGTTTTTAATTGCACCTTTTGTTAACAATGATGTGGCAATTGTTGCTGGTGAAATCACAGCACTACCTGGCAATAATTTACTAGAAAAATTTGCCGACCGTCAAGATACTTTATCGCAAAAGCACACCCTCAATCATCAGTTTTGTCCCTACGGTCAAACAGCAAATTTAGCGATTCGACGACAAGCTTTAGAAAAAGCAGGTTTATTTCGTCCCTATCTGACAACTGGTGGTGATGCTGATATCTGTTGGCGGATTCAGCGAGAAAATATCGGACGCTTAGAATTTGCGACCAAGGCGATCGTACAACATCGCCACCGCACCACACTCAAAGAATTACAAAGCCAATGGCGGCGTTATGGACATTCAAATCGCTATTTACATGAATTGTATGGTGTGGAGTTAATGCGAGATATAACATTAAAAGAATGCACCTATCGATTAGCACGCTGGTTAATCAAAGAATTACCAAGAGATAGCATCAAGGCTTTAGCAGGTAAAATTCACCTCGTAGATTTATTAAATACTCCCATTGGTTTATTCACTGCTAGAGCGCGTACTGTCGGTCAAAGAGAAGCTAAATTACCAGAGGAAGCTAAAATCATTCAGATGCTATAAATATTTGAATTTTTAAGTTATGAATAGTTAATAGTTGATTGATAATTGCTAATTCTTCATTTTAATTAGCTACCAACTCAAGTTTGACTGCGGAAAAGGTAATTGGTAATTGATTTTTGCCATTACCGATTACCCATTACCAACCTACACGATCTAATCTCTCATCTAGATTTATATTCTTAAAAAACATTTCTCATCTCAAAGGTAATAAAGATTAAAGAAGTTAGATATATTTATAATTAAATTTAGGTTAAACTCTCAGATACATCTACACTTCTATTTTTAGAATTTCATTAAAACTTCATATTTTAAATAATGTTATTTCCCTGGCAGCATTTATAAAAACGTTATCTGACATCTTGCACCTACCCCATATCCTGCTTGAGAATAAATTCTCAAGCTAATAGCATAAGTCCGTTGAAACGGACTGAAATACCATCCTAGTCAGATTTATCTGACTTTTGCTATTAGCCAAGGAATTTATTCCTTGGCGTATGAAAATTTGATGCAAGATATAAATTATAATTCTTAGCAATATTACCGTTATTTTCAGTACTTTGGATTTACTGGAGTTTTATAATGTTGTATTGGAAAGATGACGCTGGTTTACCAAATTTCTATAAAGGTTGGAATGTCTTTATAGGTGAAAAGCAAAACGACACAGCTGCTAAGCTTGATCAATCACTTCAGAAAGTGCTTGAGTGGTTGAAAGAGTATATGTCTGTAGATACTGTTACTTTCCTAATACCTGTTACAGATCAACAGAACCTGGATGTGTACGCCAGTATTGGACTTGAGGAAGAGATAGCAAAACATATCCGTATTCCCATTGGGCATGGTATAGCTGGTCGCATTGCCGCAAGTATGAAGCCAATGATATTAAATAACTTGTCAGAGGTCGAAATAGTTAGCCCAATTCTACGCCAAAAGGATTTGAAATCACTTGTTGGCATACCAATACCGCTTAAACAAGGCGTGGTCGGAGTACTGCACGTTGGCACTCTTACGCCTCATCAGTTTACTGAACGTGATGTGGAACAGCTACAACTAGCTGCACATCGTATCAGCACAATAATAGATACAGAGGTCTTAAATTGTGAGCAGAGCCAGTACAATTCGGAACTTGGTTACTTTAACAGTGTAAGTCAAGTTTTGACATTAAATATTTCTGCGTTGAAAGAACAAGTCTTGAGACTAGCTATTACCTCACTAGATTGGATAAATTCAGCTAGGCAGGAAGCAAGGAATATAATCTTCCTATATTTCAATACGATTGAGTTAAGGTTTTGAATCCTTGTAACAAAGGGTATAGGGGTATGGGATGTAAAGGAAATTAGACTCAGGTGCAACAGTTGTAATCATTCCTCCTACACCCTATTCTGATTGGCTTGCTCGTCCATCACTCTTTATGCATGATTACCAACAGCCTGTTAAATTGGAGATAAAGTCGAAGGAAGGAAACTGTAAATGTCAGCACAATTGTTACTGGTAGATGATGAACCGGGGCTGCGTGAAGCAGTAAAAGATTATTTACAGGAAAGTGGTTTCAACGTTCAGGTTGCCAGTAACGCTCGTGAGGGCTGGGAGTTGATGCAACAAAGTACACCTGATTTGGTAATCTCTGACATTATGATGCCTCAGGTAGATGGCTATCAATTTCTCAAGCAACTCCGTGAAGACCACCGGTTTCAAGCATTACCAGTGATATTTTTAACCGCAAAAGGCATGACGACCGATCGCATCCAAGGTTATCAAGCCGGCGTAGATGCTTATCTGCCCAAGCCTTTCGATCCTGATGAGTTAGTGGCAATAATCGAAAATTTGCTAGCACGACGGACAAGCAAAACTCCAACTACAACTGAAGAAGGAGAGACACCTGACATTGCCGATTTGGCTAATCAAATCGCCCAAATCAAAGCACTGTTGACTCAAAGAAATGCGATCGCCCAATCTCCACCACCATTTACAATCGACTTAACTCCCCGTGAGCAAAGTGTTTTAAATTTGGTAGCAGAAGGCTTAATGAACAAAGAAATTGCTCGTCGCTTAGAAACCAGCGTCCGTAATGTTGAAAAATATGTCAGCCGTTTGTTTAGTAAAACTGGCACGAATAGCCGAACTGAGTTAGTTCGTTTTGCTCTTGAACATGGTTTGGCTAAGTGATGTAGAAGGCGGCCGATGCAGGCCGAAATTTTTATCATTTACCCTTCGTTGTGTGATCTAAAATTGTACCAATTCACAAAATTCTTGATACAAATCCTCCACGCCACGTGCTTTATGCCGAGAACCCTAACTTTACAGAAGCCACTGGTGTGTCTACGGTAGTCGCTTATGGGGAAATCACCACCGCACTGGCTCCCCTTGTCTTTTTGCCAACTCTATTGTCTAATCAACATAATCCAGAAGTCAGAATTCTGAGGTCAGGATTCTGATTTCTGTTATTTTTACGATTTGTATAGAGTGTGTTACCAATTTGAAAAATGATTGCAACAGATAGATTTACAGAATCTATACCCAGATAAAGATTTCCAATCCAAAATGGCATGAACCTCTCAATATTTATCAAGAGTGCTGGTTCTAGCAATACCCTGGAAATATAAAATCAAATTTAAAACCTGCCAGAAAGCAAGGTTCAAACACATTAGTAGGCACCCAGTCTGTATCCGTAGTGCAAAGGGTGAAGGCTACTGTAAAAGGGATAGTGTCTCTCCCCAGACGCCCAAAAAGAACCTTCTCAATAGAGTAAAAGTGTACTGAAGCTTGTAACTATTGGGATTGGGTTACACAAGCAGACTCATCAAAATAACAAATCAGCCAATGAGAAACTCAAAAAAGTCACCATTCCCTGCCCAATACAAGACATACCATTACTGGTAATTACTGTTCACAAGACTAAGCATTTTCAGTAGAGTTACGTAAACGCATTAATTGACGTCGCATTTGTGGTGATGCTTTCAGTTCAGAGATTTCCTGGGCTTTAACAGAAGCTTGCAGAGTCTCTAGAAACTCGTCAGATCCTTCAGTTAGTAAAGCATCTAATAACACCTGCAAAAGTTGGTCGCGATCGCCTAATAAACTTTTTTCCTCAATCAACCGAAATTTGAGATGGATTTCACATTCATAAACGCCTACTTCAATATTATTTATTTGGCGTGGTAATACTTTAGAGTTCATAGTTTTTAGGATTCCTTTATTTTTTGATGATAGAGGTGAGGGACTATATCTAGGCGCAAAAATTCTTTATATTTTTTTGAAATCCAAAATGTTTGAATCAATCTTTTTCTTTCCTTAAACGAAATTTGCATTTCATTTTGCTTCTCCTGCTATTGTTTCTATCTCGACTCTTAATGTCAAGACTCAGATTTTGCAGCAAATACTGTGGTTGAACCGAGCCATAACTATTATTCAGTTTTTGAGATTGTATACAATAAAGTTTCTGTAAGAACTTGTTGTGGCTTTTTAAAGGTTTTTACATCAACTTTATCTCTTCGTCAATAACAGTTTGGGATTTTACTGATTTAGTCGTGGTTATACGTAAGTACAAACCCGGATTTTATTTTACATAATGAAAGCCTGTCGTTGTTAGGGAAAAATTTACGTAAAATTACTAGATGTAGGATTTTTCTTGTTGATGAATACGTACAAGTTATTAATAGGGAAACTCTTAATCGGTAACAATTTTTCTTTGAATAGACAATATAAACTGAGTGCAAATTATTCCAGCCAAGTATACTGTTTTAAAATGCCTTTCGCTGGACATGTACGAAAAACTTGACAGTGATGCATACCAAGGGGTTCCTCCTCACTAAATAATTTTCTTCTTTCCTAAAAAATAAAAACAATATATCCAAATCAATACAATCACTAAGGACTTGAACTGTTCTCATTGATTAAGTTGGGTGCCAATCCTATGAAAAAGCAGAGAGTAGAAAAATTTTGAGCTATACCAACGTCAAGATGTAACTACCCAACGCTAGAGTCCAAACTCCTACTAAATCATTAGACAGATGAGGGCTTCCATTGGTTAGGATCAGCATCCTCCACTCATTGTCTGTTTTTTAGCGCAGTAAACCCTCACCTCCCGTAGTCTTGTGCAAGTAGATGAATCTTTTGCCTAATAACAGGCCCAGATTTTTGATTAGAGGGTTGTGGCGGCCATCTTAGCTAAAGATTCAAGGGGATTCAACTGTGAGTTGGGAGGATAAGGAATTGGGAATTGGAACAATGATCAATATCCTAATTAACTTTCCCTGTTACCTGTTGGCCGCTACTCACCGTTCGCCAATCAAGATTAAGATAGAAATATCCCTATTCTCAAAAGGCTAAGAACCTGATAGGTATTCGCTGATCGTGGCATCTTCGATAAATTGCTTGTATTCTAGTCAAACGAGAACTGCTATTACCTGAATCTGACACCGTTATGGACGATAACCCAATGCTGCTTAAGTCCACAACCCGGCATATCCGTATTTTTGCGGCAGAAATTGACCGGGATGGCGAACTAGTTCCCAGCAATCAGGTCTTAACGTTGGATGTTGACCCAGACAACGAATTTACCTGGAATGAAGATGCTCTGCAAAAGGTTTATCGCAAGTTTGATGAACTAGTAGAAGCATCTAGTGGTGCAGACCTGACTGATTACAATTTACGCCGCATCGGGTCAGACCTAGAGCATTTTCTGCGATCGCTCCTGCACAAAGGCGAAATCAGTTACAATCTCTCTGCTCGCGTCAACAATTACAGCATGGGACTTCCCCAAGTTGCAACTGAAGATCAAGATAGTTACGGGTTAATGAAGTCATAAGTGAAGAGTTAAGAGTTATGAATTATAAAATTTTTACTCCTAACTCCTGTACAAGCAAAGCATTAGGGTATATATCTTGGCATTAAACCACTGATAAATTGTTACCTAATGCTTTACCGCTACTTTCTCAAACAACTGGCTGCTTGGCTATTGCCACAGCCTCTTGTTATTTTACTGTTTACGCTCTTGTCTCCAATTCAAGCAGCAGAACTAGTTGGGCGTGCTGTCTTGAGTGCGGATACGTTTGCTGCTGGTTCGACAACAGCTCAATTTAAAAAGACAAATCGTACGACTCCTTTTGTTCATACCCAACCTGTACAGGGTTTTTCCGGTGTTGTTAAAGGACCAAAAGCAGGCACTTATCTAGTCATTTCAGATAATGGTTTTGGCAGTAAGGGCAATTCGCCTGATTATAGATTACGTATTTATGCGATCGAACCTGATTTTACTACAGGTAAAGTTTTTCCTGTGAATCTACAAAGCGGAGAAAGACTATCTTGGTTTAGTCGTCAAAGCTTTTTGGAACTAAATGATAAAAATCGTAAAGTTAACTTTCCTATTGTTGCAGAAAAATCATTTTATCCAGGTAGCACTATCTCTGTTAGCCAAGAAATCAGAACAAATCGTTTATTAACAGGGGGAGATTTTGATATAGAATCCTTCCGCCGCTTGAGTGATGGTAGCTACTGGTTGGGAGACGAATTTGGCCCTTTTTTACTGCATATAGGACAAAATGGCGAACTACTAGATGCTCCTATTCCTTTACCCAACTTTTTAGGTATTGGTAAGTTAAATTTTGTAAAATCTCCTGACCACCCAGATTTGATGAATTTACCTGATGAGCAAGCAAGAATTGATGCTGCAAACCTGGGTAGTTCTAGAGGTTTTGAAGGGTTGGCGCTTAACAGTAGTGGAACCAAACTTTATGCTTTGTTAGAAGGATCTTTAAAGCATGACTCTTTAAAGCAGCGCCTGTTAATTCATGAATTTGACTTAGCGACCAAACAATACACAGGTCAAATTTTCTTTTATCAGCTAGAACACCAAAGCCATGCAATTGGTGAACTTACAGCAATTAATGATCATGAATATATTGTGATAGAACGTGATCACAAGCAAGGAGATCCTCACAATTCCGCCTTTAAATATCCTGCTCAATTCAAGCGTATTTATAAAATAAATCTTAAACAAATTGATGCTCAGGGTTTTGTAGATAAAGAATTATTGGTAGATTTATTAAATATCTCAGATCCCAATCGCATAGGAGGCAGTAGCACCAAGGCAGGCAGCTTCACATTTCCATTCGTGACTATAGAAAGCGTATTGCCTGTAGATAAAACAACCCTGCTTGTAATCAACGATAATAACTATGCTGATAGTTTTGGTCGCACTCCTAGACAAGTTGACAATACCGAATTTATTCTCCTACGCTTAGAAAAACCTTTAAATTTATTTAATGTTGAATAGTCATCAACTATGTTAATTTGCAAATTAAAATTAAGATTTTTAATAAGAAATGTAATCTCATTCATATTAATTTATTAACAAACTTAATGTCATGCGTAAACTCAAAAATCAATAAATATTGCTGTATAACCACCGACTGCAACCAAATTAGCTTTTCTGATTCATCAAATTGCAGTTGTCCTAAAGTTTCTTGGGCATTTTTGAAGATGATGTAAAGCTGTTTTTTTTCCTGAGATCTACTCCAAAACAATGTGTGTTGTCACTTGGATATGAGCATCCATAAGATCAGGAGCATCTACAGCAACTTCTTTGGATTTATCCTCAATGGTTTGTGATTCTTCTGAAATTACATCGCCTGACATAGCAGTGCGATGAATTTTTTTTTCATTATGATCTTTAACTACACTTTAACTGAGTAAATATGTTAAATTTGCTTTTAACGTGCTAGGCAGAAGTAATAAGCTTAATGTTTTGGCTATAGCAAATTGCTAACAGCAAGTAAAGACAAGCTATTAGCTATGTTCTTTCAGTTTGTTTATTGATGCCGGACTACCTATAAACTAAAAGAAAGACTAGTATTATCTCCTCTTTCTTCTGGGGTAATTAGTCTCAACCAGTAGTTGTAGCTGTGAAGGCGTTATATTTGGATGACAAGTAGTCAGTTTATTCTCTCCGGTGACGGAGCAGTCTACAAAGTAACTGTGGGGTGGAGTAATTACTATTGTTGTTGGGGCGCACCTTCGTACTTGACTTGATCGATCAAAATTTAAATTATGATTGTTTCGATTGTTCCAAAGTCTGGATATATCAATTTAAAAAAATATGAGCGGTCTAGATACCGCCGCCAATACTATTAAGGAAATTGCCAATCGCTGACCGGTGGGAAAACTATGGAAAATGATGCGGCTAACCTCTATTGCCCAAACGAACTTTGTCAGGCTCCCAACCCTATAACCCACAGCTTCTGCCAGCGATGCTCTACATCTTTACCCAAACGCTTCCTCTGGGCTGTGGCAGATGGTCTGAATTTGGGTAATCCTGGAGAGATATTAGCCACTCGCTATCTAGTCATAGATAAATATATTCTTTTAGATACTAAGCCTGGTTATTTACCCCAAACGCCAGATCCAGAAAAATTACAATCAATCAGACCTTATTTAAGATTAATTCCCTACCGCTTACATGTACCACAGGTATACGGTGTAGTTTCTTTATCAAATGGCAGTCAAGGGCAAGACATATTACTTTTAGAAAAACCGCCGCTAAAAATTATATATAGCGCCACTTCATTCGATGTACAGCTATGTGGTGAGTTAACAACTGTGTGGAGTGAAGTTACATCAATGCGACAACTTAATTGGTTGTGGCAGATAGCACAATTGTGGCAACCTCTGGCTAGTGAAGGTGTCGCCTCAAGCTTACTTAATCCTCAACTATTAAGGGTAGAAGGCTCCTTAGTCCGGCTACTGGAATTGCGTTATGAAGAGGATTCTGTAGCGAGTTTGGCCCATTTAGGAGAGTTTTGGCAACAGTTGGTAAGCACAGCCAAACCAGCGATCGCAGAATTTGTCAAAGAAATTTGTTATGCCTTGATCAAAGAAGAAATCCACACAGCTGAGCAACTAGTGAAAGTTTTAGATAAAGGACTCTCAACACTAGGGCGTTCCCAATCTCCCGCCATCACAATTGCTACAGTCAGTGACACAGGTCCAAGTCGTCAACGCAACGAAGACGCCTGCTATCCACCTAGTGGTAGCATTATCAGCAAACCACCCCACTCCAGCGCTTTGGCAATAGTTTGTGATGGAATCGGCGGACACGAAGGTGGTAATGTCGCCTCAAATCTGGCGATTGAAACCATTCAACAGCAGGTACAAGAACTAACTAAAGTTCCTTACGATCACATTGACCCAAATTCCCTACTAGAAGATTTACAACGAGCAGCAGCTGTTGCTAACGACAAAATTAGCCAGCGCAACGACAGCGAGAGTCGCCAAGGACGCCAGCGGATGGGAACAACCTTGGTCATGGCTTTGCCTGTCGCCCATGAAATGTATATTGCTCATGTTGGTGATAGTCGTGCCTACTGGATTACGCGCCATGGTTGCTATCAAGTAACCCTTGATGATGATGTCGCTTCACGTGAAGTACGATTGGGCTATGCTATTTATCGAGATGCCATCCAACAAGGTGCTTCTGGTTCCTTGGTACAAGCTTTAGGAATGAGTCCTAGCAGTTCATTACATCCTTCAGCAGAACGCTTTATTCTTGACGAAGATTGTATTTTTCTACTGTGTTCCGATGGTTTGAGTGACTTTGACCGTGTGGAACAGCACTGGGAGACAGAAATTTTACCGTTAATCCACGGTAAAACTGACGCAATGAGTGTGGTAGAGAAGTTACTAGAGATTGCTAACACCCAAAATGGACATGACAATGTCACCATTGCCCTAGTACACTACCAATTTAAATACTCAGAACCACAGACAAAACCACAATTTGTTTTGTCTGACATATCTGATCTGGCAACTGTTAGTAGTGTTTACCCAGCCAAAACCCTACAACCTAAAACAGAAGGTGGTTATCATCAAAAAACCCAAGTCATTCCAGATACCCAGCCAAGTAAGCGACCGAATTTTGTGCCACTACAGTTGATTATCCTTGTAGGATTAGTGTTAGCTGCTGGTTTATTGGGGACCTTATGGATGCTCAATGGCGGAATCTTCGGTAAGAAAGAAAATGAGCCTGGGGTTCCCACAATTAAGAATACTCCCCTGGAAAAATCAGAGCCAGCTGTTGGGTCATCGACGCCAAGCGATCGCCTTGATCTGATTGAGACAGCAACTAAGATACAACTATTGACAAATACATCACCTCCACAACAAGCGATCGCACCTGCTGGCAGTGTTTTGAGAATTCTCAATAGTCAAGTAATCACAGCACAACAGCAAAATCCAGATCAATTACTCTATGTGCGGATATGCTCTGTTGGAGATGGTGTCACTTCACCTACAAACCTATCTGACCCGTTAGCTCCTATACAGAGAAATCCTGCGGTGAAAGCAGGCGAAGTGTACAAACTACAATTATCCGAATACCAAAAATTATCACAGGCACAGGATATCTCTACACCCTCACAGGAAGTTATAGCTCAATGTCAGCCACAGCCTTATCGTACCTTTGCACCATCGAATCAACGAGAATCAGGTTCTAAACAGACTAAACCCCGTCGTCACACTGAATAGTCAAAAACTCGATAAACTAGTAGAAACCTGAAATAATACAGGTAAAAGTTAAAAGAAAAAATTCAACAAAAGGCAATTATTTTTGTTGTCTTTTGTAGCTGCGTTATTGAAAAATTTTGATTTTGATATTTGTATGTAATGAATCCATCCCTGAACTTGGCGGTTAAGCGTCTCGTCAATGCTGGTCCCGACCATTTCGCTATTTGTGTGTTTGAAGCTCCCTACCCTGGCGCTCGTGATATCCATGATTGCGTCTGGTCAGCGGAGTTAACTCAAGTTTGGCGAAAGTGGCAG
>Ga0073934_10006158_pt1 | contig 17763 bp, 14 predicted proteins | sample LarsenN4metaG_FD_76834 | JGI IMG/M metagenome (GOLD analysis project Ga0073934, IMG submission 76834) | Hot spring sediment bacterial and archeal communities from British Columbia, Canada, to study Microbial Dark Matter (Phase II) - Larsen... ... | reverse complement strand
TCCTTCAGCGCGGTCAGCACCAGCCGGGCGCCGGAGGCGCCGACCGGGTGGCCGAGGGCGACGGCGCCGCCGTTGACGTTGAGTTTGTCCTCCGGAATCTCGCCCAGCGGGGTGTCGCGGCCGAGATGCTGGCGGCAGAACTCCGCCGAGGCCGCAGCGGCGCGGCAGGCCAGCACCTGCACGGCGAAGGCCTCGTTGATCTCGATGAGGTCGGCGTCGGCCGGCGCGAGGCCGGTGCGCTGCTGCGCGCGGGCCATGGCGTAGACCGGGCCCAGGCCCATGCGGGCCGGTTCGCAGCCCGCGTAGGCGTAGCCGATGAGCCGGCCGAGCGGAGCCAGGCCGGTCTTCTTCAGGCCGGCCTCGGTGGCGACGAGCAGCGCCACCGCGCCGTCGGTGACCTGCGAGGCGTTGCCGGCGGTGACGGTGCCGCCGCGCTTGTCGAACACGGCGCGCAGCTTCGCCAGCGCCTCCATGGTCTGGCCGTCGCGCACGCCGTTGTCGGCCTCCACCGCGGCGGCGTCCCGGCCGCCGCGCGGATAGACGGGCGTGATCTCCTCGGCGAGGCGGGCGCGCGCGGCCTCGGCGCGCTGGTGGGAGCGGAGCGCGAAGCGGTCCTGCTCCTCGCGGGAAATCTTCCAGTCGCGCGCCAGCACCTCGGCGGTCTGGCCCATGCCGAGGCCGCAGACGGGATCGGTCAGGCCGAGCAGCAGGCTGATGCGGGGGGCGAAGTCCGCGGGACGGAATTTGAGGATCGCGCCGATTTTCTGGCCCGCGGTCTTTGCCTTTGCGAGTTCGCCGTATTTTTTGGTGGCGCCGGCGTTGTAGAGCAGCGGGTAGTTGCTCATGCTCTCGGTGCCGCCGACGAGGAAGAGGTCGCCGTCGCCCGCCGCAGCCTTCTGCGCGGCGAGGGTGACGGCCTCGAAGCCCGAGGCGCAGTTGCGCGAGACCGTGATCGCGGGCACCGACTCGGGCACGCCGGCGCGCAGGGCGATCACGCGCGCGACGTTGGCCGCCTCGACCGGGTTGCCGACGCAGCCGAAGATGACCTCGTCGACCAGTGCGGGATCGAGGCCGGTGCGGGCGAGGAGGGCGGCGGCGGCGGTGCGGCCGAGGTCGTCCGCCGGGCAGGCGGCGAGGGTGGTGCCCATGCGCGCGAAGGGCGTGCGCAGGCCGTCGACGATGTAGAGCGGTTCCTTCATGGGCGGGGAGGCGGGGGTTGGTGCGGGGCGGCGACGGCCTTGGGGCGGTTGTCCACGACCTTCTGCTCCTTGAGCGCGACGCCGACCTTCTGCAGCTCGCGGATCTTCTCGGGCGGATGGAAGAGGATCTTGTTGGGCCGGATCTCGAAATGGCTGTGCAGCATGTTGGTGATGGACAGCCGCAGGGCTTCCTCGTCCACGCCGTCGGTGCGCGTGGCATGGATGTTGATCTCGTCCAGCTCGAGGGGATCGTCGTGGGCCTTGCGCAGCTCGATCTGCCAGGAGCCGAGGCCGCGCACGTCGTCGAGGGCGTGCTCGAGCTCGTTGAAGTCGATGATGGTGCCCTTGACCTTCTGGAAGCGGAGCGAGCGGTAGTCCGACACGCGCGAGATGCGGCCGAGGAGGCGCGGCATGCGCCGCCCGCAATACGGGCAGGGCTCGTAGGTCAGGCCGTTCTCGATGTGGTCGCCGGTGCGGTAGCGGAGCACGACCGTGCCGCGTTGCTCGAGCGGCGTCCACACGATCTCGCCGGGCGTGCCGTCGGGCAGGACCTTGCCGGTCTCGGGATCGATGACCTCGAAGATGCCCATGTCGGGGTAGAGGTGGTAGCCGGGCGGGGTGTGCCCGAGCGGGAAGGGGCATTCGGTGAAGGCCAGCTTGGCCTCGGTGAAGCCGTAGGTGGCCACGACGTTGACGTTGGGCGAGCCGAGCTGGGCGAGCAGCTCCGCGACCTTGCGGCGCGTGCCGTCGGCCACCTTTTCGCCCCCGAAGAGCACGCCGCGCACGCCCTCGATGCGGAGCTTTTCCTCCACGGCCTGGGTCAGCACGTGGTAGAGGAAGGTCGGCATGGCGGTGAGGTGCTGCGGGCGGATCTTCTGGATGGCGCGGAGGTTGCCCTCGGTGCCCATCACCTTGCCGCCGCCGGTGGCGAGCGCGAAGATGTTCCGCTCGATCCCGGAGTAATACATATACCAGAAGGCCAGGTGCGGGGCGAAGGGGAACATGTTCAGCATGCGCTCCTCGCGCGTCACCCCGCAGATGTCGGCCACCCGGCCGCTGCCCTTGCCGAGGTTGGCGATGTCGTGCTGCGAGTAGAGGAAGGGCACCGACTCCGTCGAGCGGCCGGTGGTCGCCGTCATGAAGGTCGGGCGCCACTCGCGGTCGAGTTCGTCCTGCACGCGGGCCTTGCCGCGCAGGAGCGCGCGCAGGATGACGCCGGGCCGGCGCGCCAGCACGGCCTTGTCGGGGATGAGCGCGAAGTCGAGCGAGCGGCGGGGGTTCTCCGGGGTCGGCAGCAGGTCCTCCTTGGAGGTGAAGGGGAGTTTCGCCAGGTCGTCGAGCGAGCGGATGCTGTCGGCCGTGAGCCCGGCGTCGGCGAAGACCTTCCGGTAGTGTTTGGAAAACGGCAGCACGCACTCGCGCAGATACCAGTGCAATTTGCGGCCCTGCAAAGCGCGCACGGCCTCGCGGTCGAGGCTGTGCCAGTGCCGGGTCAGTTGTGTGTGCGCCATGGCGGATCAGCGTCGCGCGGGCCGCCCCGCGCCGACGCCATCAACGTAGCCTTGCGGCCGCGCTCGTCAATCAAGCCCGGACGGAGAGATTCTGCTCGCCGCAGCGCGAGGGCGGGCGGACAATGCCCGGTCAACCCCTCTACCCATGGCCGAATCGTGGCGCACGCGCTTGCTGCGGTGGAAAATGAACCTCTATCCGGCCTACCGCCGCACGGGGGCGCGGGTGGAATACATCGCGGAGGATCGCCTGGAGGCCCGCATCCGGCTGCCGTTGACCCGGGCGACGCGCAACCTGCACGGGACCATCTTCGGCGGCGCCATGTATGCGGCGGTGGACCCGTTGCATGCCGTCTTGCTGGCCGCCAACCTCGGGCCCGATTACCTGATCTGGATGAAGCGGGCCGAGGTCGAGTTCCGCCGGCCCGGCCGCGGCGTGCTCCGGGCCACCGCCCGGATCACCCCGGCGGAATTGGATGAGATCCGGCGGGCGCTCGAAACCGCGGCCAAGATCGAGCGGCGCTACGAGATCGCCCTCGTGGACGAGGCGGGCCAGACGGTGGCCGCCTGCGCGCTCTGGCTGCACCTGCGCCGGCGCGCGCCGGCCGAGACGCCGATGGAACAGGTGGTTTTCACATGAAACGACTCCAAGACCGCGTTCTCTTCATCACCGGGGCCAGCCGGGGCATCGGCCGCGCCATCGCCCTGGCCGCCGCCCGCGAGGGCGCGCACATCGTCATCGCCTCCAAGACGGCCGAACCCCACGCCAAGCTGCCGGGCACCATCCACACCGTGGCCGGGGAGGTGCGCGCGCTCGGCGCCCGCGCCCTGCCGCTGCAGGTGGACGTGCGCGACGAGTTCCAGGTCAACGAGGCCCTCGCGGCCACGCAGCGGGAATTCGGCCGTCTGGACGCGCTCATCAACAACGCCGGCGCCATCTCGCTGACCAACGTCGAGAACACCCCGGTGAAGCGCTTCGACCTCATGCAGCAGGTCAACGCCCGCGCGCTGTTCGTCTGCGCCAAGGCCGCCCTGCCGCTGCTGCGCCAGTCGCCGGCCGGGCACATCATCAGCCTGTCGCCGCCCGTCAACCTGGCGGCGAAGTGGCTCGCGCCCTACGCGCCCTACACCTTGTCCAAGTATGGCATGACCCTGCTCGCGCTGGGCATGGCCGGCGAGTTCGCGCAGGCGAAGATCTCCGTCAGCACGCTCTGGCCGCGGACCACGATCGCGACCTCCGCGATCGAGTTTGCCGTCGGCGGGCCGGCCCTGCTGCCGCGCTGCCGGACGACGGACATCATGGCGGACGCGGCCCTGGAAATCCTCGCGACCACCGACGGGTCGCTCAACGGCCGCTGCCTGCTCGACGAGGACCTGCTGCGGACGCGGGGGTGGACCGATTTCCGCCGCTACGCCGTGGATCCGGCGCACGCCGACACACCGTTTCCGGACCTCTTCGTGGATTGAGGACCGGGTTCATTTCGCCGTGAGGCCGCCCACCGGGGTGTGGAAGACCTGCACGGAGACGAGCAGGTCGAGTCCGCTCGCGGCCTTGGTGTGGCGCACGCTGCAGCCGAGGGCGCGCAGCTCGCGGTTGAGGATGTTGGCCCGGTGCCGGGGCGAGTCCATCCACTGCGCCACGACCTGCCGGGCCAGGCTGGCGTAGGTGCGCGGCGGGGGCGGCCGACCGGTGCGGGGGTCGCGGAAGATGCGCTCATTGCCGTGATGCTGGATGGAAACGCCCAGCTCGGGGTCGAGCTCGAGCGCCGGCGTGGTCGCGACGTTTTCCGCGACCAGGCCCTCGGGCAAGCCGGCCTCGCGGGCCCGGTCGGCCACGGTTTCGCGGCCGCGCAACGGATTGGAATGGTCATAGCGACCCGACATGGCGGCCATGCCCGCCTGCAGATCGGCGGCCTCGTCGAGCCGCGGATCGTGTCGGAGCGGCCTGAATCCATGTTCCTTCCGCACTCGGTTCGTTTCGTGAAAAACGGCCGCGGCCAGCAGCGCGCGATCGCAGTCCGCCAAGTCAATGGGCCTCCGCAAGGCGGGCAGCGCGGCGAATTTCTCCGGCGCCATCTGCGCGTAGGCCGCGTCCTCCCCGGCCCGGCCCGTCAGGGCGAGGCCGGCGAAAAACAAGCAGGCGAAGGGGAGGCGGGGCACGTCCGCTTTGAACGCGCAGCAACGGGAATTGTTCCGCTCAAAACCGACCTGAACCAGACTCAGAGGATGCCGCCCTCGAGCCAGGTGTGCTCGTGGCGGGCGATCTGCTGGGCGAGGTCGTAGCCGTGTTCGTCGGCGTTGCGGCTGACGCCGGCGAAATTCTGCCCGATGCGCGTGTGCGCCTGCAGGGCGAAGTCGTCGACCAGGGTGAAGACCTTCTCGGCCTCCGCGCCCTCGTGGAGCAGTTTCTGCGCATAGGCGCAGGAGGCGGCGAGGGCGAAGAGGTCGGAACCGATGTCGGCGAGGCGGCCGAGGAGGACCTGGCGTTTTTCGAGCTTGGGGCCGAAGCGGACCATCTGGTGGAAGAGGGTGCGGGCCAGGCGGCGCGCGCCGGAAGCGACGTCGTCGAGGTGCGCGGCGAGGCGGGGATGCATGTCCGCCGGGGCGCCGCCGTCGAAGGGCAGCCACTGGCGCGGATACCACAGCGCGTAGAAGGCGGCGGCCTGGAGGGCGCTTTTGATCCGTTCGCCCCAGGGGCGCTCGGTGTTGAGGGCGACCCCGGCGACCGTGAGGTGCGGGTCGAGCGCCTCGCGCATGATGAAGAGGCGCATGATCTCGGAGGAGCCCTCGAAGATGGTGGTGACGCGCGCGTCGCGCATGAGGCGCTCGACGGGGTAGGGCTTCTCGCCGCGGTTGCGCAGCGACTCCTCGGTCTCGTAGCCGCGGCCGCCGCGGATCTGCATGACGTCGTCGAGGCACAACCAGGATTTCTCGGTGCCCCAGAGCTTGCACATGGCGGCCTCGAGGCGGATGTCGGCGTGCTTGTCGCGGTCCACCATGCGGGAGGTGACGAGGAGCATGGCCTCCATGGCGAAGGCGTGGGCGGCGATGCGGCGGATCTTCTCGGCGATGGCCGCGTGGCGGGCGATGGGCACGCCCCACTGGGTGCGCTCGGCGCTCCACTCGCGGGCGATCTGGAGGGAGCGCTTGGCGAGGCCGATGCTGGCGGCGGGGATGGAGAGGCGGCCGGCGTTGAGGGTGGAGAGGGCGACCTTGAGGCCGCGGCCCTCGCCGCCGACGATGTGGGCGCGCGGCACGCGGACGTTGGTGAAGCGGATGACGCCGTTGTAGAGGGCGCGGTGGCCCATGAACTGGCAGCGGTGCGCGATCTCGATGCCGGGTGAGTTCGCCTCGACGACGAAGGTGGTGATCTGGTCGCGCGCCTTGCCGCCGACCGACTTCGGCGGGGTCTTGCAGGCCACGATCATGAGGCCGGCCTTGAGTCCGTTGGAGCACCAGAGCTTCTCGCCGTTGAGGATGAAGTCGTCGCCGTCCGGCTCGGCGCGGGTCGTCATGCGCGCGGGGTCGGAGCCGACGCCCCCCTCGGTCAGCGCGAAGGCGGAGAGTTCGCCGCCGGCGACGCGCGGGAGGAATTTTTTCTTCTGCTCCTCGGTGCCGAAGAGCATGAGCGGCTGCGGCACGCCGACGGACTGGTGGACGGAGAGGTGGGCGAAGATGTTGGAGCAGTAGCTGCCGATGAGCGTGCAGGCGCGGCAGTAGGTGGTCTGCGAGAAACCGAGGCCGCCATATTCGCGCGGCACCTTGATGCCGTAGGCGCCGAGGCGCGCGAGGCCGGCGCGGACGGCATCCGGGATCTCGCCCGTGGCGTCGATCTCGACCGGGTCGACGTGCTCGCGCAGGAAAGCGCCGAGTTGCGCGAGGAACTGGTCCGCGCGCGTCTTCTCGTCGGGGTCCACGTCGGTCAGGGGGTGGAGCTTGTCGGGCCGCCAGCGGCCCATGAAGAGATGGGCGACAAAGCTGAGGTCGTCATGCGACTCGCGGGCCGCCTCGGTGATCTCGAGCGCGGCGCGCTGCCCCTGGTTCATCTTCGACATGTCGATGACGGACCGGGTGTCGTCGGCGGGCTTGGGTTTCTCGGGTGCGGCGGTGGGCATGGCGGGCGGAGATGGTGTCATAAGGTCCGGTTGCGGGCCGTCAACCAGCCGGGCAGCGGGGGGCGGGTTAGCAAAGCCGCACGTGGCCCGGCAACCTGCGCTTATCCTGCCGCCGGGAAAGACAGCCGCGGTGCGCGAATGGCCGAGCCGTGATACGGCGGCTCCGCCCGGGGAGCACCGCGGCTGTCAACCCCTGACTTCCCTTTGCCCCGCAGGCCCGGATACCGGGGGGCCCGAATCGACACACCGGGAAAGTTTGCGTGGTGGCACGAGGCTCATGGTTTCAACGCGTGCCGCTCCCGCCGTTGCCGCGCCCGCTGCTCGCGGTATTTGCGGGCGTCCTTCCACTCGATGTAGGAATCACGCGCCCAGAGCGCGGCGAGCGTCAGCACCACCGTGCCCAGCACGATGAGCAGGAGCTGGTAGAGGCCGAGGGAGGAAAAGACCGGAGCGTCGAGGCGGTTCATGGCACCGTTGTAAACGCGGGCGGGAGGGGGCGTCTTTCAACCAAGGTGGCAGGGCGGGGGTGTTTTTGTGTAAGATTGCCCCCGGTGCCGGCGTGTAGCAGCGTATGACCGCCGCCTGCATGCACTCCGGCCCCTCCGCCGCCCCGACCCTGCGCACGCGCCCGACGCTGCTCTTCCGTCTGCGCGACTGGAAGGACGAGGGCAGCTGGACGGAGTTCTACCGGCTCTACTACCAGTTCGTCTACGGCTGCGCGCGGCGTTCGGGCCTGGCCCATGCCGACGCCGAGGAGGTCACCCAGGACGTCTTCAAGCGCCTGGCGGAGACCGTGCATGAGTTCGAGGCCGACCCGGCGCGGGGGAGTTTCCGGGGCTGGCTGCTCAACCTCACCCGCTGGCGCATCGCCGACAAGTTCCGCGCCCGGGCGCCGCACGAGAAGCAGGCGCCTGCGCGCCGCGACCCGGAACGCGCCGACCGCACCGCCACCATCGAGCGCGTGCCGGGGGAGAACCTCGACGAGCAGATATGGGAAGCCGAGTGGCAGCATCACCTGCTCGACACGGCGCTGGCCCGGCTCGCCCGCCGCGTGCCCGCGAAGCATTTCCAGATCTTCGATCTCTACCGCCGGCAGGACTGGCCGGTGCTCAAGGTCGCCCGCGAACTCGACGTGAACCCCGCCACCGTCTACGTGGTCAGCCACCGGCTGACGAAGCAGCTCAAGGCCGAGGTGGCGGCGCTGCGCGCCCGCCTCGCCTAGCGGCCGGCGTGCAACTTGACGTGGACGCCGGCGGGGGTTTTTGCCTGAATCGGCGGTGGTGACGCCCGCCGAACCGCCGCCCCCGCGCATCCCCGACTACGAACTGTTGCGACTGATCGGCCGCGGCAGCTACGGCGACGTCTGGCTGGCCCGCGCCATCACCGGCGCCTTCCGCGCGGTGAAGGTCGTGCACCGCGACCGTTTCCCCGAGGCGCGCCCGTATGAACGCGAGTTCGACGGCATCACGCGCTTTGCGGCCGTGTCGCTGCGCGAACCGTCGCAACTGGCGGTGCTGCACGCCGGCCGCGCGGCGGACGGCGCATGGTTCTACTACGTGATGGAGCTGGCCGACGACGCCGAAAGCGGCCGCGTGGTCGATCCGGCCCGCTACACGCCCCTGACGCTGCGCGAGATGTTCGCCCGGCGCGGGAAGCTGCCCGCGGGCGAGGTGGTCGCGCTCGGCGCCGCGCTGGCCCGGGCCGTGGGCAGCCTGCATGCCGCGGGCTTGGTGCACCGCGACATCAAGCCGTCGAACGTCATCCTCGTGGGCGGCGTGCCCAAGCTGGCCGACGTCGGGCTGGTGACGACGGCGGGCTCGGCGCAGGTCACCTTCGTCGGCACGGAGGGCTTCGTGCCGCCCGAGGGCCCGGGCACGCCGGCGGCCGACGTCTACAGCCTGGGCAAACTGCTCTACGAACTGGCCACCGGCCTCGACCGCACCGACTTTCCGCGGTTGCCGGCCGGTTTCGCCGACCAGGCCGACCGGGGTGAATTCCTCGAATTGAACGAAGTGCTGCTGCATGCCTGTGAGGCGGACCCGCAGCGGCGTTACCCGGATGCCGCGTCGCTGCTCGACGACCTGCTGCTCATCCAGGCCGGCAAGTCGGTGCGCCGGTTGCGCCGCGCGGAGCGGCGTCTGACCCGCGCGCTCCGCATCGCGGTGGTCCTCGCCTTGTTCGCCGCCGTGGCGGGGGCGGGCGCATGGATCGAGCGCCGCCGCGCCGACGAGGAGATGCGCCGCCGGGCCGTGGCCGAGGCCGAGCGCGACGCGCTGGCGCGCCTCTCCGCCTACGCCAACAGCGTCGGCAACGCCCAGCATGCGCTGCGGGCGGGCGGCTACGGCAAGGCGCGGCAGATCCTGCGGGAGCTGGCGCCCAAAGCCGGCGAGCCGGACCTGCGCGGCCTGGAATGGGGCGTCCTCGCGGCCGAGGCCGAGGGCGATCCGGCCGTCGTCCTGCAAGCGGCCGGCGCCGCCGTCGAACGGCTGGCGCTCGCCCCCGGGCGCGGGTTGCTGGCCGTGCACGGGCGCAACCAGACCGTGGCGCTCTTCCGCACCGACGACCATCGTCCGGCCGGCGTGGTGCGCGGCGTGCAGCGGCTCGCGGGTTTCTCGGCCGACGGCGAATGGCTGCTCGGCACCGACGCCGAGGGGCGGCTGCGACGCTGGAACGCGACCACGGGATCGGCCGACGCCGGTCGTGGCCCCGCCGGGCGCTACCTGCTCGGAACCTGCGGCTCGCAGGGCGTGGTCGCGCTGGAGAACGGGGACCCGGCCCGCCTCATCGCCTGGGATGCCGACCGCAACGAGGTCGTGCGCTCCGTCGCAATCGACACCAAGACCGACGGCCAAGCCTGGGAATTTTTCCGCGGCGGCATCTCGCCCGATGGCGCGCAGGCCGCCCTGGCGTGGGTGCGACGCGACAACAGCGCGGCGACTTTCCGCACGACCGTCGTGGATCTGTCGGGCGAAACGCCGGCGGTGATCCATGCCGTGCCGCCGGAGCGCCCCAGCGCCGTGGGGGTGGACGCCGAAGGCGCGTGGGCCGCGCTCACCTCCACGGGGGTGTTGTGGCGGTTTGGGCCGGACAGGGAGGAACGGGCGCGGGCGGAGGAGAACCTGGTGCGCGATACCATCCGCCGCGCGGCGGACCTCGGGGCCGTGCGCATCGCCTGTGATCGCGAGCAGGTCTATTGGCTCGACCGTTCCGGCAAGATCCTGCGCCGGGGCCGCGGGCACAGCGGAATGATCAGCGATCTCGTCGCCGACCCGGGGAAAAGGATGGTGTATTCCGCCACACAGGCGGGCGAGGTGCGGGCGTGGCCGGCCGAGCCCGATGGGCGCGCGGCCATCCGCACCCGACCGATCTGGAACTCCACGGGTTCCACCACCCGGCTGGTCTTCACGCCGGATGGCTCGGGCCTCGCCGTCCCGCTGGACGGGCAGTCGGTCGCGCTGCTCGATGCGGAAAATCTGGCGGAAAAGACCCGCATCGCCGGCATGCGCTATCCGGTTTGGATCGGGCCGGATGCATTGCTGGGGTTGCGCGCGGACGGCAACGGGGGGCTGCGGGTTGCCTCGCCTGCGACGCCGATCCTCCCTCAGGCGAGGAATGTGCTGCGTCTGGTGGCCGCGGCCGATGGCACGGCCGTCTGCGCCACCGATCTCGCGGGCAACCTCTGGTGGGAGCGCGTGGGCGAGCCGGCGGCGCAACCCGTGGCCACCGGGGACTATCAACACCGCTTCGCGCTGGATGCCGACCGGGCCCTGCGGCGGCTCTGGACGGCGGGCCGCGACAACGTGTTCCGTTTGGTTGAACTGCCCAGCGGCCGTGAGGTCTGGGCCGTTCCGGTGCCGGCGCTGGCGCCCAGCCTCGCCTTGTCACCCGACGAAAAGGCCGTGGCCGTCGTGCTGGAGAACGGGCAGGTGCAATTGCACGACGCGAGCACGGGCGCCTTGCAGCGGACCGTGACGGTGGGCGGCAGCACGCCGCAGAGCGTCATTTTCTCCCCTGATGGACGACGGTTGCTGGTGGCCTGCTCGCGCGGCGAGATTCTTTGCTTTGAGACGCAGGCGTGGTTGCAGGTCGGGGCCCTGCAACTCCCCACCTCAGAGGCGTTGCATATCATGGCAAGCGCCCCGGACGGCCGCAGCATCGCGGCGGTGACGAAGGCGGGCGCATTGCACCTGCTGCGCGGCCGCAACGATTAGCTCCGGATCAACGTGGATCGGACGGGGGAGGGGTGTTGTCGTGGCTATCGGCGGGATTGGCGGGCCGGGCCCACCTTGTGCGGCCGACGAGCACCCGGTCCTGGGCGCGCACCTCGAGCACGCAGGTTTTGGCGTCGAAGCTGAGGAAGGAGATTTTCCCGCCGTCGATCTCCGTGCGGCCGGGGTTGAGGACGCTCTTTTTGCCGACGGGTTCGAGCAGGATGGGCCCGGTGACGGGCTTGAGCGGGGAGGTCTGGTTTTCCGCGAACTGAACGGTGCCGCCGGCCGCGGAGGCCGAGAGGATATTCACCCGGTGTCCGACGGCCTGGATGCCGAGCGTGAGCAGGCTGTAGGTGACGGTGCGGTTGCCGGTTTGCGTGATGGTGATGGTGTAGCGGTTGCTGTCCGAGGTGCCGATGTCGTCCTCGATGGTCTTGAACTCCACCGTGGTCCCGTCGTCGAAGACGTAGCGGGCGGTCACCGCGCTGAAAAGCGGGTGATCGTGCGTGAAACCGGCGCCCGCGGGCGTATGCGCGGGGGCGAGGTGCGCCAGCGCGAGGCCGGCGGCGAAAAGCAGACAGGGGCGGAGGTTCTTCATGGAAAAAGTGCGGCGTCAGATCACGACGTGGAGGATTTCGAAGGGTTCCTGGGGGATGCGGATGCCCCGGGTGCCGGGAGTCTGGTCGAGGAAGAGCACGCAGGCGTCGGAGGTGACGGCGAGGTTCATGACATGGTCGCGGGTCCAGAGGATGCCGACGGCAAAAGGCGTGGCGACCGTCTGGCCGGTGTGCAGATAGCGGTGGAGGGAAAATTCCAGTTTCAGCCGGTAGGCGAAGTCGTCGCAATCGAACACATTGCGCGCGTAACCGGGAACCGGGAGGGTGTCGGTATAAAAGATGGTCTCCACTTCGGCGCGGGACGGGAGGTAATAGACATCGTCGTCGAATTCGGCATCGGTCATCCGCAGGGCGCCTGGGGCGAGAAAGGCCGCCAGCTGGCGCGTGATGAGCGCACGAAGCTGGCTGGGTTTCACGGCGCCTTCACCCTGGGCCGGGGTGCTGCCGAGCGGGGAGCGCCAGCCGTCCGAGGCGGAGCGTTCACGGGGAAAAGCCGGGCCGACGACGATGCCGGTCGCAGGGGTGGTTGACATCATGTCGGGATAACGCAGCCGGCGGTGGCTTTCTTTCAAGCCCGCGCACGAAAAATGCAAAACCGGCCCGGGCAGGCGGGTTATGACGCGGGGCAGACCCCGGCCACGGCTCGTGGCGCCGGGAGCGAACCAAGGCGCCACCTGATTGGCAATGGCCGCGCCATGCGTGATAGGTGCATGCGCGCAAGCCCGCCTTCGCCAAGGCTATGGCGGGCAATTTTCTTTCCGCCTCGGAAAGAGAATTGGAGGTGAGGGGAGTTGAACCCCTGTGCCCCGGGCCTTCACGCGCAGCATCTACCCATATAGCGTCGCTTTGGATCTCGCCTCGGGCGGCGCGTGGACGCGCGCTCCGCCTTCGGCCAGCCGTGGTTGAAGATACGGCGGCGGGGTCACGACGGCCCCCACCGCTATTCCTGCTGTCGACGTTCCCAGCCCCTAGCAGGAGTCAGGGTGGGAACGTGACCGCACTTAGGCGGCCATTAGCATTTCTTCGTTGTTGCCATTTGTTTTTTCGAAGGGGGATTAACGAGAGGCCCCCGACTCTCGACAGGCAGCTGCGCGCTCCAACCAAGGGTCGAATCCGGAACACCCCCGAAAGGGATAGGTGACGGAGACCGGTGTGGGTGACACGCGGTCAAAGAACGGGTCCGTTCGACAAGCTCAGGATCCCGAGCCCGGTCGAGGGAGAGGCGGACGGTGGGCGGGCCCCGCGAAATTGCAAGGCCGGCGTTTCGAGGGTGCCTAGTCGTCCGCGAGGCGGACGTGGCGGCGCTCCTTGATGAGCAGGGCGCCGATGATGACCGTGAGGACGGCGATGCTGATCGGATAGGCGAGGCCGGCGTAGATGTTGCCGGTTTTCTCCACGAGCGAGGACGCGATGTAGGGGGTGAGGCCGCCGAAGACGCCGTTGCCGATGTGATAGGGCAGCGACATCGAGGTGTAGCGGATGCGCGTCGGGAACAGCTCGACGAGGAAGGCCGCGATCGGGCCGTAGACCATGGTGACGAAGAGCACCTGCAGGAACACGAGGGCGACGAGCATCGGCTGGTTGAGCGGGTCGGCGAAGCGCATCATGCCCTGGTAGATCGGGACGTAGAGGAAGGCAGCGAGCAGGCAGCCGGCGAGGATGATGGGCTTGCGGCCGAGGCGGTCAGAGAGGCTGCCGAAGAAGATGAAGAAGGGTGTCGCGAGCAGCAGGGCGTAGACGACGATGAGGTTGGCGGTGACAAACTCGACCTTCGCCACGCGCTGGAGGAAGAACAGGGCGTAGAACTGCCCCGTATACCACACGACGCCCTGGCCGGCCACGGCGCCGAAGAGCGCGATGAGCACGAGGCGGCGGTTCTCGGGGTGCACGAAGCTTTCCGTCAGCGGGTTCTTGGAGAGCTTGCCGGCGGACTTGGCCTTCGCGAACAGCGGCGACTCCTCCATCTGCACGCGGATGTAGTAGGAGATGAGGACGAGGAAGATCGAGAGCAGGAACGGGATGCGCCAGCCCCAGGCCTCGAAGGTGTCCTTGCCGAGCTGCTGGCGGCAAAAAAGGATGACACCGAGCGACACAAAGAGCCCCAGCGTGGCCGTGGTCTGGATGAAACTGGTGTAGAAGCCGCGGCGTGAGTCCGGCGTGTGCTCGGCCACGTAGGTGGCGGCGCCGCCGTATTCGCCGCCGAGGGCGAGGCCCTGCACGAGGCGCAGCACGGTGAGAGCCAACGGGGCGAGAACGCCGATCTCGGCATAACCCGGCAGCAGGCCGATGAGGAAGGTCGAGCCGCCCATCAGCACGAGCGTGAGCAGGAAGGTGTATTTGCGTCCGACCAGGTCCCCGATGCGCCCGAAGACGAGCGCGCCGAAGGGCCGCACGACGAAGCCGGAGGCGAAGATGGCGAGCGTCTTGAGGAAGCCGGCGGTGGGATTCTCGCCCGGGAAGAAGTGCGCCGAGAGGATGGTGGCGAGGCTGCCGAAGAGGTAGAAGTCATACCACTCGATGAGGGTGCCGGCGGAGGAGGCGCCGATGACTTTCCAGATGCCCTTGGGGGCGTGGGGGTGGCTCATAAGAAAGCGCGCGGAGCGTGGGGACCGGGACTGCGGCCGGCAATGCCGCAGTTGCAGAGTGGTTTACAGAAGGACGCAAAGAGCTTCAGATAGCTGGCCTCAAAGAGGTGCAAGAAAGCGCAAAAGCCAGGATGATGCTGTGGGTGGTCGCGGCCGTCCACGGCGGCGAAATCGTAGCGTCGGCGAGGACGCCGACGCCCCCTCAAGGCAGAAGGCCTTTGTGATCTTTGCGGACTTCGTGTGAAAAATCTCCGGCTCTGCGGTCGAGCGCCGCTCAGCGAATCGCGGCCCCGGTTTGCGCACGTTCTCTTTACCACGGATTTCGCAGATAAGATCGGATGAAACGGATCTAGTCCGAAAATCGCCACGGTCTTCGATCCGTGTGTATCCGTGCAATCCGCGGTCAAAATTTCTTCGAAGTCGGCAAAGAGTCTTCAGCGGTCGAGTGCGGTGCCGTGTTCTTCCTGCAGGAAGAACAGGCCGATGAGGAAGCTCAGGGCGGCGACCGCGATGGGATAGGCCAGGCCGGCGTAGGGATTGTTGGTGAGCGCGACGAGTTTGGTGGCGACAAAGGGCGTGCAGCCGCCGAGCACACCGATGCCGAGGTGATAGGGCAGCGACAGCGCCGTGTAGCGGATGCGTGTGGGGAACATTTCCACCAGCCACGCCGCCATCGGGCCGTAGGTCATGGTGCCGAAGCTCATCTGGAGCAAAATGAGCGCGAAGAGCGCGGGTTTGTTCACCGGGGCGGCGTAGTGCGCGAGCCCGAGGTAGATCGGGTAGAAGGCCACGGCGCCGAGGAAACTGCCGGCGAGGACGACGGGCTTGCGGCCGATGCGGTCGGAGAGCCAGCCGAAGAAAATGTAGAGCGGCAGGGTGGCCACGAGCGCCCAGGTGAACAGCGAGTTGACGGTCACGAAATCCAGCCGGGCCGTGCGCTGGAGGAAGAGCGTCGCGTAGAAATGGCCGACATACCAGACGACGGCGTGCCCGGCGATGAAGCCGAACATGGCCAGCAAAACTTTCCGCCGATGCCCGGGCTGCAGGAAGCTCTCGACCAGCGGGTTTTCGCTGAGTTGTCCGGCGGCCTTGGCGCGGGCGAAGAGCGGCGACTCGTCCATGCGCCGGCGAATCCAGTAGGAGAGCACGACCAGCACGGCTGACACGAGGAAGGGCACGCGCCAGCCCCAGGCCTCGAAGGCGGATTTGCCGAGCAGGTTGCGCGTGACGAGCATGACGACGAGCGCGGCGATGAGGCCGAGGGTTGCCGTGGTCTGGAGCACGCCGGTGTAGAACCCGCGCCGCGCGTCGGGCGTGTGCTCGGCCACGTAGGTGGCGGCGCCGCCGTATTCGCCGCCGATGGAGAGGCCTTGGATGAGCCGCAGCAGGATGAGCAACGCCGGCGCGAGCAGACCGGCTTGCCGGTAGGTCGGCAGCAGGCCGATGGCGAAGGTCGAGCCGCCCATGAGCACGAGCGTGACGAGGAAGGTGTATTTGCGCCCGACGAGGTCGCCGAGCCGCCCGAAGACCAGCGCGCCGAAGGGCCGCACGATGAAACCCGTGGCAAAGACCCCCAGCTGGTTCAGCAGCGCCGCCGTCTCGTTCTGGGCCGGGAAGAAATGGGCGGCCATGACGGTCGCCAGCAGCCCGAAGACGAAGAAATCATACCACTCGATCATGGTGCCGGCCGACGCGGCCGCGATGATCTTCCAGAGGCCCTTGGGGGTGGAGGGCGTTGCGGGCATCGGCGCTAGCTGAACAATTTGTCGAATTCGTTGTGGGTGCCGATCCATGCCCACCAGATCGTGTCGCCCGCCCGTTCGCCGATGGCTCGGTATTGGGCGTTGACGCGGACCGACCAGACATTGGCCTGGCCGGCGAGCTTCTTGAAGCGCAAGGACGGATGGCCGGGATTTCGGACGAAGAGCGCGAAAGCCTCGCGGGCGGCGGCCTTGGTGGGAGCGTCAAGCTTGGCGTAAGCCCGCCAGAAACTCGGCCGGGTGCGAGAGATCACAAGCGCTTCGGATCAAGCGGCTCATCGCCTTCCGCCGCGGCTTCCCGGAGAAACGCCTCGAGCTTGGGCCGGGGTTGGGAGTAGGCCAGCCGCGCTTCCCAGGCGGCATCGTCGGGGTGCCCGCTTTTGCTCAGGAGAAACCGCGCAAAATCGGCCACCTCGGTCCGCTTGTCTTCGGGCAAGGCCTCGCAAAGTCGGACGATTTCCTGGGTGACGTTGCTCATGCGGCTGTTAGCTTGATCATCTCTAGCAACTATTCAACCCGTGATTACTCTTCATCCGGGGGCGTGAAGCCGCGGCGGAGGGTGTTTTCAGCGATAAGACGGGGGAATCCGCCTTCGTCCCGCTTTGTGCGGGACTCCAGCGCGACGAGTCCGTGGGGAAAATCATTCCTCGTCAGGGGGAGTGAATCCTCTGCGGAGGGTGTTTTCCGCGATAAGACGCGGGAAGAGGAAGTTCTCGAGGTATTCGCGGCCGCCGGCCTTGGTGCCGCCGCCGGACATCTTGAAGCCGCCGAAGGGATGGCGCTGCACGATGGCGCCGGTGCAGCCGCGGTTGATGTAGAGGTTGCCGACGAGGAATTCCTGCCGCGCGCGCTCGATGGCCTTCGGGCTGCGCGAGAAGAAGCCGCCGGTGAGGGCGTAGTCGTTGTCGTTGGCCATGGCGAAGGCCTCGTCGAGGTCCTTGGCCTTGAGGATGGCGAGCACGGGTCCGAAGATCTCCTCGCGCACGATCTTGTGGTGCGGTTTGCAGTCCACGAACACGGTCGGCGGCACATAGTAGCCGCCGCTGGCGACCAGCTCGGGCGAAAGCGTGGCCTGCCAGGCGAGCTTGCACTCCTTCTTGCCGGCCTCGATGTAGCCGAGGATGGATTTCTGCGCGGCGTCGTCGATGACGGGGTTGACGATGGTGCCGGGCAGTGCGGGGTCGCCGACGGGGATGGTCGGGCAGGCGGAGAGGAAGCGCTCGACGAAGTGGTCGTAGACGTCCGCGAGCACGATGAGGCGGGAGAGGGCGGAGCATTTCTGGCCGGCGAAGCCGAAGGCGCTGTAGAGCGCGGCGGGGATGGCCTCGTCGAGGTCGGCGTCGTTGTCGATGATCATGGCGTTCTTGCCGCCCATCTCGCAGACGACCTTCTTGAGGTTGAGCTGGCCGGGCTTGGTCTTGCCGGCCTCCTCCCAGATGCCGAGGCCGACCTCGCGCGAACCGGTGAAGGCGATGAAGTCCACCTTCGGGTGCGCGACGAGGTGCGCGCCGGCGTCGGCGCCGGAGCAGGGCAGGTAGTGCAACGCGCCCGCGGGCACGCCGGCGGCCATCATGATCTCCATCAGGTAGGCGCCGATGATGGAGGTCTGGCGCGCGGGCTTGATGATGACGCAATTGCCCGCGACGAGCGGGGCCACCGTCAGGCCGGTGAGGATGGCGAGCGGGAAATTCCACGGGGCCACGGCGACGCCGACGCCGCGGGGCGTCCAGACCTGCACGCAGCTCTCGCCGGGCACGGCCTGCGTGAC
>Ga0073934_10006157_pt1 | contig 17766 bp, 6 predicted proteins | sample LarsenN4metaG_FD_76834 | JGI IMG/M metagenome (GOLD analysis project Ga0073934, IMG submission 76834) | Hot spring sediment bacterial and archeal communities from British Columbia, Canada, to study Microbial Dark Matter (Phase II) - Larsen... ... | reverse complement strand
TTACCTGTGCTCGCGGGACAGTCGGTGAACGACTTCGACCCCAGCCTGCGCCCCGGTTACGTGCAAAGCTGGACCCTCAGCTTCCAGCGCGAGCTGACGCGCGATACGGTTCTCGATGTCCGTTATGTGGGCAACCACGGCACCGGCCTGTGGCGCCAGGTCAACTTGAACGAAGTGAACATCTTCGAGAACGGCTTCCTCGACCAGTTCAAAATAGCCGCGAACAACCTGATGATTGCGCGGCGCACCAATCCGAACTCCAACAACTTCGGCAACCAGGGACTGCCAGGGCAAGCGCCGATTCCGATGATCCAGACCGGCCTCGGAACGACAACGGATGCAAACCGCGCCGTGAATCTCGAGCGCGGAGAAGCGGGCGCGTTCGCAAATGCCATCGCGACCACCAACTCGAATATGACGCGGCTGGTCAACGCCGGTTATCCGGCCAACCTGTTCCGCGTCAATCCAACGACGGTGAACGCCGGTTCGTTTCTGATGACCAATCTTGGCCACTCCACGTACAACGCACTTCAGTTGGAGCTGCGCCGCCGTATGAGCAAGGGGCTACTGCTTCAGGGGAGCTATGTGTGGTCCAAATCGTTGACCAACATGCAGGCGTCCAGCACCTCGGTTTCGAGCCAGCCCACCACGTTCCGCAATATCAACAACGACAAAGGCATCTCACCCTGGGACATCCGCCACGCGATCAAGTTCAATTGGATTTACGAACTGCCCTTCGGCCCAGGCCGTAGGTATTTCGGTAGCGTTTCCAATCCCGTTATGAACAAACTGATCGAGGGCTGGGAACTTTCCGCAGTCAACCGTATTCAGTCGGGTTCCCCGCTGCGCCTGACCGGCCGGCAGAACTTTACCAATACCGAAGGCGGCGTCATCCTGCACAACATCACGCAGGAGCAGCTTCAGAAGATGGTGGATATCCGCAAAACCGGCTCCGGCCTGGTTTACTGGCTGCCACAAGACATCGTGGACAACTCGCTGGCTGCTTGGGAATCCGGCGGACGCACGCTGGCGCAACTGGACCGCAGCAAGCCGTATATCGGCCCGCAGACCGAACCCGGCAAGCTCGGCTATCGCGTGTACCTGTTCGGCCCGTGGCAGAACTACTACGACTTCAGCCTGCTCAAGCGGACGAAGATCACCGAGCGGCAGAGCTTCGAGCTGCGCATGAACGTGCTGAACGCGATCAACACACCGAACTTCCTGCTAGGCGCGGCCGGCAACGAAGTCAACTCGACCGCCATCAACGCGGATTTCGGCCAGACGAGAGCGGCGTTCCGCGACCTGACGGTCTCCGGCTCGAATCACCCGGGAAGCCGGGTGATTGAGTTCCAGTTGCGATATTTGTTCTAGGAGGCGACAGGCGACAGGCATCAGCTTTCGGGGTTGCTGAGGCGTGATACCTGGAGAAGGCATCAGGCGGCTGACGCCTGACGCCTCTCATGCTATCCTCGCTGCGTGATACGGCGCCTTTTGTCTCCTACGATTGCGCTGGCTGCTTGCGCCTCGTTCGCCCAACCGCTTCCGGAAGACCGCGGGGCGGCTGGGTTATCGCTGGCTCTGAAGCGGCTGCAGACTACTGGACGGGTGCTCTATGTGGTTGCTCATCCGGATGATGAAGACGCCGCTACGCTTACTTTGCTTGCGCGGGGGCACGGGCTTGATGTGACGCTGCTTTCGCTGACTCGTGGAGAGTCCGGCGCCAACGTCATCACGGGTGATTTCTTCGACCGGTTGGGCGCGCTGCGCACACTGGAGATGTTGCGTGCAGCGCGTAATTACGGCGTCAAACTGCGGTTCACGCGCTTTGCCGACTTCGGCTTCTCGAAGAACGTCGAGGAAACCTGGCGCAATTGGGACCGGCAGCGCGTGGTTGACGATGTCGCAGCCCACATCCGGGCGATCCGGCCCCATATCGTGATTGCCCGTTTCCAGGGCACGCCGCGCGACGGACACGGACACCACCAGGCGTCAGGGATGGTGGCGCGCCAGGCGTTCGAAGCTACTTCCGAAGCACTCAAGCTTTACAGCGGAAACTGGCGCTCTCCCGAGCCCGGATTGATCGAAGTGGATAGCGGAGCTTACAACCCCATCCTCGGCCGCAGCTATGTCGAAATCGGCCGGGAAGGGTATCGCTGGCACCGCTCCCAAGGCATGGGGTCTGTGCCGCTGCGGCCCGGTCCGGCGATTTCTTATTACCGGTTGCTGGCCTCGCGAGTTCCCTCCGAGCCGGACCGCTTCTTTACCGATGGTCTCGGCGAGCGGATACTTCCTCCTCCGCAAGTTCGAGCCTTGGCCGAGAAAGCGCTGCGCGCCTACCGGGCTGAGTCGCCCGCTGCGATTGCTCCGCTACTGGCGGACGGACTCGCCGCCGTTCGACGTCAGAAGATGCTGCGGATCGCCCAAGACATGGACTCGCTTGCCTGGCTGGAGCGCGGATTTGAACACGCGCTGGCGCTGGCGCTCGGTTTGGAGGGGTCCGCTGCCTTGGATGGCGCCGGCAAGTACCTCATTCCAGGTACGACGCGACAGATTTCGACACTTTTTGACACCCGTGGCGGTGTGGAAGTCGAGAAACTGCCGGCAGAAGCGCTGGTTCCCGCAGGCTGGCGGGTGACACCGCGTCCCGACGGCGGACTTTCCGTGCAGATTCCGGAGAGTGCGAGTCTGACCATCGCGCACTGGCGTCGCGACCATCCGCGCCGGACAGAGTACGAGTTCAGCGACGTTAACCTTTTCGGGCAGCCGCTGCCTCCATATCCCCTTGTTGTACGCCTACCCTACCGTTACGGGGGAGTTACGGCGGCGATCGAAGCGCCCGTAACAGCACTGGTCGCCCCGGCGGTTTCCGTCGGGTTCGTTTCGCCGGCGGGCGTTTTACCGCTTGCTAACAACTCCTACCCTGTTGAAATCGCAGCCCGAAGCTTCTCCGCCGCTCCCGTTTCCGGCGACGTGATGCTGCTGGATCTCCCGGCAGGCTGGACTGCCGTGCCTGCGAAGGCTCCGTTCTCCTTGAGCCGGGAAGGAGAAGAGGCTCGGGTTCGTTTCGTGATCTCGGCCCCGCCGGGCGGGCAAACGGCGGCGGCTGAGACATGGCTGAAGGCGGCCGCCGTTACCGCGAAGCAGCGCTATGAGTCCGATTTTGTCGCCATTTCCTATCCTGGACTCGACGGAGCGGTTCACCTGGCTTATCCGGCGCAACATCTGCTGCGGCGCGTGGATGTGAAGGTCGCCCGGGGAATGCGCGCCGGATACGTGATGGGTACGGGCGACGACGTCCCCCAAGCTCTGGCGCAGCTCGGCGTGCCGGTTGAGATGCTCGACGCCACCGCGCTCGCCCAAGGCGATCTCAGCAAATACAACGTCATCCTGCTGGGAATCCGGGCGTATGCCGCGCGGGAGGACGTCAAGACCTACAACTGGCGTCTGTTGCAGTATGTCGAGAATGGCGGCGTGCTGATCGTGCAATACAATACCCAGGAATATGACCGGAATTTCGGCCCCTATCCATATACGATGACTGCGCGCGCGGAAGAGGTCAGCGAGGAGAACTCGCCGGTTACGATACTTGAACCAAATCACCCGGTGTTCCAGACACCCAACATAATCACGCCTGCCGATTTTGAAGGCTGGTTTGAGCAGCGCGGCTCCAAGTTCTGGACCACGTGGGATGCGCGTTACACTCCGCTGCTCGAGACGCACGACACCGGACAGGCGCCGCAGAAGGGCGGCTGGCTGGTCGCGCGCCACGGTAAAGGACTGTATGTCTATTGCGCCTACGCCTGGTACCGGCAACTGCCGTTCGCCATCCCGGGAGCGTTCCGGTTATTCGCCAACCTGGTCTCGTTAGGCGCGGAGGACGCGGGCTGGCGCCGGTGAAGAACGCCCGGTAGTGTCCTGCTGTCAGAATCGGATTTCCCTGAAGGCGTGGGCGCCATTCAAGGCATCACGATAAAGCCGCCCGAAGAAACCTTGCGCCGACTTCGGCAACGCGCTCGCGCGAGCGGGCGAAGTGTGGCCGAAATTGTACGCGAGGCAGCTCAAGCTGAGCCGGAGAGAGCTGACACCGTGTTCGCCAAGACGTCAGGCTTGCCCGGCAGTCTAAGCGGAAGCCGCCAGTCCGGGACGAACGAGCGAAGCAAGTTCAAGCCGCGATGACGACGATCTGTGATACAGGTCCGCTGCTGGCTTGTCTCAATCGCAACGATCCTTTTCATGCATGGGCAGTCAGCCTGATGAGACCGTCAGGTCTCCAACGACGGGCGGGTTCGCCCTCAACAGGCGAAGCCACCCGCTGGTTGTAGTAACTACTCTTCTTCTTCCTCCACTCCGGCGCGCGCTGCCTGCGCGGCGGCGATGATCTTTTCCGCCTGCTGGGACGGCACGAAGTCGTAGTGTGAGAACTCCATGCTGAACGAGCCGCGGCCTTGCGTCATCGAGGTCAGGTCGCTTTGGTAGGTCAGCATTTCCGACATCGGAACCTGGGCGCGGATGATCTGCGTTCCGCCCTTGGTGTCCATGCCGCTGATGCGTCCGCGGCGGCCGTTCATGTCGCCCATCAGGTCGCCGGCGAACTCGACCGGAGCCGAGACCTCCACTTTCATGATGGGCTCAAGCAGGGCAGGCTTGGCTTGCTCCATGGCGAGCTTGAAGGCCTTGCGTCCGGCGAGTTTGAACGACATTTCCGAAGAGTCGACGTCGTGATAGGAGCCGTCGTACAGGGTCACTTTGAAATCGACCACGGGGAAACCGGCGAGGTAGCCTTTCTCGGCCGCTTCGAGAATGCCCTTTTCCACGGCTGGGATGAACTGCCGCGGAATCGCGCCGCCGAAGATTTCGTTGGCGAACTGGAACTTCTCGCCGCGGGGCAGCGGATCCATCTTGATCTTGCAATCGCCGAACTGGCCGTGCCCGCCGGTCTGCTTCTTGTGGCGGCCGTGCACGTCGGCGTGGCCTCGAATGGTCTCGCGATACGGCACCTTGGGCGCTTTCAACTCGACTTCGACGTTGTAGCGCTTCTTCATGCGGCTGACGATGATTTCGACGTGCTGCGCGCCGCTGCCGGCCAGCAGGAATTCCTTTGTCTGCGGGTCGCGATAGAAACGCAGGCCCTGGTCTTCTTCGAGAATCCTGGCGATGACGTTGCCCATGCGGTCTTCGTCGTTGCGCGACTTGGCGGAAATCGCGTATGCAATCGAGGGCTCCGGGACCTCCACTTTGGGGAAGGCGTAAGTGTCGCCCTTTTCGCACAGCGTGTCGCCGGTGAGGACGTCCTTCAACTTTGCGACCACGCCGATATCGCCGGCGTGCAGCTCGGTCACGGGCAGTTGCGATTTGCCCTGCGGCACGCTGAGGTGGGCCAGGCGTTCGTTACTGCGCGAGCGGATGCACACCAGGTTGGCATCGTTCTTCATTACGCCGGAGCAGACCTTGAAGTAAGTCAGCCGTCCGGCGAACGGATCGGCGACGGTCTTGAAGACGTAAGCGGTGATGTGTTCCTTGTCGGTGATCGGGCGTTCCACCTCCTGGTCGCCCATCATCGCCTTCAACGCCGGATGCTCGGTCGGATTGGGGCAGAAGTCGAGCAGGAAGTTCATCACCAGGTCGGTGCCGATGTTGCGCAAGGCCGAGCCGCACAATATGGGGAACAACTTATCGTCGCGAACCGCGTCGTGCAGGCCGCTGATGATGTGTTCCTCGGGCAGCGTGCCCGTGGCGAAAAACTCTTCCATCAGTTCGTCTTTGCCTTCCGCCACCATTTCGATCAACTGTTCGTGCGCGGCCTTGGCGGCGTCGGCCAGGTTGGCGGGAATCGGGATTTCCTTGCCTTTGCCGTCGCCATCGGGCGTGTACTCGTACGCCTTCATCGCGATGATGTCGACGATGCCGCGGAAATCGCGTTCGGCGCCGATAGGCAGGTGGATCGGGAAGCAATGCCGGCCGAAAAACTCGTGAATGCTCTCCACCGCGCGCTCAAAGCTGGAGCGCTCGCGGTCGAGCTTGTTGACAAAGAAGGCGCGCGGCTGATTGAACCCTTCGGCGAACTCCCACACTCTCTCGGTCTGCACTTCGACGCCCGCCACGCCGTCGACCACCACCAGCGCCGCGTCGGCGGCCGCCATGGCGGTCTTGGTGTCGTACATGAACAGGTTGAAACCGGGCGTGTCGAGAATGTTGATCTTCTTCTTCTTCCACTCGATGGCGGCCAGCGAGGTGGAAATGGTCAGCTTGCGCTGGATTTCCTCGTCGTCGTAATCGGTGATCGTGTTGCCCTCGTCAACCCGGGTCAAGCGGTTGGTCGCGCCAGTTGAGTACAGCATGGCGGCGGCCAATGAAGTCTTCCCGCTATGCCCGTGGCCGACGAGGGCCACGTTTCGGACGTCGATGCTATCGTATGCCTTCACTCTCGTACTCCCTTCGGGTTTGAGGGCGCACGGAGGCGGAACGGGCTCCAGCGCCCTCGAACCCGGATCGTATCACAACTGCAAGCAAGGCTTAGCCGAAGTGTAATGAAGCGGCCAGCACGCGCCGTGCACCGCGGCGCTCTGGCGCGCGCGGCGCCTTGTTGTCCGGCCTCAGAAGTAGAACTTCAGTGCGAACTGGATTACGCGGGCCTGGATCGTGTTGCGCGACGATTGGCCGAAGGTGTAGAAAGTCCGCTGGTAGCGGTTGACCAGATCGTTGTAGACGCCCAACGGACTTAGCACCTGGCCGATGGGTAGCGTGGTTGACGGGTCGCCGGTCAGGCCGGCGGGGTCGCGTTTGATGATGGCGTCCCACACCTGGGTGTTGAGGTTCGCGTAGCGGTTCGGTTGTCCGGGGAGGTTCTGTGCCAGCCCGTTGAAGAGGCTGGTGGAGAAGCCGGTGAAGCCGAACGATTTCGCGTTCAGCACGTTGAACATTTCGACGCGGATCTGGAAGTAGCGGCTGCGGTTCTCAAACGGGTAGATGCTCTTGAAGAGGCTGGCGTCGAAAGAGCGGGTCCATGGCATTTGCAGAGCGTAGTGGCGCGCCGCGTTGCCGAAGGCGCCGGGCTCGGGGACGCGGAAGGCACGCGGGTTCAAGTAGGGCGTGGTCAGCGAATTCTCAGGCGTCCAGTCGGGGTTCTTTAGCGGGACGCCGGCAACGACATCCGGGCGCGGGTTGGCCGAGAAGGCGTTGGATGCGAAGCCGAGTTGATTGCTGTTGCCCAAGTCGAGGAACACCGGTTGGCCTGTAGCGAATCGCGCCAGCCCGGTGAGCTGGTATCCGCCGATTACGTGATTCAGCCAGCCAAGGTTATTCAGGAATCGCCTGCCCTTGCCGAAGGGGAGTTCATAGAACGCATTGAGGTTGAAGATGTGCGGATAGTTGAAGCTGGAAACGGCACGCTCCTTGGTGGCGCCGAAAGAGTTCTGAGGCGTGTTGCGGCGGATGGATTCCGCGCCGGAGTCCTGGCCGGCCAGGTTGCCGAAATCAGGCTCGATGCCTCCGGAGGAGTCGTCAATCGACTTGCTCCAGGTGTAATTGAAGCGGAACTGCAGTCCTTGGGAGAACCGCCGCTCCACTTCGATGATTCCGGCGTGGTAAATCGAGCTCGAACCGGTCTGGTCCATGAGGATGATGCGCCCGCCTGAAGCGCCGTTGAAACCGGGGTAACGGCGGGTGGCGTTGAACGGGTTCACGTTGATCTCGCTGGGCACGCTGAACAGGTGCGTGCCTTTGCTGCCGCGCCAGCCCACGGTAACGACGGTCTCCGGCAGAATTTCACGTTGGATTTCAAAGCTGAAGTTCTGAATCATCGGCGTGGTCGAGTTCTGATCGAAGGCGAAGCCGGTCTGCGCGTAGCGCTTGTCCTGCTGCGCGACGCCGTTCACAGTTTTGCCGATATCGCCGGGACGGATGACGCCTTCGCCGGTGATTACAAACAGTGTCGGATCGGGAGCGTAGACCACGTTGTTAAATCCGAACTGGGCCGGGATGTAGGTGTTGCATATAGCCAAGCCACAGCCGCCGATATTGGATGGATTGAAAATGTCGGTGGTGCCATAGGCGACATTCAACTGCCGGTGCGCATCCAACTTGCCGCCCAGGTTGGGGAATGGCACGCGGTTGCGGCCGGTGAGGATGGAGTGTGTGATGCCATAGCCACCGCGCACCACCAGCTTGCGGCTGCGGGTGGGCTGCCAGGCGAATCCGAAACGCGGCTCGAAGTCGAAGTACCGCGCCGGAGTCAGGTAGCGCGAACGCCCGTCGAATCCGGCGAATTCAAACACCGGCGCAGGCTGGCCGTTGGCGAACGGGTTGGCTTCCATGCGGTCGAAGTTCAATTGGCCTTGCCGGTTAAACTTTTCCCAGCGCGGGGATTGATACTGGTGCCGCAGCCCGATGTTGATGGTCAGATTCGGACGTACTTTCCAATCGTTCTGGATATAGCTGCCGATGTTCCACCAGCGGTAGTAGTACGGCTGTGCGACGTTTTCGTAGGCAAACAGGGCATTCGGAATACCAAGCAGAAATGCCGCGAAGTTATCGCCCGTGCGTGCGGTCGCATTGCGGCAGCCCGTCGGCAACGGAGTTGTCGCGCCGGGGGCCGAGCAGCCGACGGCATCGGCATTTGTGGTGCCGCCAGAGAAATTCCAGCGCCCGCCGGCGAGATAACCGTAGCCCGGCGCGGCGGCGTTGCTTTGCTGCAATCCGGCCAGTACGCCCATGCGCATAGTGTGGGCTCCGCGCGTCCAGGTGACGTCGTTGCTCAGCGTGTAGCTGTGCTCGGTGTTGCGGCCGACGTTTTGAATTCCATTCATACCCAGCCTGCCGAACCCGATCTGATTGCCGGCGGGTCCGCCGTTGCTGTAGAAATCGCCGATTCCGAAACCGAGCAGGTTGGGAATCCGGCGCCTTCGCCACCGATGTTCACGAAGTTGCTGGTGGCGTCGTAGTTCAGGAATTGCGACGGGAAGATTGAAACCAACGCAAGCGGAAGCAAAAGTTAGCCCGCCGGCGTGTCTCCGGCCTGCGCAGGCCGGAGTGGATTGAAACTCCATCCGCATATCCCCTGCATGAACATGCTCCACGTATCTCCGGCCTATGCGGGTGCAGATAATCCCATTCGGCCGCATCGCTGATTTCTGTGAGGCTGTTGGACAACCAGACAACCGATCCGATCACGTTCGCGTCGGTGGCGGTCCTGTTTACGGCGGTGGCGCTGGTAGCATGCTGGCTGCCCGCGCAGCGAGCCTCGGCGCTGGCTCCTACGGCGGCGTTGCGGCAGGATTAGCGAACGTGAATTGAAACAAGTAACGGCACTGTTCCTGCTGTGACACGTCGCACTCCGGTATGACTTCGTTCCTCCAGGACGCTATGTTCGCCTTGCGCCTTTTTCGGCGCAGCCCCGGATTTAGTTTGTTGACGCTGGTGATCATGGCGCTGGGCATTGGCGCCACTACCGCCGTATTCAGCTTGATCAACGGTGTGCTGCTGGAGCCTCTGCCGTTCCGGGATTCCGGGAAACTGGCGGTGATCTGGTCGGATTTCAGCCGGTTGGGTGGAAATGCGCGCGCTTTCTCGTCGCCGGCCGATTTCTTCGACTGGCGCGAGCGCAATCGCAGTTTTGAGGCGCTGGCGGCTTATACGAACAGCAGCCGCACGCTGACAGCGCATGAACAGCCGGTGACGCCGCTGACGCATGAGGTGACGGCCAACTACTTCGATGTGCTGGGCGCGCGCGCGTTTCGCGGGCGGACCTTTGTGGCGGGCGAGGACGAGCCGGGACGCAATCGCGTGGCGATGATCAGTTACTCGCTGTGGCGGTCGGCGTTCGACGGGTCGGATACGGTGGTGGGTTCGACGGTCGAACTGGACGGACAGAACACGACGATTATCGGCATCGTGGCGCCGGGTTTTCGCGCGCCGAACAACGCGATCACGGTGCAGCCGGACTTATGGCTTCCGCGATCCTTTCGGGAACTGCGCCAGGACCGCGTGCAGCGCGCGCTGGTGGTCTTCGGCAGGTTGCGCGGCGGCTTGAGTTGGGAACAGGCGCGCTCCGACATGGGGTCGGTTGCCGTGCAGATTGCGCGCGAGCATTCGGCCAGCGTGACAGCGCCGGATGCTACGGTGCGGCCCATTCGGGAAGACCTGGTGGGCGAGTACCGCGCCCCATTCTTTGTGTTGCAAGCGGCTGTGGCTTTGATGCTGCTGATTGCGTGCGCGAACGTGGCTAATCTGCTGCTGGCGCGCTACTCGGGCCGGGCCAGGGAACTTGCCTTGAGGACGGCGTTGGGTGCATCGCGAGGTAGAGTGTTGCGGCAACTGCTGGTGGAAAGCTCGGTGTTCGCGATGCTGGGCGGGTTGCTGGGCATCGTCTTCGCGAAGTTTAGCCTGGTGCCATTGCTGGCGCTGGTGCCCGAATCAGCCGGGTTGCCGTTCCTGGAACGGGTGGACCTCAGCCCGCCGGTGCTTGCGTTCGCACTGCTGCTTTCGGCTTTGACCGCGGTTCTGTTTGGACTGGCGCCGGCGCGGCAGGCGTTTCAGCTCGGACTGGTGGAAACGCTGAAGGAATCCGGCAGGTCGCGTTCGGCGGGCCGCGGCGCGCGCTTGTGGCGCGATGTGTTGATCGGCGGTGAAGTGGCGCTGTCGCTGGTGTTGCTGGCCGGTGCGGCGCTGATGATTCAATCCACCATGCGGCTGGCGCAAACGGATTGGGGCATGGACCCATCCAACATTCTGCTGGCGCGTAACACGCTGCGCGGACCCGCATACGCAACGCCTGCGGCACGCGTGTCTCACTTCCTGAACGCGCAGCAGAAACTGCGCGAATTGCCGGGCGTGGAAGCGGTGAGCGGGGTGACTTTCTCGCCGCCATTCGCCCTGGTTGCTCCGGCGCGTTTTTCACGCACCGATCGAGCCGGAGAGCCGGGGCGCGAACCTGCCGCCATCACGCAGTCGGTGTTGCCGGGATACTTCGAAACGTTGCGTACTCCATTGATCGCCGGGCGTACGATTCGCGATGCCGATAACGCGGACTCGCAGAAGGTGGTGGTGATTTCGCAGACGCTGGCGCGGCGCTACTTCGAGGACACCGATCCGGTGGGCCGTTCCCTACGTTTGATGGACCGCAACTCGGGCGAATGGCGGATCGTAGGTGTGGTGGCGGACGTGCGGAGCGCCGGGCTGAGCGGGCAGGCGCCGCCGATCCTGTACTTCCCGTTCGCGCAGACCGCTCCTGCCGCGATGACGTTCGTCATCCGCACGCGATCCAATCCGGCGGCGCTGGGACAATCCGTCGAGCGGACCTTGTGGAGCCTGGGGCGGATGATGAACGTGTTCCAGGTGACGCCGCTGGAGCAGCGCATGTCGGAAAGTTACTGGCAGAGCCGTTTCATAATGACGCTGCTGAGTATCTTCGCCGTGCTGGCGGTGGGTCTGGCGATCGCCGGGGTTTACGGGGTCATCTCGTACCTGGTTTCGCAACGCACGCGGGAGTTCGGGGTGCGCCTGGCTTTGGGTGCGCGTCCCGCGGATGTCTTGTGGATGGTGACAGCGCAAGGATTGCTGGTGGCGGCGACCGGCGTTTGTGTAGGCTTAGGCGCTGCGATCGCGGCGTTGCGCGCTCTTTCGGCGCAGTTGTTCGGGATTCAACCAGGCGACCCGGTTACTCTGCTGGGAGTATCGCTGTTGCTGCTGGTTTTGACGGCAGCGGCGTCGGCGATTCCGGCGTATCGTGCGGCGCGGGTTGATCCGCTGGAGGCGCTGCGCGCGGATTGAGTGGCGAAGCCGTTCAGGCTGCTGAAGCACTCAGGCGATCCAGAATTGCTAATGCGCCCTGCTTGCCGCGGCTTCCGATTTCGCCGGGAGGGCCGACGCAACTGGGGCAGCCTTGCTCGCAGGGGCAACTCGCGATGATGTCGCGCGCGCCGCTGACCAGGCGATCGCGCTGTTCGAACAGCGGCGCGCTGTGCCCGATGCCGCCCGGGAAGTTGTCGTACAGGTACAACACCGGCTCGAAGCCGGTTGCGGGAGCGCCGCTCTGCTCGGTTACTGCGACACCGAGGTCGCGCGGGTCGCACATCATCAGCAGCGCGCCGGAAGTGCGCAACGCGTTGCCGATTCCGCTGATCGCGTTGAGGCGCTCCGCGGCGGAGTAATCGGCCAGGCTAGCCAGGAACTGGCCGGGGAAGTGGATCCAAAACGAAGTCGTGTGCATTTCCTGCTCCGGCAGCGATAGCGCGCCCGCGCCGACATTCTCGAGTGTGTAGAACTTCACCTTTTTGAATCCGACGATTTGCCGGTTGACGCGAACTTCGCCGTGGGCGGCGCGCCCGGCTCCCATTGGATTGCCATCGAATTCTTCGAGGATTTTGACTTGGGTGTAATCGATGGCATCGGTGAAGTAGTCGCACTCCACCTGGCGGACGTATGCTTTGCGGCCGTCGTAATCGAAGCGTTCCACCTGGTACTGCCTGGCTTCATGAAGGTAAATCGCTTTTTCGTGCAGTTCTCCCAGGGCGGCGGGAAATGCGACTTCGGCGATCACCTTTTCGTCACCGGTTATGTCGATGACGACGAAATTGTCGCTGGTGATGGAGCGCAGGCTGATGGCGTCGGCCGGGTAGGTATCCGAGGTCCAATGCCAGGCGTTCGCCGAATGATGTACGACCCCGGATTCTTCCAGAAACTTGCAGAGGTCGCCGGTTTCGTGGGGTCCGAAGCGCTCGCCATCGCGGACGGGCAGTTCGAATACAGCGCAGCGCAGGTGGTTGATCAGGATTTCCAGGTTATCGGCGTTGATATGGGCCGATTCGGGAGGCTGTCCGAAGAAGTAATCGGGATGCTCCACGATGTATTGGTCCAATGGCGCGCTGGACGCCACCAGCAGCGCGAGAGAGACCCCGAGGCGCCGTCCCGCACGCCCGGCGCGCTGCCAGGTGGAGGCGATTGCTCCGGGATACCCGGCCATTACCACGACATCGAGCGAACCGATATCGATGCCGAGTTCGAGCGCGTTTGTTGCAACCACGGCACGGATATCGCCATCGCGTAAACCGCGTTCGATCTCGCGGCGCTCGCGGGGGAGATATCCTCCGCGGTAGCCGCGCACGCTGCCCTGCCGGGCGGGAGGGCGCTCGCAGGCGTCTTTCAGGTAGGTGACCAGAACCTCGGTCGCCAGGCGGTTGTTGGCGAAAACGAGTGTCTGCTGGCCGCGCTGGATCAGTTCCACAGCGAGACGGCGGGTCTCGTTCAGGTAGCTGCGGCGGATTCCAAGCTGACGGTTCACCACGGGCGGGTTATAGAAGACGAAGTACTTCTCGCCGCTGGGTGCGCCGTTCTTGTCGATGAGTGTGAACGGACGCCCGGCCAGGGCTTCGGCTAGCTCGCGCGGGTTGGCAATGGTGGCCGAGCAACAGATGAACAGCGGATTGCTGCCATAGAACTCGCAAATGCGCTTCAGCCGGCGGAGGATGTTGGCCAGGTGACTGCCGTAGACGCCGCGGTAGGTATGCAACTCGTCGATGACGATGAAGCGGACGTTCTCGAACAGCTTGGCCCACTTGGTGTGGTGCGGCAGGATGCCCGTGTGGAGCATGTCCGGGTTGGTCAGGACGACGTTGGCGCGCTCGCGGATCTGCTTGCGCGCATCCTGCGGAGTGTCACCGTCATAGGTGAAAGCGCGGATGCCGGCGCCCATTTCTTCCACCAGGCCGTGGAACTCGTTGAGCTGGTCTTCGGCGAGCGCCTTGGTCGGGAACAGGTACATGGCGCGCGCCTCGGGTTCGGCGAGCAGGCGCTGCAACACGGGCAGGTTGTAGCACAGCGTCTTGCCGCTGGCGGTGGGAGTGACGACCACCACATTCTCGCCCCGTTCGAGCGCGGCGAAGACCTCACCCTGGTGTGTGTAGGGCTTCGTGATGCCGCGTTTGGCGAGCGCCTCGCGCAATTCCGGCTGGACAGAATCGGACATTTCCACGAAATCGCCGGGTTTCGCCGGCTGGTGGCGGATCGCACGGATGGGAGAATCGTCTTCCTGCATCCAGGACTGGAGCCGCGCGATGGCGGCATCCAAGTCCGAGCGGCGGGACAGACTGAGCGCCCGATCGTCGCCGGATTCTGGTTCGGGGAGTTGGGGAAAGCCTAGGGAGAGATTCATATCACCTGTTTCGCCGTTTCTTTGCTGTTATAGCGGAAAACGGCGAAACAGGCAACGCGCAGTAGGAACTATTTAGTTGACTCGCACGGGGGTTTCGCGAACAAATTCGTATCGCTCCAGGGTGGCCGCAGTCGCCTGGTCGCGATCATCCCTGCGGATGACTTTGCCCATGCAACGAAGTCGAACGCCACCAATTTCGGAGCCGGTCGGCAGGCTGATCAAGTATTCAATTGCCTGTCCGATCTCAAGACTGGAGTCCGAGGTGAAGAGAACACCTCCAGAGCTCAGGTTTTTCGTTTCGCCGCGGTGGGAGACCCGCCGAGAACCCGCCCGGGTCAACTCCACTGGCAACCGCAATTCAAACCGTTTGGATCTTCTTTGTTCAGCCACGTTAAGTCCAATCTAAGGTGTTTCCCCGTGTAAGGCAACGAAAATCCTAAGCGTTCGACATGCTTTTGTACTAAGGGTACTAGCTCAGGAATAGGCCGTCACCCGTGTTCGGGGATAGGCTGCCAGACCATTTTTCGGGGTTGGCAGGTTCGCTGCCAAAGCCAAGCGGCTTGGCAACGCGGGCTTCCCAGTTCGCGGCGGGCGCGTACAGGCATATAGAAAAACTCGACATACCGGCAGCATGGTAGGCGCCGCGCGGCGGCTTCCAGCCAGCAGCCCCGAGACAAGAGCATGACAACTCACAAGATCTAGTCCGACCGAAACCGTGAACGAGGTTTTCGGGCAACTGTACCTTCATGGTGCTGATTGACGGAACCAGCGGACTAGTATCTTTGGTTGGAGCCCTCCCCCAAATTCGCCGCGGCAGCCGGTGCGGGGCGGCAGGGCCTTCAAGCACCTAATAGCCGAGGCGGCATCTGGCGGCACGGGAGGAGACGCGCCGGGCCGGATGAGCTGGAGCGTGAGGTCTTGGGATTTCACCGCGATGCGCGCGCTGCAGCATAGAGCGCGTGGAGCAGGGCGCGGTTGCGGAAGATCTGTGTGGGTGGCCCTGCTATGCTGAAGTTTCCTGCTGTGCGCCGTTTTCTTCGCCTTCTCTTGGGCTTCCTCCTGGTGATCCTGGGCATCATTGGCGGCTTCGTCCCGATCCTGCAGGGATGGATGTTCATGATCCCGGGACTGCTGATCTTGAGCGAGTTCTTTCCGCCGGTCAAGCGGCTGGTGGACTGGGCCAAGGCCAAGTATCACGAGAAGACGGGCAAGAGCTTCGACCCGGCTCCGCAGGCAGGACGGGAGCGGGATTGCGACGAGCCGCCGGTGAAGAGCAAAGAAGATGCTTGAGCGCATATCCGTGCATGGCGCGCGGATGCACAATCTGCAAAACGTGAGCGTGGAAATACCGCGCAACACGCTGACGGTGATCACCGGGCTGAGCGGGTCGGGGAAGTCCTCGCTGGCTTTCGACACGATCTACGCCGAGGGACAGCGCCGCTACGTCGAGACGCTGTCGCCCTATGCGCGCCAGTTTCTGGACCAGATGGAGCGGCCCGAGGTGGATTCCATCGACGGTTTGAGTCCGGCGATTTCGATCGAGCAGAAAACGACCAGCCGGAGCCCGCGTTCGACGGTGGGCACGATCACCGAGATCTACGATTACCTGCGGCTGTTGTGGTCGTCGATCGGTATTCCGCATTGCCCTAACTGCGAAACGCCGATTGCGCGCCAAACTCAGGAACAGATTCTGCAGCAGATCCTTGCTATCGGCAACGACGAACGGATCATGATTCTGGCGCCCGTAGCGCGCGGTCGAAAGGGCGAGTACAAAAAAGAACTGGAAAAGTTTCAGCGCCAGGGGTTTTTGAGAGCGCGCATCGACGGTACTCTCCGCGGGTTGGACGAGGAGATTCTGCTCGACAAACGCAAGAACCACACGATTGAGGTCGTTGTCGACCGCCTGCTGCTGAAACCGGGCCTCGAAAAACGACTGGAGGCGTCGATCGACACGGCGACCAAGCTGACCAACGGGCTGGTCATCGTTTCCGTGGTGAACGGGGAAGAGAAGCTGTACTCGCTGAAGATGGCGTGTCCGAACTGCGGCGAAAGCGTACCGGAAATTGAGCCGCGCTCGTTCAGCTTCAACAGTCCGTACGGCGCATGCGGCAGTTGCAACGGCTTGGGAAGCACCTGGGCCTTCGATCCGGAGAAAGTGATCGCCGATCCGTCCAAGCCGCTGTTGGACGGAGGTCTCGGACCGGCAGGATCGAGCGCCGTGATGGCGCAGACGTTGCAGGACGGTGCGCGGCGCCTGAAGATCAACATCGCCAAGCCGTTCAACGAACTGAACGCGAAACAGCGTGCGGCGCTGCTCGACGGCAGCGGTGATTTTCCTGGAATCCTCAAAGTGCTCAACCAGATGTTTGAGCAATACGGCGATGGGTACCGTGAATGGCTGACGGAGTTCATGTCAGCGACCGCGTGCAGCGCTTGCGAAGGGCGCCGCTTGCGCCCGTCGAGCCTGGCAGTGCGCGTCAAGGATATGTCCATAGCCGAGTACACGGCGCTTCCGATCGCGCGAGCGTTGCCATTGATTGCAGGCTGGACTCTGAACCCGCGCGAACAGCAGATCGCGGCGCGGATTGTTGAGGAGATCCGCAACCGGCTCGAGTTTTTGACCGCGGTGGGATTGGATTACCTGAGCCTGGACCGTTCCGCCGCCACCTTGTCCGGCGGTGAAGCGCAACGCATTCGCCTGGCGACCCAAATCGGGTCGCGGCTGCGCGGCGTGCTGTACGTGCTGGACGAACCGTCGATCGGACTGCACCCGCGCGACAATTCGCGGCTGTTGGACACTCTGACTCGCCTGCGGGACTTGGGCAATACCGTATTGGTGGTGGAACACGACCAGGAGACGATTGAGCGCGCAGATTATGTGATCGACCTCGGGCCGGGAGCGGGACGTCTGGGTGGGAAGCTGGTGGCATCCGGATCCCCCGAACAGGTACGCGAGAACAGAGACTCGTTGACGGGCCTATATTTGAGCGGCGAGCGCGAAGTTCAGACGCCGGCGGTGCGCCGCAGGGGGAACGGGAACGTGCTCGCGATTCGCGGCGCGCGCGAGCACAACCTGAAGAACCTGGATGTCGAGTTCCCGCTGGGCACGTTCATTGCGATCACGGGAGTGAGCGGCAGCGGGAAATCGACCCTGGTACACGACCTGCTTTACCGGACGTTGAGCCGGGAACTTTATGGCGCGAAGGCTGTTCCGGGTGAGTACGACTGTATCGAAGGGATCGAGCAAATCGATAAGGTGATCGAGATCGATCAGGCGCCGATCGGGCGGTCGCCGCGTTCCAACCCGGCGACTTATACCGGGGCATTCACGCCCATCCGCGAGCTGTATTCGATGCTGCCGGAATCGCGCGAGCGCGGCTACAAACCGGGCCGTTTCAGTTTCAACGTCAAAGGCGGCCGCTGCGAAGCCTGCCAGGGCGATGGACTGAAGCGGATCGAGATGAATTTCCTGCCCGATGTGTATGTTCCCTGCGACGTCTGCCGTGGCCGGAGGTACAACTCGGAAACCCTGCAGGTGAAGCTGAACGGTTTTTCGATCGCGGACATGCTGGAAGCGACGGTTGAAGACGCGCTCGTTCAATTGGCCAACTACCCGCACA
>Ga0073934_10006156_pt1 | contig 17767 bp, 18 predicted proteins | sample LarsenN4metaG_FD_76834 | JGI IMG/M metagenome (GOLD analysis project Ga0073934, IMG submission 76834) | Hot spring sediment bacterial and archeal communities from British Columbia, Canada, to study Microbial Dark Matter (Phase II) - Larsen... ... | reverse complement strand
TTTGAGGGCGCCCGCCGCCCGAATCGAACCAACATAGATAGGGACAGATAAGATCCACTGCCGCCTCACACCGCAGGACACCAAAGAGGAGCCGCCCTCAAGACGGTTTCTCTGTGCTACGGCGGCGTGCGGCGGCGGTGAAATTCTTCGTTCCATTCTTGTGTGCTCCAATTTAGCAATCACGGTAAGGATGTTATTATTGCATAGTTTAAGAACCCAGCTTATAATCGGATTTCGTCTCAACCGGCGACCGGCTTCACCGGCCGATTGCAGATGTAGTCTCTCAACCACACCGATTTTCAAAGGAACAGTCAATGAACCGAACCAAAAAATTTTACGGATGGTGGATTGCTGCTGCGTCTTTTATCTTTATGGGAATGACCACCGGATTTGTCTTTTACGGTCTGCCTTTTTTCTATGACCATTATGTGAATACCTTCGGCTGGAATCGAGCCACCGTCACATCTGCCAACGCGATAGCGAAGATAATAGGGGGCCCTATCTTCGGCATCCTTGCCGGCTGGGCAATCGACCGCTTCAGCCCAAAACGAGTCATGATCGTTGGGACAATATTCGTGAGCTCTACGCTTGTCGGCCTCAGCTCTATGACTTCGCTGTGGATGTTTTATTTCTTTTATTTCCTGAATGCGCTCGGTTATGTCACCGCCGGACCCTTGCCCAATCAGGTTTTGCTCTCATATTGGTTCAATCGGTTGCGCGGGCGGATGATGGGCATTGCCTATGTCGGCATAGGGGTGGGCGGCGCAATAGTTCCCTTCCTCGCCAGTTCTTTCACCGCCAACTACGGATGGCGCTGGAGCCTGCGCTTGATCGGCTTGATGATTCTCGCAGTTCTTCTGCCAATAGCAATATTCATAATCAAATCTAAGCCAGCAGATGTTGGACAATTGCCTGATGGCGAAAGCCCTGATGATCATCTATCGCCTGTCCGACAAACAGCTAAGACCTGCGATGAAGCGCCTGTTCCTCTGTCATTTGCTTTAAAGACCCCTGCATTCTGGTTGATTGCTATCGGCAGTCTGTTCAGCATTGCATCTGTTGGGGGGGCCAATCAACATCTGAAACTCTTTTTCAGCAAAGATATTCTTTCTCATCTGAGCACCAACGAGAGCGAGCCGATGATCGCTCCTATAATCAGCCTGGTGCTGATTTCAAGCATAGCAGCGAGGCTACTAATGGGTTATCTGGCGGACAAATTCACCAAGAAATACGTAATGCTGATAGCCTATTTCGCTACTGCGGCTTCTATCCCTATACTCTTTACCGTAAGCAGGGATAATCTGAACACTGCTTATCTATTCGCCATCTTCTTCGGCTTTAGTATGGGCGCCGATTATATGTTGATCCCGCTCATAGTTGCAGACTGCTTTGGCGTGAAGTCCCTGGGCAGGTTGATGGGCATTATCATAACCGCCGATTCTATGGGCGAAGCAATCTCGCCCTGGATCGTAGGCCATATCTATGACATAACCGGCAGTTATAATTGGGGATTCGGCCTGCTGACCTCTATGGCTTTGCTGGGCGCCCTTGCCATAGTCTTTATACCGTATCGTAATGGCGTCCCTGTCAGTAGGTTGCATCTGCAAAAGCTTGAGCAGGTCTCAACTTAAAACTGATCTTTCATAGTCAACAAGTTTCACGCGAAACATACATCTCTATCCTGTTGCCGTTTTTGCATTGTTGGCAGAAACGGCAACAGGATGAACTGCCGAATCGGTGGATAAAGCAATGATTATATGATTCGGTCTGAATTGAGATCAACAAGATGCTTCCATCACTATCGATCAAATCATGATCCGTAATTCCTACCGACAGGTTGTCGGTAGGGGTAATCGACAGACGGCGGACAAGAAAGACTCACGATCAAGATAGCAGATTGCCTACCAACAACTTATCGGCAGGTTAATCTACCAGCGAATCGTCTACCGACAATCTGTCGGTAAGCTTTCGCTTCTTAACATGGATCTCTATCTCTTTCTCGCTCACCTGTGGCGCCAGTATCTGCTCGATCTTGAGAAAGAGCTTCATCAACTGCTTGCGCTCAGAGCTGGAGAGGACTTCAATCCTCTCGGCAAGCTTATCGGCCAGGAAAGAGAATTTAGCTTTCAGCTCTGATTTGCTTACCGGCGGAAGAGTGGTGCGGATTCTCAGGGGCATCTGTTTGGACTCTGCCAGGGTCTCAGCGAAAGCCTTTATTCTCTGCGCCGAAATCGGGTTGGCAATCAGCCGAGCGCGAAGGGTTTCCGCTTCTTCTTCAGATACTCCCAGAGCCTCTGCATTTATATTCGATAGCTCTTTTGCCTGAGCGAATGTAATCTGTCCATTATTGAGCGCTTCGACTACATCCACAGGGAATTTCAACACCGGCAATCTATGCCGCGTGAAGCTATGCCAGTTGAGCCTGCCGATGGAATCGAACGCCGAGGCGACAGTCTTTTTCAACACATCGGGCAGGGGCTCGCCAAAACTCTTTCCGCCCTGCTCATTCTCCATTTTGCGAAGCAATCTGACAATAGCAGCATAGGGCTCATCAGAAGAGATGCTCTCGGCGAATGAGTGGAACTCAGGTATAACCGACAGCCTATCTGTCAGCAGGTCCAGATAGCCAAATAGCTCATCGGTCGGGCAGAGATTCTCCCTCTGCAAATTCTCAATAAGAGCTGCCTGGCGAAATTGATCGCTTCGCTTGTCCACTACATAGGCAGGTATTCGGAGAAAATCTTCAGGGCATTTGCGCATTGCATTCATCTGCTGGCGCAACTGAACTTGGATCCGGCTCAACTCATCAGGATTAAAAGAGGGATCCGACCTGTTGGCTAGAAGCTGAAATGCTCGCCAGCGGCGCTCGCCGGCAATGAGAGTAAATCGCTTGCTCCCTTCCGCCACAGTCTGCGCAGTAACGGTAATCGGCTGCAACAAGCCTTCTCTCAATATTGAAAGCGCCAGCTCGCACAGCGAATCGAGAGAAAAAACTTTGCGAGGCTGCGTCGGATTAGGGGATATATCCTCGACCGAGACGTTTTCAAGCCCGGATGACGGAGTGGAAGAGAGCAAGCTGCTATCCGCTGTTTTGCGGCCCTGTCCGCCCTGAGTAAATAGCCTCTCGGCGAAAGCGCCGAAAACAGAGTCCTTTTTTGCTGCTGTCTTGTAAGGTGATGACATATTCAAAGAACCTCCGCAACTTGAATATATGCCCTGGCGGGCGCTGCATCAGGAGCATAGCCAATAATGCTACGGCCCGATGCAATAGACTCCCCAATCTTGACCGAGCGAGGAATGGTTGGCAGAAGCGGGCATTCGACCTTCGAGATAGCAGCTATTACATTGCGCGTCAGCTTCTGCCTCTCTGCGGCCATTGTCGGAAGGACCCCAACTATCCTGGGATAGGGCCCCATAACAGGACAATCAGGCGGCAGGAACCGATCAAGCTTTCCACGATAAGAAAGAACCACATCCATGATGTCTCTGAGGCCGAGTAACGCATAGAACTCCGACTGGCATGGCAGGATCACCCCGCCTACTCCTGTTGCTGCTGTAGCCACAACGCCTATACGCACCAGTGTATCTGAGTTTGGCGGCGTGTCTATGAAGATATAATCGTAGTGCTTATCGAGGCTCTGAATTGCCAGGAGAAGCTGTAGCTCGCCGCCGAAATTCTTGGCCGAGATAGTTCGCTCTTGCTGGCGGAGTCTAGCGCAGGAAGGAGCAACATCAATCCCAGGTATTGAGCCGGTGATGATAACTTCGCTCAATTTACTGATCTCAAGGAGCACATCGGAAATATCGCGTTGCAGCTCCGTCCTGTCTATGCCCAGATGAACCGTCAGGACGGCAGTTGCATCCAGATCAATGACAAGCACATTGAAGCCGGCCATCGCCTTGGCTTCGGCCAGCGCCAGGACCGAGGTCGTCTTACCAACTCCCCCCTTGTTATTGGCTACACAGTAAACGCGCGTAATATCCTTCGGAGAAGGAATATCCGCCGAAACTTCTTTGAGTTTTGGCCGCTGGTTCATCACTAGCCCCCCCTATTTTGTTCCTGATCTATTACCCCTGCTTGAACACCAGGCCTGGAAAGGAATGGCAGCTTTGCGTGCCAGGTCGCGCTTGACCATCTTGCGCGCATGTTCGTTAAGCTGGCTTGCGCTCCACCTCTTGAATGTATCAGCATGCTGAGAGGTTAGAAGGTCCGCCCTCTTCTTATCAAGCAGCGTCTTTGCCCTATTCTCGCTGAGCTTAGCAAATTCTGTCTCTCCCAGTTGATCGAGATAGTTCATATACTCAACCTCCAGCATCTGCAAAGCGATCTCGCCTTCGGTCTCAGACACCGATTCCACCTCTTCAACAGCCTCTTCAGGCGTTGCCGGCACCCCATTGGCGATCAAGTGACAGAGAAAGCCAGGCGGGTTGGACATCGGGTATTTCTTCTTCTTCAGCGACTCAAAATAGGCGATTGCTGCTTCTATTGACGACAGTGAACTCTCTTTAATCCCGGCAAGGACGATCTTTTCCGCTACGCTCTTCATCAACCGGTGCTTTATCAGCATGTTGAAAATAGCCACCGCCTTGCTGTTGTCCACAATCTCTTTGTTAGGCAGGTCCTCTTCCTCGTAAGAGATCATCACCTCATCCATAGGCAGGCTCATCTGGATGCGGTCGCCGAAATGTTGATTCTTGTAGAAGTGTATGACGTCGTTGCTGTCTCGCTCCCACTTGACCAGAAACTGCTTAGCCACTAATTCATCCAGTGCAGGGGTCAAACGCTGCATCACCTGGGAAGTATACTTTATCCCGCGTGATAGGCCTATATGCTCAAACGCCAGCTTCTGAATGGAAATAAAAAAGTAAGTATCTTTACCAAATCGCCTGTCCAGATAACGGAAGAGCCGCTTGGCGATTGGCGAGCTTAAATCAAAATAAAATGATGAATCGAGTCGCTTGATGAACTGGCTGGAGATCGACTGGGCGATGCGGTCACTCCAAACAATGTAGCTCTTGGGGGCGCTGTTGGCATTCTCTTTATGGAGCTTGTATTCCTGAATAACTGTCATACCTACAGTGACCGGATTGCCCCCGCTATCTACATAAGCATTGACCGCGTTCACGTGCAGCGAAGAGAGTTTGAGCAAACCCTGCTCCAGCCTGTCATAACTTGACTGATTTATAGGCCAGCCGAGGCGCTTGAGCAGATCGTAGCGCGAAAAGTAGACCTTCTTGGTGGCCCCTTGCTCGCGAGTGAGTTCCATCAAACCAACGTAAAGGTCCTCATCTCTAGGCGATGGCAAACCCTCTTTGGCGTGGCCACTGATGGTCCACTTGCGTGTAACCGTCCCGCTCTTTATCTCGACTGTCTCTTCAAATTCGAGATATCTTTTGGTGCGTTGCTCGCGCTTGTCCAGGACAGCAATGGGGAAGATGGCCAGGTTTAATTCATCCTGACCTATGCGAACTTGAGCCAAACTGTTTTGCAATCGTTTCGCCTTGCTTTGATCACTTAGCTTCGACATCTCCTCTGAAACCTCCCGATTCCTTGTTGTTGTTGATATCAACATCATACATACATAGTTGTGTATTAGTTGTTGGGCCTGTAAATCATTGAATATAAAAGGGTTACAGCCAAAAATTTATGTCAAAGGTCAATAGTTTTTATGTCAAAGGTCAAATCTTATGTCAAAGGTCAATAGTTTTATGTCAAACGTCAGTAGTTTTTTACGCCAAAGGTCAATAGTTCTTATGCCAAAGGTCAATAGCTTTTATGTCAAACGTCAACAGTTTTATGTCAAAGATCAGTAGTTTTTATGTCAAACGTCAATACTTTTATGTCAAAGATCAGTAGTTTTTATGTCAAACGTCAATAGTTTTTACGTCAAACGTCAATATCTGCCACCGGAATGGGGAACCCGGCTTTATACCGTTTACCAGCAGTATCGTTCGGCAGTTCATGACGAGAGATTGACTCCGATTCCAGAGTTTTTTGGCGATTGCTTTTCACCGGTCCGGTCGGCTTATTTCAGACTTGAGACCGGGGCCCCGCCAGAATGATCGTCCTACCATCCCTGATTCAATGAATAGTAGCCGCAAAGCTAGCCTACCACAGAATATTGTGTTTTGGGAGCTTTATTTCATATGTCAATAGCTTTATTTCATAGGTCAGTAGGTTTATTTCATAAGTCAGTAACTTTTATGTCAAACGTCAATAGGTGGACTCTGTTGGAGTCAATCGCTGTAGGCGAGAGTAATGTGATAAACTCGATATTGTTTACTGGTAGAGTTTAATCTCAAGTGAATTGGAGCTGGAGAGAAAATATCTCTCGTGAATTGAGTATGGCATCAGAAGAGAAACAAAATTTCGGCGAGCCAGCGATTCGCGTCATATTGCTTCCACGTGATACCAATGGCGCAGGGACGATCTTTGGCGGGGTTATTTTGAGCTACATCGACCTGGCGGGGGCAATTGAAGCGCGACGAGTTGCTTGCAAGCGGTTTGTCACCAAAGCTATGCGAGAAGTAGAATTCGTCGCTCCGGTATATGTAGGGGACCTGGTCAGTTTCTATACCAGACTCGTCAGAGTTGGCCACACTTCGGTCACGGTGGATGTTATCGTAGAAGCAGAGCGCAGCATTGACTGCGGAAAGAAAGCTATTGTGACTGAAGCTGAGGTCATCTATGTGGCTGTCGATGAGAACGGTCGCCCTGTGCCGGTGAGAGATTGATCTCTTCTCTGCTCTCCAAGCTCTGCTCTCTGATTGACTTATGAAATAAATCAGTTCTTTGCCGGCAACGTGAAGAACAGCAGCAGCGTAGAAAAAGGCGCAGCAAGCAGCTTCTTTTGCTGCGCCTTTTTCGCCGGGCTCTGCTATTGCGCAATTAAATCGAGCGACGCAATCGTCTGGCTCTGGTTGAACGAGACTTGCTTTTCTTGGTTAGTTGCTTCTTGTAACTGGCGCGTGGAGCTGGCTTGACGTTGAGCGAAGCCAGGACTACAGAAGCGTCATTTCCCGAAGCTACCGATGCCAGCACTTGATCTTGCACTGAGCGGAAGCGCCCGATCTGGCGGCCGCGATTGAGAATAGCGAAGACAAGCGGCTCTCCATTTGGCGGGTAGGCAATACCAACAAGCGCGCTGGCACCTCCATCGCTGCTCAGCAGAGTTCCTGTCTTAGCGACGATCCTGGTTCCTTGAGGCAGTGAGCTGAATCTCCGGCGCAATGTCCCCTCAGCCTCTCCTGATACTGGCAGTATTGATTCGAGAGTGAGATTTTTCTGGCCGAGATGATCTACTGCATAGCGCACGAGATTTACTGCTGCGCGCGGAGATATTCGATTATAGCCAAGACCGGAACAACTGCTGAGCAGGATCTTCTCATCGGGGAGCCCTGCCTTTTCGACCAGGAACTGCTCTACCGCTCTTGGACCGCCAATTCGACTGCCGATCACTTCAGCAATGTAGTTGTCGCTATGCACGTTCTGATAGCGCAGTATTTCGAGCAGCGTCGGCGATTGATGTGAAGCTACCAGCAGCGCGCCTTCAGGTTTGACGCCGGTTTTGATTAAGCCTTCGATTACGATTCCTTCGCTGATCTCCAGTGATGATTGCGCATCTCTGTTAGAAGCGACAGGAGTAGGAAAAGGGCGCGCCAGCGCGCGCGCAAGCAGTTTCGCTGCTGATTCAGGATTAGAGTTGCGCGAGAAGACGAGCGGGCCGGAAACAATCAAATTGCCACTTACCCTATGTATCCCTGAAGCGACCAGTTGCCTGGCAATATCGCTGACAGTGAGCGCATCCAGCATCGGATCGCCTTCGCTGACCACGATTAAATCACCGTTGAGCGTCTTGCTGCTCTGATCGACAGAGCCATGAGAGAAGAATTCGGTTTTGAAGCAGCGGCTCGGTCCTAAAAGATCGAGCGCGAGAAGGGAAGTGGCAAGCTTAGCAACTGAAGCCGGGTTGAACATCTCATCTGGATTTTGCGACAATACCGGTTCGCCGCCCTTGAGTGGCTCGATGAGGGCTCCGGTAGCAACTCGCTCAGGGATGTAGCGAGAGCGTTTTGAAACTCGGCTGCGACTTCGCTTCTTCGTGCGTACAGCGCTGGCCACGCGCTTTCGTGAAGAAGCCGATTTAGCCCTGCTGAGATTTTTAGCTGACGTGGATTTGCTAACTTTGCTGCGGCCTTTCGTAGTTCGTTTCTGAGCCGCTTCACCCGGTATGGTTAAACTAGCAAGTGCTACAATGAGAGATAAAACGTAAAGAGCTAATCTTCTTTTCATCCTTTTCCTAGAATCTCCCCTGGTTGTCTACGCTCTCAATAGAATTATCGGCTGCAATGCTTTGATGCTTCAACATTGCCTGGTGTAACTTCTGGGTCAAATCACTAAGCTCTCCTCCTGATTCAACTGCTATCTACTAAACAGGCGGTTAAGTCCAGATCTTCCGGAAATTCCTGGGGGCCCTCTCGCCTTTTATTAACGACGAGATTCGGACCGCCCGGCTTGAGGAACTACCTGCAACACCTGATCCTTGCCAATTCCCATCGCTGCCAGATTGCTGATGCGATCTTACTCTCTACGATGTTGCCGGAGGCGAAGCCAATAGTAGCTTTTCCTGAGCGCTTCCGTCAACGTATATTAAGAACAGTTCGTCAAGCTCCGCATGCACTTCGAGTATGGAGAGAGAGCTGGGGCTGTTATGCTATACGCTCTCGGATTGTGATCGGTTGTTCATAGTATCGTTCTTGCTGCTGCTTGTCTCATTTGTGGCCCCCTGTTCCGTTATAGAAGTAAAATCGGCCTATTTCCGCGATGATCTCAAGATCGGCTACAGCTTTAAGCATATATTCAGTGCTAAAATCTGTCTATGATTTCGACACAATCAATACCAGATCAGAGGCAACTGTTTGAGCTTAAGCTCAGGCAGCGCGCGCTGATTCTCGGCGAGCGCACGCTTGTTATGGGAATCCTCAATGTCACCCCGGATTCGTTTTCAGATGGGGGACTCTATAACGCCGCTCGGTCAGCCATAGCGCGGGCTGTTGAGATGGAAGCCGAAGGCGCAGACATTATCGACATCGGCGGAGAATCGACGCGCCCAGGGGCCCCTGCGGTCTCTGCCGAAGAAGAGCTGAGGCGAGTGATGCCAGTGCTGGAAGGCATTAAAGGCAAACTGAAGATTCCCATCTCGATAGATACTTATAAAGCTGTTGTGGCCGATGAAACTCTAAAAGCAGGCGCGGAGATCGTCAATGACGTCAGCGGGCTCAAGTTTGATCCCGCGCTTGCCGGAGTAGTGGCGCGTCACCGGGCAGCGCTCGTGCTGATGCATACGCGCGGGCGACCGGAGGTCATGCAGAAGCTCCCACCAAGCCCCGATATTCTCGCTGAGATAGAGCAATCACTGAAAGAATCGGTCAATCTTGCGCTGAGGAGCGGAGTGGCTGAAGAGAGCATTATCATCGACCCTGGGATCGGCTTTGGCAAGACGGTTGAAGATAATCTAGCGATAATTAAGCATCTTGACCGTTTTGCCTCTTTCAATCTCCCGATAATGATAGGCACATCGCGCAAGACATTCATTGGCCGGATACTTGGCAAAGAGACCGGCGAAAGACTAATGGGCACAGCGGCAACTGTTGCTGCTTCAATCTTGCGCGGAGCCCACATTGTGAGGGTTCATGATGTGCGAGAGATGGCGGAAGTAGCTCGCATGACAGACGCGATTATCAAGGCAAAAGGCAATTTGCTTGCAGGTTGACGTCCGACGTCCGACGTAGGACGTAGGACGTTTCTGTCTCTGCGTTTGCGACGTCTGCTTTCCCCGCATCTCCGCGGCGTCGAATGCCTACTGCCTGCTGATGCGTCCCTTTAATTATCATTGAGAGACATCAGGTAGTAGGTCAATATGTGCTGCAAGATCATGTGGCTATCTTCAATTCGGCCCATGTGATTTGATGGCACCACAATGCAGCGCTGCGCTTCCGCTTTAAGCTTGCCGCCTTCATAGCCGGCAAAACCGATTGTCATACAGCCTATGGAATTGGCATAGCGCACGGCCCGCAAAACATTTTCAGAACTGCCGCTGCCGCTGAATGCCAGGAGCAGGTCGCCGGGGCGAGCAAAGTTCTTCAACTGCTCGACGAAGACATCTTCGTAACAGAGATCATTCGAGAGCGCCGACATCCAGGGCACATTATCGGTCAACGACATTACGCGGAAACGCTTCCTCCGCCCAAAGGAGGCCCCCTTGCCCATATCTACTGCTAGATGAGAAGCGGTTGCTGCGCTGCCGCCGTTGCCGATTACAAATATCTGCGCATCTCGCTCGCGCGCTTCCAGCACTGCTTTTATAACCTCTTCAATTTGCTCAACAGGCAGTCTGGCTATCGTGCCCTGTAGCTCGCTGATGTAGTTATTTATGAAGTCAATCACCGCTGTCTCCTTCGGAAAGTGTACAGCAACCTGACAGGTTGCTGATAGTGCGCACCATCAGCAAGGCTGTGACCGCCTTGCTGTACGTCGCGTCGCGCTTTCATTGTTCCTCTCGCGTCGCGCGAGCTGTTTTAAGAACTCTTCGGAAATCAAGTTTGCCGCTGCCTTTCAATCAATCGGTTGGCCAGAGCGACTGCGCCAAGTAGAACGGAATCATCCTCCAGCGCCGCTTTCACGCATTTGAGTTGCCCGGAGTGAATCGGCATAACGTGCTTTTCGATCTCCTGCTTCAACGGTTCAAACAGGGTAGCGCCCGCTTTTGAGACCCCGCCGCCGATCACCACCATCTCCGGATCGAAGAGATTGATGAAAGTTGCAACGCCGAGTCCGAGATAGCTGCAAACCTGCTTGACCAGGCCGGAAGCAAACTCATCTCCCTCTCCGGCCATATCGAAGACGAGCTTCGCCGTAATATTCTCCGGCCTGTTGCCGGCCATTGCCAGGAGCCGCGCGGCAGATTCTGGGCTGGCTTGCGCTGCCGCCCGCGCCCGCGCGCCTATGCTTGCGCCGGAGCATAACGCTTCAAGGCACCCTCGCTTGCCACAGGAGCATTGAGGGGCCCCATCGGTCAGCACGGTGATATGGCCGCATTCGCCTGCATAGCTGCGCGAGCCGTGATAGATATCGCCGCCAATTATAATCCCTCCGCCTATGCCTGTGCTCACCGTCAGGTAGACAATATTACTGCATCCGCGCGCGGCGCCAAAGCGAACTTCGCCGAGCGCAGCAGCATTGGCATCGTTATCTAAGATAGCCGGGATTTGAAACCGTTCGCTGATGAGCCTGGCTAGTGGGAGTTCGCTCCAGCCGTGAACGTGAATCGATCTGTTGATGATCTGCCGGTAGAAATCGACGGGGCCCCCGAACCCGATGCCGCAGGCTACTACGGGTGAGCTGCTGCCGGCAATAAGCTCGGAGCCGATGCGATAGATCTCTTCAACCATCCACCGTGCCCCGCCTGCCGTGTTGGTAGGATAACTGCGCCGATCAAGTATCACTCCGTCGGCGGCGCAGAGCGCGAGGCTGAATTTAGTCCCACCGATGTCGATGCTTAAAATATTCTTTCCCATTGCCGACCGATTTCCCCAGCAGCGCGGACTTCAGTCTGTGATTCTTGGTTGCAATCTGTGCCGACTGAAATCCGCGCCGCATCGGACTGCGCGGGCTGAAGCCGACGCTACAGGCGGCATTATATAGGTTTTAACTTTTCATATCTACCGCTCGCTTGCCGGTTCCGTCTTTGCTCCTGAGTTTAGCTTCAGGTAAGAGGCTTGCAGCACCTCTTTAGTCTTATCATCCTGGACGAAAGCAACCAGGCTCAGGCCGGCGGGATTGATTTCGTGCTTCTTCTCTTTAAACTTGAAATCTTTCAGACTGCTGAAGCGCGATGGAGGCGTCTTCTCAAAATTATCGAGGTGAGTTTTGAGGCTGCTCACAATTGCGTTGATGTCGATGCTCTCCGAGTGGCTGGCCTTGCCGTTGACCAGAGCAATGCCATCGGGCGAGCCAATCAGCTTGCGCACCACAGCGCGATGCTCTGACAAGCCGTTGCCTCCGGGAAAATGGACTAACTCTTCTACCAGGGCGATCCGCAGCTTCAAATCTCCCACCACTTCCTTGCCTATCGCCTCCGCCTTCACTGTCAGAGTTGATTGTTTAATACTGCCGTCAAGCTCTATTGAAACGGCCGGCTTGTTGTTGAGCTTTTGATCGATTACGTAAGAATAGACATCGAAGCGATTCTTATTGACGGCCTTTGGCCCCCCGCCGCGAATACTGTCTGCGCCGGCTATAAAGACCGTCGGCGTGCCGGTAACTGAATAATACTTGGCGCGCGCCTCGGTGTCGTCGTTGGTCATCGGATCGGGCCCCGGTATGTGCAAGTGGTATTCAAGAACTGCGACCGCTTTGCGATCATACGCTTCTAGAAGGTGATCGAATGCTATGTCTGATGCAACGCAGGGCGGGCACTCGGAGCCGGTGAATAGTTCCGCCAGTACTACCTGCCCGGTCTTGCTCTTCTTCACCGGGCCCGTTGGCTTGAAGTTCACTATCTCATCCGAGAATTTGGCGATCCGCTCTTTGAGCCCGTCATCTGAGCCGTTGACTCTCTTGTATAGAGCGGTCAGTGGCTCCATTATCTTCGGATTCGGAAAGGCGGCTATGCCGTTGAGATAGGCTTGGATGGCGTCATCATTCCTTCCCAGAGCCTCAAGCGTTTGCCCCAGTCTCAAGTGCAAATCGGTGTCGAAAGGTGAAGCCAGCGGGGCAATCTTTTGCAGATAGGCGAGCGCTTCCTGGTAATTCTTCCGATAGAAGTGGACAATACCCAGCGCCTTATTGAATTCGAGGACAGACTCAATTGTGCTCTTCTGTGTAAGCGAGTCTACCGCCTGTTTGGCAAGCGCAATAGCCTCATCCGCCAGCACCCCATTCTTGGCATATCCGATTGCGACCCGGCACTGCGCGCTCAGCTTATCTGAGGCGGAGGAGATGTATTTATCCCCCGCTTTCTTGAAGATTTCCGTCCGCTTCTTCTGGGGGTCCGGCGCAGTTAAACTTTCGAGCAGTTGGTTAAAGTGCTTCTCACCATCTTTAGGCTCGTTCAGCAGCAGCGCGGCAGCTAGAAGGTCGGCTGCTTCTTCCAGATTGGCGCCCGATTTTGCCAGGATCAACCCCAGCCGGTATTGATAGTCGATGTTGCCCCCCTGGGGCAAATAGCTGATCGCTTCGCGTTGATTCTTCTCGGCGGAAGCGCAGTCCCCCAGCTTGTATTCAAGCCATGCCATTGTATCGAGATACATTGCCAGGGTCTGCTTGTTCACATTCTGTTTGCGCGCCAGCTCGACTCCGCGCTTTATGTAGTCATAAGCTTTATCGAGGTAGACATCGTTTTCTGCCAATTGCCAGGCAATGCTGTTGTAAGTGCCTGCGCGCCTGTCTTCAGGAATCGGCTCTATAGCCTTCTCAGCATACTCAATAAGCTTCTGATCCTTAGATATTCCGATGTAGGCGTTAAACATCATTAAGTAGGCGGAGCCTACACGGGTGCTCGAAGGGTAATCCTTGACGAATTGCTCTAATGCCTTAATCCTCTCAGCCGGTTGAGCTATTCGAGTAGCTTTGTTGAAAGCCTCTGATTCGCCGGTCTGAGCAGGATTTGACTGCCCGGCATTGGCCAGTAAAGCGCCGAAGAGGAGCAATACTAGGGCGAGAGTCATATTCTGTCTTTTCATAACAGAGTCCTCCTTGATGGATGGAACGATTTACCGATGAATTCGCGGATAAGTCCAGAGGTACGTTCATAACGCGCCATTGTTTCAAGAATTGCCGGATTGGCACCTCTCGAATCTTGCATATTCTATATCAAATTATCCTGACCACAAAGGGGGGCCCTTCATCGGGGAAGGGAATACAACCTGTTTATGGTTTTCGGCCTCTAACTGGCTGCTTTCAGCAAAGGGGGTGAACGCTATGAGAGCTTTTGTTGGTATCTGCTTCTTATTGTTGCTAATCGCTGCTGCGCTATCGGTGATTACCAGTGACGCTGCCGCCGATGTTGCTAATGATCTGATCTCCCGCCTTGGGATGAACTAAGCTCCCTCAGCTCCCAGCCAAATCTCATCAACTTTCATCAACCTCAATACCTGAGCCAAGCCTGGAGGGAAAAAATAGTCAAGGTGATTTCTGGAACTGGGCGGCAATTGATCGTATATTCTGGTTGCAGTCCCTTACAGAATCAGGGAATCCGCAGCCGCGCCCACAGCTTGTAGCTAACAGGGAACCTAGCGGTCAAGCCCAAGCGCGGCCTCCATGCATTTTGCTCAAAGACTTCTTATCAACCAGAACAACTAAAGTTCAGGCAGTTGCCAGACGCGGCAGGCTCCCCGCTTCCTCCTTGCTCAGCAACCGCTCTATCCTGCGCGAAAGTGTATTGAAGACCTGATCGATGCTCCTGGTGGCATCTATCACCTGAAAGCCATACTCCTGGCTCATGGCATCGAATTGAGTAATCAGTTTAGTCTGATACCTGATAAAGCTATCATAAAGGTCTTCGCCCAATCTCATATCCATTCCTGATTCCCAGTAGTTGAATCCGGTTGAATTGAGCACTCGCGGTATCAAATCCTCGAGAGTGACTCGCAGATAGAAGATAGCATCCGGTTTCAGGGCGACGCCGTAGACCGATTTGATCCATTTCGGATCGGCCCCGCGCACTATCGCCCGCGCGATGAGCGAGTAGATATAACGATCGGTCAGCACAACGAAGCCGGCGCGCAATGCAGGGATCATCTGCTTCTCCAGCCGATCGGCAAAATCGGTGGCATAGAATAGGCTGAGGGTGATGCTGCCGAGGGTATTACCCTCTTTGGCGCGTTTGAGTCCTTTGCCTACCAGCGCTGAACGGGTCATCCCGGTGTCGAGCACAGCGTGTCCGTTGCGTTCCAGCCAGGGCCTGAGCAGATTGATTTGCGTTGAGCGGCCAACTCCGTCAGTGCCTTCGATGACGATCAATGTCCCTGTCAGCTCTTCCAGATTTACTCCGGCCAATCCTTCTCCATAGAACTCGAATTTGCTCATCTCCCTATCCTCACCTTCCGTAGTCCATCGAGCTTTCTGGCAACGAGCGTGCGCACCTCGGCCTGTTGTTCTTCAATTGAACGTGTGGCATCGATTACAGTGAGCCCAAATTCTTTGATCATCTCTTCATACTTTTCAATGATACGCCCCTGAAATATCTCAAAGCTCTCTTCGATGTCTTCTGATAGCGCCAGGTCCATTCCCGCCTCATAGAATTTCAGGTCTGCGCGGCCCCAGAGTATGCGCCCCAGGGCCACTTTAAGCGGCACGCGGAAATAGAATGCGATAGTTGGTTTAACAGCGAAGCGGTAAAGCTCGCGCACCCATTTGGGGCTTACTCCGCGCACGGCATCGCGAGCGAAAGCGGTATAGATATAGCGATCCGCCAGCACCACTGCGCCCGCTTTGAGTGGAGGAATTATCTCACGCTCAATCCGATCGGCGAAGTCTGTCGAATGGATCAAGCTGAATGTTGTTGGCGAAAGCATGCGCTTCTTTTTGCCTCGCGAGGTGGTGTCTTTTACCAGAGGAGAAGAGTTCCAGGCGCTGAAGAAGACGCTGTAACCTTCTGACTCCAGCCATTGCTGGAGCAGGGAGAGCTGAGTCGATTTGCCTGAGCCGTCGATCCCTTCAACCACAAACAGCTTGCCTGGGAATCGGTGCTGTCCGTACATCTTCATCGGCATATTTTTTCTTCCTTGTTTGTTGTCTACGATAAGCGCAAACCTTACTGGCGATTATTTACCTCATCCGTGGATGCCTTGATTCGCTTCATCTCAACATTCACCAGCCGATTGCCATTGAAATAAAACAGCACGCCTTCGCAAAACTTGAGTTTTCCGCCAATGTCGCTTAAATCTGTTTTTTTCATCGCCACAATTGCTGCTGGCTCAATTGCCCAGCTATGAGAGACAATCAGCGCTTTGCCGCCATCAGGAAGTTTGGTTGCTACCTCTCTGAGCGCCCGCAGATAAGCTCTTCCGGCGCTCTTCATAATTTTGGCAGTAGCAGACAGCTTAAAGCAAGCCTCAAGTGAGCTACAGCCGAGAGTTTTGGCTGTCTCTTTTATCTCAGATAAAAATGGTTTTAACTTTTTATAGGTAAAAGCAGAGAAGTTATTATCGGTAACATAGGCATTGAAGCCGAACGCTTCCATCGTCTTACGACACCTGCGTTTCGGGCTGGAGATATACAGATCGTAGGGAGAGTCAAGAGTTTTAGCAATTTCCCTTGCCAGTTTGATCCCTTTTCGAGATAGGCCCCTGCCCTTTTTTCTTATGCTATGACGCCTTACCTCTACCACTTTCATCCCTCAAAGCCTCCGCTAAATCTTTCAACAGCGATTCTTTGAAGCCCCCTTTTTTCATGCGGTTCCACAGGGCTAAGAATTCGCTATAGGCAGCCGCTTTTGTTGCTGAGCGGTTATCTAACAGTTCCAGAATTGCTTGCTCCAGTTGCCAGCCTTTGCGCTCCTGCGCCGATTGTTTTGCTCTGGCTGGTGGCACTCTTTCTGAGATTGCTTTAGAGTTTGTTGAAGGAGGCAACCAGTTGCGCAGGAACGCAATCATCACCTCGCAATCGTGAATGATGCCAAGGAGTTGCTGAATCCGTTTGACCAGCTTTATGTGCTTTTTCAGACGCCTATTAAAGCAAAACTCAAAGAGTTCCATTGAATAGCGCAATCGCTTGGCGCAGATACGCATCTGATGAAGCTCATTGATATTTTGCAGCGATTGAGCCCATTCATCACAAGAATAAAGATGCTGCAGGCGTGCAGATATTATCGTGCGCGCATTTGCCACAATGCTCTTTTGCGGCTCAACCGTCTTGATCCTCCACCGTTTTGCCATGCCTGCCTTCTCCGCCAGCATAGAACTTGATGAAGCTTGCAGAAAGGTTCTCAAACTTATCCTTATCCAGCATCTGGATCAAGGCGGTTCGGGCGTCTTCTCTTTGCTGCTGGAGGGAGACTATCAACTCTTCAACAGCAGCCTGCTTTCTGCCGGGCAACTTCTTCTGATAACCGACAAGGAAATCGATCATCACATCCAGATCTCTTACCTGGCCGAGGCTGGTAGCAATGCGCTTTATCCGGCGCAACAACTTGCGATGGGTCTTGGCCGGGAAGCAACGATACAGATCAAGCATACATGCGCGCAAACGGCGAGATGCCACACGCATGTCATGAAGAGCTTCTATATCCTCTCCTTTCAGCGTTCCATCGTAGTGGCTGCACATGTCGCGGAACTTGGCGAGGATCATTTTGGGCGCGGCTTCCTCAAGAGGCGCTTCCGGAGTAAGCCCGCACACGTCTTTTTGTTTAGCCATTGCGAAAGGCCTTCCCATCTGGAACCTCAAAGGCTAAATTCTACACTATTGATCTTTTGAAGCAAGTGTAAATGGGGCGCTTTTGACGTTCCAAATAGTCGTGAATTCTTCTAAAATGTATTCTCCTCAGAAAACAGAAGGCAGAAGGCAGTAGGCAGAAGGCAGGCGCTCCTTCTTCCAACTGCGCTGTTCTCATTGTTTCTGGGCGTCGTTATTGACGACATGAATGACTCCTCAGAAAATGTACAGCAAGATGGTTAGGTTGCTGGTGGTGTGCGCTATCAACAAGGCTGACCGCCTTGTTGTACATCGCGTTTTCATCATTTCAGGGCGTCGCTCAAGGCGACATGA
>Ga0073934_10006154_pt1 | contig 17775 bp, 7 predicted proteins | sample LarsenN4metaG_FD_76834 | JGI IMG/M metagenome (GOLD analysis project Ga0073934, IMG submission 76834) | Hot spring sediment bacterial and archeal communities from British Columbia, Canada, to study Microbial Dark Matter (Phase II) - Larsen... ... | reverse complement strand
TGGTTGGCAAAGCGACCTGACGACTCGGATGCGCCTGAAACCGGACGGGCAGGCACGGCCGCCGGAGCGCGAGGCTCGGCTGGCAGCACACCTGGGGTGCTCGTCTCAGGCATGCCTTGATTCATGGAACAATGGGTGGCCTGGCCGCAAGCCAAAAAGCCCGCCAGGCGCACCCGCCAGGGCGGCGGTCACCCCTTGGGCTTAAGTTGCGGGAACAAAATGACATCGCGAATGCTCTCCTGCCCCAGCAGCATCATGCACAGCCGGTCTATGCCGATGCCGATGCCACCGGCCGGCGGCATGCCATGTTCCAGAGCCACCAGGAAGTCTTCATCGAGCTTTTGGCGTTCCCCGCCCGCCTGGTGTTCGAGTCGCTCCCGCTGCTCGATAGGATCGTTCTGCTCGCTGTAGGCCGGAGCAATTTCCTGGCCGTTAATGCAACACTCGAAGACCTCAACAGTGTCGGGGTCTTCCGGCGACACTTTGGCCAGCGGGATCAACTGCTTGGGCACATGCGTGACAAACGTCGGGTTGATCAGGGTTGGTTCGATCAACTTTTCAAACACCGCCTGGGTGACTTCGAAATCCTCGAATTCCTTGCCGATTTCAGCTCCGAGTTCGACCGCCCGCTGCCGCCGTGACTCGGTGCTGAGGTCAAACCAGTCCTGGCCAGCCCGCTCCCGGATCAGGTCTTTGTAGCGGACGCGGCGCCAGGGGGGATTCAAGTCAATGGTCCGGATGACCTGTCCCTGAGCGTCCTTGTGCTCGATGACCAGCGTGCCCAGCACCCGCCGCGCGACGTGGCAGACCATGGACTGAAGCAGTTCCATCATGGTCTCGTAGTCGCCGTAGGCCTGGTAGGCCTCGAGCATGGTGAATTCGGGGTTGTGGCGTCGCGACAGCCCTTCATTGCGAAAGTTGCGACCGATCTCGAAAACCCGGTCCATGCCCCCCACCAGCAACCGCTTCAGGTAGAGTTCGAGGGCGATACGCAGGTAGAAGTTGCAACCCAGCGCATTATGATGGGTGACAAATGGCTGGGCGGCAGCCCCGCCCGGGATGGCCTGCATCATCGGAGTCTCCACTTCGACAAACCCGCGCTCGTGCATGAAGGACCGGATTTCCCGGACGATGGCGCTCCGTTTGAGGAACAGGTCCAGCACTTCGGGGTTGCCCATCAAATCGAGGTAGCGCTGGCGATAGCGGATTTCGGTATCCTCCAGGCCATGCCATTTGCCGGGGGGGGGACGGAGGGCTTTGGCGAGAATGGTGAAACTCTCGATTTTCACGCTCTTCTCCCCGGTGCGCGTGGTGAACAACGTGCCCGTGACGCCAATGAAGTCCCCGAGATCCAGGTGCTTGAAAACCTCGAACTGTTCTTCGCCAAGGACGTTCTTCTGGGCGTAGGCTTGCAGACGGCCGCTTTGATCGCGCAGATCAATGAACATGCTCTTGCCCATGTCCCGGTGGGCGGTGATGCGCCCGGCCAGAGCCACGGCCCGGCCTTCGACGTAGTTGGCGGCCGCGGCTGCGCAGGACTCAGTGGGGGCGAACTTGTTGCGGAAGGGATCCACACCCCTGGCCCTCAAGGCGGCCAGCTTGGCCTTGCGCTGCTGGATTAAGGAATTGCTATCGTCCATATAAAGGTCGCGTCGGGTCATTACAGCATAGACTTCGAGAAAAAGTCCAAGGATTTGCGGTTTTTCGGGGCTGCCGGGTCGGGGTGGGGGGAAAACCAACGGCCACAATTTGATGCGAAATTCAAATTGACATTCCCTTGCCCAAACCTAAAGTTCAGGCAGACAGGAACACGATTTATAGACCCGAGGATTTGCTATGAAACAATTACAGAGCGTGGGCAGTCATTTCATGAAGGCGGGCGCGGTCGTGGCGATCGTCGCGCTGGCGGGGGCGTTACAGGCCGCAGATACCCGGGCCGGTTATGCCAAGGTGCGTTATGTGGTGGGCAGCCCGATGGTGGCCAAGGGCGGCGGCGCGCAGTGGGCACCTTTGGAGAAGGACGCCATTCTCCGCACCGGCGATGTCATCAAGACCGATGACAAGTCGCATGCGGACATCATGCTGGGTTACAATAACGGCAGTTTTCAGCTCGCGCCCGGATCCGAACTGGCTTTCGACAAGCTGCAATACACGCTCTCAGCGTTCGAAGTGGTGCATGACACGCAGTTGAACCTGAAGTCGGGCAAGATCGGCACGGCGGTGCGCAAGATGGCGCCTGCCTCGAAGTACGAGGTCAAGACCACCAAAGGTGTGGCTGGCGTGCGTGGCACCCGGGCGAGCATTGCCGCCAATGGCGACACCACGGTGGCCGAGGGTGTGGTGGTGCAGAGCCTCATGATGCCTGACAACACGGCCAAAACCTTCACCATCAAGAAGGGCATGACCCTCGTGGCCGCGACCGGCCAGCTTCGGGATGCGACCCCTGAGGAAATCAAGTGGGTGGACCAGATTGTGGCCGATGCGTTGACGCACGGTGGCTATGTTGTGGATCAAGACCCGCTCAGCCGCCGCTTTTTCCAGGAATCGCAGTTTGAGCCTTACCTGCCTCCAGTGAGCGGCGCTGAGATGCCCTACGAGCCGCCGCCGTCTCCTTACCGGCGTTAAGCCCCGGCGTTTTTCCAACCCGGAGTGATTCCCTCGGACACTCCGGGTTTTTTCATGTACACGCCCTGTTGAACGCGGCGCGCTCTGGAGTCACGGAAACGGGTTTTGGGGTGTCAAAGCTGGTCAGGGCCAGAGTGGGGGGGGCGTCAGCCGGGTTTTCGACCCGTGAATTGCCTGGTCCATTGGAAACTTGCGGTTTCCTCAAAAGCGTGACTACTATTTCACATGATCCACGCAATCTGGCTGGTTCTTCTGGGAACCACAATCTCACTGTCTGCCGCCACGACGTTTGATCTCATTTCCACCAATGCCACCTGGCGGTTGCTCAAGGGGCGCACGGAGGCGTCGAGTCCAGACCTTGGAGCGTGGCGGCAACTGACATTCACAGATGCTTCGTTCACGAATGCTCCAGCGCCGTTTTCCTACGGCGAGGGTCTGCCCAATGGCACCATTCTGAGCGACATGCAGAATCAGTACACCTGCATATTTCTGCGCAAGACTTTCGCCATTACCAATCTGACGGTGGTGGCCGGGCTCAAGCTGGGGGCCAAAGTGGATGATGGTTTCGTGGCCTGGATCAATGGTGTCGAGGCCGTGCGGGTAAACATGCCGGACTCCGCCGGGACACCGGTCACCATCAGCACCCTGGCCAACAACGCGACCGAGCCTGTGCCGTTTGTTTTCTATGATCTGGCGTTGCCACCCGGGACGCTGATCACGGGCACTAACGTGCTGGCGGTGCAAGTGTTCAACACCTCATTGGGGAGCTCCGACCTGGTATTCGACGCCTCGCTGACGGCGTTCCTGGCGGACACCAATCCGCCGGTGATTGTGGGGGTGAGTCCGCCGCCCGGCACGGTGACGAATCTGACCAGTGTCACGGTAACGTTCAGCGAGCCGGTCAGCGGGGTGGGGCCGGAGGATCTGAAAGTGAATAACACCCTGATCCAGGATGTGTCGGGCAGCGGGGCGGTTTATACGTTCCGTTTCACCCAGCCCAATTATGGGGCGGTGTATTTTACCTGGTCGTCCGTGCACGGGATCACCGACCAGGCCTTCAGTCCCAACTCGTTCAACGAGCAGGCGCCGGGGGCGCAGTGGCAATACACCCTGTTGGACGTGGTGCCGCCGAGCGTCAGCGCGGTGTTCCCTCCCGCCGGCGTGGTCGTGCAAAGCCTGACCCAGGTGGAGGTGATGTTCACCGAGGTGGTGGAGGGAGTGGATGCAGCGGACCTGTGGGTCAACGGCGTTCCAGCCACTGACCTGTCGTTGCTGGCGGGAGGGCGCTACCGGTTCAGTTTCTCCGCTCCGGCCACGGGCGTGGTCCAGGTGGCGTGGGCTCCTGGTCATGGGATTCGGGACTTTGGCGTTCCTCCCAACGACTTTGCAGGCGGCCCGTGGAGCTACACCCTGGATCCGAACGCCCCGGTGGGCAGCGCAATCGTCAACGAGTTCTGCGCCGCTAACCAGAACGGCCCGCTGGACGAGAACGGCGAGGCCAGTGACTGGATTGAGATCCATAACCCGGGTGGCAGCGCCATCAACCTGGCGGGCTATTCGCTCAGCGATGACCCGAATCTGCCAGGCCAATGGATATTCCCGGCCGTGACGGTCGAGGCAGGCGGTTACCTGGTCGTGTTCGCCAGCGGCAAGGATCGGCGCACGGTCGGGGGCACCAACCGGCTTCACACCAATTTCAAGCTGGCCGCCTCCGGGGAGTTTCTTGGTCTGTTCACGCCGGACACCCCGCCGCGGCTGGTGAGCGGGTTCTCTCCGGCGTTTCCCGAGCAGCGCAATGACATTTCCTACGGGCTCGACGCGCAGGGGCAGCCGCGCTATTTCGACCCGCCGACACCCGGAGCGCCCAACGGGTCGAGCGCCATCATCGGGGTGGTTGAGCCGGTGCACTTCTCGAGCGGGCGGGGGCTCTACACTCAGGCATTCCCGCTGCGGCTTTCCACCGCGACGCGAGGGGCGCAGATTTATTATACGACCAATGGCAGTGAACCCTCGCTGACCAATGGTTTTGTCTATGCGGGCCCCATCACAGTCTCCAACACCCTGCTGTTGCGGGCGGCGGCGTTTCGCCCGGGTTTTCTGCCCTCGCGGGTCACGACCCACAGTTATCTCTTCAACCTGAGCGCGGCCCATCGCTCGTTGCCGATCATTTCCATTGTCACGGCCACGAACAACCTGATCGGGCGCACCGGCATCGTCGGCATGGGGGGCGGCACGCGCGCCTCGGACAACCTGTTCATCACGAACAATCCGGCCACGGACTACCACAATCCGTCGGCGCACGGGCTGGCGTGGGAACGCCCGGTTTCGTTTGAGTGGATCGAGCCGGCGGACAACTCGGGGGTGCAGGCCGATTGCGGCATCCGGGTGCAGGGCAGCGATTACCAGCGGCCGCGGCTGCTGCCGAGCAGCAAGTTTTCCTACCGGCTCTACTTCCGGGGCGATTACGGACCCGGGCGTTTGAATTATCCGCTCTTTCCGATGACCGATGTGGCGTCGTTTGACCAGGTGGTGTTGCGGGCCGGGTTCAACGACAACAGCAACCCGTTCATCCGGGACGAAATGACGCGGCGGGTATTTCACGACCAGGGGCAGGTAGCGCCGCACGGCACGCTGGCCAACCTGTTTATCAACGGGGAATACAAGGGTTATTACAATCCGACCGAGCGGGTGCATGAGGAGTTTGCCCAATCATATTTTGGGGGGAGCGAGGATTGGGATGTGATCAGCCCTTCATTCGCCACGGGAGCGGGCGCACCGGGCGTGGTGGATGGGGATCGGGTGAATTTCCAGAGCCTGGTGAGCTTCATCCGCAACAACCGGATGACCAATAACGCCAATTACCTCGAGGCGGGACGGCGGCTGGACCTGACCAACTTTGTGGACTACCTGCTGCTGAACAACTACACCGCCATGGGCGACTGGCCGCAGAACAACTTCCGCGCGGCCCGGGATCGGACCCCCGGCACCCCTGGCAATATCTGGCGGTTCATCACGTGGGACTGCGAGTGGGCCATGGGCATTTACAGCCGGGGCGTGACCACCAACATGCTCACCAACTACGGGCCGGGGCCCAACGCGGGAGGGCTCTCGAGCACGAATGATTCGGAAATCGCGCAGATGTACCAGAGCTTGCGGCTTAATCCTGAGTTTCTGGTTCTCTGGCGGGACCGGGTGCACAAACATTTCTTCAATGGCGGCGCGCTGACGGATGCCAACCTGAGCAATCGGTTCCATGAGCTGCGCGCACAGATGTCGGCCGTGCTCCCCGCCATGGCCACGGACATTCTCACCACGTGGATTCCGCAACGGCGCGCCATCCTCTTCAGCCAGTTCGACGCATTTGGCCTGATGGCCTCCTCCAACGCGCCCTTCTTCAGCCAGCATGGCGGCCGGGTGCCGCGGGGATTCCAGCTCTCGATGGGCGCGACGAACATCGGGGGCACGATTTACTTCACGACCAATGGCGGGGATCCGCGCGTGATGTTCACCGGAGCGGTGGCCAGCAATGCGCTGGCTTACACAGGTCCGCTCGCGCTGAACCAGAGCGTGACGGTCCGCGCCCGCACCAGGAACGGCACCAATTGGAGCGCGTTGACTGAGGCCACCTTTGAGGTGGGAGCCATGGGGCCGCCGGTGCGCATCACGGAGATTCATTACCACCCCCTCGAAGGACCGGCCTGCGAGTTCCTCGAGTTGCTTAACACCAGCGGCGCCGCGGTGGATCTCAGCGGCATGAGCTTCGAGGGCATTAACTTCCGATTTGCCGCGGGCACATGGCTCGCCGGGGGGGGGCGGCTCGTGCTGGCGTCCGACGAGGACCCGGCAGTGTTCGCGGCCCGTTACCCGGGGGTGAGCGTCGCCGGTTATTTCGCAGGGGCCTTGAACAACGCGGGCGAACGCATTGCTTTGCTGGACCGGGCAGGCAATGTGGTGACTTCGGTGGATTACCAACCGGGCAACGGCTGGCCGGCTGCAGCCGATGGAACCGGTCCCTCGATCGAGGTGGTTGACCCGCTGGGAGACCCCGACGCCCCGGCAAATTGGCGGGCGAGCACGCCGCCCGGGGGCACCCCGGGCCAGATCACGCCGCCGCCGGTCACGCCAGGCTTGAGGCTGAACGAGGTCATGGCCTGGAACGTGTCCGCGGTCAACAACGCGGGGACCTTCCCCGACTGGGTGGAGCTTCATAACGCCAGTGGCGCCGCGGTGGATCTGTCGGGCTGGAGTCTGAGCGACGGCACGGACCCGCGGAGGTTTGTTTTTCCTGCGGGCACGGCCCTGGCCGCCGGGGCGTATTTGGTGGTCTGGTGCGATGATTCGACGAACACGACTCCAGGGTTGCATGCCGGCTTCGCCTTGAACCGTATGGGCGGTTCGGTGTTGCTTTACGACAGCAGCCAAAGCCTGGTGGACGCGCTGACTTACGGACTGCAAATCTCCAACTACGCCGTCGGTCGCGTCAACAGCGCGTGGGTGCTGACCACTCCAAGCGCGGGCTCGGCCAACACCGCGGCGTCGCTGGCGGCAGCATCGAGCCTGGCTATCAACGAATGGATGGCCAATCCCCTGCCCGGCGAATCCGACTGGATTGAACTCTACAATCGCTCGACAATCCAGCCGGCGGCCTTGAGGGGTTTGTTTCTGGCCACCAGCAACGCGGCGCAGCAAATCGTCTCGCTCTCTTTCATTCCACCGGGGGGATACGTGGTGCTCTACGCCGATGAGAAAACGGGACCGGATCATTTGGACCTCCGCCTGCCGGCCGGCGGAGGTTTGATCGCGCTGCACGACCCGGCAGCCAGCCTGGTTAACAGCGTGACTTACGGTGCGCAGGCGGAGGCTGTGTCCTCCGGGCGCCTGCCCGATGGCACGGGCGGAATCGTCGCCTTTCCGGGCACGGCCAGCCCGGGTGCTGCAAACTATGTCATCAACTACAACGGCCCGATTCTTTACGAAGTGCTGGCGCGCAACCAGGGCGCGGTGACGAATGCCGGGCGCACGCCGGACTACATCGAGTTGTTCAATCCCAACCTGACGCCATTCGATCTGGGCGGCATGAGCCTGAGTGTGGACGCCCCGCAGCCCCGGCAGTTCATTTTCCCCACGAATACCATTCTGGCCGGGCGTTCCTTCCTCGTCCTTTGGTGTGACGGTTCACGAACGGCTTCGACCTCGCCGGAGGCGATGAACACCGGCCGCGCCCTCGACGGGGAAAGCGGGGGTGTTTATTTGTTCAACGCCAGCGGCCAGCTTGTCAACGCGGTCGAATACGGTCCCCAGGCTCCCAACCTGCCGATCGGATGGGTTTCCAACCAATGGCGGCTGCTGGCCGCGGCCACGCCCGGGGCGAGCAACGCGGCTCCAGCCGTCCTCGGCTCGCCTGCGGCGTTGCGGTTCAACGAATGGATGGCCAATCCAGCCAACGGGCCGGATTGGTTCGAGCTTTACAACATGACCAATCGCCCTGTGAGCCTGGCCGAAGCCGGCATCACGGATGATCCCTCGACCATGGGCACCAACCGTTTTCGCCCCCACCCGCTCAGTTTCATTGGCCCCAACGGCTTCGTGCGGCTGGTGGCCGACGGCGACCCTGCCCAGGGTCGCAACCACGCCACCTTCAGTCTCGACGCGCGCGGGGAGATGCTCCGTCTCTATAACGCGGCGGGCAGCGCCATCCTCGATGAGGTCGTTTTCAACCCGCAGCCGTACGGTGTGTCGCAGGGCCGCCTGCCCGACGGGACGGGAACACTGGTGAGCTTTCCCGGCTCGGCCACGCCGGGCGAGGCCAACCGTCTGGCGCTCGACGCGGTGGTGATCAACGAAGTGCTCCCGCGCGCCAGCGGCCCGATGGAGCAGGCCATTGAGCTGCGCAACCCCGGTTCCAACGCGGTGGTTATTGGTGGGTGGTTCCTGAGCGACAACCCTGCGAACCTACGCAAGTATCGAATTCCCGACGGCACCGTGTTGCCGCCGCAGGGATTCGCCGTGGTCTATCAACACCAGTTCGATTCAGGGCCCCATGGTTTTGTGCTGGACGGCGCGCATGGAGGCGAGGTCTGGCTCTCCGAAGCGGACGCAGCGGGGAACCTCAGCGGCGCGCGCGCCGTCGCCCGTTATGGCCCTGCTCTTGATGGCGTGTCGTTCGGTCCCTGGCAGACATGGCAGGGCGTCGAGTATGTGGCGTTGAGCGCGCCCACCCTGGGTGTGTCGAATCCCTCGAGTGTGGAGGAGTTCCGCACGGGCGGCGGCGCCCCCAATGCTCCGCCGCGCATCGGCCCCATTGTGCTGAGCGAACTGATGTATCATCCGCCGGAAACCACCACCGGCCCGGTGGCGGTCGAGTATGTGGAACTTCAAAATATCAGCGTGGCCGCGTCCCCGGTGCCATTGTACGACCCAGCCCGTCCCACGAACACCTGGAGGCTCGGGGGTGGGATCGCCTTCACGTTCCCGACGGGCGTAAGTCTGAACACAGGACAACGGGTGCTGGTGGTGCCCTTCGACCCGCTGGCGGATCCGGCGGCGCTCAACGATTTCCGCACGGCTTACGGGGTGCCCATGAGCGTGCCGGTTTATGGCCCTTACACGGGACGGCTGGCCAACGAAGGCGACACGGTGGAGCTGCTGCAACCAGGCATCCCCCAGCCGCCGGAGGCTCCCGATGCGGGCTACGTGCCCATGGTTCTGGCCGAGCACGTCCATTACGACGACGCCTCCCCGTGGCCGTCCGGCCTTGTGCAAGGGGACGGCCTTTCGCTGCAGCGCATCCATCCACCGGCGTTCGCCAATGATCCGACCAGTTGGGTCGCGGCTCACCCCACGGCTGGCGCGGCGACCGGCCCTGCGGTTGTCGAGCCGCCGACCATCGTTCAATCGCCCGTTTCGCAGACGGCCTGGCCGGGCTCCACCGTGAGTTTTGCCGCTGCCGCCACCGGCCCCGGACCGCTGCGTTACCAGTGGCGGTGGAATGGACTGGACCTGCCCGGGCAGACAAACACCACGCTGAGCATCGAATATGCCCTGCTTCAGGACGAGGGGGAATACGAGGTGTATGTGAGCAACCCGGGTGGCACAGCCTTGAGTGCTCCGGCCCGGCTGCAGATCAACGCCTTGCCGGAGGTGGTCGAGCCGCCGCGCAACATCTATGTGAACCCGAGCAATGATGTGACCTTCAGCGTGGTGGCCACCGGCAGCCAGCCACTGAGTTACCAGTGGCGATGGCGGGGTGTGGACCTGCCTGGCGCCACCGGGCCCACACTCACCCTGACCAATGTCCAACTGGCGCAAAACGGCACGTACTCTGTGGTCATCTCCAACCGGGTGGGGACAATCGAAACCAACGCTCAACTCGTTGTGCTGGTGCGTCCTGTGTTCACCCGGCAGCTTGAACCGCGAACGGTGGCGGCGGGTCAGGAGGTGACGTTGAGCGCCGAGGTTTATGGCACTGAGCCGTTCCACGGACGTTGGCGCCGCAATCAGGTCACGACCAACTTCACCGTGAGTGGCTCGCCGGTTTCGCTGACCTTCCCGTCCATCTCGCTCGGCAACGCCGGCGCATGGGATGTGGTGGTGACGAATGAGGCCACCGCCCGCTACGGCGGCCAGGCTCTCAGTGTGCGTGTGCCGCTGATTGTCGTCGTACCGCCAGCCAGCCAGTCGGTCGCGGCGGGCGAGACAGTCACCTTCCGCGCCATCTTCAGCGGTCCCACCTCCATGACCAACCGGTTTTACTGGGTGTATGGTGCAAGCAACATTCTGCGGGCCGTGACCAATGTCGCTACCTCCCAGCTTTACCAGTTCACCAACGACCTGGTCCTGACGAACGTGACGCCGGCCCAGGCCGGCACGTACACCTTCCTATATTCCAACACGGTGCCGGGGACGAACCTGTTTGTCGCAGCTCCCGCGGCATTCCAGGCCACGCTGATGGTGGGAAGCGCGGATACGGACGGCGACGGCATGCCGGACGACTGGGAGGCGGCCCACGGGTTAAACCCCAACGATCCGGCAGACGCCGATCAGGATACAGACCTCGACAGCATGAGCAATCGGGCGGAGTACCTGGCGGGGACGGATCCGCGTGACGCCAACAGCTTCCTCAAGATCGAGGCCGAGCCGGCCGGCAACCAGGTGGTGCTCCGATTCATGGCTGTCTCGAACCGCAGTTACACGGTCTTCCAGAGGTTGTCACTCAGCAATGCCACCTGGCTGTCGTGGACCAACGTGGCGGCCTCGCCCCAGAACCACGAGGTGCGGTTGACAAACGACCCTGCAGGAGCCGCCCAGCGGTATTACCGGCTGGGCACTCCGGCCGGCCCGTAGTCCGGCCCTAACGGGCCTGCAAAGCGGCCTCGATAGCCTGAGTGACTTTCGGCGAATCCGGTTCGTCTTTGGAGTCGAAGCGAGCCAGCAGGCGGCCGTCGCGGCCAATGAGGAACTTGCCGAAGTTCCACCGCACATCCCCCGGGAAGGGGCTGGAGGGGCCGGTCAGAGCCGCATAGAGGGGGTGCTGGCCCTCGCCGGGCTTGACCTTCACTTTATCGAACAAGGGAAAGGTCACGTTGAAGCGGGAGGTGCAGAACTCTTTGATTTCCAGGTTGGTGCCGGGTTCCTGCCCGCCGAAGTCGTTGCTGGGAATGCCACAGACCACGAGGCCCTGATTTTTGTATTTCTGATAGACCGCCTCCAGAGGGGTGTATTGCCGGGTGTAGCCGCACTTGGAGGCGACGTTCACCACGAGGATTACCTTGCCCTCATAAGCTCTTAAGGATGTGGTTTTTCCATCAATATCTTTGAGGGGGATATCCAGGAGGGCGGGTTGCGCGGCGGACGCGGCAAAGCCGGCGGCCAGGCACCCGAGAGCGGTCAAAAGGATCGCAATTTTCATGATCCTATATAGCCCAGAGTCCATGAAATTCAACGTTAGCAACACTGATTGGTGTAGAAAATGGCAAAAAATGTGTTGGCGTGGCGGCGGGCGGTTTGGCCATAGTGCGCGCTTAACTTATGAGAAGACTCAACTCATTACTAACAACCCTGAGCCTGTTCTTCGCTGGCGCTTGCGGGGCGCTGGCCAGCGAAGCGGAATTGAAGCTCCCCGACCTGTCCAAGGTGAACTTTCCGGCCCTGGGCAACGCCACCGGCTATCAGTTGATGCTGGTGGGGATTCTGGTGTGCGCGGTGGCGGCGATGTTCGGCATCTGGCAATACCTCCAGACGAAGAGCCTGCCGGTGCATAAGTCCATGCGGGATGTGTCGAACCTGATCTGGGAAACCTGCAAGAGCTACCTGTTCCAACAAGGCAAGTTTCTGGCCATCCTGTGGGCGCTCATCGGCGTGTGCATCCTTTACTATTTCGCGTTCCTGCAGCACATGCCCATCGGCAACGTCATCGTCATTCTGCTGGCCTCCATCCTGGGCATTCTCGGTTCTTATGGCGTGGCCTGGTTCGGCATGCGCATCAACACGCAGGCCAACAGCCGTTCGGCGTTTGCCGCGCTGCGCGGTCTGCCGTGGGGTCCGCTGGCCATCCCGATGCGCTCGGGCATGAGCGTGGGCATGCTCCTGATCACGGTGGAGCTGTTCTTCATGATCTGCATTCTGATTTTCCTGCCTTCGGAGCTGACCGGGCCCTGCTTCATCGGCTTTGCCATCGGCGAGTCGTTGGGCGCCTCGGCCCTGCGCATCTGCGGCGGCATCTTTACCAAGATCGCCGACATCGGCTCGGACCTGATGAAGATCGTCTTCAAGCTCCCCGAGGATGACCCGAAGAACCCGGGGGTGATCGCGGACTGCACGGGTGACAACGCGGGCGACTCGGTGGGACCGACGGCCGACGGATTCGAGACCTACGGTGTGACGGGCGTGGCCCTGATTTCCTTCCTGGCCCTGACCCTCGGCGCCACCGGTCCGAACGGCGCGCTTTGCGCCCAGCTCATCACGTGGATTTTCGTGATGCGCATCATGATGATCATCACCTCCCTGCTGGCCTACTTTGTCAATGACCGGATTTTCTCGGCCAAGTTCGGCCAGTCCAAGGAGTTTCATCCGGAGCTGCCCCTGACGTCTCTGGTGTGGATTACCTCGATCATTTCGATCGTGATGACGTTCATCGTCAGCAAGCTGATGCTCGGCGGCATCAAGGACGCGGCCGGGAACGCGGTGCCGAACCTGTGGTGGGTGCTGTCGGTGATCATTTCCTGCGGGACGGCGGCGGGCGCGCTGATCCCCGAGTTCACCAAGATCTTCACCAGCACGGAGAGCCGTCACGTGAAAGAGATTGTGACCGCTTCCAAGCAGGGTGGCAGCTCGCTGAACATTCTCTCCGGGTTCGTAGCAGGCAATTTCTCCGCCTTCTGGGAAGGGTTGCTGATGCTGGTGCTGATGCTGATTGCGGCGGTGCTGGCCACCAACCCGGCGCTGACCTCGCTGATGCCCAGGGAAGTGGGCTTTGCCGCGCCGATCTTTGCGTTCGGCCTGGTGGCTTTCGGCTTCCTGGGCATGGGGCCGGTGACCATCGCGGTGGACAGTTTCGGGCCGGTTTCGGACAACGCCCAGTCGGTGTATGAGCTCAGCCAGATCGAGAGCATCAAGGGTGTGGACAAGGAGATCGAAAAGGACTTTGGCTTCAAGCCGGACTTCAAGGCGGCCAAGCATAACCTGGAGAAGAACGACGGCGCGGGCAACACCTTCAAGGCCACGGCCAAGCCGGTGCTGATCGGCACGGCGGTGGTGGGGGCCACGACCATGATCTTCGGCATCATCCTGCTCCTGAGCAAGGTGGTGGCCGAGAGCTTCGCCGGCGTGGGCGGGGCGGTGACGCCGGAGCATTTGCAGAGGGGCATTGACGCGGTGATTGCCTCGTTGAGCCTGGTGAAGCCCCAGATTGTGCTGGGCTTCCTCATGGGCGGGGCGGTCATTTACTGGTTCACGGGAGCCTCCACCCAGGCGGTCGTGACCGGCGCCTATCGGGCGGTCGTTTACATCAAGCAGAACATGAAACTGGACGCCTCGAAGGCCTCCATCGAGGACAGCAAGGAAGTGGTGAAGATCTGCACGGTTTATGCCCAGAAGGGCATGATCAACATCTTCGTGGCCATCTTCTGCCTCTCGCTGGCCCTGGCGTTTTTCGATCCCTACTTCTTCATTGGCTACCTGATCTCCATCGCCTTCTTCGGGCTCTACCAGGCCATCTTCATGGCCAACGCCGGCGGCGCGTGGGACAACGCCAAGAAAGTCGTGGAAGTGGACCTGCGGGCCAAGGGCACCGAGTTGCACGCCGCCAGCGTGGTTGGCGACACGGTGGGCGACCCCTTCAAGGACACCAGCTCGGTGGCCATGAACCCGATCATCAAGTTCACCACCCTGTTCGGGCTGCTGGCGACGGAGATCGCCGTGGCCATGAACCCGAAGACGAAGTACATGCTTGGCGCCGTGCTCTTCGTGATTGCGCTGGCCTTTGTCTATCGTTCCTTCTACGGGATGCGCATCCCCGAGGAGAAGTAGGCCTCGAGCGAATTCCTCAGAGCGGGCCGCGGCGGCGCGGCCCGCTTTTTTGTTTGCGGGGCTGCGGGCGGTCTCCGGTGCGCACGGGCGCGACCGGCTTGGGGCGGGCGCGCGCCGCCAGGTGGATGGGGCAACCCTCGTAGCCAAAGGCCCGGCGCATCTCGCGCTGCAGGAACTTGCGGCACGGCTCGGCGAGGGTCTCGTCGCGGTTGAAAAAGAGCAGGAAGGTCGGCGGCGTCTGTCCCACCTGGGTGGCGTAAAAGAACTTGAGGAAACGCCCGTCCTCCCCCACCGCCGGACGGCGTTCGAGGGCCTCGCGCAGAACCCGGTTCAGAAGCGAGGTTGGAATCTGCTGGCGCAGTTGGTCGGCCACGTAGCGCACGGCCTCCAGGAGCCGATCGAGGTGAAAGCCTGACCTGGCCGAGGTAAAGATGACTGGGGCGTAGTCCAGGAAGAACAGGAGTTCCTGCACCCACTCGCCGAATTCGGAGAGGGTGATCAGCCGCTTCTGGCGGGGGCGGTCTTTGTCTTTGCGCCGGGCCATCTCCTCGACTTGCGCGCGGCGCACCGCGTCGGCCACGAGATCCCACTTGTTCACCACCACCACGCAGGCCTTGCCCGCCTCGACGATGCGCGCGGCGATCTTCTTGTCCTGCTCGAGGATGCCGGCCTCGGCGTCCAGGACCAGCACGGCGATATCGCACCGGGTGATGGATTCCTCGGCCCGCTTCACGCTGTAGAACTCGATGTCGGTGGAGACCTGACGGGTTTTGCGAATGCCGGCGGTGTCAATGAGCACGTAGGATTGGCGCACGCCGTCGGCCTCAACCTCGAAGGGGACGTCCACACTGTCGCGGGTGGTCCCGGGGATGGGGCTGACGATGACACGGCTGGAGCGGGTCAGGGCATTGACCAGAGAGGATTTGCCCACGTTGGGGCGTCCCACGATGGCCAGTTTGAGGGGCGCGGCGCCGGAAGCCGCAGCCGAAACCGGCTCCGCAGCCTTTTGGGCCTGGGGCAGCAACGCGACCGCCGCGTCCATCAGCTCCTTGACCCCGGTGCCGTGGATGGCCGAAACGGGAAAGACGCGCTCAAAACCCAGTTCGGCGAACTCGCCCACAGCCGCTTCGAGGCCGGGATGGTCCACTTTGTTGGCGGCCACGAGCACCGGCTTGCCGCTCTGACGCAGCCGCAAGGCCACTTCTTCGTCCAGGGGCGCCAGCCCCTCCTGGGCGTTGGTGACCATGATGATCACCTGGGCCGACTCGAGAGCGAGGGCGGCCTGGTCCAGAGCCGCGCGTGTGATCACGTCCTCCGATTTCTCCCGCCGGAGCAAGCCGATGCCTCCCGTGTCCACCAGGGTAAAGGAATGCCCCCGCCACTCCGCCTCGGCGCTGATGCGGTCGCGCGTCACGCCCGGCTCATCATGAACAATAGCGATGCGCCGGCCGACGATGCGGTTGAACAGCGCCGACTTGCCCACGTTCGGGCGTCCGACAATGGCGATCGAACCTGACATGCCCCCGAGGATGCTTGCGGGCGCGGCGGGTTAAAAGTCAGAAAAGGGGGTTATCGGCCCTGGTGCCTGGGAGGAGGCCGGCGCCGAGCAGCCCTGGCTGGCAGTTCACGCACAGCCACCTCAAACTGCTCCACCCTGATGAGGCCCCACGCCAGACAGGGTGAAGTCAGGACAGGCCATCGCGCCACCCCCGCGGCCACCCCAGAGGGTGTTGGCTCAAGCGCGTTGCACCGGCACACGGAGAATCGTGCGCAGTTTTTCGGGGGCGACGCGGCGGGGGTCGGAGAGGTAGATTTCGTGATGCGGGCCCTTGAGGCGCCAGCCTTCCCGGCGGACGAACTCTTTCATCACCTCCATGGTCTCGCCCTCGTGATCATAGGGGCCAACATGGAGCATTTGCACACAACGGCCCTCGCGCAGGCGCAAGCGGGTGACGCGCCTGGCTCCGCCGCCCTGGCCGCGTTTCGCCAGCGCCGCCCCTGCGCGAGCCACATCGGCCGAAGTGACAAAGTCGGGGGTACGGATCAGCAACCGCCAGCGCCACTCGTGTTTGGGCACCTCGACGGGGTCACGGTCGAAGAAATACTGGGCCTCCAGTTTGCACACCCCGTAATCGCCCAGCCCGGCCGCCTTGCGGGTCATCTTGATGGTGAAGGCCACGGTGTAGAGCGCGCTGATGGCCGCTTGAAAAGCATCACCTCCCGGCCGACCGTGGTCCTCGACCGCCAGGTAAACCGCCGGTCCGATGTTGAGAAGGACGGGCTGCCTGGGTGTGACGTATTCCGCCTTGTGTTGTTTGTAGAGATCAATTTTTTGTTGCGGTGTTTTCATGGTCACCAGGGGAGATGAGGGGCTTGTCTGGCATGACTGGCTCCGGTCCAAAATGACTCTGGATTTAGCCGCTATTTTAGGCTAGCATGGCCTCGTTAAGCAACCCTGTAAAACACTAATGGCGTTATGAAAACCCTCCGATTCCTCATTCGCGTTATTCATTCCCGGCGGATCGAAGTTGCGGCCATGAGCCTCGTCTGTTGCGCCATGACCGCACAAGCTGTTCCGTATGCCACCTGTCTGACCAATGACGGGTCCAGTCTGAGCTTTCGACTGAATGAATCGGCCGACCAGGTTGCGATTGTGTCGGGAGGCGGCACGGTCACGAACCAGCTTGGCCCGCTGGCGGCCGGTCTGCACACCGTGCCGTTGACGGTCAGCGGCCCATGGCAGGTGGTGGTATTCAAGGCATCCGGACCGGGCTTTCTCAGCGCGGTGGATGCCAACCAGGCAGCCATCCTGCAAATCAGCACCGACGCCACGCCTGTGCGTTTCAACAGTCCCCGCGGCATTGCCATTAACCGCAATCCAGCCAGCCCGTATTTTGGCCGGGTCTATGTGGCCAACGGATCGGCCGGCACCACCACCGTGGGAGCCCGGGCGGTCGGCGACGGCATTTACCTGCTGAACGCCGACCTGACCGACGCGGTGGGCCAGGGCAACACCGCCCGCACCGGCGGGTTGAACTTCGGCGCCGGCGACGTTTCCCCCTACCGGCTGAGCGTTGGCGAGGACAACAATCTTTACATCTGCGACTGGACGGACTCGACCGGCAGCCTTTACGTGACCGATCCCGACGTCAGTGACGGCTCGGGGGCGAATGTGCTGGGCGGACCGACCGGCAGTTCGTTCCCCGTGGGGGAGACCCGCTATCACGGGAGCATCGCTGCCGCTGTGGCCGAAGGATCTTTGGCGACCAGTGACCTGCGGGTGTTTGTGGTGGACGAGGACCTGCAGCTCAGCCGCACGAGCACCACGCAAAACCAGCGCAACAGTGTGTGGCGCCACGATATTGGCGCTACCCTGCCTGGCCCGGAAGTCATGCCCTCGCTGGTGGTGACCGCCCGGTGGGTGAACTTTGCCAGTCAGACCATGGACATGGCCCGGATCCAGCGGTCTAATTTTTACGTTTCCGACTACCGCTCGGTGGGCAACGAAGCCGGTGTATGGGCAGGGCTGATTCATGAAGGGCAGATGTCGGAAGGGAGCCGGGCAGCGTTCGGGTCGTCGGGCTGTGGTGAGCCGGTGCGCGGGCGGCGAGGGGGCCTGAGGCT
>Ga0073934_10006151_pt1 | contig 17791 bp, 13 predicted proteins | sample LarsenN4metaG_FD_76834 | JGI IMG/M metagenome (GOLD analysis project Ga0073934, IMG submission 76834) | Hot spring sediment bacterial and archeal communities from British Columbia, Canada, to study Microbial Dark Matter (Phase II) - Larsen... ... | reverse complement strand
ACTCGTCGTGGTGGGCGTCGCAATGGTGAAAGTCACCGACCCTGACTCGCCCCCCTGGCGTCCCGAGGTGTAAACCGTAACCTTGGCGGTCCCGGCCGTCTGGATATCCAGCGACCCGATCGTCGCCTGCAATTGAGTGGAGGAAATGTACGTCGTGCTGCGGCCACTCCCGTTCCACCGCACCACTGAGCCGGTGGTAAAGTTCGACCCCGTGGCGGTCAAGATAAACGCCCCGCTGCCCGCGTCCCGCGTGGTTGGCGAGATGGAATTCAGAATAGGGATCTTTGAAGCCTTTTGGGCCCACCCCAGCCCAGGCAAAGCAAGCAGTAGCAATCCGCAAATTCCGATCACTTTGGCCTTTGACATCTTCCCTCCAATTAACATCACCCTTATCTTACCCCGCGCCCAGCCTCCTGGCGCTTCCCGATTGTTCTCAAGAGGTTCGCCGCCGGCTCGATGGGCGCACGCGCCCTCTCCCCACCGCCACGCACCCTTTGCGCGCATGGAGTCGCATTATCGCCGTACTCTTCGGTGATTGTAGCACATGCGCGGCCAAACCGAAGCTCCTGCTCGAATTTCTGTGCGGGACGTAATGCGTTTATTTTCAAATACTTGAACAAAACTTCGGGCCTCATCAGAAGCGTCCGCTGATCTCTAGCCTCTGACAATAGTGCAAACCACTGTCACAAACAGGTGAAACTCTTTTGCACCCTGACCTAGGGCGTCAGCAAATCCCTCGGACCAACCCCGCCAGTAACTTGGCGGTAATAAACGACCATGTTTCCTGAAGAGCTTCTGCTTCAACCAGCAGCCAGGGATACTCGGACCACGACCGGTGGATTGAGTATGCCCTGCGGCACGACTTCAAGAAAGTGCGGGCAATTAAGGTCCTCTGATGTCCAGAATGCGGGGCCGCGCCACCTACGACTCTTGGGCAGTATGTCTATTTCTGTACGCTCAGCAGACTTCAAGAGTGCCGGCTAGCGGTCTGGCCTACTCGGACTCAAGAATTGACGCAGAGGAGGTGCGGACCCATTTCGAGCGCAGCTACAAGGAGGAGAATTACTTCCGGCGATGGCGGCCGCGGATCTTCGAACAAATCGCGCGCCTGGTGGATCGTTACGGCCCTCGTGGTGGCCGGGTGCTCGATATTGGCGCCGCCACCGGCTATCCGGTGGCCGCGGCTCGGCGGATCCGCCCCGACCTGAAGATTAACTTCAACGATCTGTCGCGGGATTCCCGCCCTGCGGCTATGCCGCCATGTTAACGGGCTATTCAGGTTAGAATGGTTAGAGCGGGGAAGAATCTTCTCCCGGGTGGACGGGCGATTGGAAAATCTCATCGCACTAGAACAGATACTTCGGCAGCGCATCGTCATCCTGGATGGCGCCATGGGGACGGTGATCCAAGCGCACCATCTCCAGGAGGCGGACTACCGCGGTCGCGAGTTCACCGATCACCCTCGCGCCTTGCGCCTTAACAGTGACGTCCTGAACATCACGCAGCCCCAGATCGTCGAATCGATCCACACTCAGTACCTGGAAGCGGGCGCCGACATCATCGAGACCAACACTTTCAATTCCAACGCCTTCTCGATGGCGGAGTACCAGCTCCAAGAATTCGTTTACGACCTCAACGTAGCCGGGGCCCGCTGTGCCCGCCGGGCCGTCGAGAGGTTCGCGGCGGATCATCCTGGGCGACAGTGTTTTGTTGCCGGCTCGCTCGGCCCCACCAGCCGCACCGCTTCCGTTTCGCAGGATGTGGCAAATCCCGCCTCCCGTGCCGTCACCTTCGATCAATTGCGCGAGGCTTACTTCGAGCAGACGCGCGGCCTGGTGGACGGGGGCGTGGATCTGCTGCTCGTCGAAACCATTTTCGACACCCTGAATGGCAAGGCGGCGCTTTTCGCGATCGAGGAGTATTTCGAAAAAACCGGACGCCGCTTACCGGTCATGGCGTCCGTCACGATCGTAGACCGGAGCGGGCGTAATCTCTCCGGGCAGACGATCGAGGCTTTCTGGGTTTCGGTCTCGCACGTGCCACTGCTGAGCGTGGGGATCAACTGCTCGCTGGGGGCCCGGCAGATGCGGCCCTTCCTCGAGGAACTCGCGCAGATTGCTCCCGTTTACATCAGTTGCTACCCCAACGCGGGTTTGCCCAACGCCTTTGGCGGATTCGATGAAACGCCGGAACGCATGGCCGCCGACCTGGGCGAGTTCGCCGCGAACGGGTGGGTGAACATCGTGGGCGGCTGCTGCGGGACCACGCCCCAGCACATTCGCGCCATCGCGCAGGCGGTCCGCGACGCGAAGCCGCGCGTTGTTCCCAAGCCCGATTCCCTCACCCGCTTCAGTGGTCTCGAAGCGTTCACCATCCGCCCCGACACGAATTTCGTCAACATCGGCGAACGCACAAACGTCACCGGCTCACCCCAATTCGCTCGCCTGATTCTGAGCGGCCGCTATGAAGAAGCCCTTTCGGTCGCGCGGCAGCAAGTCGAAAACGGCGCGCAGATTGTCGACGTCAATCTCGACGAGGCGATGCTCGACTCCGAAGCGGCGATGACGACGTTCCTGAATTATGTGGGGTCGGACCCGGAGATCGCGCGCATTCCGATCATGGTGGATAGCTCGAAATGGAGCGTCCTCGAAGCCGGCCTGAAGTGCCTGCAAGGCAAGGGCATCGTCAACTCCATCAGTCTGAAAGAAGGTGAGGAAGCCTTCAAGCAACACGCCCGCCTGATCCGCCGCTACGGTGCGGGGATGGTCGTGATGGCTTTTGATGAAGAAGGCCAGGCCGATACCGTCGAGCGGAAGGTGGAAATCTGCGAGCGGTCTTACAAAATCCTGACCCAGGAGGTCGGGGTTCCCCCCGGCGACATCATCTTCGATCCCAACGTTCTCACCATCGCCACCGGAATCGAGGAGCACGCGAACTACGCGGTCAATTTCATCGAGGCCACGCGACGCATCAAGGCCACCCTGCCCGGCTGCAAGGTGAGCGGCGGCATCAGCAACCTGTCGTTCTCCTTCCGCGGCAACCATACGGTGCGCGAAGCGATGCACTCCGTCTTTCTCTACCACGCCATTCGCGCCGGGCTCGACATGGGAATTGTGAACGCCGGGCAACTGGCCATCTACGAGGAAATTCCCAGGGACCTGCTCGAGCTGGTCGAGGACGTGGTCCTGAACCGCCGGCCGGACGCCACCGAGCGACTGCTGGCCTTCGCCGACTCGGTCAAGCCGCGGGGAAAAGGTGAGGTTCAGCAAGACGCCTGGCGGCAAGCGCCGGTCGAAGAGCGCCTCGCGCACGCCCTCGTGAAAGGCCTCGTGGATTACATCGAGCAGGACACGGAAGAGGCGCGGCAGAAATTCGCGCGGCCGCTCGAGGTGATCGAAGGTCCCCTGATGAACGGCATGAAGACGGTGGGCAACCTGTTCGGCTCGGGCAAGATGTTTCTGCCCCAGGTCGTGAAGAGCGCGCGCGTGATGAAGAAAGCCGTGGCCTACCTTCTCCCCTTCATGGAAGCGGAGAAGGAGGCGAGCGGCCGCCGCCAGGCCGAAGGCAGGATCGTGATGGCCACCGTCAAAGGCGACGTGCACGATATCGGGAAGAACATCGTGGGCATGGTGCTCGGCTGCAACAACTACGAGATCATCGATCTGGGGGTGATGGTGCCCGCGGACAAAATCCTGCAAACCGCCCGCGACGTGCAGGCCGACATGATCGGCCTGAGCGGGCTCATCACGCCTTCCCTCGATGAGATGGTGCACGTCGCCACGGCGTTGGAGCGCGAGGGCTTTGCGATCCCTCTTCTTATCGGAGGCGCCACCACCAGCCGCGTGCACACCGCCGTCAAGATCGCCCCGGCATACGGCCCGCCGGTCGTGCATGTGCTCGACGCCTCACGCGCCGTGAGCGTGGTGGGGCACTTGATGAATCCGGACCTTAAGAAAGCATTCGTCGAGGAGAACCGCTGCGAGCAGGAGAAAACGCGCGCCGCCCATCGCAAGGCGGCCCAGAAACTGCTCTCGCTCGAAGAAGCGCGTCAGCGTCAACCCATCTACGATTGGGCGAAGGTGGAGATTGCCCGGCCTTCCTTTGTCGGGATCCGTGTTTTCAACCCCGTCCCGCTCGAGGAAATCATTCCTTTCATTGACTGGACGCCATTCTTTCATGCCTGGGAGTTGCGCGGCGTTTTTCCCAAAATTCTTGACGCTCCGGACGTGGGCCCGCGCGCCCGGGAACTCTGGGAAGATGCCAAGAAGTTATTGGCCCAAATTGTTTGCGCAGAATCCTTGACGGCCCGCGCCGTCTTCGGATTCTTTCCGGCGGCGAGCGTCGGGGACGATATTGAAGTCTTTGCGGACGAATCGCGTTCGCGCACCCTCGCCACATTCCACACCTTGCGGCAGCAAGTGGAGAAACCCGCGGGCGAAGCGAACTATGCCTTGGCCGATTTCATCGCGCCCGCGGCATCCGGCCGCGCAGATTACCTGGGCGCCTTTGCGGTGACGGCGGGGATCAACCTGGAGCGCCTTGTCCGCCGATTCGAACAGGACCATGACGACTACAGTTCCATCATGGCCAAGGCGCTCGCGGACCGGCTCGCCGAAGCCCTGGCGGAATTGATCCACAAGCGCGCCCGGGAAGCGTGGGGTTATGGGTGCGCGGAGAATCTGACCGTGGACGACCTCCTCCGGGAGCGCTACCGCGGCATCCGTCCCGCTCCCGGCTATCCTGCTTTCCCCGACCACACGGAGAAGCGAACGCTGTTCGACCTGCTGCGCGTCGAAGAGAACGTGGGCATTCGATTGACCGAAAACTTTGCCATGTGGCCCCCCGCCTCGATCTGCGGCCTCTATTTCTCGCATCCCCAGGCGAAGTATTTCTCCGTCGGGAGGATCGACCGCGACCAGGTGCGAGACTACCAGATGCGCAAAGGCATGGACCTTGCCAGCGTGGAGCGCTGGCTCGGCCCGCATCTCGCTTATGGTTCCTGAGCTTGGCGCAACGGTTCCATTTCGCGCCCGGTGAGATAACAGACCGGAAGACTGCATGCCCGCACCGCCACACTTCCGCCGCCGGCATTTCTCGCTGAAGGATCGAATCGTGACCTACATCAGCGAGAAGATTTTCCAAAACATCACTTACGTGGTGCGGCATGGACTGATTCGAGGGATGAAGCGCAAGGGGGGCATGGGTTTCCTCCCGGCTTGCGTGGCCGGATCGGGATCGAACCAAGCCGAGGAATTATTTCTGCGCGGTTTGGATCTCAAGGACAAAGTGGTTTACGACATTGGGGCATTCCAGGGCGTCATGACGCTCTTCTTCGCGACGCGCGCCAAAACCGTCGTGACCTATGAACCGCACCCCGCCAATTACCGCAGGGTGCTGGAGAACCTGGCGTTGAATCAGTTGACGAACGTCCGCGCATTCCCCCGCGCGGTGGGCAACCAGGAAGGGACTCTGCTCCTGACCTTTGACCCTCGCATGCCGGGAGCTGCGTCAGGCGATGGCACGATCCGGGCGCAGATCGCCGCCTCAATCGCGGAGGCCGAGACGGTGGAAGTTCCCATCGTCCGCCTCGACGACGACCTGGAGCGGAGCGGCCTGCCGGCGCCGGATTTCATCAAGCTCGACATCGAGGGGATGGAGCTGGCCGCACTGGAGGGCATGCGCCAGACATTGACCCGCCGACACCCCGCCCTCTACCTCGAGTTGCATGGGGCGAACGAAGAGGACAAGAGGGAAAAGACTCTGCGGATTCTGCAATTCCTAACCAATCTCGGGTACAGGAATATCCAACACGTCGAAACGGGCAGTCAGGTTAGCCTCTCTGCTGCCCCCACGATCTATACGGGTCACCTCTATTGCACCGAGGGGGAAAGGGCGGATGACGCGCGCAGCTGACTCGAGCCCCCTCCGCGACCCCCGCGCCTGCGCAGCGCGCCCCAAGTCCAGGACATCCAAATGCGCGGCGTCTCTGCGGGGGTAACGCCTTCAAACGACGTTGTCCCGGTACCATGCGACACTCCTCCGCAAACCCTCTTCGAAGCTGATGCGCGGCTCATAGCCCAGCAAGGCTCGCGCCTGCGAGATGTCCGCGCGCGAGCGTCGGATATCGCCGGGCCGAGCGGGCTCATAGGAAGGCTCCACGTCCCTCACGAAGATGGAATTCAGCAGCCGGATGGTTTCATTGAGGCTCCACTCTTTGCCCCCGCCCACGTTGATGACTTTTCCGCCGGCCCCCGGCGCCGTGCAGGCGCGCAGCGTCGCATCCACGACATTGCCGACATAGACGAAATCACGGGACTGCTCGCCGTCGCCGTAGATCTTCGGGGCGACTCCACCCAGATACGCCGAGACGAAAATCGAAAGCACGCCGGAGTAAGGGGACGCGGGGTTCTGCCGCGGGCCGAAGACGTTGAAGTAGCGGAGCGCCACGGCCTCCAACCCATAAACTCTCGTAAAGATCTGGCAGTAATATTCCCCCGCAAGTTTGGTCAGGCCGTAGGGAGAAAGAGGATGAGGTTGCTGGGTTTCAACCTGGGGCAACGAGGGCTCGTCGCCGTACACCGCGGCCGAGCCGGCGAAGACGAGGCGCTTCACGCCGGCGTCGCGGGCCGCGACCAGAACGTGCAGCGTCCCATCGTGGTTGACGGCGTTGGACGTCACCGGGTCTTCGATCGAAGCCACCACCGAGGCGATCGCCGCCTCGTGAATCACATAGTCAACGTCCCGGAAAGCCGAACGAATGCTCGCCAGATCCCGAATATCCAATTGATGAAAGCTGATGTGGTCTCTCACCGCGCTGAGATTCCGCTCGCTGCCCGTGCTCAGATTATCCAGCACGCGTACGGCCTCACCTCGCCGGACCAACTCCTCCACGATATGCGACCCGATGAAACCCGCCCCGCCCGTAACCAGATACGTTGCCATTTGAATCCTTTAGCTCGAAGGCGCCTGAGTTTACCATACCGCCCCTAACCCCGAAGGGCGAGCGCGCCCCGCTCGGGAGCAGACCACGCCGGGCGCTCGCTTGGACCCGCTGATATCGAGTGAAGAACTCTTCTCCTCCCGAGAAGGTCACGACAAAGGGGACCTTTGTTGACGCTGGCTGCGAAGAAACCGACAACTTGCCCGATTTCGGCCTGTTTTAGGAAAAGAGTTGTGGAGCGGATTGACCAGATTCCTGACGTTGCCTATACTGTTTTTCGGGCAGGATTGAGGCACCCCGCCCTGAAATTGTGGCTGAATTCAGCGGTGCGGTCACGCTGCCGGGTGCGCCGAATGGCTGTGACGCCCGAGTCGTCAAGGGGCGGGGCACGCGGCTAGGCGAACAGAACCTGTAGATCCCGATGGCACAACATAGGGGACCCGCGTAGGGGCGCTGCCGCGCCCTTGCGTGCCCCGGGACGCTTGCCAGTGGGAGTGATGAACACGCCCGTCGGTCAATCTTAGATGGCGCAGATTTTCCATCCCAGCACCAACACGATCTCGCGCCTGAGTCTCTATGGCGCGGTATTCATCGCGGCGCTGGCCGGCTACGCCGTCTTTCAGGTCAATCAATCGCCTTACGTGACGGACGTGGACGTGGCGCTGCAACAGCCCGTCCCCTTCAGCCACAAGCGCCACGTCAGCGAACTGGGAATTGATTGCCGCTACTGCCACACGACGGTCGAGAGTTCGTCCTACGCGGGGATTCCCCCGACTCATACCTGCATGACGTGTCACTCTCAGATCTGGACGAACGCCGAAATGCTGGCGCCGGTGCGCGCCAGCTATCAGACCAATCAATCGCTCGCCTGGACGCGCGTCAATGCTGTGCCGGACTTCGTTTACTTCGATCACAGCATTCATGTGAAGAAAGGCGTGGGCTGCACGACGTGTCACGGTCCAATCGGTGAAATGCCGCTCACCTGGCGCGCCGAGACGCTCTACATGCGCTGGTGCCTCGAGTGCCATCGCGAGCCCGAGCGCTATGTGCGGCGGCGAGAAGATGTGTTCAAGGCTGATTACAGGCCGCCCTCGAACCAGTTAGAGCTGGGACGGCAGCTCGTTCGTGAATACAAGATCCGGCCGGTGAAGCAACTCGAGGATTGCTACGCCTGCCATCGCTGAGCGACCAACGGAGCGGCGGCCTTCTGGCCGTCACTTCGGGCAGGCGATACGGCGGGCTTCCCGCCCAGCCGCGACAGGTTCCGCCCGCCGCCATGACGGGAACCCCTGGTGGTGGTCATTCCGAGGAGTCCAGCTTTGTGGGGGCGATGACGAATCCGCAGTTCCTGAAGACACGGATGCTTCGTCCCGCTCCGACCGGGAGTCCAGATGAGACCGCGAGAACGAATGGCTGAGAAGGGAAAAGGAAAAAACCCACTCGATTTGGCTGCAATTCGTGCTCGCCTGGAGGGCGACGCCGGAAAGCACTTCTGGCGCAGCCTGGAGCAACTGGCGGAAACGCCGGAGTACCAGGCTTTCCAGCATCACGAATTCCCGCACGATCCGGCCAAGGAATCGAACTCCCTCAACCGACGCGACGCGCTCAAACTGATGGCCGCCTCAGCCGCGATGGCGGGCCTGACGGCGTGCACGAAGCTGCCCACGGAAAAGATCTTCCCCTATGCGCAGCAGCCTCCGGAGAAGTTTGTTCCCGGCAAACCGCTGTTCTACGCCACCGCCATGCCGCTCGGCGGCGTCGCGACGGGCCTGCTCGTGGAAAGCCACATGGGCCGCCCCACCAAGGTCGAGGGAAACCCCAGCCACCCGGGAAGCCTGGGCGCGACAGACGCGCTCGCTCAAGCCTCGGTGCTTTCGCTCTATGACCCCGACCGGTCGCAAGCCGTCTTCACCCGGGGGCGGATCAGCAGTTGGAGTTCGTTCCTGACGGAGATTGAGCGCGTTCGTGCGGCTTGGTTGGCAACCCGGGGTGCGGGACTGCGGCTGCTGACCGAGACTGTGACATCCCCGACACTCGCCAGCCAGATTCGATCGCTCCTCGCGCAGTTCCCGGAGGCGCAGTGGCATCAGTACGAAGCCGCGAATCGCGACGCGGCGCGGGAAGGCGGCCGCCTGGCCTTCGGCGAGTACGTCAACACGGTTTATCGCTTTGACCGCGCGGCCGTGGTCCTGGCGCTCGACTCCGATTTCCTCTGCTCCGGCCCGGGCAGCCTGCGCTACGCACGCGACTTCGCCGACCGGCGGCGCATGCCGGATGAAAAATCCGCAATGAACCGGCTCTACGTCGTCGAGGGAAATCCTTCCGCCACCGGCACAATGGCGGATCATCGATTGCCGTTACGGGCATCGGAAGTCGAGGACTTCGCTCGCATCCTTGCTCAGGCGTTGGGCGTCGAAGGCGCAGCGGCGGCAAGGAAATTGCCAGCGCGCGTACCCCCTGGCTGGATTCCCGCTCTTGCGCGCGACCTCGAGAATCACCGCGGTGCGAGCGTGGTAATCGCCGGCGATCAGCAGCCTGCTGTCGTCCACGCACTGGCCCACGCCATGAATGACTTGCTCGGCAATCTCGGCCAGACGGTTCTCCATACCGAGCCCCTCGAGGCCGCTCCCGTCCACCAGATGGAGTCGCTGCGGAGCCTTGTGGCGGACATTCAGGGCGGGAAGGTCAACGCGCTCGTGATTCTGGGCGGCAATCCGGTTTACGACGCTCCCGCCGACCTGGACTTTGGCGCGAATCTGCTCAAGGTTGATCTTCGCCTCCACCTGGGGCTCCATTACAACGAAACCGCGATCCTCTGCCACTGGCATATTCCCGAAACACATTACCTGGAAGCCTGGAGCGACGCCCGCGCCTACGACGGCACGGTAAGTATTATCCAGCCTCTGATTGCCCCGCTTTATAACGGACACTCGCCGCATGAGCTCCTTTCGGTCTTGCTCGGTGAGCCCGGCCGGACATCGCATGAGATTGTGAAGGAATACTGGAGGGAACAGTTCAAGGGTCCAGACTTCGAGGTCTTCTGGCAGACTTCGCTCCACGACGGTGTGATTGCCGGCACCGCAATGGCTCCCAAGCAGGTGTCGCTCCAACTAGATTCTGCGGCGCTCTCCGGCAATGCCCTTGCCCCGCCACCCGCCCGAAACGGGAAGCTCGAAATCATGTTCCGCCCCGACCCGACGGTCTGGGACGGCCGCTTTGCCAACAACGGCTGGTTGCAGGAATTGCCCAAGCCGCTGACCAAACTCACCTGGGACAATGCCGCGCTCGTCAGCGTCAGGACTGCGCAGCGGCTCGGCCTGCAGAGCGGAGATGTTGTCAAGCTCCGCTGTCGCGGGCGGGAAGTCACGGCGCCCGTGTGCCTTCTGCCGGGCCACGCCGACGACGCTGTGACCCTCCATCTCGGCTACGGGCGCGACCGCGCGGGCCGCGTGGGCAGCGGATGCGGAGTGAACGCCAACGCCCTGCGCGTCTCCGACGCCCCCTGGTTCAGCGCAGGCCTGGAGATTGAGAAAACCGGCGCGACATACCCTCTGGCACGAACCCAGCACCACAGCATCATTGGCGCCGACCCGCGGAAAGCGCGAGAAGAAGAGAGCGACCAGGCCTTCCACCGCCGGATCATCCGCGTCGCCACCCTTGAGGAATACCGCAAGGACCCGCACTTCGCCGCGGGAGGTGAGGGACACGGCTCAGAGGAGCTTTCCCTATATCCGCCCCACAAGTACGACGGCTACTCCTGGGGGATGACCCTCGACCTGAATAATTGTATGGGCTGCAATGCCTGCGTGGTTGCCTGCAAGTCCGAAAACAACACTCCGGTCGTCGGTAAACAGGAAGTGATCGCGGGACGCGAGATGGATTGGATCCGTATCGACACTTACTACCGCGGCGACCTGGACAATCCCGAAGCGCACAATCAGCCCGTGATGTGCGTGCACTGCGAGAACGCGCCGTGCGAGGGCGTCTGCCCGGTGGGCGCCACGGTCCACAGCCCTGAAGGCTTGAACGAAATGATCTACAACCGCTGCGTCGGCACGCGCTACTGTTCGAACAACTGCCCCTACAAGGTGCGGCGGTTCAACTTTCGGCTTTATTCGGATTGGACCACGCCCAGCCTCTTCGGGCTGCGGAATCCGAATGTCACCGTCCGCAGCCGCGGGGTGATGGAGAAGTGCACGTACTGCGTCCAGCGCATCAACGCCGCCAGGATTCAGGCAGAGAAAGAAGAGCGCGAGGTTCGCGATGGCGAAATCCAGACCGCCTGCCAGCAGGCGTGCCCGACGCAGGCGATTGTTTTCGGCAACATCAACGACCCGCAGAGCCGGGTCTCGAAATTGAAGAAACAGAACCGCGCCTACGGGCTGCTGGCCGAATTGAACACGCGGCCGCGCACCAGTTACCTGGCCGGTCTGCGCAATCCCAATCCCGAGGTCGAGAAATAGCAGGTGAACGAGCTCTCACCGAATACCGCTGCGCACGCTGACCCTGAGCACCCGGTCATCGGGCCGGGCCACAGCTACGCGTCAGTCACCGACAAGATCAGCGCTATCGTCCTCACCCAGCCCCTCTCCAAGGGCTGGATGTTCGGCTTCACGGTCTCCTTCGGTTTGTTGATGGTGCTGATGGCCTCGCTCACCTACCTATTGCTCGAAGGCACCGGGATCTGGGGCATCAACGTCCCCGTCGGCTGGGGTTTCGACATCATCAACTTCGTCTGGTGGATCGGCATTGGTCACGCCGGAACGTTAATCTCCGCGATCCTTCTTTTGCTGCGCCAGCGCTGGAGAACCTCGATCAACCGCTTCGCCGAGGCGATGACGATTTTTGCGGTTTGCGCGGCGGGAATTTTCCCGCTCATCCACACCGGCCGGCCGTGGCTCGCTTACTGGCTGCTGCCTTACCCCGACACCATGGCCACGTGGCCACAGTTTCGCAGTCCGCTGGTGTGGGACGTCTTCGCGGTCTCAACCTACGCGACCGTGTCGTTCTTGTTCTGGTTTGTCGGAATGATACCCGACCTCGCCACCCTGCGCGATCGCGCGCGCCATCGCGCCATCAAGATCATTTACGGCATTCTCGCCATGGGTTGGCGAGGTTCGGCGGTGCACTGGCACCGCTACGAAATGGCTTCGCTGCTGCTCGCCGGCCTGGCCACGCCGCTCGTGGTCTCGGTGCACACGGTGGTGAGTTTCGACTTCGCGGTGGGCGTCATCCCGGGCTGGCACACCACCGTGTTTCCGCCCTATTTCGTTGCCGGCGCGATTTTCTCCGGCTTTGCCATGGTGATGACCCTGGCCATCCCGGTTCGCGCCTTCTACAAGCTCGAGGACTTCATTACCATGCGACACCTCGAGAACATGGCCAAGGTCATGCTCGCCACCGGCCTGATTGTCGGCTACGGCTATCTGATGGAAGCCTTCATGGCGTTCTACACCGGAAACACGTATGAGCGCTTCATGATCTGGAATCGTTTCTCCGGCCCCTATGCCCTGGTAGGCGGAGCGCTGCTTCTGTGCAATATCATCATCCCGCAATCGCTGTGGTTTCGTCGTGTCCGGACCAACGTGCCGGCGCTGTTCGTGATTTCTCTGATCATCAATATCGGCATGTGGCTGGAGCGGTTCGTCATTATTGTGACCAGCCTGCATCGTGACTTTCTTCCTTCCAGTTGGGGCATGTACTCCCCCACGCGCTGGGATGTGGCGACGTACCTCGGCACGATCGGCCTGTTTCTGACGATGTTTTATTTGTTCATTCGATTCTTGCCCATGATTTCGATCTTCGAGATGCGGGGCCTGGTGCCGGCCCGGCCGGAAATCAAGCAACCCGCGTAGCGACCGAAGCCTATGACGAAGCGCCCACTCTACGGCTTGATGGCGGAATTCGACAATCCCGACGAACTCCTGGGCGCGGCCCATCGTGCCCGCGCCGCCGGATACCGGCGGATGGATGCCTTCACGCCCATGCCGATTGAGGGGCTGGCGGAGGCCGTGGGATTCGAGAAGACGCGGCTGCCGCTCGCGGTATTCATCGGCGGGTTGTGCGGGTGTATCGGCGGCTTCCTGCTTCAGTATTATCCGAGCGTGATTGACTATCCGCTGAACGTCGCGGGCAAGCCGTTCAACAGTTGGCCGGCGTTCGTTCCCGTCACCTTTGAGTTGACGATTCTGGCGGCCGCGCTGACCACGGTGTTTGGGATGCTGGCCATGAACGGTTTGCCGACCCCCTACCACCCGGTGTTCAACGTGCCGCAGTTTGAGCTGGCGAGTCGCAATCGCTTCTTCCTGTGCATCAAGGCGAGGGATCCTCAATTTGATGGCGAGAAGACGAAGCAATTCCTGGAGGGCTTGAAGGCCCACGCGGTGTATGAGGTTGAATCGTAGTCAGTCCCACACGAGTGGCGCACGACTCCTGCGGCTCATCAGCGCCGTAGCCGCGCTGGGGTTCACCGCCTGCCGTACCGACATGCACGTGCAGCCGCGCTACAACCCGCTGGATGGGACCCACTTCTTTGAAGATGGCCGCTCCGCGCGTCCCGAGGTTCCCGGGACGGTGGCCCGCGGGCATCTGCGCATCGACCAGCATCTCTACACCGGCAAATTGCATGGCCAGCCGGTTGATACATTCCCGTTTGCGGTGACGCGCCCGGTGCTCGAGCGGGGACGGGAGCGTTTCAACATCTTCTGCGCGCCCTGTCACGGCTTCACCGGCGAGGGCCGAGGGATGATCGTGCAGCGCGGTTTTCCCCCGCCTCCCTCCTACCACACGGACCGCCTGCGGCAAGCGCCCGTCGGTCACTTCTACGACGTCATGACCAACGGGTACGGCGCCATGTACAGCCACGCCGCGCGGATTACGCCCGAGGATCGTTGGGCGATCGTGGCGTACATCCGGGCGCTCCAGATGAGTCAGCACGCCACCCTGGACGATGTTCCGGAGGCCGAGCGCAGGAGGCTCACGGCCGAACCGAGATGACGATGAACGAAGCAGCCCGAATCCGCATTGCCAGCGCGCAGAAACCCTCCCTCGTCGTAGGTATGGGGACGCTCCTGCTTTGCGCGGCGGCGGGATTTTACAGTCCGACGCAGTTCTTCCGGTCTTACCTGTTCGGTTTTGTTTTCTGGCTCGGCATGGCCCTGGGCTCGATCAGCATGCTGATGCTTCACCATCTGGTGGGGGGCGGGTGGGGCTTCGCGATCCGCAGAATGTTGGAATCGGGGACGCGCACCTTCGTGTTGTTGGCGGGACTCTCATTGCCCCTCTTTTTCGGCCTGCGTCATCTCTACCTGTGGGCTGACCCCGCCAAGGCACAGGCAAGCGAGGCGGTAGCCCACAAAGCGCTCTACCTCAATGTTCCCTTCTTCATTATTCGCGCGGCGGTCTTTTTCGCGGCCTGGATCGTGCTGGCGCACTTTCTGAACAAGTGGTCGCGCGAGCAGGATGAAACCGGGAATCCCGACTTGACGCGGCGCCTGCAGAACCTGAGCGGGCCGGGCCTCATTGTTTATGGCCTGACCGTGACGTTCGCCTCGATCGACTGGGTGATGTCGCTCGAACCCGCCTGGGGTTCGACGGTTTATGGGATGATTTTCATCGTCACGCAGTCGCTTTCAGCCTTAGCGCTGGCCATCCTCGCCTGCATGCTCCTGGCGAAGTTCAAGCCCCTGTCGGAGGTGATATCGCCGCTGGCCTTGAACGACCTGGGCAACTTGCTCCTGACGTTTACGATCCTCTGGGCCTATCTCTCGTTTTCCCAGTTCCTCATCATCTGGAGCGGTAACCTGCCGGAAGAAATCACGTGGTATTGGGCGCGCGCCACCGGCGACTGGGCCTGGGTCGCCGTGATGCTCATCGTGTTCCACTTCGCCGTCCCGTTTCTCGTGTTGCTGAACCGCTTCGTCAAGCAGCGGATCCGGATGCTGGCCGCCGTGGCCGGGTGGATGATCCTCATGAGCGTCGTGGACCTCTACTGGCTCATGGCCCCGGCCTACAACCGCATCGGACCCAGGCTGGAGTGGATGGATGGGCTGGCCGTGGCGGGGATTGGCGGAATCTGGCTTTGGCGTTTTCTGGGGCAATTGCAATCGAACCCGCTCGTGCCGCTGAAAGACCCGCGGATGACACGAGCACCAGAACATCATGCATGAGGCAAAAGAACAACCGGGAAGCAGCGAGCGCCGTTACGAGACGCGCGATGTGACGGTGCGGACGGCGTTGTATTCCGCAATCGGAATCGTGCTGTTGACGGTCGCGGGTCTCGCGGCAAGCGGGCTCGTCATGCAGTACTTCATGACGGTGCAGAAGCTGGGGCCACCTGCCTCGCCCTTCGACAACACGCGCGCTGTTCCTCCTCCGCCGCGCTTGCAGGTCTCGCCGGCGGAGACGCTGAAGGCCTTCGAAGCTGAGGAGCAAGTCAAACTGGCGAGTTACGGTTGGGTGGACAAGAACGCCGGCCTTGTCCGCATCCCCATCGAGCGCGCCATGGAACTTTCGCTCCACAAGGGATTTCTGACGCGGACCTCGCAAGCCCCGGCGCGCAGCAGTGCCCAAGAAGGCGCAGCGGCCGCGAGCATTTCAAAGCTAAGGCACGGGAAGTAGGAACCATGCGTATGACGTTCATTCCGTTTCATCGTCTCGGCGCGTTGCCGAAGGCAAGCCGCGCCGTCGCATTCTTCGGCCTGATGAGCCTGGCGGGATGGTCCTCCGCCTGGGCAGGGGACGCGAGCATCCGGCCGCCGCAACTGCGGGAGGTAGGGATCGACCAGCGCTTGAACGAGCCGGTCCCCTTGGACCTGCCGTTTCTTGATGAGGAAGGCCGCACCGTCCGGCTGGGCGATTACTTTGGAAAGAAACCCGTGGTGCTGTCGTTGATCTACTTCGCCTGCCCCATGCTCTGCACCACCGCGGAGAACGGCCTGCTCGAAGCGGTGAAACAGCTCAGATTCGACGCGGGGAAGGAATACGAGATACTTACCATCAGCTTCGATCCCAATGACAAGCCGATGAACGCAAAGGCCAAGAAATCCGTTTACGTCGGCCTTTATGGCCGACCGGGCGGCGCCGCGGGCTGGCACTTCCTGACGGGAAGCCAGGACTCGATTCGGCGCCTGACGGACGCCGTCGGCTTTCATTACACCTACGATGAGTCAACCCGCGAGTTCGCTCATGCCACCGGCATCATGGTGATTACCCCCGGGGGCAAGATCTCGCACTACTTCTACGGCATTCAGTATCCCGCGGGCGATCTTCGCCTGGCGCTCGTGGAAGCTTCGAACAACAAGATTGGCAATCCGGTCGACGCCGTCCTGCTCTTTTGCAGCCATTACGATCCGGCGATCGGGAAGTACGGTTTCGTCATATCTCGCGTGTTGCAGCTCGCAGGGCTGGTTACGATTCTTTCGATTGCGACGCTCATGCTCGTGATGTTTCGCGCGGAGCATCGGGCTAAGGCATGTACAACTGCCGGGATGGCAAGTCGCGGCAACTTTCTCGAAGTCAGTAAAAGGTGACAACCAAAAATGTGGTCGGGGTTTCCATTACGTCCTGAACAAGCCTCCACAATCGCCGCAGGGATCGACGAGCTCTACTACTTCCTGACGGCGATCACACTCTTCTTCACGTTCATCATTTTTGCCACGATCTTCTACTTCGCCATCCGGTACCGCCGGCGAGTCACAGACGAGGCCCTGTCGCAGATCGAGGGCTCCCTCCCCCTGGAAATTTTCTGGAGCGCCGTCCCCCTGGCTCTGGTGCTGGTCATCTTCGTCTGGTCTTCGAGCCTGTTCATCAAGAACTCCCGCCCGCCGGAGGCTTCCACCGAAGTTTTCGTGGTGGGCAAACAGTGGATGTGGCAACTGCAGCATCCCGAGGGCGTGCGGGAGATCAACGAGCTGCACGTTCCGGTGGGAAGACCGATCAAGCTGACGATGACCTCGGAGGATGTGATCCACGACTTCTTCATCCCGGCCTTCCGGGTGAAGAAAGACGTGGTGCCGGGCAAATACACCAGCCTGTGGTTCGAAGCCACCCAGACCGGGCGCTACCACCTGTTCTGTGGGCAATACTGTGGCGTCAATCACGCGCTGATGATCGGCCAGGTGGTGGTGATGGAGCCGCAGGACTACGAGCGCTGGCTGAGCGGCAGCCGAAAAGAAAATACCATGGCCCTCTCCGGCGCCCAGCTCTACGACAAGTACGCCTGCATCACCTGCCACGGGACGGGCAAGGGACCGCCCTTCGTCGATTTCTACATGAGCCGGGTGAAACTCCAGGACGGCACGACGGTGCTGGCCGACGAGGCCTACATCCGGGAGTCCATCCTCTATCCCTCCGCCAAGCTGAGAACCGGGTATGACCCCCTCATGCCCACCTTCAAAGGCCAACTCACGGAGGAGCAGCTCCTCCAGCTCATCGCTTACATCAAGTCTCTGGGGACTGCAGAAAGGAAGGCAACACAAGAATGAGTTCCTCCGTAGTTGAAGGTTCGGGCGGCGTCAACTATTTGAATGCGCAATATGGGATCCGCTCGTGGCTGCTCACCACGGACCACAAGCGCATTGCCCTGCTCTATCTCGGTTCCATCACGTTCTTTTTCCTGGTGGGCGGGATCTCGGCCGTTCTTATGCGTCTGCACTTGATTGAACCTCAGGGCGCGCTGCTCCAGCCCGCCACCTACAATCGAATGTTCAGCCTGCACGGGATCGTGATGATCTTCCTGTTTCTGATCCCCTCGATTCCGGCCGTCATGGGGAATTTTCTGGTCCCGATGATGGTGGGGGCGCGCGACCTCGCGTTCCCGAGGATCAACCTGCTCAGTTGGTACATTTACGT
>Ga0073934_10006150_pt1 | contig 17794 bp, 16 predicted proteins | sample LarsenN4metaG_FD_76834 | JGI IMG/M metagenome (GOLD analysis project Ga0073934, IMG submission 76834) | Hot spring sediment bacterial and archeal communities from British Columbia, Canada, to study Microbial Dark Matter (Phase II) - Larsen... ... | reverse complement strand
GCCGCCGCCGACCGCCACGCCGTACGCCGCCGCGCACTCCGCCAGCCCCGCGTACAGCGCGTCGATATCCGCGATCTCGGTCTCTGGCGGCAGCTGCAGCGTCACCAGTGCCACCGTCGGCGTCCCGCCCATCGCCGCGATGTCGCTCACGTTCACCGCGAGCGCCTTCCAACCCACGTCCGCCCAGGCGACCCGCCCCGTCAGGAAGTGCACCCCGGCCACCAGCGTGTCCGTCGTCGCCAGCGCGAATGCCCCCGGACGCCACGCCGCCGCGTCGTCCCCGATGCCCGCCGCCAGCCGGCCATCGCCCTGCGCCCCGAGCGCCGCCCGCAGCCGTTCGATCAGCCCGAACTCACCGATCTCCGACACCCGCATCGAAGTCAGCGTAGCGGCCAGCAGCGGCTGAATGCCCGCGCCCGGACGAGGCACTCGAACGGGCGTCCCCGATACGCCGGACACGTCAATGGCCGCCCGGCGGCGAGATTGTTACGATCGGATACAGCGCTTGCCTCCGTCCAGCGCCCCTCGGGCCGCCGACCGAATCCCGGAGCGTAACCCTACCCATGGCCATCGACCACCCCAGCGCGCCCCCAGCCGGCCCCGACCTCCCCCGCATCGAGCGCGCCATCCGCGAGGTTATCGAGGCCATCGGCGAAGACCCCGCCCGCGAGGGCCTGCGCGATACCCCCGCGCGCGTCGCCCGCATGTACGCCGAGCTCTTCGAGGGCCTCCAAATCGACCCCCGCTCCTACCTCAACGTCCAGTTCAACGCGGAACACCACGAGATGGTCATCCTCCGCGACATCCCCTTCTACAGCGTCTGCGAGCACCACTTCATGCCCTTCCACGGCATCGCCGCCGTCGGCTATATCCCCGATGGCCGCGTCGTCGGCCTCAGCAAGCTCGCCCGCCTCGTCGATGCCTTCGCCAAGCGCCCGCAGCTCCAGGAGCGCCTCACCAGCCAGGTCGCCGACGCGCTCATGGACACGTTGCAGCCCGACGGCGTCGCCGTCGTCGTCGAGGCCGAGCACCTCTGTATGACCGCGCGCGGCGCGAAGAAGCCCGGCAGCCGCATGGTCACCTCGGCCACCCGCGGCCTCTTCCGAAAGAACGAGCTCACCCGCGCCGAGTTCCTCTCGCTGGTGCGCGGCAAATGACCGAACTCGTGCTCCGCGACGAATCGCTGGAGGTACTCGCAAGCGAGTGGGACGGCCTCGTCCGCCAGACCGCCGAGCCGCTTCCGTTCGTCACGCCCGCCTTCCAGCGCGTCTGGCTCAAGCACTTTCAGGACGGCGCCGAGCTACGCCTGATCACTGCCCGCGAGGGCGAGCGCCTGATCGGCGTCGCGCCGCTGCTCCTCCGCGATGGCTGCGTCGAGTTCGTCGGCCACTACTCCATCTGCGACTACATGGACATCGCCTGCGCCCCCGGCTTCGAGCGCGCCTTCGGCGAGCGCCTGCTCGCGTCGCTCGCCGCCGACGGCTGTGGCTTCCTCGACCTGCGTGGCCTCGTCGAGACGTCGCCGACCCGCGAAGCGCTCCTGGCGGCCGCCCCCGCCGCCGGCTACCACGCGACGCTCGAGGACGAGGCCCTCTCCCCCAGCGTCGAGCTGCCGGGGACCTGGGATGAGTACCTCGCCCGCCTCTCAAAGCACGACCGCCACGAGTTGCGCCGCAAGCTGCGCCGCCTCGAAGGCGCCGGTGGCGTCGAACTGCGCATCGTCACCGCCGCCGAAGAGGCGGCCGAGCGCCTCGAGACCCTCTTCCACCTCATGCGCATCAGCAACCACCACAAGGAGGAATTCCTCGCGCGCCCGGGCATGCAGGCCTTCTTCCGCGAGATGGTCGCCGCGATGGCCGAGGCGGGCATGCTTCGCTTCTATTTCCTGTCCTTCGATGGACAGGCGGTCGCCGCGGTCCTCAATTTTGACCTCGGCGGCCAGCTCTACATGTACAATTCAGGCTACGACCCCGCGTACGCGCACTATGCCGTCGGCCTCATGTCGAAAACGCTCCTCATCCGCGACGCCATCGAGCAGGGCCGCACCTGCGTCGACTTCCTGCGCGGCGACGAGAGCTACAAGTACGACCTCGGCGGCAAGGACCGGAGAATCTACCGGCTGGTGCTGAAGCGATGACCTCCGTCTACGACCCGCGCCCCTTCGCCGAAACAGGCGATCACGGCCCGGGGCTGAAAGCCCCGGGCCAGCGGGCTTCGCGCCGCATCGCCATGCTCTCGATGCACACCTCCCCGCTCGCCCAACTCGGCGGTCGCGAGGCCGGCGGCATGAACGTCTACGTCCGCGAGCTCTCGCAGGCGCTCGGCGAACGCGGCTACGCCGTCGACGTCTTCACCCGCCGGCAGTCGCCGGATGCACCCGAAGTGCAGCCCTTCGGCCCGAACGCCCGCGTCGTGCAGGTCCATGCCGGCCCCGCGCAGCCGCTGCCGAAGGACGACGTCGCCCAGCACATCGACGCCTTCGCCGCCGCCGTCCGCGCCTTCGCCGATCGCGCCTCGCTCGCGTACGACCTCGTCCATAGCCACTACTGGATGTCCGGCGCTGCGGGCATCGCCCTCGCCGAAGCATGGGATGTGCCGCATATCGCCATGTTCCACACGCTTGGTGAGCTGAAGATCCGCGCCCGTATCACCGAACGCGAGCCGCCCGCGCGCATCGCTGCCGAGACGCGCATCGCCGCGCACGCCCACCGCATCGTCGTCGCGACGGAACACGAACGCGCGGTACTGACCACCCTCTACCGCGCCGACCCCTCGCGCATCGTCGTCGTGCCGTGCGGCGTCGATACGGACGTCTTCACTCCGGTCGAAAAGGGCGTCGCGCGCCGCGCGCTCGGCCTGCCCGCGGACAAGCGCCTGCTGCTCTACGTCGGCCGCATCGAGCCGCTCAAAGGCATCGACGTCCTCATCGGCGCCGCCGCCGCGTTACACGAGGACGAAAACTTCCTCGTCCTGATCGTCGGCGGCGACGCGCGCGCCGCGGACGAGATGGCGGCGCTGCGCGCGCAGGCCGAACAGCTCGGCGTCGACCACCACATCTCGTTTGTCGGCGCCGTCGACCACGCACGCCTCCCCCTGTACTACAGCGCCGCCGATGTCTGCGTCGTGCCGTCGTACTACGAGAGCTTCGGCATGGTCGCCGTCGAGGCCATGGCCTGCGGCACCCCCGTCGTCGCCTCGCGCGTCGGCGGCCTCGCCAGCACCGTCGCCGACGGCGAGACCGGCTACCTCATCTCCTGGCGCTGCCCGGAGCCGTTCGCCGAGCGCCTCGAGCAACTGCTCGAGAACGACGAGTTGCGCGCCTCTTTCGGCGCCGCCGCCCGCGAAGCCGCCGAGCGCTACCGCTGGCCCGCCGTCGCCGACGCCATCGCCTCCGTCTACACCGACACCCTCGCCGCGCGGACAACCTGACACCGCGGCGTCGCCTGCCGCGTCCGCAGGAGCACCCGTCGGCTCGCACCGGCGTGATCGCGTGTACGCCCCTGCACCTTCAATCGGCGGGCACCGCGTACCCCCTGCCGCGGCCCGACTGGAACAGTACGGGCCAGCCCGCGAACCGCGCCGCGACGCGGCGCCGTACAACTCCTCGAGGTCATGCTGCTCGCGACGTTGATGAGCATCGGCCTGGTCATCGCCATCTGGCTCGTCAGCAGCCCCGCCCGGTCGCCACGGCGCCCGGGCCGCCCACCGCCCGCCGCCCCGCCGGCTGATTCACCAAGCGGACTTGATACATCAGAATAGTTTGATGTATCGTGCCCGGCATGCCACCGCTCGCCACGGCCGAACGCCCGCCCGCCTTCCTCCAGCTCGCCGGCCATCCCGTGCGCTGGCAGCTCCTCCAGGAACTCGCCCGCAGCGACCGTCAGGTCAGTGAGCTCACCGACGCCCTCGACGCCTCGCAGAGCCTCGTCTCCTACCACCTCGCCCGCCTGCGCGATGCCCGCGTCGTCGCGATGCGCCGCAGCTCCGCCGACGCCCGCGACGCCTACTACCGGCTCGACCTCGCCCGCTGCCGCGAGCTGCTCGCCTCCGCCGGCGCCGCCCTCCACCCCGGCCTCGCGCTCGCCCCACCGGCCGACGATGCCCCAGCGCTGCGCGGGCGCCGCGCCCGCGTCCTCTTCCTCTGCACCGGCAACAGCACCCGCTCGCAGATCGCCGAAGCGCTGCTGCGGCGCATCGCCGGCGACGCTGTCGAAGTGCACAGTGCCGGCAGCCATCCCAGGCCGCTGCACGCGAACGCCGTCCGCGCCATGCGCGCCCGCGGCATCGACATCAGCGGCGCGCAGCCGAAGCATCTCGACCGTTTCGCCGGCCGCCGCTTCGATTACGTCGTCACGCTCTGCGACCGCGTCCGCGAGGTCTGCCCCGACTTCCCCGCCGCCCAGCGCGTCCATTGGAGCATCGCCGACCCCGCGGCCGCAGGCGGCGCCGACGGCGATTCCTATCCCGCGTTCGAGCGCACCGCGGCCGAGATCGAGGACCGCGTGCGCTTCCTCCTCCACGTCATCCAGCGGCGCACAGCCAGGAGGTAAGCACCGTGCCCGACAACAACAGCAACTCCACCGACGTCGTCAGCGTCCGCTACATGGTCGATGACGTGCCCGCGGCCGTCGACTTCTACACCAGGCACTTCGGCTTCCGCGTCGGCATCAACTCGCCCGCCTTCGCCGACGTCTACCGCGGCAACCTGCGCCTGCTGCTCAGCGGGCCGCAGAGCTCAGCCGGCCGGCCCATGCCCGACGGGCGGCAGCCCGCGCCCGGCGGCTGGAACCGCATCCACTTCATCGTCGATGACATCGCGCGCGAAGTCGACCGCCTGCGCTCGGAAGGCGTCCGCTTCCGCAACGACATCATCAGCGGCCCCGGCGGCCAGCAGGTCCTCGTCGAAGACCCCGCCGGCAACCCGATCGAGCTGTTCCAGCCGGCGGCGCGATAATCGGCCGCGTGTACGCGGGCCGTCCGGCGACACGCCGGTCGCGCGCGCGGCCGCGCGGATCTGCGCGGCGTCTTCGGCCACCTGCGCCCGCATGGTGTCGGCGGGCACGCCGTACGCCGTACCGCCGTAGCGATAGTTCGCCGACCGGCCGGCGCCAGCCAGCGTTGTCATCGAGACGGGGCTACACTCGCAGCATGGCACTCACCCGCATCGACAACGTGGGCATCATCGTCCAGGACCTCGAGGCGGCGATCGCGTTCTTCGTCGAGCTCGGCATGCAGCTCGAGGGGACAGCAGCCCTCGAAGGGCCGTCGGTCGACCGCCTGATCGCCCTCGATGGCGTGCGGACCGAGGTCGCGATGCTGCGCAACGCCGACGGGCAGTGCCGCGTGGAGCTGTGCGGGTTCCTCGCGCCGCCCGCCATCGCTGGCGATGCCAGTGCGCCCGTCAACCGGCTGGGCATGGGCCGCATCATGTTCGCCGTCGACGACATCGACGGCGTCCTCGCCCGCCTGCGGGCGCGCGGCGCCACGCTCATCGGCGAGGTGACGCAGTACGAGGATGCGTACCGCCTCTGTTACATCCGCGGGCCGGAGGGGATCATCATCGCGCTCGCGCAGGCGCTATAGCCTGGCACCCCCGGCAGGATTCGAACCTGCGACCATCGGATTAGAAGTCCGGTGCTCTGTCCACTGAGCTACGGGGGCGCGCCCCTCACCCTACCACGACAGCCTACGCCCGCGCGCCGATCGCCTCGCGGTGCGCCGCGTAGTACGCCAGTCCCGCCGCCACCCCCGCCAGGCAGAGCGCCGCTTCGATGCCGACCGTCGCCTGCACCCCCGCATGCTCCGCCATGAACCCCGTCAGGTAGCCGCCGACCGGCGTCGAGCCCGCGAACAGCAGCATGTACAGCGCCATCACCCGCCCCCGCAGGTGGTCCGGCGTCGCCAGCTGCAGCGACGTGTTCGCCGTCGACGCGAACGCCGGGTTCGCGATCCCCAGCAGCAATAGCGCCGCCATCGTCACCGGAAACCAGCGGCTCACCGCCACGCACGCCAGCAACAGCGAGAACGCCGCCGCCCCCACGAACAGCGTCCGCCGCGTCACGTCGCGCCGGCTCGCGATCGCCAGCGCCGACACCAGCGCGCCCGCCCCCACGGCCGCCGTCAGCAGTCCCAGCCCCGCATCGCCGGCGTGCAGCACATAGCGGTTCACGAGCGGCAGCATGACGGTGAAGTTGTAGCCGAACGTCCCGATGATGCCGACGAGGATGATGATCAGCATCGCCCCGGGCGTCCGGAACGCGTACGCCAGCCCCTCCCGCAGCTCCGTCAGCGGGTGCGCCGTCACGCGCCGCTGGCCGACCGCATAGAGCCGGCGCGAGTCCATCATCAAGAGCCCGATGATCACCGGGAGGAAGCTCAACCCGTTGAGCAGGAACGCCGTCCGCACGCCGAACGCCGCGATCAAGAAGCCACCGACCGCCGGCCCGATCAGCCGCGCGCCGTTGAACATGCCGGAGTTCAACGCCACCGCGTTCATCAGGTCGTCTTTGCCGACCATCTCCACCACGAACGCCTGCCGTGTCGGCTGGTCGAACGCGTTTGACAGCCCCAGCACCAGCGCCAAGGCATACACATGCCAGAGCTCCACATGGCCGGACCACACCAGCGCCGCCAGCGTCAGCGCCTGCGCCATCGCCAGCGTCTGCGTCCCCACGAGGAAGTTCCGCTTCGGCACCCGGTCCGCGATCACGCCCGCGAACAGCACGAAGACCGTGATCGGCAGGAACTGCAGCATCGTCACCGTGCCGACCGCCACCTTCGAGTTGGTGATGTCGAGCACGAGGATCGCCTGCGCGATCGTCTGCATCCACGTGCCGGTCAGCGAGATCGACTGGCCGATGTAGAAGAGCCGGTAGTTCCGGTTGCGCAGCGCCCGGAACGAATCCGCGAACCGTCCCGTCGGCGAGACGACCGGCGGCCCCGGCTCGGCCCCCGGCTCGGCCGCCGCCGCGGGCACGGCGACACGCCCCCGGCGCGTCCAGGGCAGGGCCAGCATCCGCGCGCGCTGCCTGTCCCGCATCTTGACCCTTCCGTAAACGGCAATGTTCCACCCAGTCTACGCCCGCCATGCTCGATCGGACAGCCTCCAGCCGCGCCACCGACCCCGACCGCCCGCTTCCACTCGCAACGACCGCCACCAACGCCGTTGACCGCCGGCCGCCAACCCACCGCCAACGGCTCACGACTAACGACTAACGACTAACGACGAACCACCTATCCTGCCGCCATGCACGCCGTCATCCTCGCCGGCGGCGCCGGCACCCGCCTGCGCCCGCTCACCTACGCCCGCCGCAAGGAACTCGTCCCCCTCCTCGACCGCCCTCTTCTCGAGTACCGCCTGCGCAACCTCCGCCAGCACGGCATCGTCGATGTCGTCCTCGCCTGTTCCCAGGGCATGCGCGAAGTCGAGGACCACTTCGGCGATGGCGCGGCGCTCGGCATGCGCATCGCCTACAACTACGAGGACCGCCCGCTCGGCTCCGGCCGCGCCGTCAAGGAGGCCGCGCGCACCGCCGGCGCCACCGGCGCCATCGTCGTCTGCAACGGCGACATCATCACCAACGTCGACCTCACCGCGATGCTCGCCCGCCACCGCGACACCGGCGCCGTCCTCTCGATGTCGCTCGCGCCCGTCGACGACCCCTGGTCGTACGGCGTCGTCGAGGTCGACGCCGACCTCCGCATCTACCGCTTCGTCGAGAAGCCGCCGCAGGGCCAGGAGCCCAGCAACCTGATCAACGCCGGCACCTGGATCTGGGAGCCGGAAGTCCTCGCACGCATCCCCGACGACGACAGCGCCATCCGCGACGGCTATTCCGAACGCGTCCTCTTTCCTTCACTGATAGAGGACGGCCTCCGCGTCCAGGGCTTCCGCGAGGACCTCTGGGTCGATGTCGGCTCCCCCGAGCGCTACCTCCGCGCCACCCGCCTCCTCCTCGAGCGCGAGGCCCGCAGCCGCGGCCGCGGCCTCCTCCTCGCCGATACCGCCCGCATTGAACCCGGCGTCGAGTTCGCCGGCGATGTCTACATCGGCGAAGGCGCCAGCATCGCCGCTGGCGCCCGCATCGTCGGCCCCAGCGTCATCGGACGCGGCACCATCATCGGCCCGGGCGCGCTCGTCGAGGCCAGCGCCATCTGGGAGGAGGCGCGCATCGGCGAACGCGCCATCGTCCGCAACAGCATCGTCGGCGCCTTTTGCGGCATCGGCGACCGCGCCAGCGTCACCGACGCCGTCCTCGCCAACGCCGCCGAGGTCGAAGAAGGCCACACGCTCGAGCCCGCCGCCCGCGTCATGCCCGGCGACCGTGCCTGACGACCCCGCGCGCCCGCGCTGCCACGCCATCAACCCCGACCGCGGGGTAACAGCCCGCGCCTGCGCCGTAGTCGCAGCACGCGATATGCGTCGCCGGTGCCCGCCGCGGTCCTGCCGATGTAGCGCGGGCTTTTAGCCCGCGCGCGCAGTACCCGCAGCGCCTGCCACGCGTCGCCGGTGCCCGCCGCGGTCCTGCCGATGTAGCGCGGACTTCAGCCCGCGCGGTCGTTCGTGTGAACGGACGCCGTCACCAGTCCGGCACGTTCTCGTCCAGGTCCGGCGTCACCACGAGCGGGCGCTTGTTCGACCCGTCTCGCGACATCAGCCACAGGTCCGCCGACGCGCCGCTCTTGTTGATGTAGACGATCTCCCGGTCGTCCGGCGATGGGTTCCCGTAGTCGTCCACGGCCGGGTCGTCCGTCAGCCGCCGGTCGACCTCCGGCCCGGCCGCCCCGCCGCTCGTCATGTCGTGCGCGAACAGGTCGACATTCGTGTCACCGCCCGGCGCCACCGATGCGTACGTCAGCGTCTTCCCATCGTGCGTGAAATGCGGGCAGACATCCGCCGCCGGCGATGACACCACCGCCGTCACCGCACCGCTCGCGATGTCGTACGCGTAGATGTCCGCGTCGTTCCGCCCGCGCTCGATCGCCGAGAAATACACCTGCGAGCCGTCTTTCTTCCACGCCGGGAACTCCGCGAACGCGTACGGCCCCGCCACTTGCCGCTGGTTCCCACCGTCCGCGTCCATGAGCGCCAGGAACGTGCCCTCACGCGGCACCACCCGCACGTACACGACCGTCCTCCCGTCCGGCGAGTACTTCGGTGTCCACTCCCTGATCTCCGGCGTCTCCGTCAGCCGCCGCACGTCGCTCCCGTCGGCCTTCATCGTGTAGATGTCGTCGCGCCCGGGCTGGTTGTCCCGGTCCGACTTGAAGATGATCCGCGAACGGTCCGGCGACCACGCCGGATTCCCGCTGTTGTACGCCCCGTCGGTCACGCGCTTGGTCGTCCCCTTCTTCGCATCGGCGACGTATACCTGCGTGTACTCGTCGGTGCCGCCCTCTTCCGGCGTGTACGACGGCGCCCCCGCCTCCCCCTTCGCCGCCCGCGCCTCGTACACCACGAGCGGCGTCTCCTTCGAGCCGCCGCCGCACGCCGCGAACGCCAGCGCAGCGGCGAGCACACCGCACCCGGCGAGCAGGAGTGCGCCCACGCGCGTGATGGCGCTCATCGCCGCGCGTATGCCGGTGCCGGCGCCAGCCGCGCCAGCTCGTGCACCAGCAGCTGCAGCGCCGACGCGTCGTCCTGCACGCCGCGCTTCACGTTCAGGTCCGCCTCCAGCATCAGCGCGTACGCCCGCCGCAGCGATGGCCAGCTCCATCGTCGCGCCAGCTTGATCAGGTCCTCCGTCTTCCAGTCCGGCGTCCCCGTCGCCTTCGCGACCGCGTCGCGCGAGGCCATCCGCTCGCTCATGTCCTTCGCCAGCACCAGCTGCCGGTGCGCCCGCACCACCATCGACGAAAGCCGCGCCGGCGGCTCTCCCTCCGCGAGCATCCGCGCCATCGCCCCCACCGCGCGCGCCTCGTCTCCCGCCACCAACGGGTCCGTCACGTCCCACGACTTCGCCTCCTGCGCCGACGCCACCAGCTCGCGCACCTCCGCCTCGCCCACCGCCGCCCCCTGCGCGTACGACGCCAGCTTGTCCAGCTCGCCCGACAGCGCCCACAGGTCGCCGCCGGCCAGCGCCGCCAGCGCCGCCACCGCCCGCGCGTCGATCTTCAGCCCGCGCTCCTTCGCCTCCCGCGCGATCCACGTCCGCAGCGCCTCGCCCTTCGGCGGCTCGAACTGCCGCACCTCCGCGACCGGAGCGAAGACCTTGAACGCCGCCGTCTTCGCGACGTCGCCCTCGACCATCACCACCACGGTCGACTCCGGCGTCTGGGCCGGGTCCGCTAGCCGCGCCGCCGCGTCCCGCCACGGCGCCAGCGGGTCGTCGTCCTTCTTCTTCCGCCCCTTGTTCGCCGCGAGCGCGCCGATCAGCCCCTCGACCACGATCAGCCGGTGCGGCGCCAGGAACGGCACGGACGCCGCGTGCGCCAGCAGCTCCTGCGGCGTCACCGCCCGCCCGTCGAGCACGATCAGGTTGCTCGCGAACGTCGGGTCGTCGAACCCCAGCTCCTTCTTGATGCGCGACAGCGCCCGCGAGCGCTCGTACGCATCCGTCCCATGCAGCAGGTGGATCACAGCGTCAGCTTAACTTCTGTCCGCGACGACGCCACGCCAGTCATCCTTCCATCGTCCATCGCCCATCGTCCATCGTCGCCGCGATCCGCGCCGCCTGCCTCACGCGCCCGCCCCCGCCCGCCGCTCACTCTCCCGCGCCAGCCCCTCCGCCTCCCACGCCAGGTTCCGCTCCGACACCCGCGCCAGCATCCACCCGAACACCGTCGCCATGACCCCCGAATACTCCACCGCCAGCCGCACATCCGTCCCGCCGCCCGCCGACGGCATCACCTCGTGCGACGCGACCGTCCGCACCCCGCGCGCGTTCGATTCCCACACGAAGCTCCGCCCCTCGTCCATCGACGTCACCCGCCACGTCGTCGTCGGCGCGCCCGCGAGCCGCAGCCGCGCCTCGCTCGCGGCGCGCAGTGGCCCGCTGTCGAGCCGCTCCGCCGACGAACACGACTTCGTCCACGACGGCCAGCTCGCAATGTCCGTCATCACCCCCCACACCACATCCGGCGGCGCGGCGATGTGCTGCGTCCGCTCGTACCGCATCTACTCCCCCCGAAACTCCGGCGCCCGCTTCTCGAGAAACGCCCGCACGCCCTCCGCCCGGTCCGCCGTCGTCTGCAGGAGCACTGTCAGGTCCGTCTCGTAGCGCAGCGCCTGCTCGAGCGGCATATCCAGCCCCCGCAGCATCGCCTCCTTCGCGTAGCGCACCGCCAGCGGCCCCCGCTCCGCCACCCGCGTCGCCAGCGTCTCCGCCCGCGCGCGCGCCGCCGCCGCGTCCGCCGCCACCGCGTTCACCAGCCCGATGCGCAGCGCCGTCTCCGCGTCGAACGTCGTCCCCAGCAGCAGCAGTTCGCTCGCGAAGGCCCGCCCCACCAGCCGAGGCAGCCGCTGCGTTGCCCCGCCCGCCGGCATCCGCCCCGCGCCGATGTCCGGCATCGAGAACCGCGCGTCCGCTGCCGCCACGCGCACGTCGCACGCCAGCGCCAGCTCCAGCGCCGCGCCTGATACCTCCCCCTGCACCACCGCGATCACGGGCTGCGGCGCCAGCTCGACGCACCGAAACGGTGGCTCCCCATTCGCCGCCAAGGTGGTCTCGCTGCCGCGGCCGAAATCCGCCCCCTCCGCTGTCAGCAGCACCACCGAGACGTCGTCCCGGTCATGCAGCTCCGCGCACGCCCGCGCGAGCGCCTCGACGACCGCCGCGTCGACCGCGTTCCCGAGCTCCGGCCGCGAGAGCCGCAGCTCCGCGACCGGCGGCCGGTATTCCACCACCAGCGCTCTCCCCATGCGCCGATTCTACCGGCCGTGGGTTCACCGGCCGTGCTTCGCGGCGCGAGGCCCGGTTGCTGCCCGGTGAGCGCGCCGGCACACCAGATGCGCCCCTAGCAGGTCACGAGACGCGGTCCGCGATGAGGCGCATGCGTTGTATTTCGCGCCCTGTCCCGGGTCGATAACTGCTTGAAGGGGGGTTCCTGGACGCGTTCCCGGCACTGATGGGTACGAAAATGGACGGCTATAGCACGGGCGGCGCGGGCGCGGGAAACCTCGACGCGCGGCGGCGTGAGCAGACGCCGCAGGCGCTCGCACGCCTGACGATCGTCGTCCTCTTCATCGCGCTCTGGTTCGTCCTCGCCGCCGTGCGTTTGCCGATGCCCGTGCCGTTCTTGATCGCGCTGCTCGCCGAAGCCGTGTTCTTCGTCGCGTACTGGCGGTTTGTGTGGGTGGTCCGCAGCACACGGGTCATCGCCGTCGCCTACTGGGTCATGCTCGCGGCGGAGATCGCCTTCCACACGACGATGGTCTACTTCTTGGGCGGCGTCATGTGGCTCGGGGCGTTCGCATACGTCTTCGGGCTCATCTTCACGAACACCTTCCTCGACCTTCGCGGCGGTCTCATCTACACGCTCGGGGTCGCCTCAGCGTTCGTCTCGCTGGCGCTCCTCGAGGGCACCGGCGTCATCCCTCACTACACCTACCTGATCCGCGAGGATCACACGGGCGACACACGGTTTCTCGCCACAACCATCGTCTGCTCCGCTGGCGTCTTCCTGTCGATTTACGCCTGGATCAACTGGGTGGGGCGTCAGCTTCGACAGGAGCGGAATGCCGCCATCAAGGCACAGGACAGCCTCGCCGCCGCCCGCGACCTCCTCGAACTGCGCGTTGCCGAACGGACCGCGGCGCTGCGCATGGCAAACGATGCGCTCGCGGACAACGAAGACCTCCTCCGCGCCACACTCGAATCGACCGCTGATGGCATTCTCGTCGTCGACCAGGACGGCCGCATGTTGCACGCAAACACACGCTTCGCGGAGATGTGGCGGATTCCCGATGAGTTGCTCGCAACGCGCGACGACTCCCGCCTGCTCGCGTTCGTGCTGGACCAGTTGGTCGACCCGCTCGGCTTCGAGAGCAAGGTCCGCGAGCTCTATCAGGCGCCGCACGAGGCGACCGATACGCTGCACTTCAAGGACGGCCGTGTGTTCGAGCGCTACTCGCGTCCCTTGCAGCGCGGTGGACGGATGGCCGGACGCGTCTGGAGTTTCCGCGACATCACCGACCGCGCGCGGACCGAGCAGCTCTTGCGTTCGCAGGCGCGCCATGATGCCCTCACAGGCACGCTGAACCATGCCGCCATTACTGATGAGCTCCGTGCCTGCGCTGCTCGCCGCACGGCCGGGGAACCCGTGGGCATCGCCATGGTCGATGTCGATGGCCTGAAAGCGGTCAACGACACCTACGGACACCAGGTGGGCGACCGCGTCCTCGTCGCGGTCGCCCAGGCGCTGTCCCGCGGCGATGCGGTCGTCGGCCGGTACGGCGGTGATGAGTTCCTCGTCGTGCTGCCCGGCTACGGCCGCGAGGCCGCCGAAGCGTTCCGTGCCGAGACACAGGCCGCGCTCGCCGCGCTCTCGGTCGACGACCCCGCGTCTTCAGCAACGCTGCCCGTCGTCGCGAGCATCGGACTCGCCATCTTCCCCGATGAGGCAGAGACCATCGAGGACGCGATCAGGCTCGCGGACCACGCTATGTACACGGTAAAGCGCGAACATCACACCCTCGCCGGCGCAACCGCCGCCGGGAGGCTCGTGGATGAGCGCGCCGCCCGCATGATCGGCGAAATCGTGCCGCTGCTCACCTCGCCGGGCGCCCTCGACGATAAGCTGCGCCTCGTCGCACACCGGCTCTCGCTCGGCGCGGGCTACGACGGCGTGCGCGTCGACACGGAACTCGATGGCGCTGGCGCGGCGTCGGCGATGTTTTCTCACCTCGCCCACGACATCGAACGCACCTGGAGCGACGACGACGAGCGGGCGGCGGGCGCCCGCATCCGTGCCACCCTCCAGCAGACGCATCGCCCGCTCATCATCGAGGATATCGCCGAAAGCGACCTGCTGACGCGTGCCGAGCGCCGCACGATCACCGCAGCTGGCCTCCGCAGTCTCCTCGCCGTTCCGATGCTCTGGCAAGGGCGGCTTGTCGGCGTCGTGTATGTCGGGACGCGCCGCGAGCGCGGCCTCGACGCGCGCGATATCCAGTTCGTGACCGCCGTTGCCACCCAAGTCACCGCGATCACGCAAACCGAACGCATCGTCCATGAGCTCGAGCGGGCGACCGCTACGCTGGACCTCGCCCGGGCCGAGACGGTCATGCTGTTGGCCGCTGCCGCGGAGGCGCACGACGAGACTACTGGCCGCCACCTCCAGCGCGTCCGGGCTATCACCCGCGAACTGGCGCTCGAGCTCGGCTACGCGCCGGTCCACGCGGACGCCCTTGGCCTCGCCGCCGTGCTGCACGATATCGGCAAGGTCCGCGTCCCGGACGCGATCTTGGTGACGCCCACGCCCCTCGATCAGGATCAATGGCACGTGATGCAGCAGCACACGGTGTGGGGCGAGGAGTTTCTGCAGGGTCGCCCGGGCCTGGAGCTCGCCGCCGAGATCGCCGCCGCGCATCACGAGCGCTGGGACGGCCACGGCTACCCGCGCGGCTTGGCCGGCGAGGCCATCCCCGAGTCCGCCGCAATCGTCGCCGTCGCCGACACGTTTGACGCCATCACGAGCGACCGCCCCTACCGTCAGGCCCGTACGCCGGAATGGGCCGTCCGCGAGATCGTCCGTTGCAGCGGCACACAGTTCAACCCGCGCGTCGTCGATGCGCTCGCGCGCCTGCACGCACGCGCCCGTATCCCGCTCGCCACCTCGGCGGGCGACGAACGGCTTGCCGCGTAACGGCCGGCCCTCACGCGCGGACGCAATCCGCCACCGACCACCCATGCCCAAAAGCCAAGCGCCAACCGCCGCCTCTGTCATTCCGAGCGCAGCGAGGAATCTTGCCTCGCCTGCCGCCGTGCCTCACATGCGACAGCGCCACCCCGCGACCAGAGTGTCCCTCACGCGCGGCCGCAATCCGCCACCGACCACCCATGCCCGGAAGCCAAGCGCCAACCGCCGCCTCTGTCATTCCGAGCGCAGCGAGGAATCTGGCCTCGCCTGCCGCCGTGCCTCACATGCGGCAGCGCCACCGCCGCGGCCGAGCCGGCCCCCAACCGTTGCCCGCTATCCTGCCACGACCACCCATGCCCAACAGCCAACAGCCAACCGCCAACAGCCGCCTCGAGGCCTACCTCGCCGCCATCTTCACCGACTGGCTCCGCGAGCGTGCCGCCGCGCCCTTCGCCCTCAGCGAGCGCCGCGCCGCCCCGACCCCCGTCTTCGTCGCCCGCACCCCGGACAACCGCACCGCCGCCATCGCCGTCGCCCTCCTCTGGGACGCCACCGCCGACCCTGCCGCCGAAGACGCGCGCCAGATGATCCCGCGCGCCGAAGACGCGCGCCAGATGCCCCCGCGCGCCGAAGACGCGCGCCAGATGATGGAAGAGCGCCTCTCCGCCGGCAACGTCCGCGGCCCCCACCTCCTCTGGGTCCCCCCGCGCGGCGCCGTCCCCGCCGACGAGCCCGCCGCCTCCGACTTCGTGATGCGCGTCCAGCTCGCCGCCGCCCCCCTCCTCCCCGGCGCCCGCACCGAGGTCGACCTCCCCGCGCGCGTCCAGCTCGCCAAGACCCGCGACGAGGGCGGCTACGCCTCCGTCATCGGCGGCCTCTCTCGCTGGTGGACGAACATCACCGAGCGCGTCGATGGCACCTACAACGTCAACGCCATGCAAATCCGTCGCGCCCCCCGCGATGAGTCCCGTCGCGACGCCATCATCAACGCCATCGCCGAGCGCGCCCGCGGCATGCAGCTCGGCGAACTGCGCGAGGTCGACACCTACGAGTCATGGACGGTCCAGCGCCTCCGCGAAGAGCCGCTCGGCGAGACCGGCTTCGCCATCGCCCAGGCGCCGCCAACCGTCGACCCCGCCGAAGGCACGCACGTCCGCCGCCTCCTCCGCCAGCGCCTCACCGACGCCAACGCCGCCCTCGCCCAGACACAGGCCGACATGAAGTGCGTCGCCATCGCCGGCATCTACGAGTTTGCCGAGCACGAGAACATCGGCAGCTTCGTCAAGTCCCTCAACCCCACCCTCTTCGCCGGCCTCACCGCCCTCGCCGCTATCGTCGACGCCGAAGTCCGCCCCGTCTTCCTCGCCCCCCACCTCCGCACTCCCGCACCAACGGAGCCGGCCTGATGCCGGCGCGAAAACCGCAGCGCCCCCGCGCCGCCGCGAACACCCATCACCCCGACACCACACCGAAACGCCAACCCCCCACCCCCAAGACCCCACACCCCCTCGACCGCGTCCGCAAGATCGCCCTCGCCCTCCCCGAGGCCACCGAACGCCCCTCCCACGGCGAGCCCGCCTGGTTCGTCCGCAACAAGCTCTTCGCCACCTGGGAGGACCACCACCACGGCGACCCCGTCGTCGGCCTCTGGGTGAAGGCCGCCCCCGGCCTCCAGCAGATCCTCGTCCAGGCCGACCCCGCCCGCTACTACCGACCCAAGTACGTCGGCCACGCCGGCTGGATCGGCGTCAACATGGAAGCCGACGTCGACTGGCCCCACGTCGAAGACCTCATCCGCGACAGCTACCGCATGACCGCCCCCAAACGCCTCCTCGCCGGACTCGACGCCCGCACATAAAGGAGGGGACGGAGCCGAAGCCCCGTCCCCAACACCCCCTTCACCCTTCACTCTTCACTCTTCGCCCCCTGCCCGTATCATCCCCACATGCGAATCCTCGTCACCGGCGGCGCCGGCTTCATCGGCTCCTGGGTCACCCGCGTCCTCCTCCGCGAAGGCCACAACGTCACCGTCCTCGATAACCTCAGCAAGGGCCACCGCCACCTCGTCCCGGACGACGCCCGCTTCATCCAGGCCGACCTCGCCGACGCCGAAGCCCTCCCCGAACACCTCGCGGGCCACGACGCCGTCATCCACATGGCCGCCTTCATCGAGGTCGAGCGCTCCGTCCGCGAACCCCTCCTCTTCGCCGAAAACAACATCCTCAACTCCGTTCGCCTCCTCGATGCCATGCACAAGGCCGGCGTCCCCAAGATCGTCTTCTCCTCCTCCGCCACCGTCTACGGCACCCCCCAGCGCCTCCCCATCCGCGAGGACGACTCCCTCGGCACCCAGTCCAACCCCTACGGCGCCTCGAAGGTCAGCACTGAAGCCTTCGTCGCCACCTACCACCAGCTCTACGGCATCGACGCCATCATCCTCCGCTACTTCAACCCCTACGGCCCGGGCGAGCTCCACGACCCCGAGACCCACGCCATCCCGAACTTCATCAAGGCCGCCCTCGCCCGCAAGCCCATCCCCCTCTACTGGCGCGGCGAGCAGGTGCGCGACTTCATCTACGTCGAGGACCTCGCCCGCGCCCACACCGCCGTCCTCGGCCTGGAAGGCCTCCACTACTTCAACGTCGGCTCCGAAACCGGCACGAAGGTCATCGACGTCGTCGGCCACATCACCGGCATCCTCGGATACCAGGTCGAGATCGAAGACCTCGGCCCCCGCCCCGGCGACGTCCCCGCCAGCTACGCCTGGTCCCAAAAACTCACCGAAGCCACGCAATGGCGCGCGCAAGTAGACCTCCGCGAAGGCCTAGCGCGCACGGTCGAGTACTACCGAAGCCTGGGGTAGCCGCATTCCGCGCCATCTGGCCACTGCATGTCATTCTGAGCGAAGCGAAGAATCTGGCCGCGCCCGCCACCCTGCGCCGCGGATGGGCAACGCCCGCGCCATCATTCCGAGCGCGCAGGTAGCCGCGTTCCG
>Ga0073934_10006149_pt1 | contig 17798 bp, 12 predicted proteins | sample LarsenN4metaG_FD_76834 | JGI IMG/M metagenome (GOLD analysis project Ga0073934, IMG submission 76834) | Hot spring sediment bacterial and archeal communities from British Columbia, Canada, to study Microbial Dark Matter (Phase II) - Larsen... ... | reverse complement strand
CGATTCAACTCCCCGAAGTATGTCGTTAAAGAAAACGTTGGAGACATCCGGGAGGATAATACCGATCGTAAACGTTCGGTTAACTTTGAGGCCGCGCGCTACTTCGTTGGGGTGGTAATCCAGAGTCGCGATGGCGTCCTCGACACGCCGGGTCACCTCCGGGCTTATCCCTCCCCTTCCATTCACAATCGAAGATACGGTGGTCACCGAAACGCGCGCGAGCCGAGCAACATCACGCATCGTGTAGGATGCGGACCTCTTCATCAATAGGCCACCCACCCTCAAGGATTTCGCGGGGGCACTAGAATCATGCCGCACAGACTATACGCATTTCCGATACGGTCTGCAATGCCTACTTTCGGCTAGCTAGAGATGTCGTTAATGCAGGCCAACATCAAGAGATAACTGATTGTACCTGCGAGATTTATAATTAAATATAGGAATCTGAGAGTAACGTTACAGTTTTCACTTGACAAGCCCCCTTTCGGGTGCTAGAAAGGTGCCCATTCCATGTCCTGAGTCTTGATGTCCGTCTTGAACGATTGTGGCTTGGTCGAGGGTCTTGGGTCAATTCAGAACGAAATGCCTTTGTGGAGGGCGAAGATGAGACATGCAGCCCCGCAAGCTTGTGGAGTATTCGGTGACCGTCTCTTGGTTTGCAGCCACAGGTCGAGGCTTGTGGTCGCGACCGTCGCATTGTTGGGGCTCACGCTGCTTGGCCCTGCGATGCCCAGAGCGTGGGCTCAGGCGCAAGCTTTTAGCGCCTCACTGAGAGGCTTTGTGTACGACAGCACGGGTGCTGTCGTGCCGGCAGCCACGGTTACTTTGTCCAGCCCCGAAAAGGGATTCACTCAAACTCTCGCCACGCAACCGGACGGCACGTACGCGTTCACGTTGTTGCGTCCGGGGACGTACAACCTGAGGGTCGAAAAGAGTGGCTTCCAAGCTTACGTCCAGTCCGGGATCGTGCTGGCCGTGGGCCAAACGGCAGCGCAAGATGTAGCCTTGGAGCTGGGGGCTGTCACGCAAGAGGTCACCGTGACGGCTGGTGCCCCGATGCTGAACACGGCGAGTGCGAACGTGGCCTCGGATGTCACGGGGCGACAGGTGGTTGAACTTCCCCTCAATTTGCGGAACGTGTTCGGACTGGTCTTTCTAAACTCCAGTGTCAACAACGCCGCGCAGTGGCAGATGGTTAACAATCCGGGCCAACAAGGGACTGCCGACCAAGATATGTACTTCCTGACTGTTGGTGGCGGCCGGTTTGGGACCACAGCCGTACTCCTCGATGGCCACTGGGACACCGGCGGTGATTGGGGCGGTTTCGTATACGTTCCCTCCGTGGACAACACGCAGGAATTCAAGATCCAGACCAACAGCTTCAGCGTGCAGTACGGATGGAGTACGGGTAATGTGGTGAGCACCGTCACGAAATCGGGCACGCGCGACTTCCATGGCAGCGTTTTCGAGTTTCTCCGCAACGACAATCTCGACGCCAACAACTTCTTCGCCAACCGAGCCGGCGTTTCAAAGCCTGAGTTCAAACGGAATCAGTTTGGTGTCACGGCCGGAGGGCCCCTTTACATCCCCAAGCTTTACGAGCAGCGTGACAAGACCTTCATCTTCGGCCTTTACGAAGGGCTGCGGCAAGGGACACCCTTGACCTTTACCGGCACGGTGCCCACGACCGCGATGAAGGGCGGCGACTTCTCGGCTCTCCTGGGCGGGTCGATCGGCACTGACTGTCTGGGACGGAATGTTCTCTCGGGCCAGATCTACAACCCCTTTACCACCCGGACGATCACGGCCGGCCAAGCCGATCCCACAACGGGCTTGACAGCGACGTGCAGTGGCTACATTCGTGATCCCATCCCTGGCAATGACCTGTCCGGCATGATCAATTCGGTGTCAAAGAACTTCCTGCAATATTGGCCGGACCCGCTCTCGAACGCCTTGACTAACAACTACACCTGGGCAGGCTCAGCTCCAGTGGGTTCTGACGAGTATTCCATTCGCGTTGATCACAACATCAGCGAAAAGTCACGAGTGTTTGGGCGTTGGTCGCAAAAGCGGGCGTTCAAGCAGTTGGCCGCGGAAATCTTCGGGGCTGATAACCCGGGAGGCGGCGGAATCGTTGCGCCCAACAACCGCTGGGATGCGGCCTTTAACTTCTCACGGACTTTCAGTCCGACTCTTGTGATGAGTGTGAATATCGGCGTGACCCGGTGGGCGGAAGGCAATCTAGCGCAGGCGTACCCGTTCAACCCTTCCACGCTCGGACTGCCGGCCTTCCTTGATGGCAACTCCAATCAGTTCCCTAATATCAATATAGCTGGAACCCAGGGCTTGGGACCCGGTTCAATTTCTGGAGGAGCTGGCTACGGTTTGTTCCCGCGCACCATAGGAAGTTACTCGGTGGATTTTACTAAGGTCCGCGGCCCCCACAGCATGACCATAGGGTTCATGGGTGTCGAGGCCCTGAACACCGGCGGCAGGCTCCCCCAAACAAACTTCACTTTCCCGACCAGCATGACCCAGGGCCCTGATCCGCAGGCGGCTGACCCCCTTACCGGCTGGGGATTTGCCTCCTTCCTGCTCGGCACGGGGAGCGACGGTTCCACTTCGATTTCGCCTTTTGGGGCTCGTGTGAAGAAGATGTACGGGTGGTACTTTCAGGATGACTGGAAGGCCACTCGGAAGCTTACCTTGAACCTGGGAATCCGTTACGACTACCAGCCCGGACCCACGGAGCGCCATGACATGGCGCAATGGTTCGACTTCACAGCTCCTAACCCCATCAGCGATGCCGTTGGCTTCACCGTTCCGGGCCAGCTCGTTTTCGTGGGCGACGGCAAGCGACGGAATATCTATGAGGCGCAGAAGACGAACTTCGCACCCCGCATCGGTTTGGCTTACCAGTTCAGTGATAAGTTCGCTTTGCGGGCGGGGGCCGGCATCTTTTTCACCCAGGCCTGGCAGCTTGACTTCCCGATGGACGGATTCTCCCAGACCACCCCTTATGTCGGCACCGTGGATGGCATCACTCCGGCGAACCTGTTGAGCAATCCTTTCCCGGGTGGGTTGATCTTTCCTCCCGGAAGGTCGCTTGGAGGATTGACTGACGTCGGCCTCAGCCCCACTGCCATTGAGGACTTCCGGCCGACCCCTTATGTTGAGCAATGGATGTTGGGTCTGCAATACGCGATCACGAACAACGACATGATCGACGTGACCTATATTGGCAACCGCGGCGTGAAATTGCCGTTCAGCGGCCTCCAGAAGAATCAATTGCCTGAGAACTATATGGCGATGGGTAACGCACTGCTCGAGCCCGTCGCCAACCCCTTCTACGGTTACATCACGTCAAGCGGCTGTGGCCTCGACGGGGCCACGGTGCCCGCAGGCCAGTTGCTGAGACCATTCCCTCAGTTTTGTGGAGTTAACGACTCTCAAGCCCCTGCTGCCTTCTCCACTTACAACGCCGCACAGATAACGTTTAACCATCGCTGGAGTCACGGCATGCAGTTTGTCGTCTCCTACACCATCTCGAAATACATTACCAACAGCGAGGGGCCGGGGGAATGGGCCACCAACGGCGGATGGGCGGCGCAGGTGCGTAGCTACTATGATCTATCCGCGGAAAAGTCTCTCAGTGCCAGTGACACTCCACAGAGCCTGGTTCTTAACTACATCTACGAACTGCCTGTCGGTCGAGGCAAGCGATTCGGCTCGAATATGAACAGGGCCGCCGAGGCAGTGCTCGGTGGCTGGCAGGTGTCCGGCATTGCCACGTTCAAAAGCGGCATCCCACTGGGCATTGGCACATATGGTAACAACACCAACTCGTTTGGCGGCGGCCAGCGTCCGAATCTGGTTGGTGATCCGCACGTCTCCAACCCAACGATCGATCGATGGTTCAACGTGGACGCCTTCGCACAACCTGCCCCTTTTACTTTCGGAAACGTGCCCCGATATATGCCCAACCTGCGGGCGCCTGGGTACCACAACTGGGATTTGGCGATCCAGAAGTGGTGGCGCTGGGAGGAGAAGTTGCGGGTTCAATTCCGCGCCGAAATGTTCAATGCCTTCAACCATCCCAACTTCTATGCGCCGAATCAGTTCCTCGGAGATGGTAGCTTTGGGAAGGTCTCCGGCACATACCCTTCGAGGGACGTCCAGTTCGGCGTGAAGATCTACTGGTAACTGGGCGTTAGCTGTGGCATCGCTTTGAGTATCCCCGGGGAGTCTACACGCTCTCCGGGGACACTCGCCTTGTCTTCGAGTTGCACGGCTTGCGGACATGGTTTCGTGTACGGGAGTTACTTGGCTGGCGCCCGAGCGGCGGCACAACCCAATTTGCAAATCAGGAGGCTCCAGGCGACGCCGCCACAACCCAGCACGAGGTGCGTTCGAATGCCGTGCCTGCCGGGGCACACCAAAGCGTTTGTCCTGCTTTTCCTTTTGGGTTCCCTTATCAGTGCTACTCTGGTGGCCCAAACGGCAGCCAATCCTCAGGAAACCCCAGAGAACCTCCACGGGCGTGCACAGGAAGCCCAACGTCGCGGTGATTACCGCGCCGCTGCAGAGATCTACCAAGCGATCTTGAAGCTGAAGCCCCATTTCGCGGAAGTTCACGCCAATCTGGGGTTGATGCATCATCTGCTGGGTGAATACGCTGCGGCGATCAGCGCCTTCCAGGCGGCGTTACGCGAGAAACCGCACCTCTTTGTCCCTAATCTCTTCCTGGGTTTGGATTTGTTGCAGGTACAAAAGCCCCATGAGGCCGTTCCCTATCTCGAGCGGGCACACGAACTCAATCCCCGCGACGAGCAAGCGGTCTTGGGCCTGGGTCGCGCCTACACGAAATTACGCAACTTACAAAAGGCCCGGGCGTCCTATGACGAGGCTGTGCGGCTGAATCCAAGGAACCCGGACGCCTGGTTCGGCCTTGGCTTGACATACGTGAGTCTGGAGGAGGCGGACGTCGTACGGTTGGCAAAAGGCCACTTGGACTCCCCCTACTTTCAAGCCCTGGGGGCGCAATCCCTGGTGCAACAGGGGCACCTGAACGATGGCATTCGGAAATACCGCAAGCTGGTCGGGTCCCAATCCGGCCCTCCCTCCCTGCGCGCCGACCTCGGTTTCGCCCTCCTTCAACAGGGGGAGGCCACGGATGCGGAGCGAGAGTTTCAGGTGGAACTCAGGGACCATCCTGGCTGTCTGACGGCTCGTCTTGGCCTTGCCCGCGTCGCGGCCGAACGCGGGGATATGACCGTCGCTCTCGGCGAGCTGTCCCAACTTTGGCAGACTGACCGTGACTTTCTCTCGGCAAATGCGCCCAGGTTGTGGCACGGCTTTAGTGCTGAGAGAATCGAAGCCCTAGAAAGGGGGCTGAAAGACACAAGCGGTCCCGACGCGCCAGCCGGGCTCAGGGACGCATTGTTGGCGGCTCTAGCGCGATGGCGCCAGGAACCCGTCGAGATCTTTGCCAAGGAGTCCACAAATTCCCTCGAAGGCTCTGCCCAGCCTATCTCTCATCTGGCGGCACAGACCGCCAGCCAAACGAGAGCCGTCCAATTCTATTCGCAGGGAAGGTACACCGCCTGCCGGGAAAGCTTGGAACCTTTCTTGTCGAAGCTGGTCCTCCAGGACTTGCTGCTCCTTGCTCAGTGTGCTTACGATTCCGGCGACTTTCGGACGAGTTTCCTGGCGAGCCAACAAGCCATCGACATCGACGCGCAGAGCCCGGCCGCACGGTATTGGCGAATCAGGGCCAGTCAGATCCTGGCCGTGAATGCTTTGGTCCAGGCAGGTCTGGCCGAGCCCAATTCACCCAGGGTACACGTCCTACTCGGAGACGTTTACCGCGACAGGCAGGATTTCAAGGCGGCGGAGGCAGAGTACCGCAAGGCGATCGAACTCAAGCCCCGCGACGCGGCCGCACACATGGGGCTCGCCGCCACTTTTCACCGGGCCTTCCGGCTGGATGAAGCCTTGCCGGAAGTGAGAACGGTTCTCGAACTGGCCCCCCAAGACCCCGAGGCGAATTATCTGATGGCGGACATTCTGGTTTTCCGACGCGAGTTTGCCCAGGCCGAACCTTATGCCCGGGCTGCGCTGCGTGGGGATCCACCCAGATTGCCTCGTGTCCACGCATTGCTCGGCAAGATTTATGCTTCTCAAGGCCGCACCGCTGAGGCGATAGCAGAATTGCAGCAGGCCATCACCGACGATCCCGACGGATCCTTCCACTACCAGATCGCCAGGCTCTACAAACAGGTTGGCGACGAGAATGCTGCGGGCGAAGCTCTGAAGCAGTCGGAGGCCCTTCGAAAGAAGCGAGCACAAAGGGCCCAGGAAACTATCCGGGCCGTCGAGTGATCATCGGCATACAAGGGCAAAGGGATGTACGCATGTTGAAGAAAGCATATCGTCATCCGCAACTCTGAGAAACATGGAGGGGGTCCTGTGAGCACTCATAGATTCAGTCGCAGGGAGTTCTCGAAAAAGGTTGCGGCAACCGGAGCCGCGCTAACGGTGGGGTCAAGGGCAGAACTGGCGGGTGCTCCACCGGAGCAGGAAGCAGGCCAGCGTGATTGGTTGCAGGCGAAGAACTATCTGAGAGACGTTCTGGGGACCGACCTTTCAAAGGACACGCTTTGCAGGATTGGCCGTGTTGCGTCCGCTGTTGAGGAAAACGGTGACGTTCTCTTCATTGCGCCGCTCATCGCCCTCTCACCCCAGCTCAAAGATGGCGCGGAGGCGGGCGCGGCTTACATTCGGGTGCGGGCGTACGGCGATCAAGTTGTGCGTTTGCTCATTTCGCGCACAAATCGGCCATTGGCCGACGAGAGCCCTATGCTTGAATGGTCTCCCGGCATGGAGAAAACGCCGGCTCGCCTGCATCGGGATGAGGGTGGCTGGGTCGTTTCGTCCGATCGCATCCCACGATTCAAAACTTGTACAGGCGATTTTGCTCCTGTCGTCTCACCGGATGGAGCGGTCGAGATCGAGTTTCAAGGTCAGGACCACTTCGTCGAGACCGGCGGACAGTGGGACTCTTTCGCCGCCTTGCTCCTGGATCGCGCGAGCGGCCCGGCGACTGCGGGCATCTCGCTCGATCTCCGTCCCGGGGGAGCATTTCTGTGGGACTGGGGAGCGGTTTGATCGCCTTGACTTGTTCGGCAGGCAAATCGACTTGGTTAACGTCGACGCCTTGGGTGTCAACAACGCCCGCGCGTACAAGAACATTCCTTTCCTCATGAGCTCGCGAGGTTACGGCCTGTTTGCCCACTCGACAGTGCGCATGAGGCTCGACATCGGTCATTACTCCACACGAGCGGTGCAATGGCTGCTGGAAGACGATGCCCTCGATATGTTCTTTATCGGTGGCGGTACCCCCGAACGAGTTCTTCTCAACTACCGCAGCATTACGGGCTTCCCCAAGATGCCGCCAGTTTGGTCCTTCGGCGCCTGGATGAGCCGGATGACTTATCATTCGGATCAAGAAGTGAGCGGGGTGGCTGCCCGGCTCAGGAAGGAACAGTACCCTTTTGACGTCCTGCACTTGGACACGGGATGGTTCGCCCAAGAGTGGAAATGTGATTGGACATTTTCCAAGGAACGATTCCCTGATCCGCCGGATTTCTTCCGACGTATGCGAGAACAGGGTTTCCGGGTCTCCTTGTGGCAGTACCCTTACATCAATCGCAGTCTGCCACTGGCGGAGTTGACCCTGGAAAAGGGTTACGTCGGGAAGCCCACCGATCCTGCCACGGGCGTCGACCTAGGCTATACCATTGATTTCACCAACCCTGCCGCCGTGGCCTGGTATCAAGGGATGCTGGAGAAGCTCCTGGAGATGGGGGCATCAGCCATTAAAGCGGATTTCGGCGAGTCCATCGACACACGGGCAATGTACAAGGGCACCACGGCCGCAAAATACGGCCATCTGTTTCCGCTGCTGTACCAGAGGGCGGTGTGGGAGGTTACCAACAAGGTCCGAGGAGAGAATATTGAATGGGCCAGGTCGGGTTGGGCCGGCAGCCAGCGTTACCCGGTCCACTGGGGAGGTGACAGCGCCTGCACCTTTGACGGCCTGGCCGGCACCATCTGCGGAGGCATGCAGCTGGGACTTTCGGGATTCGCGTTCTGGAGTCATGACATCCCAGGCTTCTACGGAGTGCCGAATTTCATGGAAACAAGACCCTCGCCGGAACTCTACATACGATGGACCCAGGTGGGAACCTTCTCCTCCCACATGCGCTACCACGGCACTACGCCCCGCGAGCCCTGGGAATATCCTTCGGTTTCTGACATTGCCCGGCAATGGCTAAGGTTCCGTTATGCGCTGCTTCCCTACCTTGTTACGCAGGCCCAACTGTGCTGTCGAAACGGCTATCCGATGTTTCGGTCGCTAGTCATCGAGTGGCCGGACGATGCCACAGCTTGGGGGATTTTTGATCAATACATGCTGGGTGAATCCTTCCTGGTCTGCCCGGTGCTTGACGCTTCGGGTACTCGCGATGTTTACCTGCCAGAGGGCAAATGGGTGGATTTTTGGAGCGGCCGAATCGTCACGGGGCCTGAGCGGCTGAAGGAGGTGAAATCTCCTTTGTCGAGGCTGCCGCTCTATGTCCGCTATGGCGCCCAAGTTGAATTTGCAGACCCAGTGCAATACACCGACCTGCTACCCAAGGCACGAAGGTTCTCGATTCTTTTTGATGACAGCTACCCAGGGTTCGATAAGAGTGAACTGAAATCACTGGTCAACCTCTAACGAAGGGCGAGGGAGGAAACCCTTGAAAGAGAAAGGATGGATGGCATGGACATTACTAGACGAACTGCGATGAAAGCACTGGCAAGCGTAGGGCCTGCCCTGGCTCTCGGCCGGCGTCTCCGCGCTGAGACGGGGCTCGAGATTCACAAGGGTCCCTTTGAGGGGACGTTAGAATCCCTTCAGCAATATCAGGTTCCCGATTGGTTTCGAGACGCCAAATTTGGCATCTGGGCGCATTGGGGGCCGCAATCTTCAGTGGAGCAAGGCGACTGGTATGCTCGTAACATGTACATGCAGGGCAGCCGCCAGTACAACTACCACGTAGCGCATTACGGCCACCCGTCCAAGGTGGGCTTTAAGGACCTTTGTCCCCTCTGGAAAGCTGCCGAGTTCGACCCCGATCACTTGATGGGACTCTACAAGCAGGCGGGCGCCCAATACTTCGTGAGCATGGGCGTGTACCACGACAACTTCGACCTGTGGAACTCCAAGCACACGCGCTGGAACGCGGTCAAGGTGGGGCCGCAGAAGGATGTGGTGGGCCTTTGGCGGACGGCAGCCTTGAAGCATGGACTCAGGTTTGGTGTCAGCGAGCACCTATGGATCAGCTACAAATGGTTCGCCACAAGTCACGGAAGCGACAAAACAGGACCCCTCACGGGCGTGCCTTACGACGGTGTCGATCCGGCTTACGCAGATCTCTACCACGAGGCAGGAGTCGCAAAGTGGGCCCACAGCACCTATGAACAATTCGGCTGGAATGGTGAGGGCATCCCAGACTCCTGGAGGCACCACTGGTTCCTGCGCATCCAAGACCTGGTGGACAATTACCAGCCCGACCTGCTGTACACCGACGGAGCTCTGCCGTTTGAGCATTATGGTCACAGTGCGGTGGCCAACCTCTACAACCTGAGCGCGAAATTACACGGCGGGCAGACGCAGGCGGTTTACACCAGCAAGCGGGCGGAAGACTGCGCGGTGGGCACCTGCGTGCTGGACATCGAGCGTGGGCTGGCGAACGAGATTCGGCCTGCTCCCTGGCAAACCGATACCTGCATCGGCGAGTGGCATTACAACCGCGAGGTGTACGAGCAACATCGCTACAAAACAGCGAAGATGGTGGTGGACATGCTCGTGGACATCGTGAGCCAGAACGGGAACCTGCTGTTGAACTTCCCCTTGCCCAACAGCGGCCAACCTGACTCCGATGAGTTAGGGGTTCTCGCGGGGATTACCGCCTGGATGAGAGTGAATAGCGAGGGAATCTACGGCACGCGACCGTGGAAGATCTATGGTGAAGGTCCCAGCAAGCAGGCTCAGAAGCCGGGCGGTGGGTTTAATGAAAACAAACGTCGGCTCCTTACCGCGGAGGACGTTCGTTTTACCACGAAGGGAGATAAGTTGTACGCGTTTGTCATGGGCTGGCCGGAGAAGCAAGCTGTGGTGCAGGCGCTGGGGACGGCAAGCACACAGTCACCGGGCAAGATTATGAATGTGGAACTGCTGGGACATCCCGGCCGCCTGAACTGGGCGCAGGAGGCGACCGCCCTGAGGGTACAGTTGCCTCCAGAAAAGCCGTCGGATTATGCGGTCACGCTCAAAGTCGCCTTCGCATGATCGTGGACTTGAGAGTCAGCTCCCTGGCATACCGCGACAGTGAAAAGGCAGTGCTGCGCGGAGGGGATAAGCTATTAAATCCTGGCCCGAAATAGCCGCGAGGCATCCCCGAGAGTCGTTGGTCCGCAGGCCCTTGCTATCGGGCTCCAAAGGAGATTGGAAATGGACAAACAACCGCCAACAAGGCGAAACCCCCCAACGAAACAGGATGATTTGATTGTGATCACGGGGCCAGGCGGCTTCATTGTGGGAGCCCTGACCAGATATTTCCACGATATGGGATTCACCCGCATCCGCGCCATTGACAAGAAGCCACTTCCGGAATGGTACCAGCGGGTGCCCGGTGTTGAGAGCCTCTGTATGGACCTGAGCGAAAGGGACAATTGCGTCAAGGCCTGCGAGGGCGCCGTGGAAGTGGGCCAGCGCGTGGAAGGCGGTGAGCGCCGCGGTGCCGATTTCCGTGATACCTCGTTGTGACGAAAATGGCGTAATAGCCCGGGCTTAGGGCCGGGGGCGGTGTTCTCTGCGAAGCCTACCGACCGGTCGGTATGCATCGCTTCCTGATGGGGCCTGCCGCGCAAACAAGGTGTCGCTACGGCAGGTCCTCTATTTCCAGATTCTGACTTCTGTAGGACGTAGGGAACCCGGAATACGGGTCAGGGCGATCCCGGGAGGAAGCTGGGATAGCTTCTGAGGGTCGATGTCGCCACCGAGGAGTGCCTCCAGCATCCGGGGCCTTTCAACCACGCAAGAAAACACAACGGTAAGCCCCATTTCTCTGGCGAAGTTGTATTTAGGCTGGTCAAAGTCGTCAGGCGATTGCGAGAGCAGAATGATGCCGACACCCTTTGAACTAGACTCACGGATCAGTTTTTCGAGTGTAGGTTGCCTGCATTCAAGGTAATTGTGGGCCTCGTCGATCACTATCAGCAGCTTCATTCGCCTGAACCCCCTCCCATCAAGTGGGGAATCGGGCTCATTCATGATTCGGGCATAGACACTGTCAAGCGCGAGGAAAACGGCCAACTTTCGCAGGCCCTCAGGCACACGTGAGAGATCAATGACATGGTTTCGATCAAACAACCCGTCCCTGATATTCTGTCCCACCGGTGCGAACAATGGGAACTCGCAGAATTCGCGGAGAGCCGCCAATAGGGAGTCCGGTTTGAGGCCCTGGGCCTCGTAGGATTCTTCAGCAACGGCAAGTATGTCTCGCAGGTCCACTCCGGGCTTTCGTTGCGAATGGGAGTACTCTTTAATTCCCTTTATGTCTTCTGGCGAAAGGACTCCTTCGAGGCCGGCTCCCGGCCCTAGCTCTCCCCCCAGAGCGCGCGAGTATGCTTCCTTGACGATCTTCAAGCAGGCGTCGGACTGCTTTGGTCCTATCCTTACTACCGCTTTCACCGTGTCCACGAGACGTCGCGCCGCCAGTTTGATAGTCTTTTCGTCGTCCGACTCCACACCCAGGGGCGCATGGGGGATTACCGCGTCTGGCACGCGGATAACATTGGCCTCCATGTGTCGCACAAAGTCCTGATTGTTAGCGATATCCCCTTTGGCGTAATCAAAGATCAAGCAAGTCAATCCTTGGCGCGCCTGAGCGGATAGTGTCCAAAGCAAACTCAACCCGGTGCGCGTCTTGCCACTTCGCGTCCGACCCATCACGGCGATGTGCGGTGAATGTCCAGGCGCATTCAAAGAGTATGTGGTCGATTCGCCTGTCTTTAACTCGTGCCCGACAGTGACAAGGAGCTCAAAGTTGGCACCTGTAAGGACAGGCGTGGGAGCACCCCCGGCCCCCGGAACCGCGGTTGGTTGCTCCAATAGCCGAAGCACCGAGAGGACAAATTCGTCTCCCCTCCTGTTCATCCGTTCATATTCGGCTGCGAGGAACCGGACCCCCCTCTCCACGTGGAGTTTGACGAGTCGAGGGAGCTCCGATTCATCGTCGATGTGGCCGCGGTGTCGTTGACGAATAAGCGCGAGAAGAATCGGTTCATCTTTCCCGAAGAAGACGTCTCGGGGAAATTCCTGGCCCCCTGAATCCAATCCCGCATCATCCGGTGTGTTCGGAAGGGACAGTGAGTAACAGAGTGCTACTCGCGCCCAGAAATTGGGTCGCATACCCGTCGAGCGCCGCAGCGCTTCGAGATTGTTTTTCGCCTCGAGGGAGGTTTTGAACAGGGCCATTCGGGGGTCACTCTAAAAAAAGTATCCAGGTCGAATGACTATCGAATCTTTGACTTCGTCGTAGTCAAGACGATACTGCCGGGCCACATATGGTTCCAGGCGTTGAGCCCATTTAACGTCAAGCTCTGTATCGGTGGATAAAACGACAACTTGGTGTCCAGCATAGGGGAGGTACTTCTCGAATAGGGCTCGCCGATTGGTCGTGTCTAGTCGCCCCGCTGGAGTATCAATGACAATAGGTAATTCTCGTCCAGAAGCCCGTGACAGAGCCCAAAGGAGCGAGAGGGCGTAGATTTCCTTCATCCCGGCGGAGAAGACGCGTTTCTCGAGGGGTCGGTTCTGTTCGTCGAAAAGCGTCACCCGCCAGGTCTCGCCATCTATTTCCACACGCCGGGCGGGATCCTCGGGTTTCCTCAACCGCGTGTACATCTCCTCAAAGTACCTTCTCAAAGAGCAAAGCTTCTCAGGTGCCAATCGCCTAATGAAAATCTGTAAGGCGTTCTGAGCACGAGACGCCAATTGGATGGTCTTCGTTGCTTCTGTCTTGGCGTCCCGCATACGCCGAAGCTTCTCAATCTGTGCGCCTCGCTTGGCAAGGTCAGCTTGAAGGCGTTGCAGCTCCCCAGTAATGCTGTTCCACTCTTGCTCCGACTTCCCCAGCCTCTGGCGTTAGGGGGTTGTATTTACGACGCTTTGAAACGCACCTTCCGGTGCCAGGCAAGATGGATGGGGTCTGGCCAAAGGCTCGTATCTAGTGGAAGGTGGAGTTGCCTGCCGTGATAGCTTCCGAGTAGCTCATACTCGCTCGGACCGGCTTCTGCAAAGTGTCCGATCGCAACGATAATCCGGTAGTCGTTCGAGACCGTCCAGAGACCCTGGTCGAACGTCCAGTGCGCGTTCTTGCATAATGCGATTCCGTTACGCGGGTTATTATTGCGGCTATCGCGGAACTCGTGAATATGTGCGGCGTCCACTATACTCCCGGCCGTGATGGTGGTAAGGCGGTAGGCCGTTAAGGCACAAGTGAAATTATAAGCGCTGACGACCCGAATCCTGAACCGCGCCTCTCTTCCCGCCAATTGGGCCTCTTCCGGCGATTTGTAGGCACCATTCTGTTCAATCTCCTGGCGACTGGGAACGGGCAGGCCGATCGTCTCATACAACGCTATTTGTTCTGATGGGCGGAAGAATTTTGCAATAAGGACGTGCCGTGTTTTTTCGCGATTTGCAGGGTCTTCCAAAAAGGCGACAAAATCACTGGGCAGCTTTGCATATCTGGTCAGCATCCTGTCGGGCGACGGGTGACCGTCCTCGTCAAGCACACTCCATATCCCGTCTCCTGAGAGATGATGGAAGGGCAAGCGAACATCGGGCCGTTGTGACCGCCTTCCGGAGACAATACTCCAGTACGCGTAAAAGCGAAATGCAAGTTCCGGCGACAAGGATAGAACGTCACGGTGGAGGTTACCGGTCTCCGCCAGGTCGCAAAGCACAAGGATTAAGAGTGGTTTGTGTGGCGCGGGATCACCCCGCGCGCGGTCAACTCGTAACTTCGAGAATTTCGCAAGCCAGTAGTGAGATCTGTTCATGCTTGTGCGCGTCGGTTCAGCGACCTATCGAAAAGAAACCGGGTTGCATCTGACCCGGTCGCAACGCGCTTCAAGTCACCGACACCGCTTTCACCGACAACTGCTAAATAGCGCGCCCGCAGAAGGTCGGTCTTGCCAGCGCCAGTCTTCCCGCCAATGAGAATGCCGCACCTCCTTCAGGAAGTCACAAAGTCCCAATAGAGGCTCATAACGCTCTTCCCCGTCTTCGACGAGGGACTCCATCGCACGGTCCTTTTCAACCACTGTACACACCCAGCAACCGAACCTGCTGTTCCCACAGGAAGGTGTGGAGGCATCGATCACCAATGGGCACTCTCCTCCGCTCGCCCTCTTGTACAAGGCGGCCAGACTTGCGTTGTCTCCACCCCATGGACTGGGAGCTTGCAACAGGTAGAACCAAACATCGTCTGTTGTCAGGTTCTCGATAGGAGTATAGACCCATGCTTTGGGCAAGTCTGCGTGGGGGCGGAAGCGCTGGCCCTCAATATGATGCATCGCCATGATTTGGGCGCGCGTCGAACTCTCCGACATGCGTGAACCAAGAACAATTATCACCGACCCAAAGTCCTGCACACGCTCTAAAATGAACCGGCTGACCGGGCGGATTTTCAGTCGGTCGGTACACCATCGGAATTTGGGCCTCGGTGACGGATAGCCGCGTCCAATGAGGTTTACCCAGAAGCTGTCATTCAAGGAGGGGAATACCTTATGCGCCTGAAGAGGAAGTTCGTCGTGTGCGGCGGCATGCCGGATGAGCTCGAGTTCACGGTCGACCCGCTCAACTATGGTGGGGAGTTCTACTCGTGTGTCCGAAGCTAGAATGTAAACCTTCTTGCGCCTCTCAGCGGGCTTGAGACCCAGGAGCATGTAGTACGTCAGTTGAACGACAACCGTCGAATCCTTGCCGCCGCTATACCCAACAACCCACGGGCGCTCATCAGCAAGGTAGGCTTCCCGCATCTCCGCACTTATCTGATCGACCTGCTCGGCCAGGTTTTCTATGGGCAAGGCACCCCCTAACTGGGACCGCAATTGCGTTGAGCGAGCTTTCTATCAAACTATTTGCGACAATGTCAATTGGCTTTTTCGCCTTGCCCTCCCCCGTTCTTGTAAGCCTCCTCTGGCAAAAAGTCTTGAGAGGACAAGGCGCGGTGTTTAATGCACATAGATGAGACAAACGAAGTCTTGCGAACGCGGCGGAGATCGTGCGGGGCTCGCTGTTGAAGCGGACGATTCGCCACCGGCAACCTCGACTCGAAGAGCGGCGAGGCGGTGATGGCGCTGCTTGGTGAGCTCCATCGCGACGGCGCCACGATCATTATCGTGACGCACGATCCACGTTACGCGCGCCATGCGGAACGCACCGTCAAGCTCTTCGACGGCCGCATCGTGAACGGAGCGGGCGTATCGCCTCCGGGTAGTGCACCGGCGGCAATTGCTGCCATCAGGAATTCTCGACGGGTGGCTTGCTCCTGTGCCCTCATTGGTGGCACCTCCATCGTGTGGCCAGGAGACTTCGGGATCGTGGGCAGATTATGGACTGGGACTCGGGGCTTTTCAAGCCACTGGCATGAGGCCGACCAACCGGAAAGGGAGAAATGGCATGACGAGCCACGCTTTCCCCACCATGGCTTGGGCCGAATCTGCTAGACTCCCGACTTTGCGCCCGGAACCGGAAAGAGATTGACCTCGGATTCTGCAGTTGCGTGCAGCCAGACCAACCGTAACTGCCTCATCGCTTTGGAGCCAAATGGTACGTAAATGCCTGCTCGCCTGTGCTCTGGCCATAGCCGCAGCGACTCTCATCGCGGCACTCGTCTCGACCTCAAAAGGTGAGACTGACACTCCAGACCCACCGGCCCGTCCTAAGCTGGTCATCCTGATTATCATCGACCAGTTTCGGAACGATTATCTCGACCGCTTTCGGCCATACTTCGTCGAGGGAGGGTTTAGCCGGCTCCTCGGTGGCGCACGCCTTGCGAACTGCCGGTACGACAACGCCATTACCGTGACCGCCGTGGGCCATGCCACGCTCCTGACAGGGGCCTACCCAAACATCCACGGCATTATCGAGAATGACTGGTACGACCGCTCGCTCAAGCGGCCGGTCAATTGTGTCGAAGACCTCAACACGAGAATCGTGGATTCGGCCCAAGGCCCGAGTGAAGAGCGGGGTTCGTCGCCGCAGTATTTGATAGGAAGCACCCTGGGCGATGAGTTGCGCCTGGCATCCAACTTCCAATCGAAGGTTATAAGCGTCTCCTTAAAGGACCGCGGTGCAGTCCTGGCCGGCGGGCATACCGCCAATGCCGCTTTCTGGTTCCAGCCGCGCAAAGGGCGATTCGTTTCGAGTACGTACTACATGAATCAGCTACCGGGTTGGGCAGCCCAGTTTAACGACCGTCTTCCAGTCAAGGAGTACTGCGGGAAGGCATGGAAGGCCCTGGCTCCAACTCCCGAGGCGGAAGGAAGGGTCTTTGAGGAGTACATACCTCAACCGGGTGAGGACTGTCCCAGCGCCAGGTTCTTGAGCTGGTTTAGTAGCAGCCCGTTTCTCACCGAGATCGAGCTGAAATTCGCGCGCGAGGCTATCCGACAAGAAAGGCTGGGCCAAGGTCCCGTTACCGATCTCTTGACGCTTTCTATCAGTGCCAACGACTTCGTTGGTCATCGCTACGGACCGTACAGTCCACAAGTGGCTGACATGACGTTGCGAACGGACCGTTATCTCGCGGATTTCTTTGCGGACATCGACCGGACGATAGGGCTTGGCAAGGTTTGGATTGCCCTCTCGGGAGATCACGGCGTCGCCCCCACGCCGCAATTGGTCAGGGAGAGGCGCCTTGGCATGGGGATTTTCCGGCCAAGCTCCATCCGTGACGCGGTAGAGGCATCGCTATCGAGAACCTTCGGGGCAGACACGTGGACTGAGTGGGTTGATGTGCCTTACATCTACCTCAACCAGGGGACGATACAGAAACACGAAGTTCTGGCTGAAAGGGTGGCGGCGGAGGCAGCACGGGCGGCAATGTCCGTTCCAGGCGTTTTTGCAGCCTTCACTCGCGCCGATCTCATGCATGCGGGCAGCCTCGCGTCGCCCATGGCTCGCAAGGCCGCCAACAGCTTCTATGGTCGGCGGAGTGGCGATGTATTTGTAGTTCTCGACCCCTTCGCGGTCCCGTCCGGCAGCGACACGGAGACAACCCACGGCAGTCCATGGAGTTACGACGCTCAAGTGCCTCTCCTCCTCTGGGGTTCCGCGTTTAGGCCAGGGACGTATTCCGCCCCATTTCAGCCCGTCGATCTGGCCCCCACCATTGCAGCCGCACTTGGATTAACCGTGCCCTCTGGAGCTACGGGTTCTCCCCTTTTGGCGGCAATGCGGGGCAAATAGGGACTACTGCGCGAAGGATATCGTGTAACGTTCAAACCACCCGAGCTGCACCACCCAGCCGGTCGGAGACGCATCCACTAGGCGTCGCTGTTGTACCTCGATGATAATGTCCCCTTTTGTGCTCGATAGAAATGTCCCCTAATAGGATCTCCGAGAGGAGGTCAGATTGGGGCGAACGGAGATGAGCAAGAGGGAGTTGGGAAGGGTT
>Ga0073934_10006148_pt1 | contig 17801 bp, 16 predicted proteins | sample LarsenN4metaG_FD_76834 | JGI IMG/M metagenome (GOLD analysis project Ga0073934, IMG submission 76834) | Hot spring sediment bacterial and archeal communities from British Columbia, Canada, to study Microbial Dark Matter (Phase II) - Larsen... ... | reverse complement strand
TGATGCCCTTCCACGCGCCAGCCCCAGGGTGCGTCCTTGGAAGGGGTTCCGAAGATCATGAACCAGTAGAGCTCCGGGTCCCGATTGAACCTGCTCGCCCCGGCGTTCTTCTCGATCTCCCGAAGAACTGCCTCCAGGCTCATAATAGAAGTCGCCTTAAGATATCCCTGGGTACTGAGGGCGCTTCGGAGCAGGGCATGCGCGGCCCGCCGCTGCTCGGTGGTCATCTCATTGAGATTCACCCCCTTCCTCTCGAACATTTCGTGGGGGACAAAGTGCCATCGGAACCGCTCTTCGCTCTCAAAGGGGAAAACCGCCTTGGTCCGCAGCTCAGGGCTCAAGCCGTCCAGGAATGCTTGGGCGGTCGCCACCATATCTTCATGCCTGAACTGAACGCTCCCAGGGGCCGCGGCCACAGCCGCCCAAAAACCCAGGGCCACCACCCCCATTAAGATCCCCGCGGTTTTCTTCTTGATAGGCCTAAACTTAGCAAAACTACGATGAGCTGCCATATATTATGATAAAGGATAAGCACCTAAATAAAATTAATTTTATATTTTTGGCCCTGCCCCCTCGCTTCGCAGGGGAACGGATTGAAATATAAAAATAATTCTGCTCAAGTACTTACCACCCTTGCCGGAGAATTTAAGAGAAGAGCCTGAAACCTGATGATGACGAGACGTTTGAACTTTGAATGATGTGTGCGCTCTCACCTCGTTTGAGTAAAGTATAGTACCCGGCAAGGAATAGCTTGTCAAAGAAAAAGTAGCCCCTTGATAAAACCATCCTTACCCTTGCGACCCGTGAAAAACGGATCACCCCCTTCGATTCCCGAACCGAGCTGGATTCCGAGTTTCTTCTTGATTTTTCCGACCTGCAGGTATTATTTAACTATGGGTTTGTTGGCACTGGCGGATTCAGGAGAGGTAACCGTATATTGTAAGTGTTGAAGTTATCTCCTTAAAAATTTGAGTACTTGAGAGAGGGGTAGATCATTATGATGGAATCAGAAGGCTCTTGGAGCTCGGGGTATTTTACCTCTAAGCTGGAGGAAGCGATTGGCTGGGCGAGGAAGTACTCCATCTTCCAATATCCCTTTGTAACGGCCTGCTGTGGGATGGAGTACATGGCAACGGCCTGCTCTCATTACGATATCGATCGATTCGGAGCGGGATTGCCCCGGTTCTCTCCTCGTCAGGCGGACGTACTTTTTGTAGTTGGCACCATCAGCCATAAGCTGGCCCCGGTCCTTAAAAAGGTCTACGATCAGATGTGTGAGCCCAAATGGGTGGTCGCTTTCGGGGTCTGTACCTGTACAGGGGGTTTCTACGATAACTACGCGACGGTTCAAGGAATCGATACCATCATCCCCGTAGACATTTACATACCGGGCTGCCCGCCGCGTCCGGAGACCGTTCTGGATGGGCTTATGAAACTACAGGAAAAAATCCAGAAACAGAAGCAATGGGTGTAGGTCTGGGAGGGGAGATGAGCGAAGAAAGTCTGACGTTAAAGCTTCTCAAAGAGCAATTTCCCGATAAAATTATTGAGACCCACTCTTATCGTGGGGATGATACGGCGGTCGTTAAGAAGGAGGCCATTTTGGAGGTCATGCGGTTTCTTAAAGAGGACCCCCGGCTGAGGTATAATTTCCTGATGGATCTGGCCGGGGTGGATTATCTCACCTATAGAAAGGAGCCTCGGTTTGAGGTGGTTTATCATCTCTACGCGCTGGAGTACAATCGCAGGGTACGTATCAAAGCCCCCGTCGATGAAGAGGATCCCACCATAGACTCCCTGACCCCGTTATGGGAAGCGGCCAATTGGTACGAGCGGGAGGTCTGGGACATGTTCGGAATCAGATTTAACAACCATCCTAACTTAAAACGGTTGCTCATGTACGAAGAGTTCGTCGGGCATCCCTTAAGGAAGGATTATCCCATCAATAAACGACAACCTCTTATCGGGCCGAAGAATTAGAGGGCCGGGCGCCGGGTCCTGAGCAATGATAGCTCGGCGCTCAACGCCCGGCCCTAACGCGCGTGGCAGATTTAAGCAAAGAACTCAAAACGAAGCACATGTTCCTGAACATGGGCCCTTCACATCCGGCCATGCATGGGATTGTCCGCATTATACTGGAGCTGGATGGGGAGACCGTGGTCAACTCAGAGGTAGAAATTGGGTACCTTCATCGGTGTTTTGAGAAACATTCTGAAAGCGGGACCTACACCCAGGCCATCCCCTATACGGATCGATTAAATTATGTATCCCCGTTGATCAATAACGTAGGTTATGCGCTGGCCGTGGAAAAACTTCTGGGAATCGAGGTCCCAGAACGCTGTAAATATATCCGGGTTATCATGAGTGAAATTTCCAGGGTCACGGACCACCTGACTTGTATCGGCGCTTCCGCCATGGAGCTGGGAGCTTTTACCGTATTCCTTTATATGATCAAGGCCCGGGAGCTTTTGTATGAACTTATTGAATCGGTGACCGGAGCGCGTTTGACCATTTCTTACACCCGCATCGGGGGAGTGAAGGCGGATCTCCCCGACGGGTTTGCCGAAAGAACCAAACAGGCTTTCGCAAAGACCCGGGAAATCCTGGACGAAGTGGATAAGCTCCTCACGCGGAACCGCATTTTTATGGATCGCATGAAAGGGGTCGGGATCATTTCCAAAGAGGATGCCATCAGTTATGGATTTACGGGGCCGCTCCTTCGGGCGGTAGGGGTGGAGTACGACGTGCGCAGGGCTAACCCGTATCTGGTTTACGATCGCCTGGATTTTAAAATCCCTCTGGGCACCAACGGGGATAATTACGACCGGTACCTGGTCCGAATGGCAGAGATGGAACAGAGCCTGCGGATCGTGGAGCAGGCCCTGGAACAGATGCCGGAAGGCCCCATTAACGTGGATCATACGGGGAAAGTGCTCCTTCAACCGGCGGAAATGGTCGACCGGGCCAAGCTGGGAAAGACGAAGGACCTCCTGATTACGGAGATCGAGCTTTCTCCGAATCTCCAGGGCTCGGACGAAAAAACCCACCGGGTTATCAACGTCAACGAAAAGCGGGTTGTTCTGCCCCCCAAAGAAGAGACGTACGGCAATATCGAGGGCCTCATGAACCATTTTATGCTGATCATGGAGGGCTGGGGCATCCGCCCGCCGAAAGGAGAAGTTTATTTCCCGGTGGAAGGCGCCAACGGAGAGCTGGGGTTCTATGTCATCAGCGATGGAACGGATCGCCCTTATCGCGTCCGGGTCAGACCCCCTTGCTTCCAGTTGACGGCAGCCCTTCCGAAGATGATCAACGGAGGGATGGTCGCCGATATTATCCCGACGTTTGGTTCCATCAATATGATCGGAGGAGAACTGGACCGATGAACGCAGCTATCGAGTTTTCCCCGGAAGCTAAAGCGAAATTTGAACGAATCCTGACCCTTTACCCTCCCGGGAGCCAGGCCCCTTTACTCCCGGTCCTTCATCTGGCCCAGGAGGAATTCGGCTACCTCTCCCCCGAGGTTCAGGAGTACGTCGCCCGGTTGATGAAGCTTCCGGTCACCGCCGTTCACGAAGTAGTATCGTTCTATACCCTCTTCAAAAAAGAACCTACCGGGAAGTACTGGATTCAGGTTTGTACGAATCTCTCCTGCACCCTGACAGGATGCGAGCGCATCGTGGAGTATATCTCCCAGAAATTAGGGATCCAGGTGGGGGAAACCACGCCGGATAAGAAATTCACCCTGATTACGGTGGAATGCCTCTGTGCGTGTGAGATGGCTCCGATGATGCAGATTAACGAGGATTATTATGGCCATTTGACCAAAGCCAGGGTGGATGAGATTTTGGATAATTTGAAATAGGAAGGGGCTTGAGGCTTGTAAAAAACAAGTCTCGAGTCCTCCGTCTGTAGGCTCTACATAATGGCTGAACTGATTTTAACTAAAAATTTCGGGGTTCCAGACTCTCATAAGCTGGAGGTCTACCTTCGACACGGGGGCTACGAGGGGTTAAAAAAGACTTTGGAAGAGTTTACCCCGGATCAGGTCATCGAAGAGGTAAAGAAATCCAATTTAAGGGGCTTAGGGGGAGCGGGCTTCCCGACCGGGACGAAATGGAGTTTTGTTCCCAAGGAATCCGCGAAGCCTAAATATCTGGTGGTTAACGCCGATGAAGGGGAGCCCGGGACGTTTAAAGATCGCTACCTCCTTGAAAAAGAGCCCCATATGCTGATCGAGGGGGCGGCCATCGCTTCCTATGCCGTTGGGATTCATAAGGCCTACGTCTATATCCGGGGCGAATATGTCAAGCAGGCCAGGATTCTCCAGGGCGCCATTGAGGAGGCCTATGCCCATGGATTTTTGGGAAAAAATATCCTGGGAAAGGGGTTCGATCTGGACCTGGTAGTTCACCGGGGAGCCGGCGCTTATATTTGCGGGGAGGAGACCGGGTTGCTGGAGTCGCTGGAGGGGAAGAAGGGCTGGCCACGGTTAAAGCCTCCTTTCCCGGCCTTAGTAGGGCTCTTTAAATCGCCCACGGTGATGAACAATGTAGAAACCCTCTGTCAGCTTCCCCACATCATGAAAAGGGGTGCAGCCTGGTTCGCCGGCCTTTGCGAGGGAGCCCCCAAAGCCGGAGGTACGAGGATTTTCAGCGTAAGCGGCCATGTGAATAAACCGGGGATCTATGAGCTCCCCCTGACCGTGACCTTACGGGAGATCATCTACACCCATGCCGGAGGGATTCGAGGCGGGAAGAAGCTGAAAGCGGTCATACCCGGAGGCTCCTCGGCCCCTGTGTTAACCGCCGAGGAAATCGATGTGAAGATGGATTTCGACTCCCTGATGGCCGCGAAAACCATGGGGGGATCCGGCGGGGTCATCGCCATGGACCAGAATACCTGCATGGTCAAGGCCCTTTACGTGCTGGCGAAATTCTACGCCCACGAATCCTGCGGCCAGTGCACCCCCTGCCGGGAGGGAACCGGCTGGATCGCCAAGATTTTAGGGAGATTGGTCCACGGAGACGGCCGCCCGGGAGATACGGAGACCCTTAAAGCGGTAGCCGATAATATCGCCGGAAATACCATCTGCCCGTTCGGAGACGGCGCCGCCTGGCCGGTCCAGAGTTTTGTAAGAAAGTTCCGGAGCGAGTTCGATTACCACGCGAAGGAAAGGAAGTGTGACGTCCCGAGGAACGGGAACTAGAATGAGTAGGTTTATCGCCACAGAAGTCCAGAGGTCCCAAGGGATCGGGATTTTAAGTTTTCTCGGCGGCCTCCGGGTCTCTGTGGCCTAGAGCTAGACGTGCCAACGTTAACCATTGACGGAAAAGAGATCACGGTTGAAAAGGGAACGACGGTCATCCAGGCCGCGGAGAAGTTAGGGATCCAGATCCCCCGCTACTGCTACCATCCCGGGCTTAGCATCGCCGGGAATTGTCGCATGTGCATGGTGGAGATCGAAAAGTCTCCTAAGCTTCAAATTTCCTGCTACACCCAGGCCGCCGACGGGATGGTGGTCCGGACCACCAGCGAGAAGGTGAAGGCAGCCCGGCAGGCTATCTTGGAATTCTTGCTCATTAACCATCCTTTAGATTGCCCGGTCTGCGACCAGGCCGGGGAGTGCTGGCTCCAGATTTATTACATGGAGCATGGCCTTTATAATTCCAGGTTCTTAGAGAATAAGGTTCGTAAGCATTATAAGGCCACGCCCATCGGACCCTGGGTCAACCTCGATTCCGAGCGCTGTATCCTCTGCTCCCGCTGCGTTCGGTTCTGTAATGAAGTGAGCAAAACCCATGAACTGGCCATCGTCCATCGGGGGGATCACTCCGAAATCACCATCTTCCCGGGTAAGGAGTTGAACAATAAATACTCCGGAAATGTGGTGGACATCTGTCCGGTCGGGGCTTTAACCGATCGAGACTTTCGGTTTCAGTGCCGGGTATGGTATTTGGATAAAAGGGACTCCATCTGCCCCGGATGCAGCCGGGGCTGCAATATTGAGATCCATTACAATCTCCAGCGCGCGCATCACGCCGAGGGACGAAGGGTCTTGCGGTTGAAACCTCGCTATAATCCGGAGGTCAATAAGTGGTGGATGTGCGATGAGGGTCGCTATGGCTACAAGTTTATCGACGATAAGAGCCGCATCCAGATGCCGTACTTACGTGAGGGGGAGACCCTGGTGGAGACGGACTGGAAGGTCGCGCTGGATAAAGTGGCTTCGACTCTCCGCGCGATCCTCGCGACTTACGGAGCTTCAAGTATCGGCGTCGTTCCGTCCCCTCAGTTAACCAATGAGGATCTCTACCTGATCCGAAAGCTCTTCCGGGAAGACCTTGGGCTTTCTCACGTGGATTTCAGGGTTCCTGTAAAGGAAAAGGGCTACGAGGACGATTTTCTGATCAAAGCGGATAAAAATCCGAACCGCCGGGGGGCCGAGGAGCTCGGCCTGGGCGCCGGGGATACCTCCCTAAGCGTCGAGGCCATGCTGGCGGAGGCCGCCAGCGGCAAGTTAAAGGCCCTGTACGTGTTCGGACAGGATATAACGGACTTCTTCGGGGAGGAAAGGATCTCGGAGATGGCCGTTCACCTGGAGCTCCTGGTTTTTCAGGGAAGCAATTTGAACCCAACCTGCCGGTATGCAGGCGTCATCTTACCCTCGGCGACGTATGCTGAAAAAGAGGGGACGTTTACAAATTTTGAGGGCCGCGTCCAACGCCTCTATAAGGCCCTGGAGCCTTTGGGGGAATCCCTGCCGGATTGGGAAATTGTAGTCAGGCTGGCCCGGTTGATGGGGTTTTCCTACCCGTATACCTCGGCCCGGGAAATTTTTAAGGAAATCGCCGCCACCGTGCCGGCCTTTAGCGGGTTAAATTACACAGTGATCGGCAACCAGGGCGGGAAACTCGCGACCTCGTAAGGGTAGGGTAGTGTGGGAGTATGGGAACCCGGGAGAACCGGCCCCGTACTCCCATACGTTCCTTAAAAGGATGGATTTCACTATCGAAGTCGTTAAAGTGGCTGTGGTCCTCTTTGGAGTCCTGAATTTGGCCGGGCTGTTGACCTGGGTCGAGCGGAAACAGAGCGCCGTCATGCAAGACCGCATCGGGGCAAACCGGGCCTCCATCTTTGGAATCCGGGCCATGGGATTATTTCATCCCCTGGCCGACGCCGCTAAACTGATCTTGAAAGAGGATTTTGTGCCCGAAAATGCCGACAGGATTCTGCACACCCTGGCTCCGTTTGCAGCTCTGTTTTTCGCCCTGATCACCTTTGCGGCGATTCCTTTCGGAGATGCTCTGGAGATCAACGGCCGGGAGATCGACCTGCAAGTCGCAGATCTGAACGTGGGGATCCTGTATATCTTCGCCATGATGTCCATGGGCGTTTACGGAGTCGTTCTGGCCGGGTGGTCCTCCAACAATAAATATTCTTTGCTGGGGGGGTTACGCGCTTCCTCCCAGATGATCTCTTACGAGATCACCATGGGAGTTTCCATCATGGGGGTGATCATGGTTTACAATTCCCTTAACCTCCAGGACATCGTCCGGGGACAGGGGGATCTGCTTTTGGGTTTTATCCCCAAGTGGGGGGTCCTCACGCAGCCCCTGGCCTGTTTGCTCTTCATGACCGCGGCCCTCGCGGAGACCAAACGCATTCCCTTCGATCTGCCGGAAGGGGAATCCGAGATCATCGGTTACTTCACGGAATATAGCGGCATGAAGTTCGGCATGTTTTTCATGACGGACTTTGTCGAAACGGTCCTGGCCGCTGCGCTGACGACCACGCTGTTTTTTGGGGGATGGCAGATCCCTTATTTATACCGAGACGGATTACATCTTTTCGGGACCGTTTTTCCGCTACCTCCCCTGTTGATCGTCGTCTTACAGGTCCTGGCTTTTACGTTGAAAGTCGCCTTTTTCTGCTGGTTCTTGATGCTCATCCGGTGGACCCTTCCCAGATTTCGATATGATCAGTTGATGCGATTGGGGTGGAAGATGATGCTCCCCCTTTCCCTCCTTAACATCTTTGTCACAGGGGTTGTCATCATGCTGCTGAACGCTTAAAGTTATGAAAAAAGAAGAATTAACCTTTTGGGAAAAAACCTATGTCCCGCAGATTTACCAGGGTTTGAAAATTACCGCCCATCATTTCTTTAAGAATCTGAGGGCGCATATCGCCCGGACGTTAGGAAAGCCTGTCATGGACGATGAGACGGTGACCATCCAATATCCGGAGCAGCGACGGCCCTTATCTCCCAGGCTTCGAAGCCTGCATCGTTTGGTTAAACGGGAGGATGGCTCCCCCAGGTGCGTCGCCTGCATGATGTGCGAAACGGTTTGTCCGGCCCGGTGCATTTATATTGTGGCAGGGGAACACCCGGACCCCAACATTGAGAAACGGCCCGTTCGATTCGATATCGATCTGGGCAAATGCGTGTTCTGCGGATTTTGCGTAGAGGCCTGCCCGGAAGATGCCATCCGCATGGACACGGGTATCCTGGAGTTCTCCGCCTATACGCGCCAGGATATGATCTATACCATGGAAAGGTTGTTGGCCAACGCGCCGAGGAAAGCCCCTGCTGGCGCGTCGGTTCTTAAATAGCCGGGCCACGAAGCTAAGCGGGGGGCGACCCGGTGGGTCGCCCCGGTTGAGGTAACCTGGAAAGGGGACGACCCACCGGTCGCCCTAAGCCTATCACCTTTCGGCATCCTGTCGTAAGGATGCTTTACAGTAGGAAGTCGTTATGCATCCAACACAAAGCACCGTGGGTTTTATCCTTTTTTGCCTTCTTCTGGCCGCTTCGACGGGGATTTTCGTTTACTTTATGTATCGACGGTACGAGCTGCTGCGCAGAGGCAAACCGGACCGTCGCTTCGACGAGATCGGTCGGAGGGTCCGAGAGACCCTCCTCTACGTCTTTGGACAGAAGCGGCTCTTTAAGGGCTCCTATTTCCTGGCAGGGGTTCTGCATGCCTTGATTTTCTGGGGGTTTCTGGTCGTTTCGATCAATACGATCCATATGATCGGGGGCGGTTTCGTGGAAGGATTTCACCTGCCCTATTTGGGATCCCGGAGCCGGTTAGGGGTATTTTACGTTTTCCTGCGGGATATCTTTGAGGTTTTGGTTCTTTTGATGGTCCTGGCCGCCGCTTACCGTCGAGCGACGCTCCCCCCCGGCGGACGTATCACCCGATCTTGGGATGCGGTCCTCATCCTGTCCCTCATCGGAGCTTTGATGGGGACCGATTTTATCATCAACGGAACGGAAACCGCCCTGCGAGGGTATGCAGCAACCAGGTCTCCCGCGGGGGCTGCGATGGCCGGGCTTTACCGGGCCCTGGGGGTGCAGGGGACCGGCCTTCAGGTTTTATACGGGACGGCCTGGTGGCTGCACCTCGGGGTTCTGCTCTTCTTCCTGGATTACCTGCCGGTCTCTAAGCATTTCCATGTGATCACTTCGCTCCCCAACGTGTTCTTTAAAAACTTCCATAAGAATGCCCTCCCTCCCATCGATATCGAGAATGCAGAGACCTTTGGGATTAACAAAATTGAAGATCTGACGTGGAAAAATATCCTGGATGTCTACACCTGTACCGAATGCGGTCGCTGCCAGGATGCCTGCCCGGCACATTTCACAGGAAAGCCCCTTAATCCTAAGAAAATCAACGAAGACCTGCGCCATTACCTGTACGCGAGGGAACCTCTCGTCCCTTGGGAGGCTGGAAATGGCGCCGGGGGGGGTTCAGGGGCGGATCTGCCCCTGGCAGGGGGGGTGATCCATGAAGAGACGCTCTGGGCCTGTACGACCTGTGGGGCGTGCGAGGAGCAATGTCCTTTATTTATCGAGTTTATCGATCGGATCGTAGGGATGCGCCGCCACCTGGTCCTCATGGAGAGCCGGTTCCCGGAGCAGGCCAAAACGGCCTTTAGAAATATGGAAAATACCAGCAACCCCTGGGGCTTAAGTTCGGACTCACGGGCGGATTGGGCGAAGAGCCTGGGGGTTAAGCATATTTCTGAAGAAGAAGACGGGGAAATCTTATACTGGATCGGTTGTGCGGGAGCCTTTGAGGACCGGAATAAGAAGGTGGCGACCTCGGTGGTCCGCTTGCTCCAGAAGGCCGGGGTGAAGTTCGGTATCCTGGGCAACGAAGAGGGCTGCACCGGAGAATCGGCGCGTCGGATCGGGAACGAATATTTGTTCCAGATGCTGGCCCGGGCTAACATCGAGACCCTGGACCGATATAAGGTAAAGAAGATATTGACGCACTGTCCCCATTGTTTTAATACTATAAAAAATGAGTATCTGCAGCTTGGCGGAAACTACCAGGTGGTCCATCACACCGAGTTTATTGCGGAGCTGGTCGAGCAGGGGAGGCTTAAGCCGACCAAACCCCTGGAAAAGGCCGTGACTTACCATGATTCTTGTTATTTAGGGCGCCATAACGGGGTTTACGAGGCCCCCCGGAAGATTTTGAAATCGATCCCCGGGGTGAAGATGGTGGAGTTGAAGCGGAACAGGAAAAATAGCTTTTGCTGCGGCGCCGGGGGAGGGCGTATGTGGATGGAAGAGAACATAGGGACCCGGGTCAATTTGGCTCGCTTAGAAGAGGTGGTAGCGTCCAAAGCCCAGGTCCTCGGAACCGCCTGCCCCTTTTGCCTGATCATGTTGGGAGATGGGGTGAAACAGATGGGAAAAGAGGAGTCCGTTAAAACTGTGGATCTGGTCCAGCTCCTGGCTGAGGCCATAGAGGACTAGAGGTGTACGCCCTACGCCTCTTAAAGGGAACGCCGTAATCCGGCGGGCACAGGCTTTAGCTTGCGTTTTCCGGGTTGAAGGGAAAGGCCGGCTAACGTGGACGCCCGTCTTGATAAAGATCCCACGTAAGGAGAAGGTCTTAGAGTAACGTAAACATCTACAACCACCGCGGAAGCATCAGGTCCGACCCGGGGAGGTGGGGCGATAGAAAAGCCAAGGAAGAAGTTTTCGTCCCACGTCTTGCGGGTCGTGTAAGGAGCGTAGTATGCGAGCGACCATGAGATTACAAGTCGGGGATGAGGCCCCGGACTTTACACTCCCGGCGACGGGGGAAACCGCGGGAAAAGGCCAAGAGAGAAAAACCATCCAGCTCAGTACCTATAGAGGGAAGAAAAACGTTCTCTTAGCCTTTGTTCCTGCGGCCTTTACCAAGGTTTGAAGTGCGCAAATGCCTGCTTACGAGGAAGATCTTGCCGAGTTTAGCAGGTATAATACCCAGGTTTTGGGTATTAGTGTGGATAATGTGCCCTCTTTGGAGGCATGGGCGAAGAATATGGGAGGATTGTCCTATCCCCTACTCAGCGATTTCTGGCCCCACGGTCAAGTTTCCCTCAAGTATGGAATCTTAAGGGAGGAGGGGTTATGTGAGCGGGCCTTGTTTGTCGTCGACAAGCAGGGGATCCTCCGGTATATTGACATTCACCCGATCGGGGACCAGCCCGATAACGCTCAAATTTTTGAGGTGCTGAGAAAGCTTAGTTAACGGGAACGAAGTTTGCAAGCTTACGAAGGGGCGTCTATTATAAACTCCTTACGTGGGGTCCGTTTTTTCCTGAAGGGCGTAAGTGTGGAGCTTTCAACGAGGTTGGATAAAGGGGGCCTGATGGGTTTACCCTCCCTAAGCAAAGACCCGGGGAAGGGGTTTGAACGTACAAAGGGGTAAAAGCCCTTGATTCTTCTACGGTAGTCACGTATATTATCCTTAGAACAAAGTAACGTGGAATTACCGTTTAATTAAAAAGGGTCTCTGCGTGACAATCGGTTAAAAATTTACAAGGAGGTTCCGATGTTCGACAGATTTACAGAGCGAGCACGTAAAGTGATAATATTAGCCAGAGATGAAGCGAGTCGCCTTAAACACGATAGTTTAGACTGTGAGCATCTCTTGCTTGGCCTTATTCGAGAAGGGGGGGGTATTGCCATTGCAGCTCTACAAAAGTTAGGGGTGGACCCGGATCGGTTGCGGCAGGAAATCGAGAGTCGGTTGGTAAAAGGTAAAGAGACCCCTTCTCTCAGCGAGATCCCCTTCACTCCCGCGGCTAAGAAGGTTTTAGAGCTCTCTATAGAGGCCTCGCGTCAGCTTGGGCATAACTATATCGGCACAGAGCACTTGCTGTTGGGCTTAGAAAAGGAACGAAACAGCTCGGCTGCTAAAATCCTCAGGGATTTCGGTGTAACCGAGGAGAAGCTAAAAAGGCAGATTCTCTGGTTATTGGGAACTCCTCAAGAAACCACGAAAGAACAAGAAGAATTTAAAGTCCTTAAACATTTTAGCGTAGATCTTACGCAGTTGGCCCGAGAAGGTAAGATTGATCCGGTGATCGGTCGCGACGATGAAACCGAACGTGTCATTCAAATCCTGAGCCGGCGAACGAAAAATAATCCCATTCTCTTAGGGGAGCCAGGGGTCGGTAAGACGGCGATCGTGGAGGGGCTTGCTCAAAGGATCGTTAACGGAACGGTACCGGAAATTCTTCTGAATAAGCACGTGATCACCCTGGATCTGGCTGCCCTCGTCGCAGGAACCAAGTACAGGGGACAATTTGAAGAGCGACTCAAAGCGGTCATGAAGGAAATTAAAAGCTCCGACCGCATTATCATGTTCATCGATGAGATTCACACGCTGGTTGGCGCCGGCGCCGCCGAAGGCTCCATCGATGCCTCCAACATGTTGAAACCCTCGTTATCCCGAGGGGAGATTCAGTGTATCGGGGCGACAACCCTGGATGAGTACCGGAAGTACATTGAAAAGGACGGGGCTCTGGCGCGACGCTTCCAAACCGTGATCGTAAACCCACCTAAACCCGACGAGACCATCAGCATTCTCAAGGGCCTCCGAGAAAAGTATGAGGCGTTCCACCGGGTGAAAATCCCAGATGATATCATTAAAGTAGCGGTTCGCTTGTCCGAACAATATATTACGGACAGATTTTTCCCCGATAAAGCCATCGACGTCATTGATGAGGCCAGCTCTCGGCGGAAACTTCAGGGATACATGTACCCGCCCAGTTTCAAGGAACTGGAAGAGGAAATTCAACAGGTTAACCTGCAAAAGGAGAGCGCGGTTCTCGAACAGGATTTTGAAAAAGCGGCGGAATTAAGGGATAAAGAGCGACAGTTGCGGGCTAAACTGGAGACCATGAAAGTGAACTGGCGAGAGAATCGGGAGAAGATCATCCCGACGGTGACGGAAGAAGACATCGCCCATGTGGTTTCCAAATGGACGGGAATCCCGCTTTATAAGCTGGAGGAGACCGAAACCTCGCGGTTGCTCCATATGGAAGAGGAGCTGCACAAGCGGGTCGTCGGACAAGAGGAAGCCATTAAAGCCGTAGCTAAAGCGATCCGGCGCTCGCGGACCGGGCTTAAAAATCCCAAGCGACCGGTGGGTTCCTTTATCTTCCTTGGCCCTACGGGGGTCGGAAAAACGGAGTTGAGCAAAGCCCTGGCCGAGTTCCTCTTCGGGAGCGAGGCCGCTTTGATTCGGATCGATATGTCCGAGTATATGGAGAAGTTCTCGGTCTCCCGGCTCGTCGGAGCGCCCCCGGGTTACATCGGCTACGATGAAGGCGGCCAGTTGACGGAGAAGGTTCGCCGTAGACCTTATTCGGTCATCCTGCTGGATGAAATCGAAAAGGCGCACCCCGATGTCTTCAACATCCTGCTCCAGGTACTGGAAGATGGTCAGTTGACGGATAGCATCGGGCACGTCGTCGATTTTAAAAATACGGTGATCATCATGACCTCCAACGTGGGCGCTCGAATGATCGAGAAGAGAACTTCCCTGGGCTTCCATAAGGAGGACGAGGAAGTCACCTACGAAAGGATGAAAGAACTGGTTACCTCCGAGCTGAAGAAAGTGTTTAACCCGGAGTTCCTGAACCGAATTGATGAGGTTATTACGTTCCATACGCTCCAAAAAGAGCATATCAATGAAATTGTGGATATCATGATCTACCAGGTCAATCAACAACTCTCGAAGAAGGGAATCAGCCTGGTGCTCAGTCCGGAAGTGAAAGAGTGGCTAGCTACAAAGGGATATAACCCAAGTTACGGAGCAAGACCTTTGCGCAGGGTGATTCAGAAGTATATCGAAGATGCCCTCGCTGAGGAAGTCTTAAAAGGTCGGTTCAAAGAGGATACGACGGTCCGAGTGGTTGTGGAAGATGGGGATAAACTGGGGTTTACCGAAGAGCCTTTAAAACCCGAAGAAAAGCTGGAAGTTATCGAAAAGGGCATTTAATAAATAACGGATAGGGGGGCAAACAGGACGCGGATAACAAAGGTTTTCTATGTAAAAGCAGGGGCGCACTCGTAGCGCCCCCTTTGTTTTATCCGTAGCTAAATCACATGAGAAATGTTGTCATTATTGGGTCGGGTCCTGCTGGATTAACTGCAGCTATCTATACGGCAAGAGCTAATCTGAATCCCCTAGTCCTCGAAGGCTATAGCGCCGGAGGTCAGTTGATGCTCACCACCATGGTGGAGAACTATCCGGGCTTCGCCGAGGGTATTCTCGGGCCCCAATTGATGGAAGAAATGCGAAAGCAGGCGGAGCGGTTTGGAGCTACCTTGATTCAGAAAGATGTGACCCGGGTCGACTTTTCTAAGAGGCCTTTCCTAATCGAAGTCGACCGGGACGTGTATGAAGCTAAGTCGGTGATCATCGCCTGCGGAGCTTCCGCCAGATTACTGGGGCTTGAATCGGAATGGAAATTGATGGGACATGGGGTTACGACCTGTGCGACCTGTGATGGTTTTTTCTTTCGAGGCCAGGAGGTCGTGGTGATCGGTGGCGGAGACTCTGCCATGGAAGAGGCCATCTTCCTTACCAAATTTGCGACCAAAGTCACGGTGATCCACCGACGGGATACGCTACGGGCCTCCAAGATCATGCAGGAAAAAGCGTTCAAGAACCCAAAAATTGAATTCGTTTGGAACTCCGTCGTGGAAAAGATCCTCGGCGAGGAAATCGGGAAAGTGACAGGAGTTCTCATTAAAAACGTTAAAACCGGAGAAGTGACCGAGAAAAAATGTGCGGGCGTTTTCGTGGCTATCGGGCATACGCCTAACACGCAATTGTTTGTGGGACAGTTGGAGCTCGATGAGATGGGGTATATTATCACCCGGAATGGGACGCACACCAGCGTCCCCGGAGTCTTTGCCGCCGGAGATGTTCAGGATCATATCTACAGGCAGGCGATTACCGCTGCAGGAAGCGGATGTATGGCTGCGATAGACGTCGAAAAATTCCTGGAACATTAACCGGAAGTGAACCTTGACGCTCTCAGGAGGGTACCTTCTCATCGGGGAAGTAGCGTCGAATTTTTGAAGCCATCATGCCCTTTTTATCGCGGAGGGAGCAGTAGAAGGGAGTTATCATGGGTAGGGAGCATCTCATGAAAATCGGTGAGTTGGCCAGGGAACTGGGAACCAGCGTTCGTACCATCCGCTATTACGAAGAATTGGGAATCATTGAACCGGTCAGGCGTAGTAAAGGAGGATTTCGTCTCTACTCGGATAAAGAGCTGAGGAAAATCCAAATGATCCAAAACCTCCAGCTCTTAGACTTTTCCTTGTCGAGGATCCGGCATATGTTTACGATCCGAAGGGATACTAAAACGGGAAAAGAAGCGGCTTCTGCCATCCGTAAAGTCCTGGAGGAACAGCTCCGGGAAGCTGAGTATAAAATCACCCGGTATCTGCAGATGAAAGAACTTATCCACTTTACCATCAATCTGGTAGATGAATGTGCGGGCCGGGAGTGTTGTAAAAAACCTTCGAGGGAGGTTTGTGAGCGATGCGTGGTTATTCAGTCTAAACCTGAGCTGCCTTTGCTTGTGCAGGCAATCTTATAACGCGCTGGGGACTTTAACCTACATCTTAAAAGCCCTCATCTAACAAAAAAAGGAGGATATCCGACTATGATCACCGTAACGGATGCAGCGGCATCCAAAATCAAGAATCTTTTAGAACAACAGGGTAAACCTGAGTATGGATTGCGTATGCGCGTCGTTGGGGGCGGATGCTCCGGATTACAGTATCAGCTGGCTTTGGAAGAAAAACCAGGTATGACGGATAGGGTCATAGAGACCAACGGCGTTAAGGTCTTTGTGGATATGAAGAGCTCTCTCTACCTGGTTGGGGCGGAGTTGGACTATGTGGATGGGCTGATGGGCGCCGGATTTAAAATTAATAACCCCAACGCTAAATCTACCTGTGGTTGTGGAGAGTCTTTCCAGGCCTAGGATTCTAAGAATAACTGTCCAGTCCCCAAAGCTAGGAGACCGAACCCGGAGGATAGAAGACGTCCTCCCTCGATCTTCTAGCTTTGTGCGTTAGTGTCTGAACAGTTATTCCTAAAAAAGATGTTTGAAAGAGTGACCAGAAGAGTTAAACAAGCCGGCAATAACCTCATAGAAGCCTCTCTGGCGTGGCTTCCCACCCCTGTAGCTGAGCATTTAGTAAATGCTCAGAAGGAGGTGTTGCGGGCGATGCAGGCCTTAATCGAGGAAGAAATTAAATGGAGTGAGCTTCATCTGGCCCGGGCCAAGGAACGGAAGCTTGAAAGAAAGCTCAAGGCTAAACCCGAAGCTCCCGGGGTTGAAGAGGTGCCTAAGGCTCCAAATACCCCCCAGCAGGGTAGTACCCAGACGGCTATGTAACGATCCGGCGGCTAGGTAAGGGCTCGGTGACGGGATAGTTTTTTTACAAAATTTTCTTGCCTTTCTCTTCCCACCCTTTATAATACCATCCCAGGATGGGTGCTTACTTCGGTGACCTGGTGGTTTTTGTGCGCTTTCGCGTGCACGGCAGCCTACAATGAGAGATGTAACCTTACTACAGGTAGCCCTGGATTGTATTACCAGCGAAGAAGCCCTTCAGGTCTCACAACAAGTGAAAGAGTACGTGGATATCCTGGAGGTGGGAACCCCGCTGCTGAAATCTGAAGGGCGGAAAGTCATCAAGCTCCTCCGGGAGCGCTTCCCCGATAAGCTCATCTTTGCGGATACTAAAACCATGGATATCGGAGACCTGGAGGCCCGAATTGTCTTCGAGGCCGGCGCCGATATCATGAGCGTGTGCGGGGTAGCTTCCCGAGAGACTCTGGAAGCTGCCCTAAGCCAGGCCAAAGTATCCCATAAGCAAGTCCTCGTGGATCTTATCGGAGTGCAGGACAAATTACAATACGTGGGACGTCTTCGATGGATGAAACCTGACTTCATCGGGGTACAGACCGGAATCGATGAGCAGAGGAAAGGTAAATCTCCTTACCAGGATCTGGAAGTTATTTCCCAGGCCATCTCTTTTCCGATAGCTGTTGCAGGCGGCATCCGTCCAGATGATATCCCCTACGTCATGATGTTTCGCCCCGCGATTATTGTAGTCGGCGGGTCCATAACCAGAGCTGAGAATCCCCAAGCTGTAGCCAAAATCATCAAAGAAGAGATCTCTAAATCCTGAAACCCTAAAGAGTTCTCCCAACCTCCAGAAAATTTCCAGGAGAATCAGGGGAGGAGGATCCATCATGCCAGAGGAAGAGAAAAAAAGTCGGATTCCTGAAGATCTATTGAGCGCCTTCACGCAAATGTACACGACCTTGATCAAGCCGCAGTTTGATGAATTAAAGCAAGACGTCGGAATCCTCAAGCAAGACGTCGGAATCCTCAAGCAAGACGTCGGAATCCTCAAGCAAGACGTCGGAATCCTCAAGCAAGACGTCGGAATCCTCAAGCAAGACGTCGGAATC
>Ga0073934_10006147_pt1 | contig 17803 bp, 19 predicted proteins | sample LarsenN4metaG_FD_76834 | JGI IMG/M metagenome (GOLD analysis project Ga0073934, IMG submission 76834) | Hot spring sediment bacterial and archeal communities from British Columbia, Canada, to study Microbial Dark Matter (Phase II) - Larsen... ... | reverse complement strand
TCACCCGTCTCGCCTGCATGCTTGCCCTGGTAATGGGCTTGCCTGAACAGTTGATCAAATAGCTTGAGCGGGGCGCGCTACTTCACGATATCGGCAAGATCGGGATTAGCGACAACATTCTACACAAACCCGATAAACTTACGGACGAGGAATGGAAGATCATGCGCGTCCACCCGGATATCGGCGCCCGCATCGTGGAAGGGATTCCTTTTTTGAAGGATGCTGTTTCGGTCATTCGGTATCACCATGAACGTTGGGACGGGAGCGGTTATCCGGTGGGGCTGCGCGGCAAAGAGATACCGACGCAGGCGCGCATCTTTGCCGTAGCGGATGTGTTCGACGCGTTGACAAGCAAGCGTAAGTATCGCGAAAAATCTTCGCCGGAAGAGGCGCTCCAATTCATGGAGGAGCACAGCGGGATATTGTTCGACCCGGATATTGTTGAAGCGCTCGCACGGCTTCCATATCGTGAACTTACCGAAGAAGCGCGCCTGCTGAAGAACTGAATTACCCCAGCACTTTTTCAAAGGCGCGAATGGTTTTCTCTACCGCCGCGTCGTCAATCCAATAGTGGGTAACGAGCCTGAACCTTCGTTTATCTGCCCAATCTATCAGAACCCCAAACTTCGACATCTTTTCAATCACAACGTTCTGATCAAAGGCGACGTGATCCGCAAGATTGAAATAAATCATGTTGGTCTGTGGTGTGTTTTTGTCCAGCACGATCCCCGCAACGCCGCTTAACCCATCGGCAAGCATTTTCGCGCGGCGATGATCCTCGCCAATTCGTCTCGTCATCGTTTCGAGCGAAATCAGCCCCGCCGCAGCGATAACGCCGACCTGTCTCATCCCGCCGCCCAACATCTTGCGGAGGTGACGCGCCCGCGCAATGAATTTTTTCGTTCCCACCAGCATGGAACCGATCGGGGAAGACAGTCCCTTACTTAGGCAGAACATCACCGAATCGGCTGGCGCTACAAGTTTCCTCACATCCACATTTTGAGCCGCGGCCGCATTGAAGATGCGCGCGCCGTCAATATGGAGCAATAAGCCATTCTCCCGCGCGAGTTCCGCAACTTGCCGAGTGTATTCGACAGTCAATGGAACGCCGCCGCAGATGTTCTGTGTATTCTCAAGGCAAATCAAGCGCGTGATGGGGTGATGCACATCCTCCATGCGAATGGCAGCGCGGATATCGTTCAACGCCAGAGTTCCATCCTCTTGGTTGGGCACCGGGTTTGGTTGAATTCCTCCCAGCGCAGACATCCCGCCTGCTTCGTTCAAATAGATGTGCGATTTGCTCCCAACAATGGCTTCATCTCCGCGTTGACAATGAACGAGTAACGCGATCAAGTTGCCCATCGTCCCGGAAGGGACAAAAACCGAAGCTTCCTTCCCAAGCATCCTTGCGGCGAGCGTTTCGAGCCGAAGTACGGTTGGATCGTCGCCGTATACATCATCGCCCACTTCGGCTTCCGCCATCGCTTCGCGCATCGCGGGTGTGGGTTTGGTCACCGTATCGGAGCGTAGATCAACGAAGTCCATGATCGCTATTCCCTTCTTAGATCATCGAGCACGTGCTGTAATTCAACGGGCAACGGCGCTTCGAATGTATGCGGCAAAGTTTCACCGGGAAGAACAATTTTCAACCGGTATGCATGCAAAAAGTGACGACGGATCTGGATGTTTGGATTTTTCCTGCCATACACTTCGTCTCCAACGATCGGGCATTTCAAGAACGCGCAATGCAAACGAATCTGGTGTGTACGCCCTGTGTGCGGATGAAACTCAAGGAGTGTGTGGTTCTTGAAATTTTCCAGTGTCCGAAATTCGGAGATCGCTTCACGCCCCTTTGCCTTTGACACGACCGCCATTCGTTTTCGATTCTTCGGGTCACGCCCAATATGAGCTTCCACACGACCCGATGGCGTGGGAGGTTTGCCATCCACAAGTGCAAGATAGGTCTTTTCCACCTTCCGCAAACGGAATTGATCCTGCAGCCAGCGATGTGCGCGTTCGTTCTTTGCAAGCAAGATCAAGCCAGATGTATCTTTGTCGAGGCGATGAACAACGCCGGGTCTTTCCTCCCCGCCGATACCTTCGATCTCCGGGTCATAACCCATCACTGCGTTAACCAGTGTGCCGGAGGCATGGCCGGCGGCTGGGTGTACAACCATCCCTGCGGGTTTGTTCACAACAAGCAGATCGTCGTTTTCAAAAACTACATCGAGGGGAATTTGCTCCGGGGTAATATCGGTCGGGAGCGGCGGCGGGATTCGAACCGTCAGCGCGGCGCCGGCTTCCAACGGCTGACCAGCCTTACGGGCGGCGCGACCGTCCACATCCACGAATCCGTCCGCGATCAATCCTTGAATCCGGGAACGTGAAAATTCCGGCAGAACTTCCACCAGGAATTTATCCAGCCGCTCACTTATCTGATTTTCGAATCGAAATTGTAAAACTCGCTCACTCACTTGTCGCTTCACTGGGATGATTCGAACCGCCGAGAGTCGCCAGTTCTTTTTTCGCGGCGCGTTCCTGCAAATAAATGCCCAACAACAAGATCACCGTCCCAACACTAATACTCGCGTCCGCCACATTGAAGACCGGGAATGTTCCAACGGAAATAAAATCAGTCACTCTTCCCTCGCGCAGGAGACGGTCGATCAAGTTGCCGCCCGCACCGCCCATTTGCATGCTCATGGCAAGCCGCAAGGTCCAATCATGTTTTTCCACCTGCGGAAAATAATAAATGATGGCACCGATCACAACAAACGCCAGCGCGGCAAAGATCATGCTCCCGTTCTGGAACATTCCAAACGCCGCACCAGTGTTATGCCAGTGGACAAAACGCGCGTATGGACTGAGCCACTCGAGAGAGTCGGGCAGCCACGTTGCACCCAGAGGCAGGTTGGTTCGCACGATCCATTTGGTCCATTGGTCGAAGGCAATGATGATACCTGCAATTCCGAACAACATCCCGTAATTCTCAAACACACGTTTCACGATTCACCTCAATTTCAATCTGCATCATTCTATCATCACTCTGCCACGAACACGCGCGGCACACGCGCGCTGATGCTGGTCAATACTTCATATTCGTTCGTGCCAGCCCACTCGGCAAGATCGAACGCCGTGATCGCATTGCCGAGCAGAATCACATCGTCGCCAATGTTCACATCGTCGTCGCCGACGTTCACCATGAACTGATCCATGCAAATCCTTCCGACTTGCGGATATTCTTTTCCCTCGATCTCCACGCGCGCCTGATTCGTCATGCGGCGGAAGTAACCATCCGCGTAACCGCACGGGATGGTTACGATTCGCGTCTCTCTTTCAGCCTGCCACAACGACCCATAGCTGACCGGCCGCCCCGGCTTTGTAATCTTGGAGTACGCCACGCGCGATCTCCACGTGAGCGCAGGTTTCACATCGATTGCACGATCTGCTTCTCTACCCGGGTATACGCCATAAAACAAGACTCCGGGGCGGACCATATCGAAATTCGCTTCGGGTAGATTTAGAATCCCGCCTGAGTTATTCACATGTTTCAGCCCGGGAGCAGGCTCGCTCCTCTTTTCATAGATGTGCAAAATTTCCAAAAACCGCTCAAGTTGCAGTTTGGAATGACTACCGTCAGCAAGTTCGGAGTTCGCAAGATGCGTGTATATCCCCTCGATATCAACATGCTTCAACAACAAGGAATATTCAATGAACGATTCCGCTTCATACTCGTGCAAACCCACACGCTCCATACCGGTGTCGAATTTCAAATGGATTTTGATGCGCTTCCCAGTCTGGCGCGAAACATCTTCGGCAATTTTCAACAATTCGACCGACGAGCCGGTTAAAGTGAGGTCATATTCAGCAAACGAGGGAATCTGGTCCGGCAAGGTCCCGCCTGCAATGAGGATCGGCTTCTTAACGCGAAGTTCCTTCCGCAAGTGAATCCCCTCCTCCACGGTCGCAACGCCAAAATAATCCACGAACGGCTCGACGAATGGAGCCACGCCATCCACACCGTGACCATACGCGTTGGCTTTCACCATAGGCATCACCTTTGCCGGTGACACATGCGTGCGAATAGCTGAAATATTCTTTTCGAGTTGCGAGAGATTGACTTGGAGGAAGGTCGGGCGCATATTAAATCAAGAAACCGGCGTACAAATGAATTGAGCCAAATGGCTGGCACCGCCCATTTGGCTCAAGGCTAGAACGAACCTGATGGCTTAATAGTCGCGCCGACGTTCGCGGTTCCGGTCTCCGCCGCGGAACCCGCCGGGGCGTTCCTCACGCGGACGGGCAATGTTCACGGTGAGCGCGCGCCCATTGAAGTCCTTGCCGTGGAACATCGAGATCGCGCCTTGCGCTTCTTCCGGTGATCCCATCTCCACAAAGCCAAAGCCTTTCGAGCGGCCGCTGGCCCGGTCCTTGATCACCTGCGCAGATTTCACAACGCCCGCCTGCGCAAACAGGTCCTGCAGATCAGCATCATTGGTGTTGAAAGGCAGGTTGCCAACATAGAGTTTCGCTTCCATAGGATTTCTCTTCTCCTGAGTGTGGGCTTCGGCAGAGAAGCACCGCCGAAGCGAGACGAATCGACTGTGCATGACTCAAGTGATCACAGACACCCAGGTGCCAGGAAGCGAACGTATTCCCTCTGATTGCCGGACCGCCATTCCTCATGCAACGTGCGCTTCGATTGTAGCACAAACTCAGCAAGCAGACTATGACGACGGGAGCCAGAAACGCAGCCAACTCCCGCTCTCGCGCAGGGAAAACTGGATTCCCGCCTGCAACGTATCCAACGCCGACGCAATATCCCCGCCCAGCGCGCCTGCGAATCGGGCATCTCGAATCCGCCCAAAGATCCGCGTACGGAAATTGGGAATCCACGAAATGACCTGCCCATAGCGAGCTGCGTTCAGTGTAATAAAAGGCCAAACGCGCCGCGACGGTCCGCGCGAGAGAAGCCAACGCAGGATTTGCAGCGCATTGAAATCAAATTTTGCAACTGCGTCCAGATCATCGATCAACAGCAACATGGATTGCGCGCCACGCGCGCTTCCATGCGCCCAAGAGGCGAGAGAGAGCAGAAAATCCTGCCCGCTCGTGTCGTGCGAAGAAAATATCCCAAGGCAATGAAGTGAATTCCGAACGGCTTCCCACTCATCCACATGATCTGTGATGACGCCGAATTTCACTTCGGATGTTTTATGCGTCAGCTCAACTGCACGCGCGATGGAAGTCAGGAAGGCTGTCTTGCCAACCCCAGCGTCACCGGCAATTAATACCGGACCCGGAACTGGATCATGCAAATTCAGCAACACCGGGAGACCGTCGGAAGCGATGCCGAGGAAAAGAGCTTCGCGCGGGAACGAACCCAGCTCAGCGAGCACTGCGGTCAACGCAGGCGCGATAGGCAGAGGTTCAGGATGAGGCGTTTGAACTTCTACTTTAAGTTCAGCCAACGCTTCCAATGCTAAAGAATATTGACGATTAACCGGCGGCATACGTCCTCCTTTGTTTAGAACGTATGTTCTATTTTAACCATGCACGCCCACACGTCAAGGATTTGAAACTTAAAGATTGGCTGGAATCAAAAAAGCGGACGACGCTAGTCATCCGCTTTTCAGCATCACTGGATGGACTACGCCATCGCGCCAGCGATCGCACCCATTACAACAAACGTGATGAGATGATTACCGGCTTCGAGTACCCAGGCTTTCAGCCGGTCCGCAAACAATTTGTTTGTAAGGCTCGAAGGAGCCACAAAGCCTAGCCACAGCAGGAAGCCAGCCATCGCGCCGGAACCCAACGTCGCGCCTCCGGACATGCTCCCCATCGCCTGGACCATGAGATTCATGAAGACAGCCTGCACAAACGCACAGAACACGATCAGTCCCCAAGTCAACCCCATTCCAATGCTTGAACCACTTGCATCCTCCTTATCTGATTTGCCGATGGCTTTCCACCACATAGGGAAAAAGGTTTTAGGAGCAAACCAGACCGAGCCGATGATCATGCTGGCAACAACACAAGCCACGACCGCCAACCAATTGATAGAACTGAAATCCATTTCATCCTCCAATTAATAAATTCGATTGACGCGCGTCAATCTTCGGAGATTGTAACAGAAAATTTGTTCTAGGAATAGGGTTGTTAGATCTTCCCCGCCACATAATCGAGCACATCGATCTTTGTGAGAATTCCAACGGGCCGGCTATTTTCCACGACCAGCAGGGCAAGACCATCCTTCAAGGATGGCATCGCCTCTTCGAGCGACGTTTCCGGCGGGAAGACCGCGCCAGCATTTTGCACCAGCGAATCGATCGGTTCATCATGACTATGCTCGTGTTTGTCGAGCATATGGTTGAGCAAGTCCACTTCCTCGATCAAACCGACCAGCGCGCCGTCCACACCAACGACGGGCATTTGCGAAATCCCATGCTGGTGCATGACTGCGACAACCTTGCGAATCGAATCACCGAGTGTTGCAGAAAATAAAATTTTATCTGGTTTGGCAATCAACAGGTCGCTGAGAGTCGTCTCGCCGAACTCCATCGAAAGGAAACCAAACTCGCGCATCCATTTGTCGTCGTAGAATTTGGAAAGATAGCGCGAACCCGAATCGGGGAGAATTACAACAGGGATTCGATCGCCGCTTAATTTGCGGCAATACTTGACTGCGCCAGCCATTGCCGACCCGGACGAACCGCCCGCGAAAATTCCCTCCTGACGCACGAGTTGACGTGCCCACAAAAACGATTCACGATCGCCCGCGCGTTCGATCGCATCCACTACAGAAAGATCGAGTGACGTCGGCAGAAAATCCTCCCCAATGCCTTCCACTTTATAGGTTTTGGGGTAAGCCCCTTCGGGAATGGTCCCTTTGTTCTGCCAGATCTCGGTGAGTATCGAGCCTTCGATATCCACGCCCACAATTTGGATCTTCGGATTCTTCGATTTGAGAAATCGACCAACGCCAGTGATCGTCCCGCCAGTACCCATACCGATAATTACATCGGTCACGCGCCCGTCGGTCTGCTCCCACAACTCGGGACCCGTCGTCAATTCGTGAGTCTTCGGATTATCAGGGTTGTGGTATTGATTCGCCAGAATTGCATTCGGTGTCTCTCTGACAAATCTCTTCGCCACCTCATAATACGAACGCGGGTCTTCCGGCGCAACCGCAGTCGGCGTGATAACCACCTTTGCCCCGTAGGCGCGTAACAATAATATCTTTTCGTTGCTCATTTTATCGGGCATCACGAAAATGGTTTTGTATCCCTTCAGCGCCGCGGCAATCGCGAGACCAACGCCCGTATTCCCCGAAGTTGCTTCAACCACCGTGCCGCCCGGTTTGAGTTCCCCGCGTTTTTCCGATTGCTCGATAATGAACGCTCCAACCCGGTCCTTTACGGAACCGCCCGGGTTCATCCACTCCAACTTAGCGTACAATGGCACCGGCAAGTCTTTGGCTATCCTCCCCAGCCGCACAAGAGGCGTGTTCCCCATCGCGCCTAGAATGTTGTCATATACCCGTTTTTCTTTTGAGACTGGCAAAATCATTCTCACTCCTTGGGTTGGGATGGGAGTATTTTACCCCACATAAAAACAACTCCGAGATTTGGTAAATCTCGGAGTTGTCATTTAATACACCGGCAAATTCAAATCCATTTCCTTAGCCCAAGCATTGATGCCGCCTTTGAGATTTTTTACCTTCTTGAACCCAGCGCTCGCCAGAAGCTCTAGCCCACGCGCCGAACGACTACCGGACTTGCAGAAGATGACCATCTCATCAGCAGAGTCTAATTCAGAGAGGCGCGCCGCCAACTGCCCCAACGGAATGTTGACCGCGTTCGGCAATGCAGAGATCTCCAACTCATGTGGCTCGCGGACATCGAGTAACTTCAGACGATTCGTTTTCATCCGTTCGGACAATTCACCGACAGTAATGTCTTTGCCCGCACCGGCAGAACCTTCATCACGGTCGTGACTGGGGACACCGCAAAACTCTTCGTAGTCGATCAACTCTTTGATGTCGGCGTTCGGTCCGCACACGCGGCAGTTGGGGTTCTTTTTCAGCTTCACAAATTCAAACGACATATCGAGCGCGTTATAAAGCAAAAGTTTCCCGATCAACGGCTCGCCGATGCCTAGCAAAACTTTCAATGCTTCTGTGGCTTGGATCGTTCCAATTGTGCCAGGCAACACGCCCAGCACACCGCCCTCCGCGCATGATGGCACGAGTCCCGGCGGTGGCGGCTCAGGGAAGAGACAGCGATAGCACGGTCCCTCTTTGGCATAGAAGACGCTCACCTGCCCGTCAAAGCGATAGATCGAGGCGTAGACGTTTGGTTTGCCAAGGAAGACTGCCACGTCGTTGGTGAGGTAACGCGTCGGGAAGTTGTCGGTGCCGTCGAGGAGGATGTCATACTCCCCGGCGATGCGAAGCGCATTTTCCGAGGTGTACGGCTCGTTGTAAACATCCACCTGAATATCTGGATTCAAATCCACCAATTTCGCCTTCGCACTTTCCACTTTCAACTTTCCAACTGTGGATGTTCCATGAATGACCTGGCGTTGCAAGTTCGATGAATCAACCACATCGTAATCCACCAGTCCAATGCGGCCGATACCCGCCGCGGCAAGATACAACGCGACCGGCGAGCCAAGTCCGCCTGTGCCGATGATTAACACGGAAGAATTTTTCAATTTCCGTTGTCCCTCCAAGCCGACTTCGGGAATCAATAAATGACGGGAATAGCGTAGAATCTCATCGCGAGATAGTTCGGGTAACATGTCAGCCTCCCGCAATGGACGGAATCAACATCAGCCTGTCGCCGTCTTTTATGGGCGTGTGTATGCCATCCAGGTCTTTGATATTGTGTTCGCCAACAAACAAATTCACGAACGGACGCAATTCGTTCCCCTCGTTAAAAATATGCGGTTTGATGCCCGGGTATTGGGTGGTGAGGTCGTTCAACGCTTCTGAAATAGTCGCGCCGCTCACGCTCACTTCGTTCTTCCCGTTGGTATACGGGCGCAAGGGGGTTGGGATTCTCAAAATGGTCATAGGTTCTATCTTCTCGTTTCCTTTTATTTGATCTTATAAGTAACTGACTCTTGCTCAGCCACAGGGATCACTGAGACATCTGATAAAACTAATTTTCTCTGTGTTCTCTGTGGCGAAGAGGCTTCACAATTGGTCCATTAGATAAACAATTGTACATCGGCATCGGCGGCAAATTCAAGGAAGGTCGCGGCGCCGCCTATCTCTGCCTGAGGGATGAAATCTTCTTTCCTGAAACCAAAAACATCCATGGTCATCTGACAGCCGATCAGGCGCACATCCAGGTCTATGCAAACTTCGCGCAGTTCTTCGACCGTTGCAACTCCTTTATTCTTGAACGTCTGCTTCATCAGGCTGGTTGCCATGCCTTCGAAACCCGGCACATTTGCCATGAGCATGTTTGGCAGCGCCCAGTTAATATTTTGGAACGCTTCCGGTCCGAACGGCATTTTCATCGGCATGGCAGGGTTCCCTAATGGCGACACCGCCGCAGTTAATTCAGGCTTGAGCAGGGTGAGACCGTAAAAAGTGAAGAACACACCCACCTCCCAGCCCATCGCGCCAGCCGCGCTGGCGAGGATGAAGGGAGGGTACGCCCAATCCAGCGTGCCTTTGCTCGAGATCAAGGCGAGGCGCTTGGGCGCGTTCGGATTTGTTTTAGACACTCGAATATCTCCTTCTTTAAATTCACAGATACTGCGCAGGCGGTCGAGTAGGCGGCGCGGGTCTCGATACAAACTTCGTTTACTCGACCAGCGCCGCCGTATCGAGACCTAACTCTTTTTCAAAAAGAAAACGTACTTACCATCCTCCACAGTGGAACGGAGGAGTTCGTTGCCAGTTTGTCGACTCCACGCCTCAATATCCGGTGGCGAGCCGGCATCAGTGGAGATCATCTTCAAAATTTGACCGGGCTGCAACTCCTTCATCGCTTTCGTGGTATTCACGATCGGCATCGGGCACAACATTCCCGTGCAATCCAATAGCCGATCTTCGTTGATAACTTCAAGTGCTTCCATTCTTATTTCTCCTGTTCACTTTCCAGTATGAGTATTCCTTCTTCATCGAATTTTGAGCGGTCTTCGGTCAACTTCCATGCGCGATGGCTGACGACTTTGCCATCATCCACGCGCGTGATGACGTACGAGAAAAACGGCTGTGCCCATTCGCGGTCATATTCGGATGGGACGTTTGGGCAATCGGGATGCGAGTGGAAGACACCGATCAGACTCAGGGTGAGGCTGTCTGCCTTAACCTCAGCCTTCATGTATTCTTCAGCCGTGATCAAGAACCGATTGTGACGCGCATTATCTTCCCGCTCATTCGGCAGGGTCAATATCTCTTTGACATCGCCATCTTTGCCAAGTAAAAAACCTGCTCCTTCATCAGGATACGCCGCTTCCAAATGGGTATTGATTCGAGAGAGCAGATGATTAGAAATCTTGAGCATTATTTCCCCTCCCACAATGCTTTGTCGCTCAAATATTTATCGCCCGAGTCGGGGAAGACCGTGACAACAACACCTTCTTCCAGCCGCTCAGCCACGCGCAATACCGCAACCATCGCCGCACCGGACGAGATGCCAACAAACAATCCTTCTTCGCGCGCCAAGCGTAAAGTCATCTCGCGCGCCTCTTCCGTGCGGATTTCAAGTATCTCATCAGCAAACGATTCATCGTAAATTCCCGGTCGGATGGCGGACGGCATGTGTTTGAGTCCTTCCAACCCATGGAACGCTGCATCCGGTTGGAATGCGACAACTTTCACTTCGGGTAGTTGCTCGCGCAAATATCTTCCAGTTCCCATCAACGTACCCGATGTGCCAAGCCCTGCGACAAAATGCGTTACCCCAGAATCAGTTTGAGCGAGAATCTCTGGTCCAGTGGATTTGTGATGCGCTTCCCAATTCGATGGATTGTTGTATTGATTTGCATACCAATACCGCTCAGGGTTTTCCTTCGCGAGTTGACGCGCGACAAGAATCGCTCCATCCGAGCCCTCGGTTGGGTCGGTGAGTATCAACTCCGCACCGAGCGCGCGCAGGATGGCGAACCGCTCCAGGCTGGCGCTGGCGGGGATCGTCAGCGTGACCGGGATTCCCAGCGCCGCGCCAATTGTTGCGTATGAAATGCCCATATTGCCGGAGGTTGAATCGAGCAAGCGCTTGCCATTCCCAAGCTCGCCGCTCGAAAGAGCGCTACGTATGATGTTGAGCGCAGGGCGATCCTTGACAGAGCCGCCGGGGTTGAACCACTCCGCTTTGGCGAAAATTTTTACGGCTTGAGGCAGACCTCCCGTCACGCGGCGAAGCGGGAGAAGCGGAGTATTGCCGACTCGTGCAAGCAATCCATCCTCCGGAGGGGTTTCCAATCGAGTCAATCGGTTATCGAGCAGTGTCATCGAATCCTTTTAAAAACAAACAGTCAACGGACAAACAAAAAGACGGCGAACAAACGCCACACGTTGCATCTTTTTGCAAGCGGGGGTCGTCTACCGTCTGATGAGCCGTTGACTGCGAAGGTTTCTCTCAGGCGGTGGTTACGAGCCCCGCCCGATACACAAGCAATGTTTGAATGGTTTCATGGTTTTGTTACCAGATGCCCGCTATTGTACAAATCTTACGAATTTTGTCAACATAAAAATTCACGCGCGGTTAACCTGCCGAGTTTCCGAGACGTGCCAGGTTTTTTCCTCACCCACATGCATCGGTCATGTGCCGTACGAGGATTATAATGTTGGAAAAGGAGGCTCACATGCCGACCAAGTTCAGCGTGATGACATGGAACGTGGAAAACCTCTTTCCGCCCGGTTTCAAGATCAGCCCGGGGAAATTCGTCAAGGAAGAGGATTATCAAGCCAAACTCAAATACCTTGCAAAACGCATCCTTGAGATGAAACCAGATGTGATCGGCTTACAAGAATTGGGGAGCCGCAACAACCAGGATTCTCAATCGCTGGACGATCTGCAAACCATATTGGAAGGAAAATACCCATTCAAAGCGTTAGCCAGCAAGACGGACGGGCGCGGAATCCGAGTGGGCTTTCTGTCCAAATTACCAATCCACTCTGTTACGGAGGTCATTGATTTTCCCGCGGGTGAATTTGCAGACGTGCGAGACTGGTCTGGGAAAAAGCCGATCAAGAAGATGGGACGTGCTGCCTTGCAGATCGAGGTCGAACCGTCTGCAGGGATTCGGGTACATGTCATCGCATTGCACTTGAAATCGAAGCTTGTCAATTATCCCAAGTCAGGCGGCGGCACAAATTTCAAGCCAAAGGACGAAAATGAGCGCGCCACCGGCAGCGGATTGGGTCTTCTCAGAAGGACAGCGGAAGCGATCACTGTCCGTTTTCACCTGAACGAGTTGATGAAAACCGCATCGCACGTGATCGTGTTGGGCGATTTCAACGACGAGCCGCTTGCGGCTACTTCGCAAGTTTTTCTGGGTCCCGCTGATGCGGATGTGACCACTGATAATAAAACAGATAAATTCAGCTTGTACAATCTTGTCGATTCGATCTCGCGCAAGGGCGGACCAAAGAACGACAAGAAATTCCTCAAGGTCAAGGAACGATTTTCGCGCGTCGGCAACGGCAGGAATGAACTGCTGGATCACATTCTCGTCAGCAAGGCGTTTTTAGGCGAAAGCAGGGATTTGAAAAAGGATATTTGGAAAGTCAAGAAAGTCCGAATTCTCACAGACAGCATCATCAACGAAAGCGTTGGCCTTGATCCTGAAGCCCGCATCGGGAGGGATCATCCCGATCACGCACCGGTGTTCGCGCGATTTGCATTGTGAACCCAGGCAATCAACCAAAAGCCCCGGAAAATTAACTCCGGGGCTTTTCTGTTCTCTATTTTACTCGCTACTCGCTAACTTACTCTTCCTTCTTCGCTTCCATTTCCTTCTTATGCGCTTCGATGATCGGACCTGCCACATGGTTCGGAACAACATCGTAATGGTCGAGTTCCATCGTAAAGTAGCCGCGCCCGCCCGTGATCGAACGGAGTTGAGTGGTGTAGCGCGTCATTTCCGCCATCGGCACGTGCGCCACAATGACAGTGCTTCCGTGTTCCGATTCGGTTCCCTGCACGCGTCCGCGGCGGGTGTTGAGGTCGCTCATCACATCGCCCATGTTCGCATCTGGGACGGTGACACGTACGTTCATGATCGGCTCGAACAACACAGGACCCGCATCCTGCACGGCAAGTTTGAATGCTTCGCGCCCCGCAATTTCAAATGCAACAGGCTTTGAATCCACCTCGTGTTCCTTGCCGTCATACACGATCACTTTTACGTTGCTCATCGGGTAGCCCGCGAACGCGCCGCGCTCCATCGTGGCTTTGATCCCCTTTTCGATGGGCGGCAGGTAGGATTTAGAAAGATTCATACCTACGAGTTCATCGTCAAATTCAAAATCTGCCGTAGGCAACGGTTCGATCCGTAAATGCACTTCGCCGAATTGACCCGCACCGCCGGTCTGCTTTTTGTGGCGGTATTGCGCGGTGGCTTTGCGTGTGATGCCCTCGCGATAAGGTATCTTCGGTTGATGCGTAACCAACCCGACTTGAAATTTCGTCTGTGCGCGGTTGATCGCCACGTCGATATGTTGATCGCCCATGCCTTGCAGAACGGTCTCGTGCGTGATCGAGTCGTTTTGCCAGGTTAACGTCAAATCTTCTTCGCACAACTTGGTGAGCGTCGGTGAAATTTTGGCGGCATCGGCCTGGGTCTTTGGCGTGATCGCCACACGATATAACGCCGCAGGAAAATGGGGTTTGGCAATCGTGAGCGGATGCCCCTTGTCACAGAAGGTGTCGCCTGTTGCAGTGACCGTCAATTTTGAGACAGCGGCAATGTCCCCTGCATGGACGGTCTTCGCGGGAATCACTTCCTTGCCGCGTTGAAAATGCAAACCAGACATACGTTCATCCGCGTTTTTGTTTTGATTCCACACGTGCGCGTCGGCTTGGACCGAACCTTGAAATACGCGGAAGTACGTCATCTTCCCGACAAACGGATCGGCGGTCGTCTTCCACACATATGCGGCAAGCGGTTCAGAGTCGGAGGGTTTCAACACCTCTTCGGCATCCTTGCCCTGTGCTACGCGCTTGGGTCCGTGCGAGGGCGGCGGCATCAAATCAATGATATCGTTGAGCAGGGCGATCGATCCGATCTCGCGTCCGCCCGCGGCGCAGAAGACCGGGACAAAACTCCCCGCGTAGACAACATCCTCCAAGCCGCGAACCATTTCTTCGTCCGAGAGAGAACCGTTTTCGAGGTATTTCTCCATCAACTCGTCCTCCCCCTCCGCCGCGTCCTCCACCATCGTAAAGTGCGCCGCATCTGCCGCTTCTTTTAATTCAGTGGGGATGTCCGCGATCGTTTTTCCGTCTCCCATGTAGGCTTTCATGCCGATCACATCGACGACGCCTTTAAAGTTCTGCTTCTCGCCGATCGGGATGTGCACCTGCACCACGCGCTTGCCGTGGGCTTCAACGAACTCTTTGACCGCGTTGAAGGCTTTTTGAAAATCCGCGTTGTCGCGGTCCATTTTGTTGATCACAAAAAAGCGAGGCAGGTTGAACTCATCGCAATAACGCCAGGCAAGTTCGGTGCCAACCTCGATGCCTGAAACCGCATCCACCAAAATGATCGCGCCGTCTGCTACACTCAGGGCAGAGATGGCTTCGCCCACGAAATCAGTATAGCCCGGCGCGTCGATGATATTGATCTTGTGATCGCGGTGTTCGATTGGTATCACGCTGGAGTAGATGGAAATTTTTCGACGATGTTCCTCGTCATCGTAATCTGAAATTGTCGTGCCGTCCTCCACTTTGCCAAGCCGTGTGGTCGCCCCCGACGCGTGCAAAAATGATTCCGCCAACATGGTCTTCCCCGCGCCGCCGTGTGATACCAGCGCAACGTTGCGGAGAAACTCGGTGGTATACTCTTTCATCGAAAAAGCCCTTCCTATGCAGTTGGGATGTGAAACGTCGCATGATTGTAAACAAACTCAAATGAATTGTCAAAGCAGGATGAAAAGCCGCGTCGTTCTCATGGGTAGGCTGATTCAGCACTAGTCCGTTTTCATTCCCCTTTATTATTATTTCCTCCTCGAAACCGTCCTCGACGATGACCCAAGCCGCATCGAACGCCGACCTGTTCTATGAAGCCCTGCTCTTCGAGTTGACCAAAGCCTTCGCGCTGAAATACACTTCACGCTCCCGCAGACTCATTGAGTTCATCTTCGGCAAAGCCGCCCGAACTGCTGCAACCGTTGCCATGGATCTGGATCATGTTGTGGGCAAAGGCGGGCACGCCGAGGGAGCGCGCTGGTTCCTGCCGCGCTTCGTCAAATCGCACAGCGCGCGCGGCATCGGGAACATCCCCGCAAGCGGACCATTCGTCATTGCCCCCAACCACCCGGGCTCCATCGACACGATCGTTATCACAGCCCACTCCACACGGCGGGATCTGAAATTCATCATCGGCGATATCCAATTTTTCAAACACATGCCTCATTCGTGTGAGGGATTTATCTTCGCCCCGCCGCAAAACGATACAGCGGGCAGGATGCAAGTCGTACGAGAATCCATTCGCCACCTCCAACATGGAGGCGGCTTGCTGATCTTCCCGCGCGGCAGCATCGAAGCTGATCCTGAATTTATGCCGAACGCGGACGCCGAGTTTCACTACTGGTCACGAAGTTTGGAGATCTTTTTGAAACGCGTACCCAACTTGCAAATCCTCATCACCATCGTCAGCGGCGTAATCGCCCCCGCCGCTATGCGACATCCGATCACGCGATTCCGCAAGGCTCGCCCGGACCGTCAGCGACTGGCGTTCGTCTATCAACTTTCGCGGCAACTGTTGAGCGGCAAACAACTCTTTGATCTTACGCCGCGAGTCACGTTTGGCGAGACCATCCAGGGGACGAATCATGACGACCTGCTCGCCGATATTGAACACGCCGCCCGCCGCACATTGGTCAAACACATGGAATGGGCAACTTCATGAAGCCTGAACTTCGTATCTTTCACGATTCTGAAAGGCTGAGCCGTCATGCGGCAAACTTGTTCATCGAAGAATCCAACAAATCCATTCGCCAGCGGAATCGTTTTCTCGTCGCGCTAAATGGAGGCAGTTCACCGACGCGGCTGTTTCAACTGCTCGCCGCGGAATACCGCGAAGATGTGGAGTGGGGCAAAGTCCACGTTTTTTGGGGTGACGAACGTTGCGTCCCGCCGACCGATGAAGGCAGCAACTATCATCAATCGCACGAAGCGTTGTTGAGTAAAGTTCCAATTCCCGAAGCGAACATTCATCGCGTGTTAGGTGAACTTGATCCACCTTCCGCAGCAAAACAGTATTCTGAGGTCTTGAAATCATTTTCTGAAGATGGATTCGGGTTTCCAAAATTTGACTTGGTATATCTCGGCATGGGCGAAGATGGGCATACGGCATCATTGTTCCCGGGTTCGCCTTTTGATGTGGCGGAGCCTGTACTTGCAGTCACTGCTCAATATCAAGATCGCCCTGCAAATCGCGTGACGCTGACACAACTTGTTTTCAATCAGGCGCGCTTGGTCGTCTTCATGGCAACCGGTGAAAAGAAGGCAGGAGTTTTGGCAGAAGTGCTAAGTGACAGATATAATCCAGCCCAATACCCCGCGCAGAGGATTGACCCCAAAGACGGTCAGTTAATTTGGCTGGTGGATGATGCCGCTGCAAGCCAATTGCCGCGGAAAATTAAAGGGTTGAAGATTTGTGAAGGGTGAGATGCTCCAGCCGCCGAGGACGGCGGCTGGGACGCCGCTTAGAGCTTAGAAGGAGACATCATGGAACTCGCAATGATCGGACTGGGAAAGATGGGCTTGAACATGGCAACTCGCCTCGCGCGTGGAGGTCACCGCGTGGTTGGTTACGCGCGCACTGCCGCGACCGTTGACGAAGCCATCAAGAACGGAGCGGAGGGTGCGCACTCGCTTACGGAGGCTGTGAGCAAACTCAAGTCACCGCGCATCGTGTGGCTAATGGTTCCCGCAGGGCAGGTCACAGATGACACGATTCAGGAATTATCCGGTTTGCTTTCAAAAGGCGACATCGTCATCGACGGCGGAAACTCCAATTACAAAGATTCCGTCCGGCACGCGGGGATGCTCGAACCGAAGGGAATCGAATTCATTGACTGCGGTACGAGCGGAGGGATCTGGGGGCTGACGGAGGGATACAGCTTGATGATCGGAGGCAAGCCCGAAATCGTCGAAAAGATGCGTCCCATCTTCGAGACATTAGCTCCCGCCGCCGATAAAGGCTGGGGGCGCGTTGGTCCGCATGGCGCGGGTCATTTCGTCAAAATGATTCACAACGGAATCGAATACGGCATGATGCAGGCGTTTGCCGAAGGGTTCAGCATCCTGAAGGCGAAAAAAGAATTCGAGATGGACCTCGCCCAGATCTCGCACATCTGGCAGCACGGAAGCGTCGTCCGTTCGTGGCTGCTCGATCTCGCCGCCAACGCGCTGGACGACGACGCAAACCTTTCAGAGATCAAACCCTGGGTGGCGGATTCGGGCGAAGGCAGGTGGACGGTGTTCGAGTCGATCGATCTCGATGTTCCCGCACCAGTGTTGACTCTCGCGCTGCAAATGCGATTCGCCAGCCGCGACGAGGAAAATTATTCGGCGCGCATGTTAGCCGCCCTGCGGAATCAATTCGGCGG